>SL_5KL_010_SEDDRAFT_10001690_pt1 | contig 13018 bp, 14 predicted proteins | sample SodLakKL_010_SED_FD_9118 | JGI IMG/M metagenome (IMG submission 9118)
CCCCGGAGTTGGAAAGATGTAGTATAATGTCATAACAATTCCACAGCATACGTCGAAGAGCCAAAATTTTTTTTCTTCCTGAGACCTGGCCTGAAGGGCATGCTGCTCCTGCAGGACGCATCCAAATCGCTGCAAAACCGCAGAGGATTCTCCGGCTACAGGGCCCGCTTGTCTGTTCCATTCTCCAGGATGCAGAGATGGCAGATCCCGGACACCTTTTTCAGTTCCACAACAAAAGAAATTCCCGATCCGGGCTTATCCAGCTCACCGGCCTCAATTATGGCCTGCTGGACCTTTTCCATGATTTCCCGGGGCACAATGGTCAGGATAATTTCCTTTTCCGGTTCTATGGGGATACCCAGCAATGTCTTGGTCTCCCTGATGCCTGTCCCCCGGCCGTAGATAATGGTTCCCCCCTCGGCCCCGGCCTTTTTGGAGGCCTTGATTATCCTCTCGCTGGTGTTCTTGTTTACAATTGTGACGATGAGATCAAAGTTCTCCATATTCATTATCTCCTTCTCTTTATATTGAGAACAACTCCCACGGTCATGACCGACAGAATGGGAGCCAGGGCCACCAGGGCAATGAGTCCGAAGCCGTCCTGTACTGCGCTGCGTCCCTCCATGGCCTCGGCCAGGCCCAGGGCTATGGCCATGACAAAAGTCACGGTCATGGGACCGGTGGCCACTCCCCCTGCATCAAAGGCAATGGAAATAAAAGACTGTTCGCAGAAGCGCATCATGATCAGGGCCAGCACATAGCCGGGGATAAGTATATAGTAAATGGAAAACCCGAAGATGATTTTGCCCATGCCCAGGGCCACAAAGATCCCCACCCCAAGAGAAAGGGTCACCAGCATGAACATCTGTTTGAGGCTGCCTGCAGAGGCCTTTTCCACGTTGTAGCACAGGATCCGTACAGCCGGTTCGGCTATGGTGGCCACCAGGCCCAGGGCAAATCCGACGGGAATAAGAATCCACAGCGACCCCAGGCCGGTCATGATTTCGCCCATCTCCGATCCAACGGGCAGAAAACCCACCTTGACTCCCTGCAGAAACAGGGAAAGACCGACCACGGCCAGCACGATTCCTTTGACCAGGTTGATCACATAATGGCGGGGCAGCTTTAAATAAGCCAGCTGGAAGAAGATAAAAAACAGAAGCAGAGGCGTTATGGCCACCAGGACTTCGAACAGGACATGCCTGAAATCAAGAAACTCCAGAATCAGGGCTGTCATGAATAAATTATCCCCAATATCATCACGCTGAGCACCGGCCCTATGGAAGCCAGTCCGATGAGCCCGAAGCCGTCGTTAAAGGAGGAGCGTCCGCCCAGAACTGCAGTCACACCAAGCCCCAGAGCCAGGATGAAAGGCACGGTGACCGGTCCGGTGGTCACCCCCCCTGCGTCAAAGGAGATGGGCACGAAATCCGCAGGCGTAAAATAGGACAGAACAAGAATCAGAGTGTAGCCGCCGGCGAAGATATAGGCGATGGGCACATTGAACACGATACGCAGCATGGCCAGGGTGACGAAGATGGATACGCCCAGGGCCACAAAGATGACCAGGATATAACTGCTGACCATGCCTTCTGAAACAGAGTCAACATATCCGGCCAGGACCCATACGTCAGGCTCGGCCATGGTTACGGTGTATCCCAGGATAAATGCGAAAAAGAGCAGGAACAAAAGTGACCCGTGCTTGGGCAGTTCAGCTCCTATGGCCTCGCCCATGGGCAGAAGCCCGATCTTGACTCCCTGCAGGAAAAACAGAAGACCGGACATGACAAAAAGCACACCGATGAGGAAGCGGGCAAACTCTTCCCAGGGCATGGTGATAAGGAAGATCTGCAGCAGGATGACTACCCCGGTAATGGGCAGCACAGCCTGAACCACCTCGATGAGTCCTTCTTTGAAATCTTCTATCATGGCTATCCAATACTCTAAAAGTGCAGGGTTTTCAACAGACCCGAACTTCCTGAAATAACATGAGATCCAAGGAAAGATGCAGCGGAAGAATTAAATTACAGGCCTTTTCCGCAGCTTTTTTAAGGAGGGACCGGCCCTGTTGAAAGGGCAGCCGGGAAAAGGCCTGTAAAGTCTTGTAATTATGATTGACAGCAGGAATGTTTCCTTGGGAGCATCAAAGATACAATTGCAGAAAGCTTTCTGCAGTCCTTCCTAGATGGCCTGGTCTCCTGACTCCCCGGTCCTGATGCGCACGGCATTTTCCACCGGGTAGACGAATATCTTGCCGTCGCCCACTCTGTTTGTCCTGGCTGCTTTGATTACCGCGTCTATGGCCTGGTCCACCAAAGAATCGTCCAGGATTACTTCCATCTTGACCTTGGGCAGGAAGTCCACTTCGTATTCAGCCCCCCGGTATACTTCCTTGTGGCCCATCTGGCGGCCGAAGCCCTTGACATCGGTCAGGGTCATGCCCTTGATGCCCAGATGAGCCAGGGCCTCCTTGACCGCCTCCACCTTGAAGGGCCGGGTGATGATCTCCAGTTTTTTCATTCTCAACCTCCATCTGTATTGCAGGATTGTGTTTTAACTTCTTAATAATCTTAGGGTCTATCCCAATGAAGAAGGCAACAGGCTATTTGGCACCCTTGGACCCCACAAATTCCGGATAGGCATTCATGCCGCAATCAACCATGTCCAGGCCCTCGTACTCCTCTTCTTCGCTTACCCTGATGCCCATGATGGACTTAATTGCAAACCATACCGCCAGGGAAGCCCCGAATATCCAGACAAAAATCACTGCAATCCCGGCCAGTTGACCGCCCAGGGTGGCGTCCGGGTTGGACAGAAGCACCGCCAGCAGTCCCCAGACACCAGCAACGCCGTGCGCGGATATGGCACCAACGGGATCATCGATCTTTATCCTGTCCAGGAGCACGATGGAACCGACTACTATTGCTCCGCCCACTGCTCCGATAAAGGAAGCCAGGATCATGGGCGGCAGGCTGGGCTCGGCAGTGATGGCCACCAGGCCGGCCAGGGCTCCGTTCAGGGCCATGGTCAGATCGGCCTTGCCGAACCAGATCCTGGACACGATAAGGGCCACTACCAGCCCGGAGGCTGCGGCAATATTGGTGTTGGCAAAGACCTGAGCCACAGCGTTGGCTGACTCCACATCCGAGATCCTGAGTTCCGATCCGCCGTTGAACCCGAACCAGCCCATCCAAAGGATAAGCATGCCCAGGGTGGCCAGGGGCATGTTGGCCCCGGGAATTGCGTTGACCTTGCCGTCCGGCCCGTACTTGCCCTTTCTGGGACCAAGAAGAATCACCCCGGCCAGGGCGGCTGCCGCTCCTGCCATGTGTACTATGCCTGATCCGGCGTAATCAGCATAGCCCAGCTCATCCAGAAATCCTCCGCCCCAGGTCCAGTAGCCGTGCACTGGATAAAGAACTCCGGTGAGGACCACGGCAAAAAGCAGAAAAGACCACAGCTTCATGCGTTCGGCCACTGCACCGGAAATGATGGACATGGCCGTGGCCACGAAAACCACCTGAAAGAAAAAGTCTGAGATGTTCGAATAATAAGGGGCATCTTCTCCGCCGGCAACCACCTGGGCCACTGTGTTGTCCCCGCTCACCAGAAAGCTGATTCCAGGTATTATTGAACCACCGTCCCCGTACATGATATTGTACCCCACCAGCATGTACATTATGCAGGCAATGGAATACAGGGCCACGTTCTTGGTCAGTATCTCAACGGTATTCTTGGAGCGGACCAGACCCGACTCCAGCATGGTGAAGCCTGCGGCCATCCACATTACCAAAAGCCCTGACAGCAGGAAATAAAAAGTGTCCAGGGCGTAACTGAGTTCCAGTAATCCTTCCACTGGCTGAACCTCCTCCTTGTTTGACTGTTTACTTGCGCCAGGCGCCAAAAAAAGCTATGTATCCCTGTAGCAACAAGGGTGCCATCACTATAACATACTGGTTTTACTGGCTGTTTTTTCAAAGAAACAAACTGTTCATACAAATTTGTAAACAAGTACATCCGTAACTGCTTGCAACGATAAAAAAGAAGGGATTATTGGGCATAATAAAAGGCCCAGGAAAAGAATATGGCCTCCCTGACCCGTTCATTCAATGTTAACCGCTTGAAATGCAATGTTTTTATTTTTTGCTGCCCCCTGCAAAAACTAATTACATTATTGTCAAATGAAATGATGCGTGCGGAACAAGGGAGAACTTTTTAGAATGCTTAACCGGGAGGTGCTTCTGTGCCTGAGCTCATAAAGATATCCGGCCAGGGCGGGATTCATAGCATAGCCTCTCTGGCCCGGGAAATCTGGTCGGAGCATTACACGCCCATCATCGGCAGGGTCCAGGTGGAGTACATGCTGGCAAACTTTCAGAGTCCTGCTGCCATTGAGGATCATCTGAAACAGGGGTATCTGTATTTTCTGGTGCGGTACCGGGGAGATGAGGCGGGTTATCTGGCCCTGGTTCCGGACAGGACCGGCAAAAGCGCCCAGCTGAGCAAGCTTTATATCCGGCTTGGGCTGCGCGGCCTGGGTCTTGGACGCGCAGCCCTGGAGCAGGCTGAAAAGGTATGCGCGGATATGGGAATTAAAGAGCTGTGGCTGACCGTCAACAAGTACAATTACGGGTCCATAGCCTTTTATGAGCGAACCGGATTCATCAGGGCCGGGACCCTGGTCCAGGACATCGGAGCGGGCTTTGTCATGGATGATTACAAAATGGTCAAAGACCTCACTCCAGGATGATTTCCTCCATAGCCTTTCTGGGTCTGGGCCCGGGGGATTCAGCCGGCCGGCCCACCGCCAGAAGGGCGATGACCACGGCCTGCTGCGGCAGATTGAAGCGCTGGCGCAGGGCCTGTTCATCGTACATGCCGATCCAGCAGGTGCCCAGATCCATTTCCACCGCCCGGAGCATCATGTTGGTCAGGGCGATGGAGCAGTTCATGCCCACTGCCCCGCGCAGCACTTCGGTGGGGGCGTTTTGGGCCTTTTCCACATAGTCCTCCACCCCGGCCTGCATTTCCGGGGGAAGTACAGCGCTGTCGCGCAGAAAACGCACCGCTGCCCTGGCGTCCTCCAGGAACCGGGTGATGTCCGCGCAGCAGATGATGACCGCACCTGCCCCGGCCACCCATTTCTGTCCCCGGGTGGGGGAACCGGCGAGCCACTGGATGTCTTCCCTGCCGTCTACGATCTTGAACCTCCAGGGCTGGGCGTTTATGGCTGAAGGGGCCAGTCTGGCCGCCTCCAGAAGCTGCATGATTTCATCTCTGGATACGGGGTCGTCTGCAAATTTTCTGATGCTGCGTCTTTTTTCAATGGCCTCCTTGACATGCATATTCCATACTCCTGTTTTTTTTCAGGCCTTCAGAACAATCCCTCGGATGGATCTCTGATGTCCGGTGTCGGATATCTGACGTCAGGCATGCGGCTTATGAACTTACAAGCCCTTTCTTTCAAACCAGACAAAGAGCAGAAGACCGATAATTATAAAGGCGATTATGACCGGCCAGTGATTTATGTTCATAACCTGGGGCAGAGTAATCTTTCCGTAGTCACCCCAGGTATAGACTGTATTCTTCAGCACGGGATAGGCTTCGGCAAATACCGCTGCCCCGGCGATCATGCCCAGGATGCCCCACAGGGCGTCCAGGCGTCCTTCACCCAGGGCCCCCAGGGAGGTGCCGGGGCAGTATCCCAGCATGCCCCAGCCCAGACCGAAAAGAATGGCCCCGACAACATTGGCCCCGACTATGGTGGTCTTTATGGACAGATCCACCTGGCCCAGGTCGTACAGGAGGTAGACCCCCACCATGCTTACCAGGACAGCGCTGAACATGAACTTGATTATGGTCATGTCCAGGAGGCGAAGGGCTCCAAGCTGCTTGTCGTAGCGTACAACCCTGGCCTTCTGCAGCAGAAAGCCGAACAAAAGCCCGGTTATGAAGCCGATTATTATAAGATTCATGATTTAGCACCTCCATAGATAATCCTGGCCATGAGGATTCCCGCACCCAGGAAAAGGATCAGGGAGATGACGCCGCTGACTGAAAGTTGAAGCGTACCGCTCAACCCGTGCCCGCTGGGTCAGCCGTCAGCCATTCTGGCCCCGAACATGGCTATCACCCCGCCAAAAAAGGCCATAAAAGCTCTTTTTACCGGGGTGAATCCGAACTTTTCCCTCCACATGTCCGGCACCAGCTGGACCCTGAAGGAACCCGAGGTGATGGCGGAGATAAATGACCCCACCAGGATGCCGGTGACGAACATCCACTGCCAGTCCACCTGGGGTGCTACTCTGACGAAATATTCCAGCTGCTCCACCCGCTCCGGGGCCACCAGACCTTGGATCATGCCTGCGGCCCGGACAAAACTGGTGGAAGCCCCGAAATACTGGCCGGCGATCCACACCGAGAGGATGACCACCACCCCGCTCAGGGCCCCGGCCAAATACGGGCTCCATGCTGTGCTTCTGGGCATAATTCCTCCTTATGATTTATGATTATTGAAACAGGACTGCCTGGCCTTCAATACTTTGTTTTTTCAAGCCGGTAAAAATTTCCCTGCAAAAAAGCTTTTTTGCAGGAGCATATGCAAAAATCCTGTCCACTTTGTCAAAGATTGATTTAAAAATAAAGTTTGATTAAACATGCCCTCATTCCAGGCATGATTATCTGGCCGGTCCTGGCAACCGCACAAAAAGAGTTCTTCGACACAACTAGTGGATTTTACCTTCAATCAGCCAAAGTTTAGAAGCTCAAGACCATGAATACCGGCTCCGGGGTTTTGTCAAAAGCGGTTCAAACTGTTCGAAGCGAGCTAGGCGGAGTTAAGCCCGCACGTTATTTCCTGTGCACACGGAAGAATCCTTGTAAAGTGCGGGCGTTAATCCGCCTGTGAGCAAGTCTTTGAACCCTTTTGACAAAATCTCGGAGCCGGAAACACTGAATGTGCAGTATTAATGCTTCCACAGCAAACGACGAGGAGCCACAAAAAGGAGTATTACATGCAGTGCAACAAGGATGACAACCTGGCTCATTGCAACTGTACCTACGAACCCTGTCCGCGTAAAGGCATATGCTGCCAATGCGTGCAATATCATATGAAAATGAGACAGCTCCCGGCATGCGTCTTTCCTGCGGATGCGGAAAAGACTTATGACCGCTCTTTTGAGCACTTCTCCCGACTGGTGGAGCAAAACAGGATATAAACACCAGCGCCGCACCTTCATCACCGGATAAGACAAGATCTGCCTCAGCTCCTGCCTCCGGCCCTTTGTATCAATGTCTGATAGGCTTCATTGAGCTTGATGAACTGCTCATGATCTCCTCCCTTGTCCGGATGCATCTTCAGCACCCGGCGGCGGTAGATTCTGGTCAACTCACGCTTGGACATGGCTGCCAGCTTTTGACTGGAGACCCCGAGGATCGTGCTCACCTCGTCCATGCCCATGCTGTTTTTCCTGGGCGCGGGGTGCTGAAAACGGGCCCTGTTGCGGGCGATGAAGTCCCGGAAATAATCCTGTAAAACATTCACGGGCGCAAAGGGATAATCAAAGTACATGATCACGTAGCGCACCAGGTAGGGATGCAGCCCTTCCTCTCTGTCCATACCGTCCCAGAAAAGGCTGTCCCGGTTCAGGCTGCATATCTCCTGCACAAACAGCTCGTCCAGCCTTTTCTGGTCCAGTCCGTGAGGCATCTGCCCGGCAATAATCTGGTCAAAGAATCTGCGCAGATAAAAAAATGAATAAACGTAAAGAGAATACTCTGATACGCCCAGCCTGCTTTCCATGCTCATGAACAGGCACTCCAGCTCGTCCCGGGACTTGAATCCCAGGGGCCGGTAGAACTTCACAGGAATGCGGGTCAGCCTGGACTGGTCAAGCTCACCCAGGCGCAGATAGTTGTAGCGGCGCCTGTCCACGGGATGCAGCCGGTGGCGGATAAAGTAATCTTCCCGCTCCGTAAGGTCAGAACTCTTAAAGTTTCTGGTGTCCCTGCACTTGAAGCCGTCCAGGGACCTTCTTATGTCCGGACGCAGAAAAGGCCAGAAAATATCTTCCAGCTCACCGTAATCCCAGGCAGGGTCCACTTCATCCAGGTGCTCCTCCACCCGTTCATGGATGTAAAAGCTCCTGCCTCCGGGATACTCCAGAAAAACAGACGGGTCAGTGCCCAGGTCCATAAGGTCCCTGGACACGTAGACCCCTTCCTTGAACTCTGACTTTCGGATATAGTAGCGTCTTTGTCTGTTTTCGACCTTGCAGGCCAGATACATACTAAAGTCCTTTAGGCGCCTAATCCTGAAACCCTGTCATAAAAACAAGAGTCTTTGACAGGGGTGGAAGGATAAGCACTCAGCGTCCCCGGTGAAATCAGCATCGCTGTCCTTCGGGATTTCAGGGCAAATCGGAAGCCGCAGATTGCATCAGACATCGCCAAAGGCGATTGAGCACTTTTGTTTTGGCTTCCGGCCAAAACAAAAAGCTTGTTCTTAATCCTTCTCTCAATCCTGATAATCCTGACTGCCCCGTGTATCTTCTTGCAATACACTGGGGTCAAAAAGCTCTTTTCATTGGGTTGCGAGCAAAGACCGCCATAGACATAAATTACACTCGTTGTATCGAGGAACCATATTTTGACAGTTAAAAACGAAAAGCCCTCAAGTCAATAAGTAACAGTTACTATTTTTGTTTTTTAGATATATCTCTTCTCAATTTTAGACACTACCCTGTAATTTTCCGATGCAACTGCAAAAACTCAAAAACCAGGCATGGCTTATAACCGGAGAAACCATAATTCATTGATTACGCGCATGGAACATATTTGGCAAGAGATGGTCCTGGAAATGACTCTTTGAAGACAAAATTTCAATAAATTTCGGTCTTCTGCAGCCTGGTTCAACAGGATTTCATGGTGTTTACGTTATTTTGCTCAATCTGGCCATTCGCAGCATCTGTGAACCCGGCATCTGGTTTTTTCTTTGCCGCTCACTGGCTGATCAGTAAAACTGATGCGGATCAAACTCAGCAGCCCGCCCGCATGAATGTGAATGATTTCATAAGAGTTGAAAGACTGTATCTGGTGGGATAATTATTTTCTGTTTCACCTGGAGTTCTGCTGCGCATAAAGCAGAGTCCAATCATTTTCCCGGCACCATCCATGATGTGACTGCAAAAAGTCATTTTTGCAGTCACGGACGTCAGACGTCAGAGGTCAGAGATCAGTAAAAACAAATAGTTATGTAGATTATTGATTCCTGAATTATTCATTACCCGACTTTTTGCAGGTGCATCTTCCATGGAGAGATTTTCCCGCAAAAGTCATAAATCGGGCCCGGGGAAAACATGAGCACCGAGACATTTTGATTTTACTGACCCCTGATCCCCTGGACTGCAAAAATAACTTTTTGCAGTGGAACCTGGAAAATCCTGATAATTTATCAAACCAACAAGGATCAACAAATGAACACCACCAACATTACCGTGCTCCTGCCAGCGGGACGTCTGCCCCTGGAAGTCATGGCCCGGGCACTGAAACTGTCCAGGGAGCATGATTTAACCGTATACCTGACCAATGAGCAGAATCTGAGGCTTTTGGACGTGCCTGAAGCAAAGGCCGAAGAAATCAGACAGGAATTTTCATCCCTGGGCATGCAGCTGAAAGCGCCGGGCAGGTTTCCCCTGCCCCGGGTGTGCATAGGTCAGGGCAATTGCAAACTGGGCAGGACAGACCCTCAGGAAATCGCCGGGCGCATGGTGGCGCGCTTTGCCGGCAGAGAAATCAGGCCCAAGCTCAAGATCGGCGTATCCGCCTGCATCTTCAGCTGTTCCGGGGCCACGGTCAAGGATATCGGGGTTGTGGCCACCAAAAAAGGTTTTGATCTGTACGTGGGGGGCAAGGGTGGAGTGCACCCCAGGCCGGGACGCCGCGTGCTCAAGGAAGTAAGTGAAGAGCGTCTTCTGCAGGCTGTCCAGGAAGTGGTTGATTTTCATCAGGCCCGTACTCCCAAAAAACAGAGAATGGCCAGGCTCATTGATGACCCTGATTTTCCCTATCCTGAAGCAGTCTGATTTTCAGGCTGCTGCTGATTTATTTCTTGGCCTCCCTGACCATCTCCTGCTTCAGATCCCACAGGCGTTTGCTCAGGGATACATGGTATATGTGCGGGTTGATCAGCCTCTTGACCCCTGGATCGAGCACAGCCAGGTCCTGATCCCTCTTCCTTCGGATCTCTTCAATGGAGGGATAGCTTTCCAGCACACTTCCCCTGCTGTAGACATCCTTGAGCAGAAGCTCCATGCGGGATATCTTTTCTCTTTTCTTGAGACGATAGCTGTGGGCCTGGACAGGATGATGCAGGTAAACCACCTCTTCCTGGTCCGGGGCTTCGTCTTCCAGGCAGATGAGGTCCGCATCAGCCTTGCCCCGCTGGTCGTAAAGGCGCCAGAGCTTTTTGAAGCCCGGATTAATAGTCTTGGAAGGGGTCTCGGAAATTTTAATGGCCGGATGCCAGCTGTTCTGGTTTTTGATGGCGGTCAGCTTGTACACTCCATCCAGAGCCGGCTGTCCACTGGAGGTCAGAAGACGGGTGCCCACCCCGAAACACAGCCGCCGGACCACTTTACCGGCATCCACACTGTACAGGGGCGCTTCTTCATTAATCTGGTTGATGATCTGGGTAATAACCATTTCATCCAGCTGATTGGACAGGACCAGCAAGGCGTCCGGAAACCCGGATTTCTCCAGCATGATATGGGCCATGAGGCTCAGGTGAGCCAGGTCACCGGAATCGATGCGCACCCCCAGGGGTTCATGGCCCTTGCGCCTGAGCTCCTCAAAAACCTTTATGGCGCTGGGCATGCCGCTTTCCAGGGTGTTCACAGTATCCACCAGCAGGATGCAGTCATCAGGATACACCTCTGCAAAGGCTTTGAAGGCTTCCAGCTCCGTATGTCCCAGGGCCATGCAGGCCTGGATCATGCTGTGGGCATGGGTTCCCTTGGGCGGGTAGCCCAGGACATGGGATATGCCTGCATTGGAGGTGTAGTCAGCTCCCCCTATGAGAGCGGCCCTGGCCCCGGCGTTGGACCCCCTGTCCTGCCCCCTGCGCATGCCGAATTCAAGAAGCATCCGGCCCTGTCCCGCCTGACGGATGCGCGAGGCCCTGGTAGCCACCAGGGTCTGGTAATTAAGATGGTTGAGCAGAGAGGATTCCAGCAGCTGGGCCATGAGAAGGGGACCCTGGACCACTGCCACCGGAGCCTGGGGGTGGATGACCCGTCCCTCGGGTACGGCCCGGATGCTTATTTCCTGGAAGGACCCGTTGCTTTCAAGCCAGTTTAAAAAATCGGGATCATAAAAAGGTTTGCCCCTGGAAGTGGTCCTGGTCTTCAGGGCCTCAAGTTCAACAGATGTGAACCTGGATTTCTGCATCCACTCCAGAAGCCATTCCAGGCCGGCGAATATGCAGTATCCGGCCTGATGAGAACCATAGTCGGGGTATTTGCGGAAAAAATACTCAAACTGGACTTCTTTCTCATGCAGGCCCATGCGGAAATAAAACTGGGCCATGGTCAGCTGATACTGATCAGTATACAGGATGCCGTTGGCCAGACTGTGCTCTTCAGGAGTCATGCGGATATCTCCTTGCAGCGGATATTATTTCAGCAGTTCCCTGCTGCTGTAGAGCCTTACTTTGCCTGCGCGCATCCTTTCCAGGGCCCGGTCCACATCCCCGGGTTCAAGCTCCACTCCCCGGCAGGCGTCTTCTATGACCACAGTGTCAAAACCCAGCAGGACTCCGTCCAGGGCTGTGTACATGACGCATACGTTGGTGGCCAGGCCGGCGATATAGATTTTTTCAACTTTTCTGTCCCTCAGAAAATTTTCCAGGCCGGTGGAACGCAGGCGCTGGTTGTCGAAAAAGCCTGAATAGCTGTCAATGTGCGGATCGCTTCCCTTGGTAAACTCCCTGGCAATGCCGGTTGTTTCCAGACCGGGCGCGAACTCGGCCCCCCAGGTATGCTGGACGCAGTGATCAGGCCATAAAACCTGTTCCACACCATTTACGGTTATCACCTCTCCGGGCTTTCTGCCGTGGGTGGAGGCGAAACTCACGTGTCCTGGAGGATGCCAGTCCCTGGTGGCTGCCACCAGCTTGAATTTCTGCTGCAGGGCGTTGACCACAGGGATGATCTCATCGCCACCGGGTACTGCCAGAGCGCCTCCTGAACAGAAGTCGTTCTGAATGTCCACCAGAATAAGAGCCTGCATATGGACCTCCTGAGTTCTCTTTATTCCTGCCGGTGTCTCCTGGCAACCCCGGCCGGACAGATCTTATAAGATTCATCGACACAACGTGTGGATTTTATATACAGTTAAAAATTAAGAGCCTTTCCCTTGAGCTTTATAATGCGCTCAACGGCCAGGTACAGTCCCCCCGCCGCTGAACAGTGCGCTCCGATCCTGTGTTCAACACTCATAAATATATAATATGCAAATCCGGAACAAAATCAAACTGCCTGCCTTCATCCCGGTTAAATGTAGACTTGAAAAGCACTTGGGTGTATGTACATCCCTGCCCGGGGAGACCGCGGAACCCGGAAAAACATGGTGAACAGCCAACCCTCTCTTTTATGATGCACATTCCATCCAGACCCGGAAACCAGACCGGCATATCCAGAAAATTCATCCTCATCATGCTGGACGGCCTGGGCGACAGGAGCTTTGCTGAGCTGGGCCATAGAACACCTTTGCAGGCCGCACATACCCCTTTTCTGGATCATCTGGCCAAAAAGGGCTGCAGCGGCCTGTATCACGCCGGTCTTTTGGGTCAGGCCCTGCCCAGTGAAAACGCCCATTTCGCCATGTTCGGTTACGATCTCTCGGAATTTCCCGGCCGGGGCGCCCTGGAAGCCCTGGGCGCCGGGATCAGCCTGGACAAAGACCAGGTGGCCGTGCTGGCGCATTTTGTCTGTGTCCGCGAAGAAAACGGCGTGCTCAGGCT
>SL_5KL_010_SEDDRAFT_10001691_pt1 | contig 13016 bp, 16 predicted proteins | sample SodLakKL_010_SED_FD_9118 | JGI IMG/M metagenome (IMG submission 9118)
CTGTATATATATATATATATATATCTATCGATTTTTTAGAATCCATATCGGATGGACCAGTTCTTCGTTTTATAATACTATTTATATCCAATACAAACTGCTAATATCACTAAATCCTTGATAGGCTCCTTAAAACGCAAATTATATGTAATATATTTCTATATTAGTTCGAGAGTGATAAGATGGGACTATGGAATCTGTTCAAAGGGTACGCTTTCTTTAAATTGTTGGGTATCGGAGTTAGCATGGTATTTTTAGGGTCAATTCTCACGTTATTAGCGATATTACATTTTACTATTTTCCATATGGGTTGTGGTATCACATTCTTCCTGATAGGAGTCGGAGCACTTTACATCGCTTATGGCATCTGGAAAGGTGAAACCGAAGAGCCTTCTGATTATTTCGGTAAACGGTATTATAGGGATCGAAAACCGAAAGAATGCACAAGATGTGGGGCCGAGGAGATGTTGGTCGACTTCGACGGTCACGGTAAATGTAGGAGTTGTGATCACGAAACCGACGAGTATTACGAAGAGGCAGGGTACTAGAGCTTACTTTACGAACGATCCCTGCAGTCTGATGGGTTCTGACAAAGGTTCTCCTGTGATCACTACAAGTTTTGAATCTTCAACTGCTTTTACGTTCAATTCATTGATGTCTTTCAAGATGACAGCTTTTCCGTTCTCTATGACTTGTTCCTGAACTTCTATATTTCCTTGATAGATGTAGAGAAATCCTTTGAATTCATCTTCGATATCTATCGATCTTGAAGAACTTTCTTCCATGTGGATATCCAGGTAATCGACAGGAGTTTTGAACTCGATAGGAGAATTTTCTCCGACGATGTGACGGACCTTCACCCCGTCCTCTTCTGTTTCACGAACTTTATTAGCTGTCAGTTTTTGGTAAGATGGTTGGATGCTTTTTTTATCCCTGGGAAGATTCACCCAGAGCTGAAAACCTTGACTCAATTCGTCTCCGGGCATCTCGGAATGCACTAACCCTTTACCAGCGGTGAACTTCTGTATCCCACCTTTTGAGACCAGTTCATCATTACCCATGTTGTCCTTGTGTCTGAACGATCCTTTTATCATGTAAGTGATAGCTTCGAATCCTCCGTGTTGATGTTCCGGAAAACCGACGTCGGGTTGAACGATGAATTCGTCAAAAAGTACGAAGGGGTCGATGGGTTCGGTCTCGGACGTGGGAAACAATCTTTTCACAGTTGCTCCTGCCCCTTCTTTTTTCTCACTCGGTGCTGCGATCTTCAACTTCATATTACTCCCTTAATATGAATTAGCAGAGGTGATTTATAAAAAGGTTCTGAAAAGAGTTATTATTTTATAATATCCGAAACAAAAGACTTTAAACTGATAAAGAACGTATTTTGATCATGGGAGATAAAAATCACTTAGCCGGTGAGAAGAGCAGATATCTTAAACAGCATGCCGAGAATCCTGTGGATTGGTATCCCTGGTGTGAAGAGGCATTCGAAAAAGCCAGGTCTGAGGATAAACCGATATTCCTTTCCATAGGATATTCATCATGTCATTGGTGTCATGTGATGGCACATGAATCCTTTGAAGATCAAGAAGTGGGAAAATTGATGAACGAGGTCTTCGTTTCAATAAAAGTAGATAAAGAAGAAAGACCGGACGTGGACATGGTATATATGGACTTTGCCAGGGCTATGACGGGCTCAGGTGGATGGCCTTTGAACATCGTTATGACTCCCGATAAAAAACCGATCTATGCATCTACTTACATCCCGAAAGAAAGAAAATACGGTCGTATGGGCTTTAAAGAATTGATAAAAAAATTGAAACACCAGTGGGAGAATCGAAAACGAGAAGTCCTATCTAGGAGTGAAAGCGTGATCTTATCTCTAAAAGAGAAGAGACGGACTCAGGGGGCCATGGACCGATCGACTTTGGACCGGGCTTACATTTCCCTTGAAAGAGCCTTCGATGAAGAATATCCTGGTTTTGGAGCGGCTCCCAAGTTTCCATCACCTCATAATTTACTTTTTATGTTAAGGTATCATGAGTTGACCGGAGAGAGTAAAGCCCTGGATATGGTCATCAAAACCCTAGATGCCATGAGAAGTGGAGGAATTTACGACCATATCGGTTACGGATTCCACAGGTACTCCACCGATAGACAGTGGAAACTACCACATTTTGAGAAGATGCTTTACGATCAGGCCATGCTTGTTTTAGCTTATGTAGAGGCTTTCAGGACCACTCGAAAAGAGAAGTACAGGAAAACTGTTGAAGAAACTATAAGATACGTCCTCAGAGATCTGCAGGCTGATGACGGAGGGTTTTATTCGTCGGAAGATGCAGACGTCGATGGTGAGGAGGGAAAATATTATACATGGACTGGAGAAGAGATCGATAATATACTTGGGGACCGGTCCGAAGAATTCAAAAGGTTATTCAACGTTAAAACCAAGGGTAATTATCTGGAAGAATCTACCGGTAAAAAGACAGGTAAGAACGTGCTTTACACGACTGAAATCGTTGATACGGAAAGAGTGGAGCGGGTAAGATCTAGTTTGTACCAAGAACGGGAGAAAAGGAAACCTCCAGGAAGGGATGAGAAGATATTGACTGATTGGAACGGGTTGATGATCGCATCACTGGCAAGAGCGGCTGAGATATTAGATGATGAGAAGATATTGAAAGAGGCGGAAAAAGGTATAGAGTTCATTTTGTCGGAATCGAAAGATAACTCAAAACTTTATCACCGATATATCGAAGGTGAAGTAGGTATTGACGGTATGCTTGACGACTACGCTTACATCGTTTGGGCACTTTTAGAGATCTATAAAGCCTGTGAAGAGAGGAGATATATTGATAAAGCTGAGGAACTATCTAGAACCATGATAGAGAAGTTTTGGGATACTGAAACAGGTGGATTTTATTTCAGTCCTTCGGATGAACTCCCTTTACGTAAGAAACCGGTTTACGACGGCGCTTATCCCTCTGGAAACTCGGTGGCCTTACTCGATCTAACATATCTTTCAGAGATAACTGGGGAGAGAATATTCAAAGAGAAGGCTGAAGAACTCATCGATTCATTTGGGGGAAGGATCGATCCGTATCCGAGTCAATATACCATGTTCCTGACATCCTTTGAAAAGTTTTTGAAACAGCATGGAGATGTGATACATGAGAACTAAAAGGATCTTGATCTCGGTCATGATGGGAGCTGTACTGGGAGTATTATGTATCGTAGGTGTGGGAACACGGATAGGGTACGGTGGGAACGAGATGTTCCTTTTCGCTATGTGGTACAATCGTATCGTATTGGGCCTTTTGATAGGTTTGGCTTACGATATCAAGATAATAGGATCCGATAAAAATTACATCATAAGAGGGCTGCTCCTGGGTCTGATCGTATCTTCCGCTATAACTTTTACCAGCGAATTCAGAGATTGGCCTAGTTTCTTTGCAGGCATCGCTTATGGCATAATAATAGACTACGTTGCCACTCGATTTGAATGATCTACTCGTTAGAAAACCACGTATCTGCATATTTATCTTGACTAAAAACAAAGACGCATCCATTTAGTAAGAAGTAGATGTCAATAACTCATATTCTTTCTTATAACTCCCGGCACATGCATGTGTCTTCAAGGAAAAATGAAGTATGTAGTTCACTTTAAAGGTCGGATAGAAGTATGCTGATCCTGAAGAAAATCTACCTTTTCGTCCAGATGACAGAAGGCAAGGAGTCCGAACAGCACGGATCGGTCTTCCAATGATGCTGTGACTATTTCAGGCATCTCACAGATGATATCCCTCTCCAACATGGACTTTAGACCTGAAGTGATCAAGTCAGGGTTATTAACGGCGACCCCACCCCCTAGAACGATAAGTTCAGGGTTGTAGGCGTTGACAACATCAGAGATCCCGACAGCATTGTACTCTTTCATCTTTTGGACGGCTTTTTTTGCAGAAGTATCTCCCTCTTTATATCTGAGAAAAAGCTCCTCCGCGTCTTTGAATTTTTTTCCGGTCAAATCATACGCAAAGTTAGGTAAATTGTTGCCGGAGCAGTAGGCCTCCCAGTGACCTCTACCGCCGCAGCCACACCTGCGATCACCTCCCACTTTGAGATGGCCCACCTCTGCAAAGTTCCCCATCCAACCTTCGATCAAATTATCACCGATTATAACACCTGCACCTATGCCTGAACTGATTGTGATGTAGACCATGTCCAAGGCAGAGGTCTCTCCGAAGACGTATTCACCCACGACCCCTGCATTACAGTCATTCACTAGAAAAAAATTTTCTAGGTTCGGACTCAACAGTTCGTTCATATCAATTTTTTTACCTGGTATGTTTGGCGGATATATCACAGCTTTTTCACGATCCAAAGGGCCGGGAGTGGCGATCATGGCTTTTTCTATATCTTCCATGGGCAGATCTTCCATGCTAGGTTCAGTAAGGAATTCGTCGGTTCTTACTCTAGTACAGGATTCAAGATCCCTGTTGCCGGTCCCGATGAGTGTTTTTGAAGCTCCAATATCTATGCAGAGATATGTCATCTTTTAGACATTGGTGTATATGCCATAAATTTGTAACGGTTCTAGATCTCAACATATATGGGATGTCGATATAAAGAAGTGGTTGAAAAGAAGAAAGGCAAAATCAAAGTATCATCGATATCTGATCGAAGAGAGCAGTTATTGACACAAATATAGAAGATATCAGTATACTAACGGCTACGGACGGGATGATCTTACTTCCTGAAGATCGGTGTATCAAAACCGAGCTGATACCTATGATAACGAAAAGCCCGACTGCGTAGGGTATCATATAATACGAGCCCATGGCCAGTAAACTTGCTATGATCATGATCACCACCACGTATATCGATTTGTATGAAGAGTATAATGCTATGGTTTTGACAGTAGAGAGCTTGCTTTTGTTCAAAAAATCGAAGAAGAACATATTATCGATGGAGAAGAAAAAGAACAATATCACAGCTGTCAAAATGAAATATATAAAACGTGAACTTATCAGAGTCAGGTTAAGATAACGGTCTGAAACGAAGATCTTCACTATTAAAAGCAGAGAGATACCGTATATCCCTCCATAGATGTACTCCGATACTGGAGTGTGGAGATATCTTTTAAGCCTATCCTTGAAAGTTTCATCTTCCTTAGTCATCTTTCGCAGGAGGTATGCAGTACCGAGAAAACTACCGCTCAATATCGAGATATAGATAGAAGTGTTCAAAGGAGGGAGTAGGAAGAGGGGGGAAAAGATAATAAAACCTGGGATCGCGAACAAAAATGAGTACAGAAAGTAATCCCTGCTGAGCGCTTTGAAATCTAGATGGTCCTTTACAACATCTTGTTGTTTTCCGTGTATGAGGTAAACCAAAGTGAAAAATGCCGATAAGGCCGATAGCAATCCGATGATGGTAAGTATGTTCAGGTAAGATGTGGAACTTTGCTCTTCATCTAGATCATAGGACTCTGCAAACCATCTTTCTATCTCTCTATGGGTTGCAGACGACCAAAGGACGGTCAGATGATCGACGTTATCTATGACACTTATCTTGGAAGTGGTCACCGTGTCTTCATATATCTTATCGTATTCTACATCCTCCTCGGATATATCATGTCTCTTGGATATGACCTGTCTGTTTATCTCAGGAGGGAACAATGTATCATATCTGGCTGAAATTATCAAAAGATCTTCCGGCCTATCTTCATCTATAAGATCGTGATCCACCGATGGTGCTATACCTACCATCCTCGTGAACGAATCGTCATCCATGCATACGCTGAAGGCCGCCCTACCACCCATAGAATGACCTATGATACCGTAATCTCCATGGACCACATCTTCCCTGCTATCCAGGTACGTTTTCACCGCCAGTATATCTCTTGTGAGAACATCGGAGTCATCCGAAGATCCCATGCTGAGAGTTCCACCTGACCTACCGTGTCCTCTAAAATCTAAAGTGGTAACGACGAATCCTCTTTTAACTAGGGTCAAGGCCGTTAGATGCATGCTCTCTTTACTGGCTGTGAAGCCGTGGCCGACGATCACGCCGTATTTCGGTGAATCGTTGTTCTTGGGCTCGTATACATCATATGAGATGTTGATGCCGTCTTCAGTTGTAACAGTCCTGTTCCGAGTGATCTCTACTTCTGAATGTTCCCTTGAGATACCGATAAAACATGAACTACTGATGATCAAAAAGATAGTGAATAGAATGACATATCTGTAATGTTTTTGTTCGAGCAGGTCGTTCACCTTCCTTATATGGGGCTATAGGTATATGTTTTTACCTTTGAAATCTAGATGGTGTTAGTTATGGGAGAAAAGTTAGTTCTTTTAGACGTTCATCACATATCTTCAAAAATATCGAAGATATAGCTTTGCTCATTTTTATCAGATATTTCTGAGTTCTGATAGATGCAAAAATTTTTAATGGTCTACAAACGAGATTTTACAATCTTTTTGGTGTATTCAACTCTTGGTTTCATTTTTTCTTTGAGACCTAAAGTTTCAGCGATATCCACCACATCGTCTAAAACGGTTACAGGTAGTCCTGCTTTTATATCTCTCAATATCTTCTGTCCGTATATCTCCCAATCCGTGATCACCAGCCTCATATAGAAAACTACTTCTGGATCAGCTATATAACCTATCTCTTTCTTGGTGCTTCTGTATCTTTTAACATAATCTATGAATTCATCCCCTGACTTTTTTCCAGAAAAGTATTCCGGATCAAGGAACTCCACAGTTCTCCATGTATTTTCGAACATAAATTCGCTCTCGATCATGGTTTTTATCTTATCTACAACTTTGAATCTCGGACTCTCCTTTAATCTATCTTCTAATTCAGAAAATCCTTTTGTAGTCAATACAAAATCGATGTCATAAGTACCTATCTCCCATCCTTTGTTCTCTATTGCGGAACCACCGACAACTATGTAATCTATACCAATCTCTTTCAATTCTTTGCATACTTCTTCAAGAAAATCGTTTATCAAGGGATCACCTCTCGAATCTTGTTCCTATTTGTCACCTTCAGTATATCCTCTCTTCTCATATCTGTTTCGATAACCGGGATGTCTAGATAGTCATGTAGATATACCTCTGAAGCCTCTCTTTCGAGCTCCTCCTGGAGGATCCGTTTCTGTAAATATATTTTGTTGATATCACTCCTGTCAACCATGGCTCTAGCTGCCAGGGGATCTAACTTCAGCATGAAAACTACTACATCTTCAAAGTCTGGTATGATCGTATCATCTTTAAAAGGAGTCATACTCTCGAAGGTATGGACGTTCAGTCCACTTTCTACAACTTCTTTATATTCCCTGGGGACCACGATAGTATCTGGTATACTCATCGGATATCTGAGAACTTTGGTGTACGGAGTATCGATCCATAGCATCGGTATGCCTGCTTTGACTGCTTTCTTTGCATCTTCTCTGGAACTGACGATCAACTTGAATCTCTTTTGGGGGCGGTAGGGTTTTGTGTGAATCTCCTTGAATATATCGGGATATCGCTCGTATGGATCTTCCTTTTGGAGACGATATGACAGTTTCATACCTTATGATTATGTTAAAAAGTATATATACTTATTGATGTTTATATGATTGTGATTTAGAACATTTTAATTGGGTTGATCATCCTTTGATATATTTATACGAGTTTTTCAGTTTGAACAATCGGGACATACTCCTTTCAACACTATAGAATCATCTTTTCTCTCCGGATCCATATCTTCTGGATCGATGACCCATTCATCGGGGGCCGCATCCTCGATGGCCCTGTACGACCTGACTTCTTTATCACAGCTCGAACAACGGAAGTATTCCTTCTCCATCTCTTGATCCGTTCTCTCGGTGATGTCTTGTACGTTCTTTATCAATACTATTTCACCTTGAGTTATGGTGAATTCTCCCTTGATCTTCTCGCCGTCAGCATATATGGAACCGTCTCCGTAGACCTCTATAAAATCTACTTCCTTCCATTCATCGTTCATACTTCCGATGAGACCAGAGTATATCCGTTTGGCTTTTCCATGGTTCCACTCTTTGACGAGATATTCCGATGGATCTATCTCCGATGCCTGCTCCAGGATATCATCTTCTTCGATCTCCATCTCACCGGGTTTTTTTCTATCTGAAAGGTCTTTGGAAGAGATAAGAACTGAAGATACCAATTCTCCTTCCTCTATCACGTTCCCGGGGATATTGCCGTCTTCGTCCTCGGTACCATAGTATAATTTCATCATGAATACTACCTGTTTTGAAGAGAGATGAAGTATGATTAGTATTTTTGGTTATCTGGAAAATGAACGTCTCTTCATCGCTCAACTAATATTTTCAAGGTCATCCATAGCTCTCTTGTATATCTTTTCTTTGATTGGACAGTTCTGAGAATATTCTTGTTCTAGTTCTTCTATGGATTGGTAGAGCAGAGGGAACCATTTCCTATCAGTATATACAGACTGTCTTTCAGTCTCTTTCAATATAACTGACCAATTTAGACCCGATTCGACCAATCGGCTCGCATCCTCCATATCTCTTTCTCTAGTCGCCACCACTTTGAATAAAAATATATCCTCTTTCGATAATAGTTTAATCGTTAGATGGTCTAGATCGATGTATTCGATTGAACGTTCTTTTATATTCTCAGAGAGAACTAGTTTTTTACATACGATATCGAGGAATATATCGAAACGAGGTCTGTTCTCTCGTTCTAGAACGGTCTTCGCATCCATCTTTTTATAAACATTTTCCAATTCGGTCACTGTTCCGTATCCTATCTCTTTCAAAGCACTTATTAGTGTCGTTAGATGTACTTGGTCATCTAATACTAGGTCAATATCTTTTGTTGCTGTCTTGAAGCCGTGTTGAATCATCGCCCCTCCTCCAAGCATATATGCCTCTATTCTGTTGGTCGATAGTTGCTCGATCTCTTTGAAAATCTCTTCTATCTTATCTCCTTCGTAAAGTTTCAAGGCGAAACCCCCTTCAAATCAAGAAAAATATCTTTTTTCTTTGCGATCTTCTTCACGCTTCTTTGTATTCGCTTATTATCTCCTTCGATCCTTAATGCGTTTTTGAGGTGATCTTTGATACCTAATTCTCTTTTCGTGTATATGTAGGTGTAAGAGGTATAAACCAGTTCGTCATCGAGATCTGTCAGGATGGAAGGGCCGGTTTCATCAAAATTTTTGTTATCGATGGGGGAATCATACTCGATGATGAATTCCAAGCCTTGCTGCCATATTATCGCCGAACTGGGTGCAGCTTCGTCTTTGAGGGATGAATTGTAAAAATACCTCCAGCTTTTCAGGAAGGAGCATAAGGGTGAGAATCTTTCTGTTATCTTGAATTTATCGTTTTTGATTTTGATTAGTCCGATCTCTTTTGGCTTTTTTAGGTTGTTTCTGATCGTTCTTTTCGTTTTTTTGGTCTCTTTTGAAAGCTGTTGGATGTTTTGATGGGATGAACATATCTGGGTCAATATCTCCACTTTAGAATGCGAAAGTAGGTCTTTCCAGTCGATGTGGGGGAAGACGGTGGTGAGTTCACAAAAACGCTGGGCATGTTCCGCATTAGCTCTTCTTATGGTCTTCTTTAGTTTTCCTGACTTGGTGACGAATCCTTTGTTTTGTAATCTAGTTATCAATTCGCTGGTCCTGGTGTAAGAGAGCGAGATATTTTTAGATAGTTCTTCTATACTCCTCTCTTCTTTGCATAGGTTCGTGAGTATGTGAATTTCCTTGGGTGAGAGCCTGTAATCGAACATATTTTTGAAAAAAAGTCGAAATGGTATAAATAAATTTCGGGATTATTACCGTCAAACCGTTTATTTTGGGATAGACGAAATACGGGTTATCAACCATTATTGTGTAGAATTTTATTGAAAAAGATGGTTTTGTGATATATAGCCAATGACCTGACCTTTTGAACTTTAGAAGGTCGTTGACTAGTTGTGAAACTCGCAACTTAGTTCAAAACACTGAGGGATCAAAAGATTCCTCATGTCTTAGGAAAGTTTACTTTCCTAAAAGATGTTACGAGTTCCACTATATATGTGACCGCCTCCCAATGCCTGAAGGCGTTGGGCTTCCAGTTCATTTGCCAGGGGGAACTTTCCATTACTGGAGATCTTTCAGAATTACAACCTAATTCTAAATATCGAAGGGATGTTTTGCATCCCTGTAGACGCCTGCACCTTCCCTGTGCAAGGAAGCTTCGTAGGAATGATAACATTCCGTCTCTCCTTCGAAAGACCAAGTCTTTCTGCGGATTACGAGGTTCAGCTAAGTGTACCAAGTGCATAGAACGAGTTGTTGACCATCTTTCCTTTTTCTATGTAGTTGAAGAGAGGTTCACTCTCCATGAAATATCCTATCAGGGGGGAAAGGATCGATAATAGTATCATCTAGGGCTATTGATCAGTGTTTACCTATTTCCTGTTCTTTTGATACACTATAACTGCACCCACTACAGCGAGTACCAGGAGTATAGTTGTGAATCCCGGTACATCGTCTTCTTCTTCAACCGTCACTGAGATACTCTCTTCGATGTAGCCATCTACTACCAGCTCTACTTCATAGTCATCTGGTTCCCAATCATCAACATGTTCGGCCCTACTATTATCTATCACACCTGTGCCTTCAGCTTCTATAGTTTCTTCCCACTGGTGCCGCTGGTCTCCATCGTCTTCATAGACCGTCACGGTCATAACTACTTCATCGCCTAGTGGATTGTTAACTTCCGCGTAGATGTGCACTTCCTCGTCATATGGTATAACGACGTCCTCGTCTTCTTCGTTCACCCCGAATTCGACTACGTAGGGTTCATCGTCGTCTTCCTCATCTTCCACTTCATATGTATCCGAACCCGAACCTCCCTGATTGCAGTATGCAGTCGCCTCGATGGTACTGCCTGGTTCCGCTACCAGATCGTAGGTATAATAGAAATTTGTATCGTCGGGCTGTTCGTCATACTCTTCGTTTATCTCTTCTGTGCCATCTACCTCTACGACCACGTTGTAAATATAATGGGTCTCTGGATCCGCTACAGAATGTGTTATATCAACAGTCAGCTCTTCTTCTTCGATATCATAGTCTATAGTCACATCACTAGGAGCATGAGCTTCAACGGTGCCTGCAGAAAACAGAACAGTTACACTTGCCAGTATCATCAATATAGCTATCCCTAAACTCAACTTCTTTTTCATCAAGATCATCACACCTTCTTATAACAGTGTAATTAACACTATAAATAATTTTATCTCATTAAATCGTCGTTTCGATGCATCTAGGTATCGTTTTTGTCGATACCCACGAACATCCTTCCCTGTTGATATGCTGTTATCCCGGTGGTCGAAGAACCTGTGAAAGAGTCCAGTATCAGATCGTTCTTTTCGATGGATGTTAAAACGATCCGTTCCATTAAAGCTAATGGCTTCTGTGTCGGATGCCTTCCATTTTGTTTTTTCCTCTTAGGCGTTTTACCGTTCATAGAACACTGTTAGCGTGAGAAGTTTATTCGGCACGCCTACGGATCTGCTTACTCGCTCGGAGAAGCACGCGGCCACACCACATCAACAGCGAACTCACCGAGGGGAACGAGAGGTAACTGCTGGATTTGACTCTCGGTGAACCAACGGCAGTGATCAGTTGTTCCATCATGTTCATCCTTGAGTTCGAAGTGACCAAGTGTCAGGTCATAGATGATACCTATATGGTGGACTGGATCGTACGGACGGTCTTCACTTCTAGGGTATGTGTGTGAAAAAATTGCGGTCAGGTGGGCGCTCTGGATATCAGTGATCCCGGTTTCTTCTGCCATCTCACGACGAACAGTTGCTTCCGGATGCTCTCCCCACTCGATACCTCCACCGGGTAATGTCCACCGCTCTTTATCGATCCCACTGGCGATGCGAGCTAGGAGAAGCCGATCTGAAGGATCGCGACATAATCCATAAGCGCCATGGTAGACAAGAAGATTCTCTTGTGCTGAAGACATACTTTACACCTCTACATGATCGTAGTTCAAAGGGATGTTCCTGTCCCTCAGTACCGTTGTCATCTCGATTTTCGAGTAACCGAGTATCTTTGCGACATTGCCCAGTACGATGAGCCCTTCCCGGTAAAACCCAATGATGAAAGTCTTGGTCACCGTCTCGGGCAAGCCTTTCTCATCCGTTCTACATATGTTCAGGATGGACCTTAGCAATTCGATCGTTACTCGTAACGTATCCATTTCAACCACCTTTTTGATATCGCTACATCACTAATTTAAGTTTGTGTAGCCGATGGAGATCTATTGTATTTTGCAGATATCTATCAATAATATTTTATCTCTCTTTGTTCAAGTATGAGCATAAATTAATTGCCGTCTTTGATAATGGATATGGTTGAGGTGAGGGGTAAAAAGATAGTTTAAAGTTAGTTATAAGATGTTTTTAAGTAAATATGGCTTTCATACCTTATATCACTTTTACTGCCCCCTCTACCATAAATACTAATAAATAGATTAGACTTTGTAAAAATGAGGTAACAATGTGAAATTACCCCATGAAATACGCGATCCAGTATACGGATTCATAAATTTCAATGATTGGGAAAAAGAGATTATCAACCATCCAGCATTTCAGAGACTTAGAAGAGTGAAACAAAATGCACTCACCGATTATCTATATCCCGGTATGGATCATACCCGTTTCGAACATTCTCTTGGAGTTATGAAACTGGCAGATGAAATGTTCAACGCGATAAAGAAAGATGAAAAGAGCATGAATAGATTGGAGGAGTGGGGTATATCTGAAACGGGCATGAATAGGTCTCGACAATTGATTAGATTAGCCGCATTACTTCATGATATAGGTCACGCTCCATACTCCCATGCAACTGAAAAAATCATGCCTAAGCGGGAAAAAAACGGTAAAAAGTTCAAACATGAATTATATACCGCAAAGATAATCAATGAAGATTTAAGGGAAACTATAGAAGAA
>SL_5KL_010_SEDDRAFT_10001692_pt1 | contig 13012 bp, 10 predicted proteins | sample SodLakKL_010_SED_FD_9118 | JGI IMG/M metagenome (IMG submission 9118)
AGACTCCAGGGCCCGGGCTGCTCAAACTGGCCAAGACTCCCTAGCTTCTCAAGCGACCCAGACAACCCAAACCAACCAGACAACCCAAACCAACCAAACAACCAAAGCTACCTTAACTGATAATTCCGGCAGCCTGCTAACTGATTCCCTCAGAACAGCTGGAGCAACCACCTATCACCTCTTTGTTCGCCCCAAGCATTTTAAGTTATTACCACCCCGGCTATCCTGCAACCTGCTGACTGACGGCAAGGAAGCTAAGGAAGCTGAGGAATTAAAACTGGAAATTACCGCTGATAACCTGGCCAAATATATAAAAATTGAGCTGCCTACCGATAACTATCGTCCTGCTGATAACTATTTCCACCTGGCTGGCGGAGAAACAAAAGTGGTGTCCTTATTAGAGAAATCAGCAGGATTAAGAAAAGTCTCCAAAACTACAGGACAGGCCGACATTAACGAAGAAAGGAAAACTGATGAGACTGATATGAACTTTATAACTGAAAATTTAAAGCTCTTCAGCCTCTATGACAGCTTTGAGAAAGCGTAATCCCCTTCATAAGCAATAGTGGTATTATAGTAAGATTATAAAGCCCCGACTCATCAAAAAGGAAAAGGGATTAAGAGTCTCCTGTATTCTGCCTGTATTCTGGTTGATATTAAACCTCTTTTAATTTTCTCCAGTATTTCTCCTGACATCAAATATTAGTTCAGGAATCTTATGCTGTTAATTTTAAAACTCAGCAAGCAAGCTTTTAACAGTGATGTTTGTTGAAAAGCTGCCTGTCACCCGGGAAATTTTGCCTGAAATCGCAAAAATTCCCGGGTTTTTTATTGCCAGATTTGTTGTGGAAAAATTTATCAATGGTAAACACCAAAAAACATTAAAATGTTATAAAATAAGCCCTTAAACTTGAATATCCTTTGTTTCTTTGATATTTTTATTATAGTAGAAATTTTTTTACATGATTTATTATGAATTATTCCTTTAACAAATGGGAGGAAACCAGGATGGAATCCTACAATTCCTCAGAAAAAACAAATCAAGCAGAAAAGCTGCTGAACGATGAAGTTAAACTGGATAAAAGCACCCCGATTCCTTTATATTTTCAGCTTAAAGAAATAATTAGAGAAGAAATTGAAGAGGGTTCTTTGACTCCAGGAGATTCTATACCCTCAGAAAGGGAGCTGGCTGATAGCTTTGAAGTTAGCCGACCTACAATCCGACAGGCCCTTAAAGAGCTGGTAAATGAAGGGTTGCTTGACAGGCAGAAGGGACGGGGCACCTATGTAGCTGAGCCCAAGATTAATTATGGTTTTATTCAAAAACTCATTACCTTTTATGATGACATGGTTAAGAAGGGTTATAAACCCCGTACCAGAATACTCAAGAAGGAGATCAGGGAGCCGGGTAAAGGAATAGCCAGCAGATTAGAACTTGCCTCTGATGCCCGGGTAATATTTCTTCACAGAGTGAGAACCATTGATGAGGTGCCTATAGTAAGCGTAATGAACTTTGTTCCCCATTTTCTTTGTCCGGCTTTGATGGAAGAGGACCTTGAAGATAAATCACTCTATAATGTTATGGCCGAGAAATGCGGGATCATATTTCATCGGGCTGACATTTCTCTGGAACCGGTCATAGCTGAATCCTATGACACTGAACTTCTGGAAGTAGAAGAAGGCTCTCCCATTCATCTGATGAAAAACCTTTCCTATTCCAGTGAGGGAATTCCCATGGATTATTTTGAATCCCGTTTTCGTGGGGATAGAGGAAAGGTTCGGGTAAAGCTTGTGAATAATAAATAGCAGGGGATTTAGCATTTAATATTTTAGATTAATCAGCTTGCTTGCCTTATTTTCAAAAATTTCCTTTTATTCAATTATATAACCTTGACAAAGTTGTTAACATCTGTTATATTTAAAATTGCCTGAAAAGTCGGGCTATCAGAATAGACTAAAATTATTTTTTTCCTGATGGTGGTAAACACCACTTAACATATTCACTAGCTGGATATAATAATTATTCATCGTTTTATTTAAATGTTTAATAACTTTCTTCTTAAATTCACAAAACAAGAAAGGAGAATTTGCTTATGTTCCCTTCATTTCAGGATAAACTTGCAGTTGTAACAGGAGGAGATAGGGGAATTGGTCGTGCAATTGCTGAAAAATTAATAGCAGCAGGCACAGAGGTTATAATTATCGGTATAGATGAAGAAAAAGGAGATAAGGCTGCTCAGGATCTGGGAGAAAAAGCTGATTTCTTGAAAACAGATGTCAGCCAGAAGAAAGAAGTAATAGCAGCAGCAGATAATATTCTCCAGCAATATGGCAGAGCAGATATATTGGTAAATAATGCCGGGATTCATATGGAGGGAGATGTGGTTACCACAGATTTTTCCGACTGGCGTAAAATTCTGGCAGTTAATCTGGATGGGGTTTATTTGATGAGCAAGTATTTTATTGAAAAACATATGCTGCCTGCTGAAAAGGGAGTTGTAGTCAATATCGGCTCCGAAGCAGGGATTGATGCTTTTAAAAACCAGGTCGCCTACAATGTTTCCAAGGCGGCAGTTATTCATCTGACCAAATCAATAGCAGTTGATTTTGCCGATAAGGGCATTAGAGCAAATGCTGTCTGTCCGGGAACAACTTTTACACCGCTGGTAGAAGAAGTGTTAAATGAAGCAGAGGATTCCCAGGCCATGCAGGAATTTCTGGAGTCGGTACGTCCCTTAAATCGGTTAGGCCGACCGGAAGAAATAGCTTATGCCGTCCTGTGCATGGCCTCGGAAGAAATGGGTTATGCTACTGGCTCGGTGTTAAGTATAGATGGAGGCTTAACAGCCGAATAGCAGTTGGATAATAACAAACTTTGGACAAACCTCTTATTCGTCCTTGAATAGACAGAAAATTTGAAAATATAATTTCAAAATAAATTCCTGAAATGGAGGAAGCAGGATGAAAGCAGCTGTTTTAAAGGAACCTGGCAAAATAGAAGTACAAAAAGTTCCTGAACCGGAAATTGCAGAAGATGAAGTTTTGTTGAAGGTAAAAGCCTGTTCAATTTGCGGGACAGATAGAAAGATATATCAGCATGGCCGTGAACAGATTACCGGAGAACAGATTCTAGGCCATGAAATAGCAGGGGAAATAATAAAAACGGGCTCCCGGGTCAAGTATTATCAGACCGGTATGAGGGTTACCCTGGCTCCAAACATCGGCTGTGGTTACTGTCATATCTGTCGTCAAGGCTGGCAGCAGCTCTGTCCAGATTTTAAAGCCTTTGGTATTGGCATTCCCGGAGGATTTGCCGAGTATTTGAAGGTGCCTGCTCCGGCAATCAGAAGAGGCAATATGGTAGAAATTCCTGATAGCTTAAGCTATCAGGAAGGCGCTCTGCTGGAGCCTTTAGCCTGCTGTGTTAATGCCAGACAGGCTATCAACATTCAACCCGGAGAAAATCTGCTTGTTTTTGGCGCTGGAATCATGGGAAATTTTCATCTTACTCTCAATCGGGCTCTGGGAGTTAGCAAAATAATTATGGTGGACATCGATGATTACCGCCTTTCCTTAAGCAGGGAATATGGTGCAGATTACCTGATTAACTCTAAAGAATCCGAGGTTAAGACAGAGGTTGAAAAGATAACAGATGGCCGGGGAATGGATAATATTATCACGGCAGTCCCGGTTGCAGAAGTGCAAAAAGAGGCTCTGGATCTGCTTGATGTAACAGGCAGCATCAACTTCTTTGCCGGAATTGCAGGAGAGGAAAAAATTCCTGTCAGCAGCAATCAACTTCATTACCAGCAGCAGACCCTCACAGGAACCACTGGTTCTTCTGTCAGGCAGTTTCGACAGGCTGCAAAAATTGCCAGCAATAATAGCATAGATTTAGCTAAGTTAATTACTAAAAAAATTGAACTTAAAGACCTGGAAACAATTTTTGAAAAACCTGAAGTTATAAGAAAGAATTTAAAAATTCAGGTTCAATTTTCCTGATGAATTTTTTCGAGAGGAAGATAAGAGATGAATAATAAACTGGGTATTTACTATGCTTACTGGCAGAAAAACTGGGAAGCAGACATTATTCCCCTGATAGCAAGAGCCAGCAGGCTAGAATTTGATATTCTAGAGATTAATGCCGCTCTTTTACAGGATCAAACTAAAGAATCTTTACAAAAAATCAGGGATACTGCCCGGCAGCAGAAAATTGAACTTACCTATTGCCTGGGTATTCCCCCCGAACTGGATCTGGCTTCTCCCGATAAAAATGTGAGAAATGAGGGAATTGAATATTTAAAAGCAATCATTAAGAAAATCAGATTGACTGGTGGCAGCAAGCTATCAGGCTTAATTCATGCTGCCTGGAATACTGATTTTTCCACCCTTGATATTACCAGAGAGCAGTATCAGCGATTCAGTCAGCAAAGCCTGAAAGAAGTTCTGCCAGCGACTGAAACGCATGAAGTCAGGTTAAATATTGAAGTAGTTAACCGATTTGAGCAGTTTCTGCTGAATACGGCAGTAGAAGCAGTAGAATTTGTGGAAGCAATCGATCATCCAAATTTAAAAATACATCTGGATACCTATCACATGAATATTGAAGAAGATAGTATCTATAATGCGGTGGTTAAGGCAGGCAGTAATTTGGGTCACCTTCATGTAGGAGAAAATAATCGCAGGCCCCCGGGGGAAGGGGAAGTGTTTTCCTGGGAAGAACTCTTTCAGGCTTTAAAAGATATAGATTATCAGGATGATATTGTGCTGGAGCCTTTTGTCATCTCCGGAGGCAATATAGCAGCAGATGTTGCGCTCTGGCGTGATTTAGGCAGAACAGATGCTGCCTCGCTGGATCAGAGAGCCATTCAGGCCAGAAAATTTCTAACAGATAAATTGACCCGATAAATTCAAGCAAAAATGATTTTGAAAGGGGGTATAAAACAGCAATAATTGTCTGACTAATCAGGCAGAAATTAGTAGGGAGTAAAATCAGGCAGAAGTTAGTCAGGAACTAATGGGTTGGCTGAAGATGGTTAAGGCTGCTGTCATTGTAAATTGACCCTGCTGGTGGCAAACTGTCAGTTAAAATTAACTATCCCAAAATAAGGAGGGAAGGATTTTGCTTAACAGAAAAAACCTATTTTCTGTTATTGCCGGCATTGTTATTCTGACATTCATCGCCACTGCTGGAGCTGCTGCAGTTGAAATTGACCTGGAAGGAATTGAAGAGATTGAAGGCCTCTATATGTATGATGAAATAACAGATATGGATGCTCATGAAGCTATGAGAGAGAGGGTAAGAGAAGATGCTGTGCCCATTGATGAGGATGCTGTCCCTGAAGAGCCAATTGAAGTAGCCATGATCTATCCGGACCTGGATCTATCTGACTCCTGGGCCAGAGGTTATCAGGGTTTTATCCACAGGATGGATGAACTGGAAATTCCCTATGACATGGCAACAATGGGCTCAGGACATGCCGAACATGATGTTCAGCGTTCTCATCTCGAGACAGTCTTGATGATGGAATATGATTATGTAATTGTTGGCCCTACCGAACTTTATGTGCAGCAGGATGCTATTCAGGAAATAATTGAGCATCCTGAGATCGAGGTTATTATCTGGAATTACAGCTCTCCCATAAAAGAATGGGGAGAGAGCCGGGAAGAAGGCCAGCCCCTTTCCTGGGTAGCTTTTGACCATCTAGATGGTGCCCAGATGTTGGGGGAGTATATTGTTGAAAACTATGATTCTGATAAGACAGCAATGATGATGTATGGAGTGCCTGGCTCTACTTCAGCTATGAGAGGTTATGCTCAAAAGCAGATTATGGAAAATCATGGCATGGATGTTGTCTATGAACATTATGCTGACTGGGATCGAGATTTAGCCTATCACGCCACTCTCGATGCTGCTCCAGCATATGAAGTAGATTTTATCCACTCTACCAGCACAGCCATGACCTCAGGCATAATTTCTGCTCTTGGAGAGCTGGGAATGCAGGATGATGTTGTTGTTAATGGCTGGGGAGGCGGCTCTGAAGAACTTGAATATTTAACTGAAGGCTTGATAGAATATACGGTCTTTAGAAATCAGGATGATTGGGGAGTTGTTCTGGCAGAAATGATCAAACTTGATCTCGAAGGCCGAACCGATGAGATTCCTCTGGCCTATTCTGGTGAAATGCAGGTAATTGACCACACCATGAGCGAGGAAGAAATTGATGAACTCCTTGAACATGGATTCCGCTACAGCAAGGACGAAATGGGATTATTCTAACCGGCAGATAGAAAACCTAAAACTTAAATGAGGGGAAGGGTGAATTCCTTTCCCCTCATTTAATATGATTGAAGTAATTTATAGCAGCATGGTTATGTCAGGCAATATAATAATCATAGATTTAATCCAGTTACGATAATGTAATAAAAACTAAAAAACTTCTCTCGATTGGTATAGACTGCTATTTACTTGGAGGTATTAAAATGAGTAATAACGATACTCCCTTTTTAAAAATGAAAGGCATAGTGAAAAGATTTGGTGCCCTTACAGCAGTTGACAATGTTGATCTGGTTGTAGACCGGGGGGAAGTGCTGGCTCTGGTAGGTGAAAATGCAGCCGGAAAGTCTACTTTAATTAAAGTTCTTACAGGAGTGCATAAGGCTGACCGGGGAGAAATTTTTATTGAAGGAGAAAAAGTAAAAATAAATAGCAGAAAAGATTCTCAAAAATACGGAATTGAAGCAGTTTATCAGGATTTAGCTCTGGTGCCTCAGCTGGATGTTCCTGGAAACCTGTTTTTAGGTAAAGAACCACCCAAAAAAATTCTAGGNGGNCTTTTTAAAGTAATAGATAATAAAAAGCTGGAAGAACAAACCCGGGACATCTTGAAAGATAACTTGAATATGGAGATTGAAAATTTTAATGACCCTGTGATAAATCACTCTGGTGGACAGCAGCAGTCGATTGCTATCGGGAGAGCCCTGGCTTCTGAATGTGATTTAATAGTTATGGATGAGCCTACGGCTTCCCTGGGTGTTGAAGAGATAGAAATGACCTTTGAAATTGTCAGGCGGCTCAAACAAAATAATGTAGCTGTTATCTTTATATCCCATAATCTGGAGCATGTTTTTGAGGTTTGCGATAAGGTTCTGGTTATGCGAATGGGAGAAAGGGTAGGTTATATGGATATTGAAGATGCCACCAGGGAAAAACTGGTAAGCCTTATGGTGCACGGCAGAAATGAAGAAGAAAAATCAGAAAAAGCTGTGGCAGATAAGACTGTATAATTAGCAACAAAATATCTCAAATAAAGATAGTCTAAATAAAGCTGGAAATATCATGATTAGGAGGGGATTAATTTGGCTAAAAGCACTCAGACTTCTGGCAGCAAAGATGAACTTCATATATTTGGCAGGCCCTGGACCTATCAGGTAGAAAGACTGGGGCCGATAGCTGCAGTTATTATCTTTGGAGCGGTTGTAGGTATTATTGAGCCCCGCTTTTTATCTGCCCGAAACATGATAAATGTACTATATCAGTCAGCCACCTATATAATTCTGGCAGTGGGAATGACCTTTGTTATCACCGGGGCCGGGATAGATATCTCTGTAGGCTCCATGCTGGCATTAACCGGGATATTGATGGTATTTACTATTGAATATACCCCAATACCTCCCTGGCTGGGCATCTGGGTTGCGCCTCTCTCGGGGATGGTTCTGGGTTTATTAAACGGTCTTTTTATTACCAAGCTTAAAGTTCCTGACTTTATAGCAACCATTGCGACTATGATTGGCTATCGAGGCATTGTGCTGATAATGGCAGGAGGAGTTGTTCATTACAGGTTTCCCTTTACTGTTAGATTTCTGGGAGCCTACCGTTTATTTGGCCTGATTCCCATCTCAATTATAGTGGCTTTTGCTATTGGGGCTTTAGGATATTATGTTTACAACAACACCTACTTCGGCAGATATACCGCTGCCCTGGGTGGTAACCGGGAATCAGCTATTCTGGCTGGAATAGAGGTAGATAAATATAAGATATTAACCTATGTTTTCATGGGATTTCTGGCAGGAGTCGCTGCTCTGGTAACTATTGGTCGGCTTGATGCCTTTCATGCCACCTATGGAGAGTTTATGGAAATTGACACCATTGCTGCTGTTATTATTGGAGGAACGGCTCTTTTTGGAGGATATGGACGGGTCTGGGGATCAGTTTTTGGAGCTCTTTTGATGTCAATGGTGGTCAATGGGGCAGTGCTGCTTGGTTTCCCCTATTTCTATCAGTATGTACTGGTGGGAATTGTTATTCTGGTAGCAGTTTCAATTTATACCTTTCTGGGGACCCGACGTACAGCGTGATTTATTAGCTTTTTCAGCAAATTTTTGGAGTTTTTGAAACTCACAGGATAAAACAGGACAAACAGTGTTGTGATTTCAAAAATAACTTAACAGGATATTTCAGAAATTTTTTGCTACTAATATAGCAATTAAGGCAATGACAAAAGATCAAAAAAATAGCCTGGAGTGAGGCAGGTTATCCTAAAAAANCTATGAAAGAACCTTTAGACAGGTATAAGGGGGGTATTTTAATGTTTGAAGGAGGCTATCTGGGACAATATCTCAGGATTAATTTGAAAGACAAAGATATTAGAGTTGAAGAAGTGGATCCTGAATGGCAGCAGAAATTTTTAGGTGGCCGGGGACTGGCAGCCCGCTTTTATTATGAAGAAATAGACCCTGACACAGAACCACTTTCCCGGGAAAATAAATTATTTTTCTTTACCGGACCTCTCACCGGAGCACCGGGACCGGCCACAACCAAGATTGGCGCCGCAACAAAGTCACCTGAAACCAGACAGTATCTATGTACTAACAGCGGAGGAGAGTTTGGTCCCCATCTAAAAAAGGCCGGCTATGATGGAATTATTCTTGAAGATAAAGCTGATAAACCTTCCTATATATTAATTAAAGATGATCAGATAGAAATTCGGGATGCTGAAGAACTGTGGGGAAAAACCACTTTTGAGGTCAATGAAATCCTCCAGGAAGAAGTCCAGCAGCCCGAGCAAGTTCTTTCCTGTGGACCGGCAGCGGAAAATGGCGTAGTCTTTTCCTGTCTGCAGATTGGCGATCGCAGCCTGGGCAGAGGGGGAACCGGAGCGGTTTTAGCCTCCAAAAATGTCAAAGCTATTGCGGTAGAAGGCAGCGGGGAAGTACCTGTTTCAGAGCCAGATAAATTTAAGCAGGCAGCCAGGGAAGCCATTTCCTATGTTCGGGACAGCAAAGAAAATCATACCAGATATGGAACCGCTCAGTATACCGGTCCGATGAATGAATTTGGTGCCTATCCCACCCGAAATTTTCAGACAGGCGTCTTTGAAGGCGTGGATACCATCAAAGCAGAATACATGCAGGAGAATTACTTTAAGGAGAATAAGGCCTGTCACCGCTGTCCGGTGGCCTGTGCTCAATACTGTGAAGTTCAGGAAGGTAAATACCAGGGAGCAAAATCCGATCCGGAATATGAAACGATTGGAACCCTGGGAGGAATGTGTGGAGTTGATGATTTTGCTGCTATTATCAGGGGCAATGAGCTTTGTGATGAACTGGGGATAGACACCATGTCTGTTGGGGCAATAATTGCACTTGCCATGGAGCTTTATGAGAAAGGGGAAATAACTCCTGAAGAAACAGACGGTCTGGAGCTTAAGTTTGGCAATGATGAAGCCATGGTGAAAATGATAGAAAAAATTGCCCATAGAGAAGGTTTAGGAGATAAACTGGCTGAGGGTATGCTCCAGCTGGCTGAAGAAATGCCCGAACATGAAGATATCATGATGCATGTCAAGGGTTTGCCGCTGGCTGCCTATGACCCGAGAGCCTTTTATGGCAACGCNCTGACCTATGGAACTTCCAGCCGGGGAGCCTGTCACAATGTGGGAGGCTGGAGTATCAGAGCTGAACTGCTTAAAGAGGAACATGATAGATTTGCTGTAGCAGGCAAAGGAGAGCTTTTAAAATCTATTCAGGATACCCGGGGTTATATTGATTCTCTGGGAATCTGTACCGTGGTCCGCAGCGGCTATGGCTTTACTGCTGAGCCTGAAGGCAGGGCACTGGAGTATTTAACCGGGCATAATTTTACTCCTGAACTAATGGAAATTGGGGAAAGAGTTTATGCTCTGGAAAGATTGATTTTAAACCGGGAAGGGCGCTTTAGAGAAGATGACATGCTTCCCGGCCGTCTCAGAAAGGAAAAGCTGCCTGAAGGGCAGGCAGAGGGCCATGTTATAAGTGATGATATCTATAACCAGATGCTGAATGAGTATTATTCAGCCCGGGGCTGGGATGACAAAGGCCGTCCCACCGGAGCTAGGCTGAAAGAGCTTGATATCGATGACCTTCAGTAATTTAAATTATCCAGCAATATAAAGCAGGTGGCAGATGAATTAAACAATAAAAGTTAAATTGAGCGGGTGATTGGCTCGATGGAAATTATGGTTAAGTTTTTTCTAAATTATCAGGAAGATGCGGGGAAAGAAAAAGAAGTAATCAATATTGCTGGAGAAACAGCAAAGCTGGAAAAAGTCTATTCCTGTCTGGAAGAGAAAATTGATTTTGATCCGGAAGCAGTTCAGAATCAGGGGATTGTTCTTCTCAATGACAGGGTGGTAAATAATCAGGATCCCGGGCAGGTTGAAGTAAAGGATGGCGATAGCATTTCTTTTATGCCCATGGTTTCCGGAGGTTAACTCAACCATCAGTGATAGAGCTCAATAGTAATCCAATCAATATCAATTTTAATTCTGGCATTTTTTGATTAAAGATAGATATCTTGGTCTGCTTTACCTTTAGTAGGGTTAAGAACTATACTAATCAAAGGGGAAACCGGATTAGCAGCAGAAAAATTCATCCTGTCAAGGAGTGATAAAATGGGGAACTATTTAATCGGGGTAGATCTGGGTACAGCCGGAACTAAAGCCGGTATTTTTACTGAAGAAGGAAACCAGCTGGCTGGAGCCTATGAAGAATCCAGACTCCGGCATCCCCGGTCAGGCTGGGTAGAGCAGGATATGGAAGATTTTTATCGCTCAGCTTCTTTAACCATCCGGGAAATACTCGAGAAGTCAGAGGTCGACCCTGCTGATATAGCAGCAATAGCCATAGATGGTCAGATGTCGGGAATTGGGACTATAGACAAAAACTGGAACGCCCCCACCAGGTATGATAACTGGCTTGATATCCGCTGTGAACCCTTTATCAAGCATATGAATCAGGAAGCTGGTGAAGAAATTTTAAAGAAAGCAGGTGCTCCCCCCACCTATTCCCATGGGCCAAAAATTCTCTGGTGGAAGGAAAATCATCCTGAACTTTTCAATAATGAAATTGCCAAATTTGTGGTGCCTTCCTGTTATGTGGCAGGAAAAATGGCCGGACTTAAAGCCGAGGAGGCCTTTATAGATTATACCTACCTTCATTTCACCAACCTGGCCGATAATCAGAAAATGGAATGGGATGAAGAGCTCTGCCGGCATTTTGATATCCCTGAAGATAAGCTGCCCCGAATTGTTGAACCCTGGACCATCATTGGTGAAGTTACCCGAGAGGCAGCTGATGATTTTAACCTCAAAGCCGGGACTCCCATAGTGGCAGGCGCAGGAGATACTACCACCACCTATTTAGGTTCGGGAATAGTAGAGCCAGGAGTTATCTTTGATGTAGCAGGAACTGCTTCAGCCTTTGCCAGCTGTACTGAAGAATTCTCCGCTGACGTGGACTATGGAACAATCATGTGCACCCGCTCAACCATAAAAGGTTTATGGAATCCTATGGCTTTTATCAATGGGGGAGGTCTGTGTCTCCGCTGGTTTAGAGATGAAATTGCCGGTCAGGAAAGAGAAGAGGCCAGAGAGCAGAATATTGACACCTATGAACATCTAAACCAGCTGGCTGCTGAGATTCCACCTGGCAGCAATGGTCTTCTCTTTGTCCCCCATTTTGGAGGTAGAGTTTTACCACCGCAGCCCAATCTCCGCGGCAGCTGGGTAGGGTTGAGCTGGGGCCAGCAGAAAGCCGCTCTCTATCGGGCAATTCTGGAAAGCATAGCCTATGAATATTATTATTACTTCAAAATTAAGCAGGCGCTCTATCCCGAAACAGACTTTCAGGAGGTAAGAGTTCTGGGAGGTGGTTCCCGCAGTGATCTCTGGAATCAAATAAAAAGTGATGTATTAAACATTCCCTATATTAAGGTGGTACAGGAAGAACCGGCGATTTTAGGGGGAGCAATAATTGCTGGCTATGCTGTGGGAATTTTTGATGATCTCCAAGAAACCTCCAAGCAGTTTGTCGATAAAAGAAAAGAATATCAACCCCGGGATGAGTATAGTGAATTTTATCAGCAATATGCTGAGACTTATATTAATCTGATAGATGATTTAGAAAACACCTATCAGGTTCTTGCTGAGTTAAATAATCAAGAAATACCTCAAAGTTAACTAATACAAAGGAGGTTGCGGTCTGTTATGCCCGAAATATCAGTTGAAGAGATATCACAGGAGCGTTTTGCCAGATTCGGTGATTTGTTAACTATTGATGATAGGTCGGCAAAATTTGCAGAAGAAATCTTTACTTTCTGGGACGGGCTGGGCTATCTGGAAGAAAAGCATGATTATGAAATAGGGTTCTTAGAGGTATATGACAGAGAAAAAAGCTTCAGCACCATGGAAAGACACCAGCAAACCAGAGAGGTATTCTTCGCTCTGGATAAAGCAGTACTTCCGGTAGCTCCACCTGCTCCTGAACGGTCTTTTCCTGACCCTGATAAGGTTGAAGCTTTTAAGATTGAACCAGGTAGCGGTGTTTTGTTTTCCAGAGGATGCTGGCACTGGCTGCCCTTTCCCCTGGGAGAAAAGGCAAAATTTCTGGTAATTTTTAAAAAAGCCACTCCCGATACTGATCTGGAAAAAGTGGATTTGCAGGATAAATTAGACCTGGAGTTCAGACTGGATTT
>SL_5KL_010_SEDDRAFT_10001694_pt1 | contig 13000 bp, 7 predicted proteins | sample SodLakKL_010_SED_FD_9118 | JGI IMG/M metagenome (IMG submission 9118)
GGGTGCTCCACGAGGCCTTTGAGCGCACAGCACAGGTACGCCGGGAGGTGATGGACATCCTGCTCACTCGGGAAGGTGACCGGGCCATGTTCGAGCAGGTCTACCCGTTCAGCCCGGCGTTGGTGCAGACGCTGGTCGCGCTGTCGGGTCTCCTGCAGCGGGAGCGGACTGCATTGAAGCTGATGCTTCAACTGCTGGTGCAGAATCGCGATCGGCTCACCGTGGGTGACGTGATCCCCGTGGGGGATCTGTTTGATGTGATTCTGGAAGGGGACGAACCGTTCGCCCCCGTGATCAAGCGGCTGTTCGATCGTGCCCGGGACGTCTGGGTACGCAAGTTCATGCCGCTGCTCGAGGACGAGCACGACGTCGCCGATGAGGACGTTCGGGCAGGGCGCGTGGACGAGGCCATCGCGCGGCGTTATCGGGCGCACGCGGGGCTGTTGAAGACCCTGCTGCTCTCCGCACTGGCCCCGGAAGTGGAGTCGCTGCGGAATCTGACGCCGGCACGTCTCGCGGCCCTGAACCACGGCACGATCCGGTCGCCGGTGCCCAACGGGGAGGCGACCACCGTGCTGACCAAGATGCGCGAGTGGGCGAGCCACGCTGGTGAGATCCATATCTCTGCTGACGCGGCCAATCCGCTGATCTCCATGCAACTGGCGGGAGTCGACGTCGAGGGCATCTTGGAAAATGCGCGCAGCATCGACAATTTCGGCAACCGCGTGCGGATGGTCAAGGAGATCCTGTTCCGCGATCTCGGCATCGATCCCCAGAACGTCGGCCTGCTCAATCCTGATTACAGCTTCATCTGGCGCGGCAGCTCGCGGGTCGCCGAACTGGTGCTTCAGAACATCCGGGAACTGCCTTTCGACAGCTTCCGCCCTGGCAATTCGGGTTGGCGGGTGCTGATCGACTTTCCGTTCGACGAGGGGGACCACACACCGGCGGATGATCGTGCGCGCATCCAGGCCTATCGCGGTACCCACCACGAATCGGTGCGAACGCTGGTGTGGCTGCCATCGTTCCTGAACGACCGTGCGATGGCCGACCTCGGACGCCTCGTGATGCTCAATCACGTGCTGTCGGGGCAGCGGCTGGAGGAGTACGGGGGGCATCTGCAACCCGGAGAGCGCAGCGAGGCGCGGACGATTCTGAGGAACCAGCGGGATCAACTGGAGAAACGGGTCAGCACGTCACTGCAACAGGCCTACGGAATCGCCCAGGGCGTGAGCAACGCGGTGGATACCACGCATGCACTGGATGAGCACTTTGAGTCCCTTTACACCGGTCTGCGTTTCCAGCCGCCACCCGGGGGCAGTTTCCGGGAGAGCCTTGAGCACCTCCTCGGGCAGGCGCTCGCATTCGAGTTTCCGGCGCACCCTCCGTTTGAGGCCGAGATCCGACGCTCCGTACTGAAGCGGGTCTGGGCGGTGGTCGAACAGGCAGTGGCCATGCCGGATGGTCGAATCGGCATGGATCGCTCCGTGCGCGACGACGTGCGACGCGTCGTCCAGCCGCTGAAGCTCGGCAATTGCGGCGAGGCGCATCTGGTGCTGAATGAGCACTGGCGAGGGCATTTCGAGCGTCAGATGGCGCGCCATGGGACGCAGCAGCCCACCGTCGGCCAACTGCGGCAGTGGTGCAATGACCCGCAGCCTATGGGTCTTCACGACGATGTCAGCGATCTGGTCATCATGACCTTCGCGGCCCAATCCGGGCGCAGCTTCTACCTGCACGGTGCGACGATTCAGCCGGAAATCGGTGGCCTGAACCGGGAATGCGAGCTGCGCCCCCAGACTCTGCCGCCGGAGGCCGAGTGGAGCTTGGCATTGCAGCGGGCCGGTGAAGTCTTTGGGCTTACCGTGTCTTCGGCCCGGAATGCCAGCAACGTGGCGGCCCTGGTTGAGGGATTACGCTCGGCGGCCGGGGAGAAATCGGTTCCCGTCGCGAACTATGCCGCTGGCCTGGAACGGCGCCTCAAGCCCTATGGACTCGATGCCTCCTCCAACCGGGCACGCACCGCCGCCGCCTGCCGGTTGCTGCTCGAGGGCCTGGACGATGCCGAAGGCATGGCCGTGGTATCGCGCCTTGCCGATGCCAACTTCGAAACGTCCGGCGCGGCGATGGCGGCGGCCATGGCCAAAGCGAATCGGCTCGTGGAGTGCCTGAAGTCTCCCGAGTGGGAGGTCATCGAGCTCATTCGCAAGCAAGCGCCGACGCGTCCGGAGGCTGCATCGATTCTCTCGAGCATGGCGGCGGCGCTACGCGATGACGAGCATGTGACTGCGCTTCAGGAACAGTTGACCGAGCAGCATCGGCGGGTGCTGCGTCTGCTCGAGGCGTCCGCACCGCCGCCACCGCCCCCGGATCCACCGACTGATGAAGTGGTCCTTCCGGAACCGCCCAAGTTTCAGATCCGACAGGTGGTGAAGCGGGGCGTCGCCGCCGCGGGTGTGCGCGAGGCGCTGCAGGAAGTGGAACGGCTGTTGGCCGACGATCCGCAACTGCGCGCGGACGTGGAGTGCCGCGTGTTCCGCGCCGAGGATCGGGATTCGTAGCGATGGCATTCTCGGCAGGTCAATTGGCGCAGCATGTGTCGAGGGCGCTGGCCCACGCCGAGGGTGATGAGGTCCTGGCCTATTCCTGGCCGGACGCATGGAGCCACGGCGACGTCCTTCAGGTGGGTGAGCGGGCGGTTCCGGTTCGTTTCTGCCGATCTCCGCTGCAGGTGCGGGAGGCCTTGGTCGAGCCTTCGAACCAACCGCGGCTCCTGCTGGTGGGATGTGAGGAGGCCGATCTTGGGCAGGACGTGCTGGCGCGTCTGTTTCGCCATCGTCTACTGCATGTGGACCGCTGGCAGATGGTGAAAGAGGCCTTTGGCACACCGCAGATCGACCCGCGTCTGTACGCAGTGCCCTGGATGCCGGATGTGTTGCTGGACCTCGCGCCACGAAGGCCGACACAGCCGCTGGCCGTTCTCACCTACGATCATGCGTTGGATGCTTGTGTCGGCAGGGCGCTGGGGCTGAGTGATCAGAGCGTCGACCTCGACTCACTGCTGTCGGCGGTCGAATCCGATCCCAACGCATGGAATGTGCTGTCCGAAGAGCAGCGCACGCTCTACCAGCGGCATCTGGAGGACAAACTGGGTCCGGTGGTCGGCGCGGTGTTGGGGGCTGCTCGCGTTGGGAACGCGCATGCCGTGATCGCGATCGGGCTGGTTTGCGAGATCCTGTTTGGTGCGGCCGCTTCTGCGTCCACTGAGCTGCGTGATGCGCGTGTTCGCCTGGAGCCCCGCGTAGGGGGGCAGCGCATGGCCGAGTCCGATGGCCGACGTTGGGCCGAAGCCGTTGTGCGGTTGCTGAAGCGCCGGGACGATGCCCAACGGCATGCGGTGTTTCGTGTTGCAATCGACCTCTTGAAGGACCTGGGCGCGGAGGCGTTCGTGGGTAGGAGCAGTGTACTGCCCGAGGCACTGGATCGCCGTCTGGAATCGCTCGCCTCGGCCCTGAGCGCGTTCCTGAAGAAACCAGCGGCCATCGCCGCGGTGGAAGAGGCAGCAGCGCAGGTGTTGGCCCACGCCGGGGTCCACCCTGGGCATCCAGCACCCGAAACGGCCCGCATGGTGGTTCGACTGTGCCGGCGTGAAACCGGGCTGACCGGGGGTGAGGTGGGTTTCGGTGTCGAGGATTATCTGCGACACGGTGCATGGGAGGACTGGGCGCGGCGCAGCCTGCATACCGTAAGACCGGATGCACTGGCCCGCGCGGTAGGCAAACTGATGGAACGGATCTCCGCGCGGCGGCAAGCGTCGGATCGCCGGTTTGCCGAGCAGCTCGCACAGCGGCTTCGACTTGGGGAAGTTCCAAGAGAGACCTTGCCCGTTGAGAACGCGCTTCTGGAACTGGCCGCGCCGCTCGCGGTGGAGCGCGCGTTCGTCGTCATCGTGCTGGATGGCATGTCCTGGGATGTCTATGTCGCCATCGCGCTCGAGATGGGGCGCAGCGGTTGGACGCCCTGGAAACGGGACGGGATGCCGCCGTCATTGCTGGCCACGGTGCCCTCGGTCACCGAGTGTAGCCGGTCGAGCCTGCTTGCGGGTCGGCTTCTGCGCGGCGCATCCGGGCAGGAGAAGTCAGCGTTCGCGGCGCACGAGGCGCTCAGGCGGACTTCGAAGGGCAACCGGCCGCCGGTTCTGCTGCACAAGGCGGAGATTCAGGAGGGCAACCAGCTTTCCACCCAGGCGGCCGCGCTACTGTCGGATCCCGAGCAGCGGGTCGTCGGAGTTGTGCTCAATGCCATCGACGACGCATTGGCGAAATCGGAACAGGTCCGGATCGACTGGTCAGTGGAGGCAATCCCCCTGCTGGGGGCGATTCTCGCGCAGGCCAGGAGTGCGGGCCGGGCGGTACTGCTCACTAGTGACCACGGACATGTGATCGAACGGGGCACGGTCTACCGCGGCAATCTCAGTGAGAACGAACGCTGGCGCCCTGCGGCCGGCGAGGTGGCCGCTGACGAGATTCGGATGGAGGGACCGCGCGTGATCGGTTTGATCGGCGGTCCGGTCATCGTCCCGTGGTCGGAGAACGTGCGCTATACCGTAAAGAAGACCGGCTACCACGGTGGCGTGACACAGCAGGAGATGCTTGTGCCGGTTGGAGTCTGGACGCCGGACGCCAACCCGCTGCCCGGGTTTGTTCCAGAGTTCGTGGTTCCGCCCGAATGGTGGGCGGTGGAACGCGGTGATGTCGCCGCGACAGCTCAGGCAAGGGAAGCACCCAGCGAACAACGTGGGAAGAGGGCCAAGCCCAAGGGCACGACGGATGACCTGTTTGCGCCCAAGCCGGAGGCTTCGGCCTGGATCGGCCAACTGCTGGCCAGCGAAGCATTGAAACGGCAACGAGAGCGAGTGGGGCGCCTGGCGCTGGATGACGAGCGCCTGCAGCCATTGCTGCAGTGTCTGGATGCGCAGGGAGGCAGGGCCAGCGTGGAACAGCTCGCTGCCTCGATCCAACAGCCGCAACTGCGTATGCGCGGTGTGCTCTCGGTCCTTCAGCGCATGCTCAACGTGGATGGGTATCCGGTGGTGACGGTCGAATCCGGTACACAGACCGTTCTCGTGNACCGTCGCCTCCTTGAGACGCAGTTCGACCTATGATCACCGTCTCGCGCGCCCGAGCCGACGAGATTCTGGACGCGTTGCGCCGTGGCACCGTGCCGGAAACCGCGTNTGGATACCTTCGCGGTGGGGCTCGANCCCTATCGGCANACCCTTGAGGATGAGCTNGAGCANTGCGCGCGNGGGCGTGGGCGCTTCAAGGCCCTGCGTGGCGAATACGGAACGGGCAAGACCTTCTTCGCTCGCTGGTTCCAGGGGCTGGCCAAGGAAAGAGGGTTCGCCGTTGCCGAGGTGCAGATTTCGGAGAGCGAGACGCCCCTGCATCGGCTGGAAACCGTCTATCGGCGGCTCACGGAGCACTTGAGCACGGCGGAGGAACCGCGCGGCGCCTTGCGGCTGATCGTCGATGGTTGGTTCTACTCCCTGGAGGAAGAGGTAGTCTCGCGCCGGGGGACCCTCGGTGAGGCCGAACTCATCGCGGCGACGGACGCGTTGATGCGCGAGCGTCTTCGTTCGATAGAGCGGCATGCCCCTGCCTTTGGAGCCTGTCTCCGCGGGTACCGGGAGGCGGTGGCCGCCGGGCAGGAGGAAATCGCAAGCGGGCTGATCGCGTGGATGTCGGGGCAGCCCAATGTCTCGGCCAGCATCAAGCGCGCCGCTGGCATCAAGGGTGATATCGATCACTTCGGGGCGCTGGGTTTCCTGCAGGGGCTTCTGGTGATCCTGCGTGACTCGGGTTTTGCGGGCCTGGTAGTGGTGCTAGACGAGGTGGAGACCCTGCAACGGGTTCGGGGCGACGTCCGCGAGAAGAGCCTGAACGCGCTGCGCCAGTTCATGGATGAGATCGACGCGGGCCGCTTCCCGGGCCTGTACCTGTTGATTACCGGAACGCCGGCCTTCTTCGACGGGCCGCAGGGTGTGCAGCGCCTACCGCCCCTGGCGCAACGGCTGCATGTCGAGTTTGGCAAGGATGCCCGGTTCGACAACCCACGGGCCGTTCAGATTCGCCTCCAACCGTTCGATATGCCGAAGCTGATCGAGGTGGGGCGAAATGTGCGGGATGTCTTCGCAGCGCGATCCGAAGAGCCGGAGCGGATTCGCCGTACCGTCGATGAAACTCTGTTGGCTGATCTGGCCGCGACGGTGACAGGCCATCTGGGTGGGAAGGTCGGNGTCGCACCGCGAATCTTCCTGAAGAAACTGGTGGCCGAAGTGCTCGATCGCGTGGACCAGTTTCCGGAATTCGACCCNCGCNGGGATTATGGCATCGCGATTTCGGCGGCAGAGCTGACTGGGGATGAGCGGCGGGTTCTCGCGCCAGATGATATCGAGCTCAAGCTGTGAACCCGATCGACCGGCTGCACCCCGCGGTCCAGTACCACATCGTCAACTCCCTCGGCTGGCCCCGATTGCGGGCGTTGCAGGAACAGAGCCTCGCTCCGATCCTCGACGGTGACCATGCGCTGCTGATCGCGCCGACCGCGGGAGGCAAGACCGAGGCGGCCGTGCTACCCGTACTCTCCCGGATGATTTCCGAGGATTGGCGCGGCATCTCGGTTCTGTACATCTGTCCGATCAAGGCACTGCTCAACAACCTCGAGTCGCGCCTATCGCGCCTGACGGGTTTGCTGGGCAGAACCACGCAACTCTGGCACGGCGACGTCTCCGCAGGGGACAAGCGCAAAGCCGAGCGCGAGCTTCCGGACGTGCTGCTGACCACACCGGAATCGCTCGAGGGGATGCTGTTGGGGTTCAGGCGCGACCACCGGCGGCTACTGGGTGCAGTCCGTTGCGTGATCGTCGACGAGTTGCACGCGTTCGCGGGCGATGATCGTGGTTGGCACGTCCTTGCACTGCTCGAGCGTATCCGGGGGATCTGCGGCCAAGATCCACAACGGATCGGGCTTTCCGCCACGGTCGGACAACCACGTGCCTTGCTGGATTGGTTCGCCGGGCATGCCGATGGAGCCAGGACACTGGTGCAGATTGAGGCACCTCCGGCACAGGCCGACGTGAAGGTCGATTTCGTCGGATCGTTGGAGAATGCGGCCATCGTGATCAGCCAGTTGCACCGGGGTGAGAAGCGGCTGGTGTTCGTCGATAGCCGGAGTCGGGTCGAGGACCTGTCGCAGGCGTTGCGTGCCCGGGGGGTGAACGTCTTCGTTTCGCACGCGGCTCTTTCGGCCGACCTGAGACGCCAGGCGGAGCAGGCCTTCGCGGAAGGCCAGAACTGCGTGATCGTCGCGACCAGTACGCTCGAGTTGGGGCTGGACGTGGGAGACCTGGATCGGGTGATCCAGATCGACGCCCCCGGGTCGGTGGCCTCCTTTCTGCAGCGCATGGGACGCACGGGGCGCAGAGAGGGGGCTCGGCGCAACACGCTATTTCTGGCGACTCATGATTCAGGGCTCCTGGGTGCGCTCGCTGTGGTCAGCCTTTTTCAGCAGGGCTACATCGAACCCGTGGAGGCGCCCCCATGGCCGATGCATATCCTCGTTCAGCAACTGTTCGCCACCCTGTTCGAACGCCGCCTGGAGGTGGATGAGCGGGAGTTCGCCGCGATGCTGGGACGCGTGCCTGAATTCCGCGAGCGCCTGGCGGACGTGTGGCCGGCCGTGATCGATTTTCTGTGTGCGGGTGGGTGGCTGCATCGCGACGGCGGCACCTTGGCGCTGGGGCTAAAGGGAGAGTCCCGGTTCCGGGGCAAGCGTCTGGCGGATCTTTGCGTTTCTTTCGATTCGCCCCGGACATTTTCGGTGTTGCTGGGGAACAAGCACTTGGGCGACATCGACCCGCTTACCCTCAGCACGGGCCGCGATGGTCCGCGCATTCTCGCACTGAATGGACGTTCCTGGCGCGTGACTTCGGTGGAGTGGGATCGGGGGCAGGTCTACGTGGAGCCGGCCGAAGAACGAGGGCGCAGTCAATGGATCAGCGAGGCGCGCGGAGCATCGCGTGCATTGGCCCAGGAGGTCCTTCGGGTTCTGGAACAGGAGGACGTTCTGTCCGACGATTTGTTGACCCAGCGATCCCGTGAACGGCATGCGGAGCTTCGCGAGGAACTCGGGCATACGCTGGCGGCCAGACCGCTGAGACGTGACGACGGGTCGTTCGACTGGTGGAATTACGTCGGTATCGCAAGCAACATCCTGCTCGCGGCCAAGGTTCACGCAGCCGGGGGGCACTGCAAGGCCGTCGACTCGTTCGGCATCCGGGTGTCGATCAGCGCTGAGAAACTCGAGGCCGCCGGCGGTTGGCGGGGAATCGAGGCACTCGAAATCGAGGGGCTGACATTCGGAACCACGCCCCTGAAGTTCGCGGATCTGCTACCTGAAGGACTGGTCGCGCGCGTTCTCCTCAAACGCACGCTGGCGGAGGCGGCCCGGTGAAAGGCGCGATTGGTCTACTCGACTCGAGTGGCCAGGACCTGTCAATTCCGGCTGGCGGCGAACTCGCGTGGCTATCCGCGACCGCCCTTCACGAGTACGGGCGCACAGAGAATCAGGACAACCTCGTGGTGGTCGATGCCGCGGGCCAAGGCACGGTGCTTCGGGATCAGCAACCGCTTTCGCTGCAACATCCGGACTGGCCCAACGGCCGTCTGCGCCTCGCCGTTCTGGATGGGATGGGAGGACATGCGGCAGGCAGGGAGGTCGCCGAACAGGCCGCGTCGGCGATCGCTGCGCTTCCCGCGTTTGGAACGTCTGCCGAGCTATACCAAGCCCTGGATGAGTTGCATCACCGCCTTCGGGAGTTCCACGCGCAGAACACGCGGGCGCTAAGGCCGCCGGGGACGACCCTCACGCTGCTGGAGATCCCCGAATTCGCCGCCAAAGGATGCGAAGCGTGGCTCTTCCATGTCGGCGACAGCCGTTTATACGAGATATCCCCTGAAGGCGCGCCCAAATGCCTGACCATCGATCATGTGGCTGCGACCGAACTCGCGATGCAGGGGCGCATGAGCGAGGCCGATTGGCGTAGACAGGTTCATGCAGAACCCCATTCGACCATCAGTCAGGCGTTCGCGATGGGTGGGTCAATCGGGTCGCCCGATAAGGGATTCGCCACTCGGGGCGACTCTCTCTCCGTTCTCGAGGACTCCGGTCTGCCGCACTGGCTTAGGGGTTGCGGCGACCGCCGCGGGCTACGACTTGCCCCCGGTCACATCTACCTGTTAGCCACGGATGGTCTGTGGAACACGCCGGCACCAGCAAAGTACACGGCACTCTGGCCGAAGTGGCTCAGCGGTACAGCCGGGCTTGGGAGTCGCCTGGGCAGTTTGTTTGAAAACGTCGCGAGCGTCAGCCAGACTCCGCAGTGCCACTCTGACAACTTGACGATTCTGGCGGTACGGATCACGGAGTGACCCGGGGTCAAAGACCACGTCGAGCCCGCTCCCGAGCAACGAAAGTAATTCACGCGTCTGTAGCCAAAGTCAGGCGTTGGTGAACGTCTTCAACCCCTTTCGGTCGCGCGGTCATGTCATTACTGCACGCCGTCCCCTTTCCGTAAGTGTGATGTGCGGCTTGCGTCCGCGTCCGGTGTGAGTGTCGATGTACCCGGCTACGGCCAGCTTGGCCACGGCGCGCCGAAACTGACGCGGCCCGAGCTGGATGGCGTTCTGAAAGGAAGGGCGAACCGTGAAGCCGGTACGCCTTTCATCGTTCGTCGCGACGCTATAAGTGCCCAGGATCGCTAGATATACCAGCACGGCGTGTGATCCTAGCTCGTGAGCGACATCCGCCACGGGCTGTAGCAAATGCTTGACGAACACTTGTTCTGCCGTAATGCCGCGCTGCTTTCGACTTGCGAGGATTCGCCGTTTCGTCTCCGTCACAAATTCAACTTCTACGATATCTTCCATACGCTCTACCTCATATTAAGGAACAGATAGCACTAACTGATCTCTTAACATATCTCTTAACTGATTAGGGACGGGGGGACACCTGTGTCCTCCCAGGGGGCATGGGTGTCCTCCAAGGGGACGCCAGTGCCCTCCTTCTCATTCAGCAGTTCCGTCACCATTCGCCACATCTGTTCGCCTCGCTTGTCCATGTACCGATCCGGCGCGCGGACGATTTCAGCATCCGTTCGCACCGGGAATCCATCAAGAACAATTCGCCCGGCTTCGGTCATAATCTCGCGTAAGTGTTCGACGTCCCGATCCATGGTCTCCAGCGGGCTTTCAAGCAGGATGGCATCGTGGACAGGTGCGCATATCTGCAATCCGGCTTCATGCGCCATGCTGCACGCCAGTCGCAGCATTTCTGCGCCGTTCGCTTGGCTCGGGAAGTTCTGTAGCGACGTGGGCCGTGTATCCGCACCGACGTGCAGCCGCCAGCCAAAAACGGTGTCGATGTACCCGTTCAAGTCGGCGCAATTGAGGATTGAATCTACCCACTGCCAATATCGCGGGTAGGCTTCTGCATGCGCCCGCAGGAGTTGGCGTCCGCGATAGGGGATCGTGCCAATGCGCTGCGCCAGTGTGCGCTCCCGCATACCGTACTGAATGCCCAGGACAACGGCTTTGCACTGATCGCGCACCGTGCCGTGAGTGGCCTTCGTCGCGTCAGCAGGTGCCATCGCCGCATGAATAGCGAATGCGAGATACGGATCGCCGGACGTGTAGCCGTCCATCATGGCGCGATCGCCGGACAACTTTGCTGCGATCGCCACCTCCTGGCTGGAGAAATCGACGTAGGCCAGCGCGGTGCCCGGCTCGGGCTTGATAAGACTTCGCAGCCATGCCGACGGGCCAAAGATGAACTTCGCATTGCTCGGCTGGTTGCGCCCGGTTTTCGCGCCGAATATGCCGAGCAGGGTACGGTTGCGCCCGTCAGCGCCCACCGAAAGCGACGAGAGGCGCATCTTTGCCAGGTTGTCGCGCGCCTCGCGGATCGGGGCCAGCCACGGGTGGATCCGTACCTGCTGGCGGAACGTTTCTTCGTCCAATGCCAGGCGTCCGCATTCGGTACGCGGCCAGGGGGCGGCACGCTCGGCTAACAGCGCCTCGAAACGGTCCATCCTGAACCTGGTGCCCTCGAACACCGGATACTCGGAGCAGATACGCGCGATCAGGGCCGCTTGGATGTCCTCCCAACGCTCGGAGAGGCGCGCCAGCATCGAAACGTCGATAGGGATGCCCCGATACTCCATCGCGGCCACGGCGCGTATGTAGCGGCCTCTCAGTAATGCATGCTGAAGCCAGTGAGGACGCGCCTGTAACGCATGCGTCAGTCGGGGCAGTAGACGATCCAGCGCCTCGACGTCCGTCTCACAGTAAGCGAGGATTCCGGCTTTCTGTTCGTGGCTCCAGGGACCGCCGGATAGGATCAAGTCGCGCCATTCGGTCTTTTCCTCTGCCGTCATCGCATCCAGCTTGAACCACGATAGTGCGCCGATCAGGCTGCGCCCGCGCGGCACGGAAAGCCCGTTTGTTTGTGAGGGTGCGAAACTCGGCGAAGCAGTCGAGGATATTCGCCGGTAAAGGCCAGCCTAGAGCCAGGTGACAGTGCAACTCGGCGCTGGCGAGATAAGCCACATAGAGCGCATCGTCTCCAATAGGGAACGGCGGGCCATCCATGTCCCTGAGTTCATTCTGCCAGTGCCGCAGCACGCGCCCGGTGCGTAGTTCCTTCGCCACCATGCAAACGGGGATTTGCCGGTTACCGGGGTTTCCTCCCTGGTGGAACTCGAAGTCAACGCACCAGATTTCGCGGAAGGGCAACTGGTCGAGCATTACCCGATGCCCAGCAGTTCACGCAGGAGCGGGTGGTCCTCGGTATCTACGAACTTGTCGGCGAACGCTTTGGAGACGAGTTCCTCCATCGTCTTTTGCGGCCACATAGGTTCCGTTGGGATCGACTCCGCGGCGATGACGTCATACGCGCCCACCTCCCGGTTTGGCACCAGGCGAATCCACTTTTTCATGGCGACTTCAGCGGCCTCGGCAGCGCTGGCGTGCCAGGGATTCGTTTTGCCATCCTCGCCAGGTAGTTTCACGGGCCATAACGCGGGCGCGCCCAGTCGGGTGACATACAGGTGAAGCCGAACCGGCTTGACGAGTTCGGGCACTGCGCCGATAACGGCGGGATGCGCCAGATAGGTATCATCACCATCAATGTCGATGATGTAGACTTCCAGGCGGAATTCCTCACCAGGATGCACGCGGATAAACTGGTGTTTCGGCGGTCTCCGAACCGGGACATGCACCAGCAGCTTTTCCGTTCTCGACATAGCAGCGTAGTCCTGCGAAAGGCGTACAGCGTTCAGATCAATGTTTGCCATCATTTCGTTCCAAAGTTTAGGGTAATTAATTGCCGGCGATGGGATGCTACGTATCCATGTCCGACGATGTTTTGATGTAAGTCCCGCAATTGGCCCACGACAGGCTGCGCTGGTCGGCGCGGAATCGGGGGGGTTGCAGGATGGCTGTTGAGTGGCGCTCCGTTGATAGGTGTTTGCACCATTAAACATGAAGCGCACGGGCCCGTTTGCATCAAGTGTGAGATTTCAGGGTCAGGCCTGAAAAAAAATGTCAGGTTGCCGAAGCCATGCGCAAGCCGGGTGTTCTTCGCGCACGTTTGGCTCCAGCACGAACCCGGCTGCGAGTGTCCGGGACTGCCGGTTCCGGCAAGACGCAGCGCGCGCTGAAGGAGTTTGAGGCGACGATCGAGGCGGGCGGTCGACCGCTTTATGTCTGCTTCAACCGTCCGCTCGCGGACCACTTCGCGCAGATCGCCCCGCGCGGCGGCGTGGCCGCGACCCTGCACATGCTCTGCGACCGGTTCCTGCGCGACCACGGGATCACCCCGGACTTCCACCGGCCGCAGGCGTTCGACCGGCTGGTGGAGGAGGCGGCGGCGCTGCCGATCC
>SL_5KL_010_SEDDRAFT_10001695_pt1 | contig 12992 bp, 13 predicted proteins | sample SodLakKL_010_SED_FD_9118 | JGI IMG/M metagenome (IMG submission 9118)
CTCCTTCTCCTTCTCCTTCTCCTTCGGCCGCCCCCTCCGAGGCCGCGGACTCCCGACGGGAGATGAACGCCCGACGGATCGCCGCCGCATCGACGTCGTATGCGGCCGCACGGCCGAAAAGCGAGGCGAACGTCACTCCGGAAACATCGTCGGTCACGATCGGTCCTCCAGCGGTCAGACGAACGCCCGAAGGACGCCCTCGCCGTCGGTGCTCCCCGCGACGTCCGGGAGGGTCGCACGTTCAGGGTGGGGCATCAGCACGGCCACCGTCTCGCGCTCGCCGAGGATGCCCGCGACGTTGCCCGTGGAGCCGTTCGGATTGGCGTCGTCGGTGATCGCCCCGTCGGCGTCACAGTAGCGGAAGAGCACGCGGTCGTCGGCGACGAGGTCGTCGTAAGCGTCGTCGTCGATCTCGAAGCGCCCCTCGCCGTGGGCGATCGGCACCTCGATCACCTCACCGTCGCCGTACGCACGCGTCCACGGGGTATCCGCCCGCTCGACGCGGAGGTGGACCGGCTCACACTGGAACCGTGCGGAGGCGTTCGTCGTGAACGCGCCGGGCGTGAGCCCCGACTCCGAGCCGATCTGTGCGCCGTTACAGACGCCGAGGACGGGGACCCCCTCCTCGGCCGCTTCCCGGACCGCGGCCATAATCGGCGCACGGGCGGCCATCGCACCCGCCCGGAGGTAGTCGCCGTAGGAGAACCCGCCCGGGAGGACGATCCCGTCGAGGTCCGCCGGGAGGCCGTCCTCGTGCCAGATACGCTCGGCGTCGACGCCGAGATACGAGAGGGCTCGGACCGCGTCACGGTCGCAGTTCGACCCGCCGAACTGCACGACGGCGACCGTCATTTCTCGGCGACCGCGACCTCGTAGTCGTGGATCGTCGGGTTCGCGAGGAGTCGCTCCGCCATCTCGCCGGCCCGCTCTTCGGCCTCGTCGGCGTCTTCCGCCTCGAGGTCGATGTCGAACCGGTCGGCCGACCGGAGTCCCGACAGCTCGAAACCGAGCCGTTCGAGCGCCCGCCGGGTGGTCTCCGCTTCGGGGTCGAGCACGCCCCGTTTCAGCCGGACCGTCACGGTCGCGGTGTATCCCGTCATTATCAGTCGGTGCGGAGTCGTGGGCAAAAACCGTTTCGGAGCGCCGTCGATATTCATAAAGGTGCATATACGCGCGACCGGTCAGTGAAACGGCGACCCACACCCACTGGAGAACGAAAGGGGCAAACGTCCCCGGGTACTCGGGGTCGACGTATGCAACCGTTCGAGCCATCGGAGGTGATCGTCGCATGACCCGCGAACTGACCGAGATCACGGTCGTCGGAGGAGATAAGACGGGACTGATCGCGCGCGTCACCTCCCTTTTGTTCGAACGGTCGATCAACATCGAGGACCTCGATCAGGCGGTGCGCGACGGCGTCTTCCGGATGACGATGCGCGTCGACGCAGCCGACCTCGACACCTCCCGTGGCGAGTTACGCCGTGCGCTCGCGGAACTCGGCCGGGAACTCGACGTCGACATCCAGGTCCGGTTCCCGAGCGACCGGTCGGCACGTCGGATCGCGTTACTCGTCACGAAGGAGACGCACGCGCCGGAGGCGCTGCTTGACGCCGAGGCCGCCGGGGAGCTGGCGGCCGACGGCGAGGCTGAGATCCCGGTCGTCATCGGCAACCGTGGCGACCTCCGGTCGCTCGCCGAGCGCTACGACAAGCCGTTTTATGACGTCGGCGACGGTAAGGGCAACACCGACGAGAAACGCCTCCTGGATCTCCTCGCCGAGTACGAGGTCGACCTCCTTGCGTTGGCCCGGTACATGCGGATCCTCTCGCCGGAGGTCGTCTTCCGGTACGAGGGGCGGATCATCAACGTCCATCCCTCGTTGCTGCCGGCGTTTCCCGGCGCGGAGGCGTACCGACAGGCGAAGGACGCGGGCGTCAGGATCGCGGGCGTCACCGCCCACTACGTGACGACGGATCTCGATCAGGGGCCGGTCATCGCCCAGCGCGCGTTCGACGTACCCGACGGGGCCTCAGTCGAGGAGATCAAACGCCGCGGGCAGCCGCTGGAGGCCGAGGTGCTACTTGAAGCGGTGCGGCTCCATCTCGCCGACGCGATTGCGGTCCATCGAGGAACCGTCCACCTGCGCGAGGGCGTCGAGGTCGACGCACAACTCGGGCTGTCGAAGGCGGCCCGCGAGGTGAACCCCGAGTCGCCGGTCGATGGCGAGCCCCTCGACCGACACCGCCGGACGCCCGCGAACACCGATTGAGCCGGCATCCGCGGACACCGATTGAGCGGGCGACCACCGTTCCCGACCGTTTTTAGGAGGCCCCGTGTATAACCGGCAATGAGTCCGAACGGCGACCCGCGTTCGTTCCTGGCGGCCCGACGGGCCATCGTCCGGAGCGACGAGCGGGCGATCCTGCTGTTTTTGACGATCGTCTCGCTGATCGGACTCGCCATGTTGCTCTACTACACGCTGCTCGTCCTCGAAGGCCTCCCAAACCCGATCCCCGAGGGTCCCCAGCCCTGACGGTGCGTTTCGGCGCGATCGCTCGCCCGGATCTGGTGATCGCCGCCGGCAGGCATATGTGATCCCGCGAGCGAGGCCCAGCCATGCAGCTCCCCTACGGAACGGGTCATCTGGAGGTCGACCTCTCCGCTTACGAGACGACCGTGGCGACGCCGCCGCCGATCGAGCCCGTGGACGTGCGAACCGCCGCGGAGGCCGCGCTCGACTCCCCACACGGACCCTCGCTCCGGTCGCTCGCGGCGGACGCCGAGACGGTCGCCATCGTCGTCACCGACGTGACCCGGAACACGCCGGATGACGTCCTGCTCGATGCGCTGTTGGCGCGCCTGTCGGTCCCGCGCGAGCAGGTCACCGTCGTGCTCGGGTTGGGCCTCCACCGCCCGATGACGGACGCGGAGATCCGCGAGGGGCTGGGCGAACACGCCGATCTCGCGGTCAACCACGACCCGACGGCGACGGTGACGGTCGGCGACCTTCCGGTCAAGTCGTTCGCCGGTGGGGATGGCGAGACCGGCGGGTCGGAGCCTGCCGCCCGCGAGTCGATCCCGATCGAGGTCCATCCCGCGGTGGCGTCCGCCGACCTCGTCCTCGCGACGGGGATGGTCGAGCCGCATCAGTACGCGGGCTTTTCCGGCGGCGCGAAGACGGTCGTCATCGGCGCGGGCTCGGAGTCGATCATCCGCTACACCCACGGCCCCGACCTGCTCTCCTCGCCGGACGTCCGGTTGGGCCGGATCGAGGACAACCCGTTCCGCGAGACGCTCGACCGCGCGGGCGACCTTGCAGGCCCGGACTTCTGTATCAACGTGGCCGGCACGGCCGAGGGGGTCGTCGGGGTGAGCGCCGGCCGACCGCGCGCGGTGGTCGAGGAGCTCGCCGCGGTCGGGCTTGAGGCGGTCGCCGCGCCCGTCGAGGGCACCTTCGACGCCGCGATCACCTGTATTCCCGCGCCGAAGGACGCAAATTTATATCAGGCGAGCCGGGCGGCGACTTACTGCTGTCTCGGCCCGCACAATCCGGTCCGTGCTGGCGGCCGGGTGGTCGTCCCGGCCCGGATTCCCGAGGGAGCCGGCGAGGGGACCGGTGAGCGCCGGTTCCACGAGTGGCTGCGGTCGGCGACGAGCCCCGAGGCCTTATATGAGGAGATGCGGCAGGGGTATGAGGCGGGCGCACAGCGGGCGTTCGTGCTCGCGCGCGCGCTCCGTCGCAACCCCATTCACGTGACCAACAGCGACCGACCCGAGGTCGTCGAGGAGTGCCTGATGACCGCCCATGATGACGTGGTCGACGCGCTGGAGCCCGGCTCGCGCGTCCTCGTCGTGCCCGACGGGGTCCACACGCTGTTGACGCCGGCGTGAGCCTCGACGGCTATCGTGGCGTATAAAAGGGGCCCACCCTTCGGGGGCGACATGTCCGGTCCTGGGCCGCAGCGGCTCGCCGATGTCGGTGCGCCACGTATGGTGGCGTATGCGCTGTGCGTCGGGACCGCCGCGTACCTGCTGACGGCCGCGTTCGGACCCGACAGCCTCCTGCTCCGGGTTGTGACGGCCGCGCTGCTGGGGGTCGGGTACGTCGCCGCCATCCACGCCGTCGGGACGGTCCGTCGTCGCCGGGCGATCCGCTGATCGGCCTACGCGCCGAGTTCGGCAGGCATGCCGCCGCCGACAGACGCGCCGAGTTCGACCCGCACGCCGAGCGATTCTCAGTCGCTTTTTGACCCACGCAACTCGTCGAGCTCCGAGAGGACCTCCTCGATCTCGGGCCGATCGAACGTGGAGGTGCTGTCGTAGACGTACGCGATTTCCGGCTCCTCGCCGCGTATATCGACGATACAGACCTTCGGCATCCGGCCGAAAAAGTCGCTGAGTTTGCCGAGGATGCCGAAGCGAACCGGCTGATCGTAGGCGTCGCCGATCGACGCATCCGGATCGGCCAACAGCGGATATGGAAGGTCGTACTGTTCCTGCCAGGATTCCAGCCGCTCGCGAGGCTCCGGGACGATGGAGACGACCTCGGCGTGACGCGCCGTGAACTCCCCGTACCGCTCCGCGACCGCCTGTACCTGCTCGCGGCAGTTCGTACAGTAGTGATCCCGCTGGAAGAACAGGACCACGAACTCGACGTCCTCGTCCACCGTCGCGAGCGAAAACGGGTCCGGCCCGGGGCCGACGTTCGGCAGCGAAAACGCCGGGATCGTCTCGGTCATAGCAGTCATAAGCCCCTCACGGACAAAGCCTTCACCCTCCGTCCGACGCCTCGAATCGCTCCTCGACCTCCCGTTTGACCGCCGCGATAACCTGCCGTTCCGCCCGGGTCATCGCCCGGATCGCCTCCGACGTGTACTCGATCTGCACGGCCGGCAACGTGGGCAGAAACGGGCTGTCGAGTAGCTCGTTCGGGTCGGCACGCACCTCGAAACAAAAACACGACCGATGGCTTCGCAGCGGGCCGGTGAACGGGAACGCGTTCTCGACCAACGAGAGCGCTTCCGGCCGGTCCATGGCCGCGACGGTCGCCGCCCAGAAGTCGTCCTCGGGCCGCTTGACGATCGGTTCGATGCCCCAACCGAGCCGATCCAGCCGTTCGAGGATCGCCTCGATTACGGCCCTCCGCTGTGCAGTCGTGATCGACGGGTCAAGCGCCTCGACGTAGCTGTCGTGCGCGAGCAGTTGCGACTCGACCGACTCGATTGGCTCTCCGCGTTCGACCGCATCGAGCAGGACCCCGAACTGATCGAGCGACCGTTCCCGATAGCGGTCGAACTCCGGCCCGACGAGCCGGCGTTCCAGCGTGTCGGCGTTCCTCCGAAGCCGGTCGACGACGTGCCCACCCGGGCCGAGCCCCGTTCCCCGGAGCGCGCGCCCGACGCTGAACTCCCGCCGGACCGCCTCCATCGTCGGGTCGAGAAACCGCCGAAACCCCGCTTCGGCCGCACGTCGGCTCATATCCCGGATATGGAATGCTCGGACAAGAGCCTCGTGGTGGCATCGACCGGCCCGCAGCGGTTCGCCCGGCGGACGGGAAACGAAGAGCTAACCCTCACGGGACGAACACGAGGGTATCCGTCGATGATCGGTTCCCGGCTCGCCGTTCGCGCTCCCCGTCTCTGGACCCTCTGGGCGGCGAGCCGTCCGAGCCAACTCGCGCTCATCCTGCTTTTGTATCTCCTCGGCATCGGCATGTCGACCGCGGAGTCACCCGTCGTCGCCGGCGGCGCGTCCGCGTCCACGTGGGCCGGCCTCCGTTCCCCCGAACCCCTCCGCCAAGCACTCGTCGGTGCCGCCGCGCTTCTCCTCGTCGCAACCGCGGTCCATTACGGGAACGAGTACGCCGACGTCGACACCGACGCGCTCACGGAGCGGACCCCCTTTTCGGGCGGCAGCGGCGCGCTGGTCGACACCGGCCTTCCGGCATCGATCCTCGGCCGGGCGACCGCCGGCGTGTCCATCGTCGCCCTCGTGACGGTCGCCGTCGGCACGTTGACGGGCGTCATTTCCCCGCTCGCGGCCGCCCTGCTTGTCGCCATGCTCACCTTCGGGCTCGCCTATTCNCTGCCGCCGNTCGCGCTTATCAGGCGAGGGGTCGGCGAGCCGGTCAACATGATCCTCGGCGGCCTCTGTGTGCCCGTCTACGGCGTCGCGGTCGTGGCGACGCCGACGGTCACCGCCGCGCTGGCAGTCGTGCCGTTCACGCTCGTCGTCGGCTGTAACCTGCTCGCGGTCCACTGGCCCGACCGGCGTGCGGATGCGACGGTCGGCAAACGGACGCTCGCGGTGCGATGGTCGCGGCCGCGGCTTAGGGCGGCGTATGTCGTGTGTGCGGTTGCTTCGGCTCTCTTCGTGATCCTCCTCCGAAGTGCCGGGCACATCCCCGACCTCGTCGCGCTCGCACACCTTCCGGCGGTCCCCTTCCTGATATGGGGCTGGATCACGCTCACCCGACGGCGGACGCCGTTGCCCGCGGTCGCGGCGATGGTCGTGCTCGCGGTGGCAACGACGTTCGCGTGGTGGTGGGTCGGGNTNGGCTGAGGATTCCCGCGATCTGATTGGTAATGACGACCGCCGGCCGGCGCACAACCGTTTTGTCGCCCGTATCCATACCGGATCCAATGACGCGAGTTCCCGAGTGGTCGGAGCCGGACCCCTCCCCGGCGACGCTTTCGCGTCAGTTGCTCGAAGGCGTCCGACGGGAGGAGCCGGTCGATCCGGTCCGCCGGCGGCTTGCCGACCTGCCCGAACGGAAACTCGACCCGCTCCGTGAGAACCGGCGGGTCGCGCTCGCGTTCTGGTTGAACGTATATAACGCCGCGACACAGCTGTTGTTGGCCGACCAACCCGACCTGTTCGAGAGCCGACGCCGCTTTTTCGCCGCGACGGCGGTCACAGTCGCCGGCGTCGACATGTGCCTTGACGACATCGAACACGGGATCCTGCGCGGACAACGATCGAAGTACGGGCTCGGCTATCTCCCGAGACTCGCCCGGTGTGGCTGGCCCCGCGAGTATCGGCTCACCCCGGACCCACGTATCCACTTCGCGCTCAACTGTGGGGCGGAGAGCTGTCCGGCGATCCTCGCGTACGAGCCCGACACCGTCGATGACGTGCTCACCGACGCCACGGCGGCAGCGCTTGACCGCTCCGTGACGTACGACGCCGACGCGAACAGTGTCCATCTGCCACGGGTCTGTCTCTGGTTCATCGGGGATTTCGGCGGCCCCTACGGGCTTCGTTCGTTTCTCTACGAGTACGAACAGGTACCGCCGGGCTCGAAGTCGTCGCTCCGATTCGAGGGCTACGACTGGACACGCGCCCCGCGTCGATTCGCCGACGACCTCGGTCGACCGCCCGAGTGACCCCGGCGCGCCCGGGTCACTTGGGCGCGCCTGTGTCCTTTATTTCCCGCGATCACTCGTCCTCCACGGCGGTCCCCGCCGGCGGCTCCTCGCCGATCTCCTCGCTCACGCGGGCGTGGAACTCCCGGAGGACGGCTGACTGATCGTCGGCGAGGACGATGTCGGAGTCGACGAGCGTCGCCAACCCGAACGAGAGCGGCGAGGGCGAGTCGACGGTGTACTCGACGATCGCGGTCTCGCCGGCGGCGACCCCTTCGATGACGGCACGGATCCCCGCGATGTCGAGCCGGTCCTCCAACAGCTCGCGATAGGTCTCCTCCATCACCGCGAAGTCGTCGAGTCCCTCCGCGAACGAGAGGAGCATCTCCGCGGAGACCTGCTGTTCGGCCGCGCTCTTTTCGTATCCCTTGTAGCGTTTCAAGATCATGAGCGAACGGCCGGCGTTGATGCGGAAGTACCGTTTTAAGAGATCCGTGTCGGCGAGCGCCTCCCGCAGGTCCGAACGGACGGTCTTCGGGTCGAGTTCACGGAGGATCGCCCCGACGTCGACCTTGCGGTTGAGCGGCAGCGCGAGGCTGAACCCGTCGTCGGCGACGGCGACCGCGACGTTGGCGTTCGTCCGTTCCGCGCAGGCGGCGGCGATGAGCCGGGAGAGCCCGTCGTTGAACCGCCGCCCGTAGTAGGTGTGGACGTAGAAGCGCCGTTTATACGCCGTCCGATCCAGCTCCTCCTCGACGATGATCCGGTCCGGCGTCGAGACGGATTTCGGGCCGGCGTAGCGGATCTGCTCGTCGTAGATCCGCGCGAGCGCCCGGACGGCGTTGCCGTCGAGCGGCAGATCGCGCAGCCACGCGCGGACGGCCGGCGGCCCGCCCTCCGAGGCGCGTGCAAGCAGTTCCTCGCGAAACGCGAGCACCTCGCACCCGAGGTCGAACGAGAGCGGGAGGCGTTCGGCGTACCACGAGGGGACGTTCGGCCGTTCGCTCGTCCGGTCGGCGTACACCTTCGAGCCGCGGCGATACCGGAACGCGAGCCGCTCGCCGCCGAGCGCGAAGACGTCGCCCGGCTCGATGGTGTCGAGGTAGGTCTCATCGAGAGTCCCGACCCACTCGTCGTTCCGGGTGTAGACGTCGCAGGTGAACGAGTCCGGGATCGTTCCGATGTTCGTCATATAGATGACGCGGGCGAGCCGTCCTCGCTTGCCGACGAGCGTCTCGCCGACGGGGAACCGCTCGTGGTGGTGCGTCCCGTCCGGCGGGTCGTTCGCGTCGCGCCACACCTTCGGGTAGACGTGCTTTGCCTCCAGTCCGTCGTAAGCCGCCGTGAGATACCGCATCAGCGTTTCGTACGCCTCGGGTCCGAACTCCCGGTAGGGGTAGGCCCGCCTGAGCGTCTCACGGACCTCCCGGTCGGGTCGAACGTCCCGTATCGCCATCCCGTAGACGTGCTGGGCGGCGACGTCGTAGGCCCCCTTCGGCGGGAAGACGCGGTCGATGAAGCCCTCCTCGGCGCACGCGAGCATCGTCGCACATTCGAGGAGTTCGTCGCGGTCGAGCGCGAAGATCCGCCCCTCGACGGTCTCGCCGGGGCTGTGTCCGGCCCGCCCGACCCGCTGGAGCAGGGCGGCGACCGACTTCGGCGAGCCGACCTGGACGACGAGGTCGAGATGCGGCATGTCGATCCCGAGTTCGAGGCTCGTCGAGGTGGTGACCACGTCGAGCGTTCCGTCCTTGAGCCCCTCCTCGACCCGCAGCCGCTGTTCCTGTGAGAGGCTCCCGTGGTGACAGCCCGAGTTCGACTCGTCGTAGTCGTATCGCTCACGGAGGTCCCGCAGGACCCGCTCGGCACCCGATCTGGAGTTCGTGAAGACGAGCGTGTTCTCGTGGTCGTCGATCAATCCGTCGAGGGCGTCGTAGAACCGGTCGGTAATGACCGACCGCGGCGTGTGGATGAGGTCTGCGGCGGGCGTCCGAAGTTCGAGGTCGAACTCGCGGACGAATCGGGTATCGACCAACTCGCATGGGCGGGCGGCGAACCCGTCCGGATCGCCGACCGCGCCCGAGACGCGCTCGCGGCCGACCAGGAACGAGGCGATCTCAGGGAGCGGCTCGACGGTCGCCGAACAGCCGATCCGCGTCGGCGACTCCTCAGCGAGGTCCGCCAACCGCTCAAGTGAGACCGCGAGGTGGGTTCCCCGCTTTCCGGCCGCGAGCGCGTGTATCTCGTCGACGACGACGTAGCGTACGCTCCGGAGGTGTTCGCTGAACTTCGGGGCGTTCAACAGGATCGCGAGGGTCTCCGGCGTCGTGTTGAGCACGTGTGGCGGGTCCTCGACCATCGCCCGCCGCTCGGCGGAACTCGTATCGCCGTGGCGGATCGCCTGTCGGACCGTCGTCTCGTGGCCGTCCGCGGCCAATTCCTCGGCAATCCCCGAAAGCGGCGCGGCGAGGTTGCGCTCGATGTCGTTCGCGAGCGACTTGAGCGGGGAGACGTACAGACAGTGGACCCCCTCGGTCAATCCCTCGTCGCGTTCGCGGGTGAAGAGGTCATCGAGGACCGCGGTGAACGCCGCGAGCGTCTTGCCGCTGCCGGTCGGGGAGGCGACGAGGCAGTTCCGTCCCGCCTCGACGTGGGGGATCGCCTCCCGCTGTGGCGGGGTGAAGAAGCCGCCGTTCTCGGCGACATAGGGGGCGAACCGCTCGACCCAAAAGCGGCGGACCGGGGGCGACAGCCGGCACAACACGTCGGCGTCCTCTATCGCCACCTCGGCGGGGTCGAACGGGAGTTCGCGGTCCGCCGCGATCTCACATAACAGCTCCCGGGCGGCGTCTTCAGCCCGTGTCGTCGCCGTCGGATCGCTCACGTCCATACTCACGTGCCCCACGCGAAAAGCGGTTGTGCCCCGCCGCCCGCGGTCGGCCAGTCGGGCGGCCTCCGCACCGTCCACGCGGTCGGCCAATCGGGCCGCCTCCGCACCGTCCACACGGTCGTGTCCATCCGAACCGTCCGCTTTATCGGGTCGCGTGCGGATCACCGGACAATGAGATCGATCGATTCGACCGCTCGCGGCGTCGATCGCGAGATAGACTGCAACCTCTTTATCACCGTCTCCGGTCCCCCGGGCTGTGGCGCGACCACGCTTACCGAGAGGCTCGCGGCGATGCTCGACTGCGGCTACGTCTCCGGCGGAGAGATCTTCCGTGAGATCGCCGCCGAGCGGGACATGAGCCTCTCACAGCTGATCGCCCGGGCGGGTGAGACCGAGGAGATAGACCGGACGCTCGACCGCCGGCTGCGACGGATCGCCGAACACTGGGGAACTGCGAACAAGGCGTTCATTCTGGAATCGCGGCTGGCCGGGTGGATCGCGGGCAACCGCGCGGACCTGCGGATCCGGCTCGACGCACCGGAGGACGCGCGGGCGTCACGCACTACAGCCCGTGAGGAGATGACCTCCGAGATGCAGGTCCGTGAGGTGATAGAGGCACAGCGGTACGAGTCGTACTACGGGATCGACCTCGAGGACACCTCCATCTATGATCTCACCGTCAACACCGGTCGGTGGGGGCCGGACGCCACGCTCGACATCGTCGCGACCGCGATCGAACGCTACGACATCGAGTCGGACGAGGGGGCGTTCGCGACGGCCGAGTTCGAGCTCTGAATCGCACGGAAAAACGGGGGATACCGGCCGGCTCGGTGGGGGTTCACGGTCCTTATATCCGCGCTGGTGAAACTGGCTGGGGTGGAACTCGTCTATCTCGCAGGCATCCTGCTGTCGCTTCTGGCCGCCGCTTTCTGGGCAGTACACAACCTCGCCGTTCGGATCGCGACCGTGGAGGCCGGCGTCGCGGACGCCATCACCGTCGTGATGGTGACGAACGTCGCGGTCCTCGCCCCGGCCGCGCTCGTGGTTCATTATCCCGACTACGGGCTCTCACCGGTTTCGGCGGGGGCATTCATCGGCGCCGGCGTGAGCGGCCTCCTCCTCGGGCGGATCTTTCTATTTAAAGGGATCCGCACGATCGGCGCGAGCCGGGCGACGCCCGTCGTCGCGGCGTCGACGCTCATCTCGGCCGTCCTCGCGGTCCAATTCCTCGATGAAACCCTGACGCCGGCGCGCATCGGCGGCATCCTGCTCATCGTCGGCGGCATCGGCGCGCTCTCGTGGCTGATGGCGACCGACGACGGCGCCGCGCCCTCGTTCCGTGAGGTCGGGGTCGCGTTGAGCCTCCCGCTCGGGGCGGCGCTGTTCATCGGCATCGAGCCGATCCTCGTCCGGGTCGGCCTCGACGCCGGCACGCCGGTGCTCGTCGGGCTGACGGTCATGACGGTCACCGCCCTCGTGGGGTATATAAGCTACCGTCGGCTGCGCGGCGACGTCATCCGCGTTCCGGCAGCCGGGGCGACCCGGCGCTGGTACGTGATCGCCGGCCTGTCGAGCACGTTCGGGCTCGCGGCGTACTTCGCCGCGCTTGAGGCGGCCCCGGTCGTCGTCGTCATCCCGATCATCCAGCTGTCGCCGCTGCTCGTGATCGCCGCCTCGGCGCTGTTCCTCCCACGGTCGCTCGAACGCGTGACCTGGAAGCTCGTGGCGGCCGCGCTCGTCGTGATCATCGGGGCGACACTCGTCTCGCTGACCGGCTAAGCGACTCGTCGGTCGACTGACCCCACCGATATCCGTTCACTCGTCCGCAAGCAGGCTTCCGAACAGCTTGCGCTCGGCCGCCCGGAGGTGTTGGGTGACCGTCGACCGGGAGATGCCGAGCGCGTCGGCGAGCTCCTCGGTGTTCGTTCGTCGCGGTCGCTCGAAGTAGCCCGCGGCGAACGCGACCTCAAGCACCTCGCGTTGTCGATCGGTGAGGTCGGCCATCGGGTCGGTCACCCGATCGGGCCCCGGGGGGGTGTTCGCGCCGAGCGACGCCACCGACACGTCCCCGAACCGCTCCGCGATGGCCCCGGTCACGCCGGCGATGTCGTCATCCAACCCGACGAGCAGCGAGACCCGCGCCCGACCGTCCTTGATAACGGTTCGCTCGAACCGCGCACCGGCGTCGACGGCGGTCGCCTCCGGCGTCCCCCCCTCGACGATGATCCCTCGCCGTATCCCGTCGGCACAGCCATACTCATCGACTGAACGGACGGCTTCCACCCCGTTTAACGCCGCGTCGACGGCCGCCGTGGAGGCACCTTCGATACGTGTCACATAGAGGATCCGTCCGTCATCGCGGACCACGACCGCCGACACCTCCATCACCGCCGTCCGCGGGAGGGTTGTTGAGACGGCGACGAGCGGGACCGCCACGTTGCCGACGCTCACCTCAACGCGTCGGTCGGCGGTGGAAAGCAGCGTTTCCCGCCACGTCTCGGTCCGAAGGCCGAACGCGACGGCGTTCGCGTACTCAGTGAGGAGATCGACGCCGTCCGTGCGGGCGATCGAGGCCGCAGAGCCGTAGACGGTCAGCGCGCCGAACCGGACGTCGCCGTGTCGGAGCGGGACCGCGGCGACGGCCTCGAAGCCGTGACGCGCCGCGAAGCCCCGCCAGCCGCCGGAGGCGTTCGTCCCATCGTCCGCAACGTTCGCATCGTCCGCAAGGTTCGCATCGT
>SL_5KL_010_SEDDRAFT_10001696_pt1 | contig 12991 bp, 12 predicted proteins | sample SodLakKL_010_SED_FD_9118 | JGI IMG/M metagenome (IMG submission 9118)
GTAGACGATAAAGTTTTTGAATATATCGCCGACGCCAGCAACCGAGAAATTCGTACAGCAACTAACATGTTGGAACTGATCGACATCGCCTATCCCGACCAAAACGTGACTTTGGAAATGGCGAAAACCGTCATTTTAAAACCGGCCTACGAACTGGACAAGGATGAAGACAACTATTACAACATCCTTTCGGCCTTCCAAAAGTCCATACGCGGCAGCGATGTCGATGCAAGCCTCCACTACTTGGCCCGCTTGATCGAGATGGAGGATCTCGACAGCATCCTGCGGCGTATGAGCGTGATTGCCTATGAGGACGTCGGACTGGCGAATCCCGGCATATATTCTAAAATGGACGCGTGCGCGCGCGCGTGCGAGAGGTTGGGCTTTCCCGAAGCGCGCATCCCTCTTGCGGCGCTGGTGATCGAGATGGCACTTTCGCCCAAGTCCAACAGCGCTTATAAGGCTATCGACAAAGCCCTGAAGGACCTTGAAGAAGGCGGTATGCGCAAAATCCCGAACCATATCGTCAACGTTGAAAACTTTGAAGAAAAAGCCCCTTATCTTTATCCGCACGATTACGACAACCACATCGTCAAACAACAATACCTTCCTGAAGGGATGGAAGGACGGACGTATTATCAACCCGTTACGACCGGCAAGTACGAACGTGGATTAAAAGAGCGTCATGAAGCCATCAAAAAGATTTTGGGCAAAAAGGGATGATTCATTTTCCCTTCACTTCCCAACCGAACTCAAGGCGGACGTTCTTCTTTTCGACATCCTCGTTGCTGTAACATGTCGTATCAAAGCCGATGAGATGAAAGCCGTTCTTGCGGTAAAACTCGATCGCCGGAACGTTGCGGCTTTGGGTTTCCAAAACGACATAACGGCATTTTTTCTCTTTCGCCAGGCGCTTGGCGTAATCGATCAGTTTCGTGCCCACGCCCTTGCCGCGATGTTTCATATAGACGAGAATCTCGGTGATGCGCAAACGGTTTGACCAGGTTTCGTGGTTGACTTCCACGATGCCCAAACATTCATCACCCTCATAATACCCCGCCGCTTCGGCGTTTTCGAAATAGGGTTCATAAAGCCTGTCAGTGAAGGAGACCTTCTTTTTCTCTTCGAACGCCTTGCGTTCAAGCTTGATTTCGACATCGCCGCTTTCGCGGATGCTGATGTCGTAGTACGAATCGGTTTCATAGACGAATTTCAGCTCTTTCAGCTCGTGAGTCTCCTTAGGGAGGTTCTTGAACATCGTCTCACATCCTCTCTTAAGTCAAGTGTACCATGCGAACATTGACAAAACACCCCATTTTGGAAGAAGGTGGATTCATGGACCGCTATAAAGCGCTCAAATGCGCCCAAGCGATGCAACACCGGTTTTTGCTTCCCGACAAAGAACTAGAGGAAGCGTTCCTGCAAAACGAGAACGCCTATGCGCTGACGTATGGCGAAACCGTTTTGCTTGTCGATTGCGAGGACACTTGCGACCTCTATTTCGCCACCAACAACCTAGAAGAGCTTCCCGAAGCGTTCGGGCTGCTCAAGTCGAAACGGTTCGAAAACGCGCGTTTTACGGTGCACGTTACCGAGGAGTCCAAAACGGAAGGGCAAATCGACACGGTCCTGCCCGTTCTTTTAGATGCCGGGTGCACGATTCGCGAAGAAAACATCGCCTACCGCACCAAAAGGCCTTTGAAAGAGTTCGCTTTCGCTTCCGAAAAGGTCCGCCCGATGCGCGATAGGGAGGGATACCTCGTCTATTCCATGGCCATCGTGCTTTTGGATGAGGCGAAGTTCGCGATGAGCTACGAAGCGTTCGAACGCTTTACTAGGCGTGACGGCTGCGTCTGCTTAGTCTATGAAAGCGACGGGGTGATCAAAGGGTTCGCCCTGGGCAAGATTTACAACGGCGCGTCTTTGTTTGTGCGCGGCATGGGCGTGGAGCGGACTTACCAGGGGTTTGGCATCTCCAAGCACCTTTTGGCGTCGCTGTTCGAGTGGGGCCTGCAAAAAGGCGCCACTTCTTCAATGCTTTGGGTGGAGCGAAAGAACGTCCGCGCGATCGGTCTCTATGAACGGTTTGCGTACGTCCCATACGGGGATAGGGAAGTTGTGTTGAACTACATTCCCTGAGAGCGAGGCGAGAATCCCTCGCTTTTTTTGTGCAAAAACGCGGCATTTGCATGATACCCCGAGAAAACCGCAGTTAAAAGAAAAAACAAGATTCCTTTTTGGCCGTGCGGTGGTATAATAACGTTATAAAATGTGTGACGGATGTCACAAGACGAAGGGGTGTTTTATGAAAAAATTTGCCTGGCCGTTGTTTGCCGTGCTGCTTTTGTTGCTTGTTGCTTGCGGGGGGTCCAATGTGTATCGTACGGATTCGGGAAGATTCGTGTATGAGGTCGCCAACCGCAGTGTGACCATCACCGATTACCGCTCAAGTGGCCAAGCCTATGAGGAAATCTTCATTCCGGAAACCATCAACGATTTGCCCGTTGAGACCATCGCGAGGGGTGCGTTCACCAGTTCCGTTTCGAGAGGAACCTTGGTGGCGGGCGTCGTCGTGATTCCGGAAAGCGTCACAACCGTTAAAGAAAACGCGTTCACCGGAACCCCCGGTCCAAACGCTATCGTCTTGCGCGCCCAAGAAGAGCCCGCTGGATTTCAAAGCGGATGGAACAATACGGTTGCGCCTGTTGTCTACGACTATGCGAGCATGGACGTAGAAGGCCATTATCGCTATGTAGTCACTAACAGCGACACCGTCGTGCTTTTGAAGTTGTTGGAGACTTTTGAAGACGCAACCTTCAATGTGCCGCAAACCATCGAGGGAAAACCCGTGGTGGAAATTTCCGACATGGCCGCCATCGGCAATACGCACATCGAGACGTTGATTGTCGGCGAAGGTATTGTGAGAATCGGCCGCGAAGCGTTCTCGGGCCTTTCCGCGCTCAAAACCATCACCTTGCCAGAAAGCTTGGTTTCGATGGGGGAGAGGGTTTTCTCCGGCAACCGCAATCTTGAAGAAGTGAACTTCCATGCAGACAGCAATCTGGAAGCCTTGCCTCCCGGCGCGTTCCGCAGTTCGTCACCACTCCCGCAGTTTTCCAACAAGATTACCAATATCGCCATTCCCGACAGCGTTGAAAGCATAGGATCGAACGCCTTTTTGAACGGAAGCACCCTAGAAACCGTCACATTCGGCGCCGAAAGCGCGTTGAAACACATCGGCGAATTCGCGTTCAGAAGCACGCTGAGCCTCGAAAGCATCGAGTTTCCAAGCACGCTTGAGACCATCGGACGGCAGGCGTTTCGCAATTCCGGCATCGTGGAGTTTGTCTTTCCCGAAGGCCTGACACGCATCGAACATGGCGTATTCATGGAATCGAGAGCGCTTGAGAAGGTCGTTATCGGTCCCCACATTGAAAGCATTGCCGAAGCCGCCTTCCGCGATTGCGTCAACTTGAAAGTTGTCGTTGTCCAACGCGAAGCTTCCGAAGGCATCACGACTCTTGACCACTGGAGCTCTTCCTTGGGCCGTCCTTTCCGCCAAAATCATGCCGATTTTGCCATCTATGTCCCCGAAAACAGCTTCACCGAATACTCGGAAGACGACCGATGGGACTTCTACATCGACAAGCTTCACACCCACGAAGATTTGCCCGCTGAGTAATTGAAAAGACGCCTCCCGGCCGCCGGGAGGCGTCTTTTTTTAATGTTTGAGGCGGAAAACGTCGTAATTGTGGTGGGAGACGATTTCGATGGAATCGTCTTCGCGCAAAGCTTTTAAGGCTTTGCCGGGGTCCTCGCGTCGGTGCCTTAGGAACCCTTCGATTTCAAATTGATGCATCGGATGCCGTTTTATGAGGGCTTTGAGCGCTTCGACGCTGTCTTCGATGTCGCTCATGTAGTCGTCTTTGCTCAAGTAGTCTAGGGGAATGCCTCCGAGGGCTTTTTGAATGCGTTTCATGGTCGTCGCATCCACCGCTTGGGCGTAAGATTCCGTCGGCGGACGCACGGGGGTGTTCAAATACAATTTGTCGTAGCGTATGGCTTTCAGAAGCTTTTTGAAGCTTCTAAGGGCTTCTTCATCGTCGTTCAAGCCCTTCATGAAGATGATTTCAAGCCACAATTGCCCTTCGAAGCGTTTGGCGAAATCGACAATGCCCCAGTAGTGTTCATCAAAACTCAAACCGTTGTAGGGGCGGTTGATGCGTTTGAAGGAAGGTTCGTCGTAAGCGTCCAAAGAAGGAATGACGATGTCTGCCTGCGCCGCTTCTTCTCGCGTTTCGGGATCGAAAAAGAGCGAGCCGTTCGTAATCAAGACCACAGGCTTTTCGGTCCTTTTTTTGATGCCTTTGATCAGTTTTCCCAGATTGGTGTTGAGGGTGGGTTCGCCGTCGCCGACGATGGATACGACATCGAATTCCGGCGCTTTTTTAAGCGCATCGTCGAATTCTGCAAGGATGTCTTCGATGGGTGTGTAATCCTTGCGCACATGCGGGACGTAGTCGCTTCGTCCGAGCTGGCAGTACACGCATCCGAAGTTGCATCTGTTGTCGGTGATCGGACCGATGCCGAGAGATCTTCCCAAGCGCCGAGACGCGACGACACCGTAGACGTGCTTTCCGTGGGTCATGGCAAATCTCCTTTGTATTGTGATGCCCGAGCTTGGCTCGGGAGCAGTAAAAAAAACCGCAGAAATCTACGGTTTTATCGCACGAAGAAAGTGTTTTGGCAGGCAAGCCAAAGCATGTCCGGGAGCTTTTGTTTGGTCCTTGAAGGCGATTATCACCATGGCGTATCTCTCCTTAAGTGTTCAAGAAATCGAAACGTTACTTTTGCCTGCGTCTACATAAATTATACCATGAAACGAGGAGTTCGCAACCAACAATCTTGAAGATTTGCATGTGCCTAAAGCTTACAATCGCCTGCGACAATCCAGCCGCGCATCCGGAATAGACGGTCTATGAGGTAGACCAACACCAATGGGGCGACAATGTGCAATATCGCGATGCCGAAAAAGACCGACGCTTCATACCCCATGGCGTCCAAAACGCCTACTTGCCCAACAAGGGCGCTTGTGCCCATTCCGCTGCCGACCTGCGTGCTTTCTAAGCGGAACACCAAGGTGGAAAACGGGCCCAAAACCGCGGAAGCGATGATGGGCGGAAGCCAGATGAGAGGCTTTTTCAGTATGTTTTTGAACTGCAGCATCGAAGTCCCGATGCCGATTGAGACAATGGTGCCCAAATTGTTGTCCTTGCGGCTCATCACCGCAAAACCGAGCATCTGCGCCGCGCCGCCCACCACGGCTGCGCCTCCGGCGATGCCGGTCAACCCGATGGAGATGGCGATGGCGGCGCTTGAAATCGGTGATGTCAGCAACATCCCCATGATGGTGGCGATGACGACGCCCATCAAAAAGGGCTGGTAGGTCGTCGCGCGTTCGATGTAGTCGCCGATGCCGCCCATGAAGACCGAGACCGGATGACCGATCAGCGAGGCGACCGCGTAGGCGATAACGCCTGAGAAAAGCGGAATCAAAATGATGTCGAGCGGCGTTTCTTTGCGCAAGATGTTGCGCATGCCTTCAATGGCGGCGACGCTTGTGATGTAGGCGACGACCGGGTCGAACATCAAAGTTGTGCCGATGCCGCCGGCCACCGCGCCGCTAATCAGCGGGATGCCTTTGAGTTTCAGCGACCAGGCGATGCCGGCGCCGATGCCGACGCCCATGAGCTCTTTGAGGATTTCCGACAGTTCTAAAAGGGAATTCAGGTTCAATAACGTACCGAGCTGTTCGACAATGACTCCGATGATCAAAGTGGAGAACAAACCGATGGCCATGCCGTTCAATGTTTTGATGAAATACTGCAGCACACGTTTTGGTATGGTTTCTTCGCTCATGCAAGCTACCTCGCTTTAATTTTTTTAACATTTTTCATTGTAACATAAAACGGCACCGATTTCGGTCGCATTTCTTTAGATTTTCACGCAAGAAAGAAAGCAGAGAAAGCGATTGGGTGTATAATGGAACCATAGCGGTTATGGAGGTTGTCGATGAAAAAAGCGTTCCTTATCGCGGTCATGGTCGCCCTTCTGCTTTTCGCCGCGGTGGCGGCGGCCACTTTGCTGAGCATGCAAAGAGGCGAACGCGTGCAAGCGGAATTTGAAGACGGCGAGATTGACAACGTCAACACCGCCGACCTTGACGGAGTGAGCGTCGCTTACCGCGCGTACGGCGAAGATTATGGCGACACAATCGTTTTGGTGCACGGATTCTTGGGAAGCTCTTACGATTATCGTTATTTGAGCGAACGCTTGAGCGAGACGCACCGGGTGATCGCCGTGGATTTGCCGGGCTTCGGCCACAGCGATAAGCCTTTGGATTATGACTACACGAGAGAGAATCAGGCGGAGACGCTCGCTTCTTTGATGGAAGCGCTCGGCATCGAGCGCTACGTCCTCGGCGGCCATTCGATGGGCGGCGACGTCGTTTTGCGTCATGCCGATATGTATCCGGAGCGGGTCGAGAAACTCGTGCTGTTTGCGAGCGTCGGCGGTGAAGAAAGCGCCCCTAGAGCGCTGCCGCGCATCGTTTACGCATTGCTTTTTCAAAACTATTACGTGCAGCGCCGGGGGTTTGACACGCTCTTTGTCGATGAAAACTTTCAAAGCGCTGCGTATTTCGAGCCGATGTATTATTTCACGCGCCAAATCCCTACGGCTGTGTTACGGAAATTTTCCGAAGACCGCGACGAAACACCGTTAACGGAATTGCTGGGCGAAATCGAGACGCCTACTTTGCTGCTTTATGGCGACAAGGACACTTGGACGCCTTTGGAAATCGGAGAAACCTTGGACGATTCGCTTGCGAACAGTTCTCTTGAAATTTTGGAGAACGTGGGGCACATGCCGTTCATGGAGACGCCGGAAGAAACGTTTGCGCTAATGGAATCGTTTTTGGAAGACGACTGATTGCGCATCGTGAACGTCAATTCTAAAAAAAACCGACAGAAATTCTCTGTCGGTTTTCTTATAAAATGTCGGTGAGTTCGCGGATGTCGTCGATTAGAAGGTCCGCTTCGCGCAGTTCTCCTTCTCTTGCGAAACCATAGGTGGCGCCGACGGTGTGGATGTTGTTTTTCTTGCCCGCCTCGATGTCATGGATTCGGTCGCCGACAATGATCATCTCTTCCGGATAGTCTTGTTTGATGATGCTGAGCACGCGGTGTTTTTCTTCAACGCCGGGATAGGTCTCCGAACAGACCATGGAGTCAAAAAGTTCGTCCAGGCCGAACTGTTTGGCATGCGCGTTGAGGTAGTAGTTTTTGCAGTTGCTGATGAAGATTAAGGCGTAGCCTTTCTCTTTCAGTCGCCGAAGCGTCTTGAGGGCTCCATCGAACAGCTTCGCTTCGCCCTTCTCGATCAAGCGCCGCATTTCCTCGCTGATGATGGAGGACGCCTTGTTTTTGGCTTCTTCGGTTAAATCCTTGCCAAAGGCGTTCCACATTTCTTTCGGGGTTTGCCCCAAGAATTGCGAAATCTCCTCGTAGGTCCAATCTTTTTCGGGCGCGCCGTGATGCTCTTTCAAATACTCGTAGGCCTTCAAAAAGGCGGGACCATAAATGTGCATGCTGTCGTGAAGTGTGCCGTCGTAGTCCAAAAAGATGGTTTGAATGGCTGTTTTGTCCATGTCAGATCGCTTTGAACAGGTTGGCCATCTCGATGGCGCTCATCGCGGCGTCGTAGCCTTTGTTGCCGGATTTGGTGCCGCTGCGCTCGATGGCTTGTTCGATGGTGTCTGTGGTGAGCACGCCGAAGACGACGGGCACTTCGGTGTCCAAAGCGACGTTGGCGACGCCTTTGGTGACTTCGTTGGCGACGTAGTCGAAATGGGGGGTGGAGCCTCGAATCACGGCGCCTAAGGTGATGACGGCGTCGTACTTGCCGCTTTTGGCGATCCTTTTGGCGACCAATGGAATCTCGAAGGCGCCCGGAACCCAGGTGACTTCAATGTCGGCCTCTTCCATGCCGTGGCGTTTGAGCGCGTCCAACGCGCCGTCTAGGAGCTTGCTGCCGACGAACTCGTTGAATCGTCCGACGACGATGTTCATTTTCAAACCTTTCGCATCAAAATTGCCTTCATACTTTTTCATTTTTCTTCCTCCTTGAACTTGAGCAGATGGCCCAGTTTTTCCTTTTTGGTTTTCAAATAATGACGGTTTCTTTCGGTATGGTTCATTTGGATGGGAACGCGGTCGACGATTTCAAGTCCGTATCCGGAGAGCCCGGAGAGCTTTTTGGGGTTGTTGGTCATCAAGCGGATTTTCCGGACGCCGAGGTCCCTTAAGATTTGCGCGCCAATGCCGTAGTCGCGGGCGTCCGCGGGAAAGCCCAAAGCCTCGTTCGCTTCAACGGTGTCCATCCCTTCGTCTTGCAGGTGATAGGCTTTGATTTTATTGATGAGGCCGATGCCTCTTCCCTCCTGGCGCATATAAAGCAGCACGCCTTTGCCGGATTGCTGGATGGTGACCATCGCGGCGTTCAACTGTTCGCCGCAATCGCAGCGTTGCGAGGAAAACGCATCGCCCGTCAAACATTCAGAGTGGACCCGGACAAGCACTTCGTCGTCGGCGCCGATGTCGCCTTTGATCAAGGCCACGTGGTGTTCGCCGCTCAAGGTGTTTTCATAGCCGACCAAATCGAAAGTTCCGTGTTCGGTCGGCAGGGTGGTTTCCGCGGCGCGCCGGACGTAGACGTCCTTGCGATGGCGGTAGGCGATCAAATCGGCGATGGTGATCATCAAAAGGCCGTGTTTTTCCGCGTACACTTCCAAATCGTCGACTCTCGCCATGGTGCCGTCGTCGTTCATGATTTCGCAGATGACGCCCGCGGGCTTCAACCCCGCAAGCCTTGCCAAATCGACGGCGGCCTCGGTGTGGCCGGCGCGCTTTAGGACCCCGCCCTCTTTGGCGATGAGCGGAAAGACGTGGCCGGGTTTTTTGAAATCGTTCGGCCTCGCTTTGGGGTCAAGGGCCTTTTGGATGGTTTTGGCGCGCTCGTGCGCGCTGATGCCGGTTTTGGTGTCGATGGCGTCGATTGACTCGGTGAAAGCGGTATGAAGGGTGTCGGTGTTGTTGTCGACCATCTGGTCGATGCCGAGCTGGTTCAGGCGCGTCTGCGTCATCGGCAGGCAAATGAGCCCGCGTCCGTATGTCGCCATGAAGTTGACGCTTTCCGGCGTCGCTTTTTCGGCGGCCATGACCAAATCGCCTTCGTTCTCGCGGTCTTCGTCGTCGACGACGATGACCATTTCACCGTTTTTGATGGCTTCAATCGCTTCGTCGATGGTGTTGAATGGCATGAAAATTCCTCCTTAATATCCGTGGCGCTTCAAAAACGCTTCATCGAGCGAGGAAGAGCCGGTATGGGGTTTGGTGAGCTTTTCGACGTATTTGCCGATGATGTCGCATTCTAGGTTGACACGGTCGTGAATGCGCTTGTCGAGCAGGGTGGTCGCTTGTTCCGTGTGGGGAATGATGGAGACCCAAAACGCTTGGTCTTCGGTTTTGGCCACGGTGAGCGAAATGCCGTCGATGGCGATGGAGCCTTTGTCGACAATGTAGCGCATCAGCGATTTTTCGGTACGCACTTTGACCCAGTGGGCGATGTCGTCTTCTTTCTTTTCGACGATGACGCCCGTATCGTCGATGTGGCCGCTGACGATGTGGCCGCCCAACCGGTCGCTCGCTCGCAAGGCGCGCTCTAGGTTCAATTTTGTGTTCGCGCGCAAGGCGGCGAAGGTGGTGCGGTCCATCGTTTCATGCATGACGTCGACTTCAAAGGCATCCTCGTGGAGTTTCGTCACGGTCAAACAGATGCCGTCGCAGGCGATGCTGTCGCCGATTTTGGCTTCTTCAAGGACTTTTTGCGCGCGAATGGCGATTTTTGCCGAATGCGCGCCTTTTTGCACCGAACGCACGGTGCCGATTTCTTCGATAATGCCCGTGAACATCAGCTTCCCTCACTTTCCACATCGTATGTGATCAATACGTCTTCTTCAAACGTTTCAATGCTTTTGCGTTTTAATGCGACACTTTCGGCTACGGTGTCCACACCGGTGCCGCCGACAGGCGTATACGCGTTTTCACCGCCTAGGATTTTCGGGGCGATGAAGAGGTGGAGCCGTTGGATGATGCCCGCTTTGAACGCCGAATCGTTGACGAAGCTTCCGCCTTCCAACAAGACGCTGTCAATGCCTTCTTCTCCGAGTTTTTTGACCAACGCCCGCAAATCGACATGCCCGTCTTTTTCCGGCGTGGTCCAAACGTCGGCGCCTTGTTCTTTCAAAGCGTCCACCCTCTTATTGGGCGCGCTATTGGTGATGGCGACGATGGTTCGTGTGGTGTCCGCATGTTTTAGAACGTTGCTGTCAAGGGGCGTTTCCGCAAAAGTGTCCAAGACGATGCGTACGGGATGACGTACTTTCTTGTTCGGAAGACGTGCCGTAAGCAACGGGTTGTCGGCGATGACGGTGCCTGCGCCAACCATGATCGCATGCACGCGGTGCCTGAGTTCGTGTACGAAACGTCTGGATTGTTCGTTGGTGATCCATTTGGCGTCGCCGGTTTTTGTGGCGGTTTTCCCATCGGCGCTCATCGCCGTTTTGAGCACCACAAACGGTTTCTTGTGGACGATGTAGTGGAAAAAGATCTCGTTCAAGCGCCGGTTTTCCTCGTCCAAGACGCCCGTTTCCACCTCAATCCCCGCTTCTTTGAGAGCTTTAACGCCTCTTCCCGAGACAAGGGGGTTGGGGTCTTTTGACGCGAGCACGACACGTTTGATGCCGCTATGGATGATGGCGTCCGTGCAAGGCGGGGTCTTGCCGTGGTGCGAACAAGGCTCGAGCGTCACATACATCGTGGCGCCTTTTGCCCGGTCGCCGGCATTAAATAGAGCGTTCACTTCGGCGTGGTGCTTTCCGTAAAGCGCGTGGAATCCTTCGCCGACCACTTCGCCATTGTTCACGATGACAGCGCCGACCAAAGGATTCGGATTGGTGAACCCTTCGCCTTTTTTCGCCAGTTTCAGCGCTCTTTGCATATGTTTTGTGTCCATTCGATCACCTGCCAAGAAAAAATGCCCTGACAAATCAGGGCATGGGAAAGTCTAAAAAACGCGCATCTTCTTCCATCCAGACTGTGACTGTCGGTATGGGAATCGCACCCATTCAGCTTTCGCTCGCGGACTTTACCGCCGGTCGGGAGTTTCACCCTGCCCTGAAGATGTCTAAATGTATTATAGAAAAGCTTGACGTCAAAGTCAATCCATTCACGAATTTATTTGAAGCGGCGCGTGGCTTCGACGGCTTTCCGCCAACCTTTGATGTAACGCTCACGGGTGCGCTTGGCCATTTTCGGCTCGAACACGCGGTCTTTTTGCCAGATGCTTCGGATGGCTTCTTGCGAAGGCCAATAGTTTGTGGCGAGTCCGGCAAGATAGGCGGCGCCTATAGCGGTGGTTTCTTGGATTTTTGCACGTTCGACGGACAGGTTCAGTATGTCGGATTGAAACTGCATGAGGAAGTTGTTGACGGTGGCGCCGCCGTCGACACGGAAGGACTTGATCGGTGTGCCGGCGTCTTCTTCCATCGCCGTAAGAACGTCTAAAGACTGATAGCATATCGATTCGAGCGCAGCGCGGGCGAAATGGTCCTTTTTGGTGCCCCTTGTGAGTCCGAAAATGGCGCCGCGTGCCTCGCTGTCCCAATAAGGCGTGCCAAGACCCACGAAAGCGGGCACAAAATAGACGCCTTCGTTGCTGGCCAAGTTCTTGGCCAAGGGTTCCGTCTGCCCCGCTTCTTCGATGATGCGGAGTTCGTCGCGAAGCCACTGCACGCTTGAACCGCTGACAAAGACGCTTCCTTCAAGCGCATAGGTAATCTCGCCGCTTAGCCCCCACGCGATGGTCGTCAAAAGTCCGTGTTCGGAAACCACGGGCGTCGCGCCGGTGTTCATCAACATGAAGTTGCCGGTTCCGTAGGTATTTTTGACCATGCCTTCGTCGAAGCAAGCCTGTCCGAACAGCGCGGCTTGCTGGTCGCCGGCAATGCCGGCGATGGGGACGTTTTCGCCGAAGAAATGGTGCGACACCGTATGGCCGTAGACTTCGGAGGAGTCTTTCACTTCGGGAAGCATCGACGCGGGCACTTTGAGCAGAGACAGGAGCTCTTCGTCCCACTTTTTTTCATGGATGTTGTAAAGAAGCGTCCGTGAGGCGTTGGTGTAATCGGTCAAGTGCTTTTCGCCGCCGGTCAACTTGTAAATCAGCCAGCTGTCGATGGTGCCGAAGGCGAGCTTTCCGGCCTCGGCTTTTTCCCTGGCGTCTTTGACGTTGTCGAGAATCCACTGTATTTTCGTGCCGGAAAAATACGGGTCCAAAAGCAGGCCCGTTTTTTGTTTGAACAAGGGCTCATGGCCTTTTTTCTTCAAATAGTCGCAAATAGGCTGGCTTTGCCGGGACTGCCAAACCAAAGCGTTATGGATCGGTTTGCCGGTCTCCTTATCCCAAACTACGGTCGTTTCGCGCTGGTTCGTGATGCCAATCGCTTGAATTTGCGACGCCTTGATGTCCGCATCGACGAGCGCTTGGGCGATGACCGCCAAAGTGGACAGCCAGATTTCATTGGGGCTGTGTTCGACCCAACCGGGCCTTGGGTAATGCTGCTTGATTTCTTTGCTGGCGGAAGAGACCGCCTGGCTCTTTTCGTCGAATATGATGGAACGCGTGCTTGTCGTACCTTGGTCGATGGCCATAACGTATCGTTTCATGGTCAGCCTCCTACAAATGGTCTCCGCACCCATTATAGCACAGCCACAAGATATTCCCCAACATTCTTCTCTTATCGCGTTTCATTAAGGGGGATAGAACTTTTTTTATGCGAGGGTTGACAGAAAAAAAGAAATTTTGTATAGTT
>SL_5KL_010_SEDDRAFT_10001698_pt1 | contig 12990 bp, 8 predicted proteins | sample SodLakKL_010_SED_FD_9118 | JGI IMG/M metagenome (IMG submission 9118)
TAAACGGGGTGATAGTACTCGTCATCAACCAGGTTAACCAGGCCAAATGCTTCAATTCGGCCGTCAGTAGCAAAACCCATTGCCAGTGCTACATCGCCATCCCTCAGGGCAGCATAGGTTATTCCCAGGTCCATTATCTGGACTCCGTCAAAGTGGAAATCATAATGTTCGGTAAGACCGGGATAACCGTCATCACGGATTGAATATTCGTGATTGCTGGCAAACTGCCAGGATCCCGGAGAGGGAGCTTCCCTTCCTTCGTTAATGGCTTCAGCCAGGTCAGAAAGGGTTTCTATACCCATTTCTTCGGAATCGTCTTTCCTCATCATTATTGTGTAGGTATTGTTCATTGGAGCATAAGAAAGCCATACCAGGTTAAAGCGCTCGTAATCCTCTTCCTTTACCACCTGATAGCATTCTTCCGGATCGGTAATTGCTTCATCATAACCAAGGTGGGTAATCAGGGCAGTTCCCGTATACTCCCAGCAAAGGTCCACCTCTCCATGCTCCTGGGCCTCACGGAGCACCAGGGTCCCACCAAGGTTGGTTTCGTCTCGGGTAGGAATTCCATGTTCTTCCAGTATCCGGATAGTTATCTGGCCGAGAATTAGCTGTTCGGTAAACTCCTTGGATCCAATAACCACCTCATCAGCATTAACTGTTTGTGCAGAAAGAAACGGAACTAACAGAAAAACCAGCACAAACGCCAACACACCGGATCTTCTCAACATGTTTTTTTCCTCCTTTTTCTTTTTTTTAACCATTTTAATTTATGGTTAAACCTTTTTCAAAGCTTTAACTTCCCGACAAATACCAATTGAAGTTTTACCTCAGGACCACCTAACCAGGTTTTTTTCTATCCTACCGATTATATAGTCCAGCAGGATAGCCAGGAGTGCACTCAAGGCAGCCCCCGTAAATGTTACCATTTCCCTGCGGACAGAAATTCCCGTTACAATCATATCACCAAGTCCCCCGGCACCAATGAAAGTAGCCAGGGTGGCCGTACCAACGTTGATTACAATAGCCGTTCGGATCCCCGCAATAATTATCGGGTAAGCAATTGGGAGTTCAATTCTTGACAGTATCCGCCAGGGAGTCATTCCCATCCCCTTTGCAGATTCAACTACTTCCGGTTGAACGCTCATTATACCCGCAAAAGTATTTCTGAGAATTGGTAATATTGAATAAAGCCAAAGGGCAAATACCGCGGTATTAAAACCCAGACCCAGAAAGGTGAAAAACAGGGCCAGAATCGCCAGGCTGGGAACGGTCTGTCCTACGTTGACAATGTTTTCAATAACCTTTCCCACATAATAGAAGGTGGGTCGGGTTAGCATAATCCCAACGGGAATTCCTACGGCCATGGCTGCCACCATGGAAACAAAAACCATGATTAAGTGCTTTTCCATGGAATCAATTATAAAATCATAGGTGAGCATTCGAGCCACCATGGAATCGGTGGGGTTTTCCACAACATAATAAACTACACCAACACCCAGAGCAACCAATATTACCGGGACAATTAAGAACTTTAAAATTCTAATCAGCACTTTTTTCACTCCTTACCTGGTCAAGTAGGCTGTTGAGTGTTAAAGTGCCGCGGAATTTTCCATCAGCCGTTACTACCGGAACGTACCCCTCCCCAATTTCTAGCATTACAGAGAGGGCATCGTTAAGGGTAGCATCATCTGTTACAGTATCCGGAACTTCTTCCATGATATCTTCGGCCCGATCTCCATCCCTTTCCTGGAGCGCGTGGGCTCCAACCATCCCTTTCAGGTTTCCCTTCTCGTCCACCACCATGATTGTGGAAATAACTGATTCTTCGACCTTTTGTTTTAAGGTTTCTCGGGGAGTATCAAGGGAAACCCCACCATGGTCTTCTCCCAGTATCTCCTGGGCTCTGATCAGGTGCAGCCTTTTAATTGAGCGGTTTTTCCCTACAAGGTTTGCCACAAAATCTCCAGCGGGAGCACTTAAAATATTTCCGGGTTCATCGTATTGAATTAACTCCCCATTCCTGAGCACCGCTATCCGGTCTCCCATTTTTATGGCCTCGTCAATATCATGGGTAACAAAAATAATGGTTTTATTGAGTTCTTTCTGCAGGCGGAGAAACTCGTTCTGCAGGCGGGACCTGGTTATCCGGTCAACTGCAGCAAAGGGTTCGTCCATTAGCATAATCGGTGGATCTGCAGCAAGGGCCCGGGCAATACCTACCCGCTGTTGCTGGCCTCCGCTTAGCCCCGAGGGATAGCGTTTTCCGTGCTCTTCGGGGTCTAAACCCACCAGTTCTAATAATTCTTCGGTTCTTTTTTTGGTTTTTTCACTGGGCCACTTTTTCTCTCTGGGGACAGTTGCTACATTATCATTTATGGTCATATGGGGAAAGAGGCCGATCTGCTGTATTACATAACCAATATCAAGGCGAAGTTTTATAGGGTTAATTCGGCTTGTATCCTGTCCGTCAACATATATTTTACCTTCTGTGGGCTCGCAGAGGCGGTTAATCATTTTCATGGTTGTTGTTTTTCCACACCCTGAGGGCCCGACAAGAACACAAACCTCTCCCTTGCCAACCTCCATGTTTAGTTTATTTACCGCGGGCCTTTCCATCCCGGGGAATCTTTTGGTTAAATCTTCAAGACGTATCATTTTCTTACCTCCCTATTCCCGGTCTTTTAGCGGCCTGGGACGCGCAAACGGCGTTCGGTCCAACCGAGTATCAGGTCAAAACCAACAGCAATAATTGAAATGAAAATTGCCCCTGTAATTATCATTGGTGGGTTGGTCCGAGAAATCCCATTGAAAATCAACTGCCCGAGGCCACCTGCTCCAATATAGGAAGCAATAGCTCCAATACCTACCACCATTACCGTAGCCGTCCTGATACCCGCCATTATTACAGGCAGGGCCAGGGGAACCTTAATTTTAATTAGTTTTCGCCACTCATTCATTCCCATTCCTGAAGCCGCTTCAATAATAGCTTTGTCAATTTCCATTATCCCCGAATGAGTATTACGGACAATCGGCAGGAGAGAATACAAAACAAGGGCAAGCATTCCGGTTGTGAAACCTATCCCAAAAAAGGGCAATAATAAGCCCAGCATAGCAATACTGGGAATTGTCATAAGTACCTGGCAAACAACTAAAACTCCATTAGCCAGTGTACGATTATATGTTATTACTATTCCTAAAATTACTCCAACCGCGATTGCTATTCCCACTGCTACAACTATTAAGTACATATGCTCCCAGAAAAGGTCCATTACCATTGTATGTCGACGAATTAAATAATCGATAACTTCCAACGGAAAAACCTCCCCAATTTTTTCCTGTGTCCACACTTAAAAGGGTATAAGACTTTCGGAAAAATGTCAAATATGCCCAAAAACCCTCATAACCGAGCAATATGTTGTGAAGTGTTTAACAAAGCAAAGGGAAAGATTAGCATACCATACTTGTCTTTTAGTTATTTTAAGGAAGTTATTCTCCCAAACTCAAGAAAACAGGTTGATTTAATTTTCAGACGGTTTGGACTTTTTTAAGAAGATTCCTTTTTCACCTCCTCCGGTGTTTTTATTCTTCCAGGGAAGATTTGAACCCCCGGGCTTTACTGATGGGGATTGCAAACCACATCCCGGTTTCTGGCTCATCCAGGTCTCCCACAACCTCCTCCACTATTTCTGTTGCTCTATTTAATTGTTCTTCATTTTCAATTATGGTAAAAATGGTCTTATTTTTGCTTTCCGAATCCTGAGTTAAATCGGCAAAACGGGAAAAAATTGAAATATGTTCGGCCATCACGTGTCCCATGCCCATACTGTCAAGGACAGTGGCTCCAGCGATTCCGGCTTCATAAAACCGGTCCAAAATAGGGACCAGAAGCACCTCGTCATCTATTACAATTACCAGCAACTGTTTCATCTCCAAAACCCTCCTTTCCCAAACATAGAGTTGAATTTTTATTTTTCATGGTCAGCCTTTATGGAATAAGTTTTTTCCAGAGACTTTTTCACCATTGCAGGACCAATTATTTCAAAAATTATAACTGCTCCCAGAATAACGGCCATAATCTGGCCTTCAACCTGGGGAATCTGCCTTTCGGCCATTACACTTAAACCAACTGCTATTCCTGCCTGGGGAGTCAGGGCTGGCCCCAGGTGTTTTTGGTAGCCCTGGGGAAGACCCCTGCATAATCCGGATCCCAGGTATGTTCCGGCTATCTTGCCCCCAAACCGTGAGACTACATAACCCAATCCCAAAAATCCAACCTTGGCGATCTGGGCTAGTTGAATTTTAACTCCGGCCAGGGTTAAAAAAGCTACCAGGATTGGGGTATCAACCCTCTGTAAAACGCTGAAAAAACGCTGGTACCGCTTGGAAAAATTCACCATTACAAAACCAATAACCATGGTAATGAAAAGGGGCTGTAAGCCAAGCCATAATCCAACACCAACCCCAAGAAAAATACATCCCAAAGAAATTACCAGTAATTCGTTATCATTCTTGGAAAGCTTATTTATTTTCACCAGGAAAAACCCTAAAAATGCTCCTATCAGGACAGAAAGCCCAATATTGCCAAGGACCTGGACCCAAATGGCGGTACCATTATTATCCTCATACAAAATCAGGCTGATTGATCCCAGCAAAACTCCAAACAAAATCAAGCAAATTAAATTATCCAGGGCAACTATGGAAAGGACCGTCCGGGGAAAATCTCCTTTTAATCTGTATTCCCGGAAAATTGCCATGGTGGTGTTAGGGGCGCTGGCCAGGGAAAGAGTCCCCAATATCAATGCTATTACCACAGACCCAGAAATTAAACCCGTAACAATCGAAACAACAGCAAAGGTGATTGCTGATTCTGTAAAGAAAACCCGGCAGAGGTTGCCCCACATTGTCCTCAGGTAAGCAAAACGAAGCTCTCCACCAATTGCTACAGCAAGAACCCCTATGGCCATATCATTTACGGGTTGTAAAACCTCCTGAACCTCGGCATCAATAATATTAAAAACCGAGGGACCAAGTAGCATACCGGCAAAAATATATCCCGTCACCGCAGGAAGCTTAAAATACCTTCGGGCAATTTTCCCCCCGCCAACACCCGCAAGCAATATAATTGCAACTGCCAGAACTTCATTCATATAACCCTTCCTTTTTGCCTATCTTTTTACTGATCAGAAACCTTCTCCTGCTGTATCTCACCTTCCACATTTACAAGCTTTACTTCCTCTTGAGAGCTAAGGCTAATTTCCCCTCCCGCAAAATCTTCAATATGTCCGCCAAGTAATCCCCTTGCCTGGATATTTCCGGTTCCTCCCCTTAAATCCAGAAAAGCACCTGATCCCTCAAGGAAAATCTCCCCGGATAAATCCCTTATTACTATTTTCCCTGAGCCCGTTTTAATATCCAGGTTGATCTCCTTTGGAACCTGGATCTCCAGAAAAATTTCGTGATCCATCCCCGGAGAGATTAGATCGGGCCTGGAAATTTCCAGAATAATTTTATCTCCTTCCCGGAGAGTCTCAATTGAAACCCCCTCGTAGAATTGTCTGATCTCGGCCTGATTCTCACCATATACCTGGAGATATCCCGACACAATAATAAGGTCAATGTCTTTCCCAACTACTTTTATTTCACCTTTTTGATGGCCTTCGATAACTAACTTTTCTTGGGCCTCTTCCTCCAGGTAAAACTCTTTTTCTTCCACAACTGAAGCTGCCGTTAAAACAGGAACCATAGAGATTAGAAGAAAAAAGATCAGCCATCGCAAGGAGCTCACCTCCATTTAAACCAGGTCAATATTGACTTCGTTGGAGTTGGGTATTTTTTCCCCAAAATCAGGGTTGTAGTTTGTAATTATCAGGTGTTCGGTTTTTCTATCATTCCGGTTTCTAAAACTGACCAGGTATTTTTTTGAGAAAGAAGTCACCCAAAACCCGTTGTCAAGATACAAATCCCGGATAAACTGGCTGTTTTTGATTACAAGTAAAAATTTTGCCGGCAAATTATCTAAAATTTTTGCCAGGCGTTTTTGATCTTCTTTACCAAAGGAATTTCCCGCGTAAGTTGAAAAATCCGAGTCATATGGGGGATCCAGGAAAACAAAATCATCCTTTTCCGGGGAAACCTCAGCAAAGAACTCGGCAAAATCCATACAATAAAATTTGGTTTTTTTAAGGTGAGAATTTAATTCCGGGGACCCCAGATAAGCCTTTTTTTTAAGGAAATCCTTGCGGTTATAGCTTATTCCTCCGTAGGGCACATTAAAGTCTCCTCTTTTATTATACCTGAACATCGAAGAAAAGCAAAATTCCCGCAAAAAATAAAAGAGGGCAAGGCGGATAAAATTTTCTTTCCAGAATAAATCAAAATTATTGTAAAGGTAACGCAGGTGGGTATAGAAAGCGCCCTTCAAAGCACTTTCAATATTTTCAAAAAAATCCTTCCGGGGGATTGGACCTTTTTCCAAAGCCAGCCTCTCTAACCTTTTAAGTTTACGAAAAACGCCTTCCATGGCAGCTTTTTTTAACTGATCCCGGGGATATAAAAGGTCGCTGGAAAAATATTTTTCAAACAGGAACACTTCCTTAATAAGAGGAGCAAATTCTTCCATTATTAATCCCGTTGCCCCTTCCCGGCTGAAAGACCCCGGGCCAGAAAAAATTACTTCTTTTTCCCGAAAACTATCTGAATCAATTAATTTATTTATTTTAAGCCAGTTTTCCCAGATTTCTTCAAGACAAACCAGAAGGGGGCTGGGGTTATCCCTTAATTGGACATAAAAACCCATCAACTCCGGAGATAGGTCATTTGCAAACATTTTGGGACTGTCAATGGACAAATAAACAGCGCCCCCACCTACAAAAGGTTCAAAATACCTGTTAAAATTCCCGGGGAAAAGCGGAAGGAGATAGGATAATTCCCCGCCTTTTCCTCCCGCCCATTTTATTACGGGGGGAAGTTTTTTTTGCCTGATCACTTGCCCTCACCTCCAGATTTAACCCAGGAATAGTAAGTTGGGACTTCAGTAAAAAGCAATCCCAATTCTTTAACCCTGAATCCGGTGAGTTCTTCCCAGTAGCGGGAATAAATATCAACCTGGGGGCGGTAATAAGCAATTAGTTCCTGGAGGTGCTGGTCTCCTTCAACAAGGTCACTTTTATAGTCAACAATCACCCAGCCATCGCCTTCCCGGAAAGCAAGGTCAGCAACTCCCGTCAGATAAAGATCCCCCTTCTTCACCCCAAAATTGGCTTCCCTTATTACTTCTTGCGCCTTTTTAACTCTTGCCCAGATGGATGTTTCCAGAACCTTTTTTAACTGGGCCCGAACCTGGGAAAGCCTTTCAAGATCAACACCTTCCTCATCCAGAAGCTGTACTAAGTAACCATCAGGGGGTAATTTTTCTCCAAAAGTTTTTTCCAGGGCTCTGTGGATAACGTTTCCCCATGCTGTCCCCCTCCCTTTTTCCCTTGTTCGCCTGGGATATTCTCCGGTTTCAGCTATTTTTGTTACTGTTTCTCGCCGGTAGGAACTTTGGGAAACAGATTCTTTTTGTTGTTCAAGTTTCTGGAAAAATTCATCCCGGTGTAAAGGTTCTATCCCTTTCCGGGTTTCCTTTTTTTCAACTTTAAATTCACATTCCTCAAGCTCTCTCGCTCCCGCCAGGAAAGAATTTAAGGGATACCAGAAACTGTTATCCTCTTTTCCCCGATATATAGAAACCACGAGTAATTCTTTAGCCCTGGTTGCAGCAACATAGAGTAACCTTTTTGCCTCGGCGTGCAGGTATTTTTTTTCTTCCTCTCGGTAAAAATCCCAATTTGGAGGCAAGCCAATAGTTCCTTTTTGGTCTTTTATCTCAAGATAACCCCTTGCAACCTTTTGCTCTCGGGTTACATGAAATTCAGGAGGAAAAGATGGATTATGGGCGGGGTTAGCAAGAAATACTACGGGGGCTTCCAGGCCTTTAGCCTTATGCAGGTTCATCACCCTTACACCCGCCAGTCCTCCTTCAGGGTCTATTTCTTCTTCCACCCTGCCCTGGAGTAATTCCTCAAGAAAGTCAACATTGCTGGCAAACCCTGTTTCCCCTGATTTTTCTTTTTTCTGCACCAATTCCAGGGCCTGCAGGATATATCCAGCCCGACTCCGGCCAAGGGATGCAGATAATGCAAGGGGGATTGCTCCCAGGTCTTCTGCTATCCTGGCCATAGCTACTGTCGGGGAAAACTGCCGGGTAAGCTTATAAAAATCCTGCATTTTTTCCCAGGCTTTTTTTATTTCAGTTCCAGCCCCTTCGGGAACGGGTGAAAGGAAAGAAAAATACCCTCCCAGGGATTTAAACTGGTAAATTTCTTCATCACTGATCCCGAAATAGATGCCCCGAAGAGCAGCAAGAAGGGGAACAGGATTATTGGGGTCAGCAAGGGCCTTAAAAACATCCAATAATTCAACCAGTTCCTCGCAGGTTCCCATTTCTCCCCCTCCGCTTAGTGAAAAGGGAATTCCTGCCTGCTCTAAAGCCCTTGCATAACAGGACATGTTCTTTTTATAGGGTATAATTATTAAAAAGTCCTCGGGACAGACCTTCCTTCCCTCGCTCTCAATATATTTCTCATCCCTTAAGGCTTTCCCAATATAATTAGCTATTTTCTCTGCTTCCTGGGAACAAATTACCTCAGAAAGATTACGGTAAACTTTTTCCGTTGGTAAAATCCTTACCCCACTATCTCCTTTACCCAAAGAGCTGTTGAAATAATCCATATGGCCGTACTCTGCCTGGTATGGGGGCTTTTCACTTCCCATTATTGGGCTGAAGGTTTCATTAGCCCAATCAACAAGGGGTTTTGTTGAACGGAAGTTTGTGGAAAGGTGAAGAACTTCTCCCCCCGAAGCCTTTATTTGATCTCTTACCCTAGTATAAATATCAATATCCGCTCTCCTGAAACGGTAAATGGACTGTTTGGGATCCCCTACCACAAAAAGGGCTCCAGGACGGGGTTTTATCAAAGTCCAATCCTTTTCATCCGGCCTATCCCCGGCAAGGTACATAATGATTTCTGCCTGGAGGGGATCTGTATCCTGGAACTCATCAACTAAAAGACTGGAAAATTTCTCCTGGAAATACCTTCTCACCTCGGAGTTATCCCTTAAAAGTGCTACCGTTTCTACCAATAAATCCTGGTAATTAAGGAAATTTTCCTTCCGTTTCATGCGAGTATAAAACGCTCCTGCTTCTCGTAAAAACCTTACCACCGGTTGGTGGCAGTGACGGTACCATTCCAAAAGAGTCGGAGCAATTACCTTTTCTCGAAACTCTTCTTCTATTGCCTTTGCCTCCCTGCCGATTTCGTTTGTCGGCCACCTTTTCAGGGTAACTCTACTTGATTTTGCTTCCATATTTCTTAACAACCGGGTAAAAATCCGGTCTCCTTCTAAGGAAAACCTCTCCCTCCACCTCAAACCCATCCTGACCCTGTGCTGCAAAGTATCCCAGCCATCAACAGGTTCCTCGGAAGGCAGTAGTATTTCCATTTTATCCAGGTAACGGTGCATTTCTACCCTTGCTTTTTCTAAAAGATCTCCGGGATAAGGGACATTCTCCGTTACAAGCTCAACCTCAGGGAAATTTACAACAGAAACAAATTGCTTTTCAAGTTCCCCTACCCTGATATCCAGTTTATCCAGTTGATCAAGAATTTCCGGTTTTTCCGCCTGTAAATATAGCAGGTACCTGTCCCAGGCCCGGGATATAAGCCTCAGGTCTTCTTCCTCATCCAGCTCTGTAAACCCCGGATCAAGGCCTGCCTCTACAGGTCGTTCCCGCAAAATCATGGCACAGAAGGAGTGAATTGTACCAACAAAAACCTTTTCAATATCTTCCAGGGCCCCTGCGGCTCTCTGGGCTTCCAATTTTCCCCCTGTTTCCAGGGCTTTTTCCAGGCCTTCCTGGAATCTTTCTCTGAGTTCTCCAGCGGCTTTTCTGGTAAAGGTTACTGCAGCCAGTTCCTCGGGTCTGGCCCGGCCTGCAGTAATAATTGCAACCATCCGATCAATTAAACTGGAGGTTTTGCCCGAGCCTGCACCCGCTTCAACTAAAAAGGAACAGTCAAGGTCGCTTGCAATCCGATCACGGGCTTTTTGGTCGCGGGGAAACTTACTCATATTCATTCAGCTCCTTCCAGGGCCTCAGCTGTTCTAGTGCCCCTTCCTCAAGCTTGGCTTTTAATCTCAAGGTACTTTCAGGGGAGCGGCAGATCCTGGGATAATCGCAAAATTTACAGGATTCCTTCTGGTGGGTTACCGGGAATTTCCCGGTTTCAATCAGGTCCACCATTTTCCCCAGAATTTCTTCCAATTCTTTCTGTTGGAAAGACCAGTCAACCTCCTGCCCCTCTCCCCTCTCAGAGGGGAAAAGATAACCCGCTCTTTCGACATTAACATCTTTAATGTTTAACTTTTTTTGTAAAAATTCTATTGCTGCCCGGGCATAAAGAGCCGGTTGAATCTGGCGGCCCTGGGCCCAAACCTGGTGAGTGGAATAGCGGGAAGCGCCTCCTGTTTTGTAATCCCATATCCGAAATGCATCTTTCTGGCGATCCCGGTCAATCCGATCAATCCTTCCACAAACCCTAATTGCCTTTCCCGACTCCAAATTTATTTCTAAAGGTTCTTCCAGGCCCCCAACGGATTCTTCAACAGCTTCTTTCCCCAGGCCAAAAGGAACCTCAAGGTAAAGAGGCTCAAAATCTTCCAGTTGCTGTTTCAGCATTTTCCAGAAAACCCGGAGCCCCTGGATTATTTCTCTCCGCTCAACAAGATAAACATGTTCATGGGGAGGAGGAAGGTTTTCCTTTTTCTCTTCCAGAAACTTTTCTCCCATTTCCTTAAGCCTTTCCCAGGCCATTCCCTGAGAGGGAATGGTCACTACATAATCCCGGTAAAGGTCATGGAGAAGAGAACCTCTGGTTAAAGGGTCCAACCAGGTAAGGGGATCGTATTCAACTTCCTCTGGAACCTTGATTCTCAAAATACTTTCCAAAAAAAACTTAAAAGGACAGGTAGCCATTGTTTCCAGGCGGGTTGCGGAATAATAACCCGGGATATCTTCCTGGGAAAGGGAAATCTTCCCCTCAAATTTTCCCAGGGGTAAATCCGTCCTCTTCCGGTGTTCTTCTGCTTCAATCCCATTCCTAATCCCCTGGAAAACTGCTTTTACTTCCTCTTCATTGCCCCGAGTCCCTTCAAGCAAAACCTTTTTTAGCCACCATTCATCTCCATTTAACCCTGTTACCCCGCTTCCTGCAGAGTAGGCACCTAAATTTGGGAGAGCTCCGAAAAACTCGGAATAATCTGCCCTGGGTTTTCCTGTTTTTTTCCGGAAAACCTCTAACAAAAATGCTGCAGGGAAGCCATTTCGGCCCTCTCCGGGGTCAAACCTTTCAAAGCTAAATCCCACATATCCTTTCCGGGAACCCAGCATTCTACACAAAATGTATTTATTTTTTTCTTGATCATTTCCCCGCAGGATAAGGCTTTCTTTTATTTCCATCCTTTCCCGGTCTAAAAGAACGGGATCTTCTCTCCTTTTCCCGGGAAAGCGGTCGGAATCCAACCCCATTACAATAGTATAAGGACGGGATGACCATCCCCCCCAGCGGTAATGTGTTGCATGGAGGGCTCCAGGTTCCGCCCTTCCTGCTCCTACCTTTAATTTTCGAATACTTTGCCGAAGCCTGGAATAGGCCTCTGGGGTGGAAAGTTCGACAGAAGAAGATTTCTGCAACCTTTCCAGGCAGTTATCGATTGCTTCCAGGGCCAATGCATCAATTGGGTCCGAAATCCGGGAAATTGAAAAAAGCAACTTTTGGAGCTTTTGGGCCATTAATTTCAACTCACAGGTTTTCTTTTCACGGGAATCGGGGAAAGCCCGGAAAAGCTCTTTTGCCAGGTTCATTAATCCCTCTAACTGCTTTTTCTTTTCATCTCCTGTTATTGATCCCGACAGATTATCCAAGGCCTTTAAATACCATTCCCGGCCCCAGCCTACAGCAGCCTGGCGAAAAAGGCGTCCGTGGGCAGAGGTTTTTTCAATGTTTAAGTCCCCGGAAATAATAATCCTGTAAAAAGCAGGACCCGGGTAACCGGCTTCCGCCCAATCGATAAGATTCATAAGTAATCTCCCGGGCCGGGTATAAGGAGCCGGGAGGCCTTCCCCGAGGGTTATGGGAAGACCAAGTTTTCTGGCCTCATTCCAGATAAGGGGAATATATTTTTCTCCTCTCGTATAACAAATCTGGACACTTTCCAGGGGTACTTCTTTTTCCAATAACTCCCTCAGCCAGACCCGGACTTCGTTGACAGCTCCATAAGAAGGCCTGATATCGGTATCCAAAAAAACCTGCTCCGTTGAGCTGGAGAAAAGAGAAGAAAGCCCCTTCCTAAAAGGCCCTTTTTCTTCAGAGTAAAAAAAACCTTTGGGCCGTTCCAAACCCTGCAGCTTTTCTATCTTCAATCGCCGGGTTTTGTCACTACCAAGGTTTTCTAAAAAAACTTTTTCCAGATGAAGCACTTCCAGGTCTTCGGGGACCAGGAAAATCCCGGACTCTGCACCCCTTTTTTCCAAAACCAGGGTTGCTTTTATTAAAATCTCTGCTTCATCCGCTATTTTTTCTTTCTCCAGGTAGGAATTAAAAGCCTGATAAACTTTTTTTATTTCCTTACCCTTGACCGGATCAACAAATTTTTCCGGGGCAAGGTTTTCAGGTTGAACCCCACTCATTCGAAGTTCCCTAATTACAGGTGAAACCAGCGGGCCAAGGCTTTCCCGGTCCTGTAAAACCGAGAAATATTTCAACTCTCCCCTATTTTGAAGGTCTCGAATTATCTCCTCAATTTGCCCCTCAAATTCCCCTTGCTCCAAAATTTTCTTTCCTTCCCTGATTAATTCAAATTCAATTATTTTTTTTGCAAGGCTAA
>SL_5KL_010_SEDDRAFT_10001701_pt1 | contig 12979 bp, 13 predicted proteins | sample SodLakKL_010_SED_FD_9118 | JGI IMG/M metagenome (IMG submission 9118)
GCCGACGAGCCTGATGAAGCTCGCCTCGGTGGCGTGGGCCACCGCCTTGGCCAGCAATGTCTTGCCGGTGCCGGGGGGGCCCACCAGGAGGACGCCCTTGGGCGGGTTGATGCCCACCTTCTTGTAGAGCTCCGGCCTGAGCAGCGGGTCCTCCACCGCCTCCTTGACGTCGCGGATCTGCTCCTCGAGGCCGCCGATGTCGTCGTAGGTGACGTCCGGCTTCTCGATTATCTCCGCCCCGGTGACGATGGGGTCCAAGGGGCTGGGCAGAACGCCCATGACCGCCAGGGTCTGCTTGTTCAACGACACCCTCGCCCCCGGGACGAGGTCGTCGGAAGGGACGTACTCCGATATGGAGACGATGAAGTCGGGACCGGTCGAGCTCTTGACAACGACCCTGCCGTCGGGCAGAAGGTCCTTGAGGGTGCCGATTATCAGAGGAGGGCTCTTGAGCCTCTCCATCTCCGCCCTTAGACGCTTGACGTCCTTCTGCAGCCGGAAGAGCTCGCTCTCTACGTAGCGCTTCTCTCCCTCGGCCATCCGGACCTCTTCCATGAGTCTGGTGTTCCTGTCCTCCAGGACCCTTACCTTGTCCCGGAGCTCAGTAACGAACTCATCCTGTTGGTTGCCGTCCATGAGCTTCACTCTGTGTTCTAGTCTATCAGATTGAAATATATGATGTTTTCGAAAAAACGGAAAAGCTGTTCCCCGCCGACATCAATTATAAAAGAAAGGAGTTATTCTGACACGATCGATCATGCGTTGCGAGCTATGCGGAAAGGAGACCGGAGCCCACAAGCCAGTTTTCGTGGAGGGCACCAAGCTCAACGTCTGCCCCGCCTGCACGCGCTTCGGCGACAAGTTCAGCGGCGGCAGCTCCACACCGGCCTCCAGCAGGTCGGTGATCGAGGAGAGGCTGGAGAAGAGGAAGAGGCGGATGAGCAGCAGGGACGTCTTCTCCGGCGACAGCGAGGAGCTCGTACTGGACTACCAGGCGAGGATCCGCGACGCGAGGGGCCGGCTGGGCTGGGACCAGGAGAGGCTGGCGGCGGAGACCAAGGAGAAGAAGAGCATCATCGCCAAGGTGGAGGCGGGGGACATCACCCCCCCTGAGAGCCTGGTGAAGAAGCTGGAGAAGGCCTTGGGCATAAGCCTGAAGGAGAAGGTGCTCTCCGGCGGGGAGCTGAAGGGCCCGGGCGGCAGAGGCCTGACCCTGGGCGATTTCATCAAGAAGGAATGAGCTCAGCGGGAGGCGGCGAGCTGGCGGGCCTCCTCCGCCAGGGGGGACACGTCGACGCCCCTCTCGCGCAGGACCAGCAGCCCCGCCACCTCTATCTCCACGTCCAATCGGTCCTGGACGCGGTTGCACTCGGCGATGAAGTCCCGCCTCTCCATGCCCGCGTCGACGGCCATCCCCATCAGGCGGGGGAAGAGCCCGTCGTCGCCCTTGGGGCGCGGCCGCCGCAGCAGCTCCCTGCCGGGCTTGAACGCCACCGGCACGTCCACCGAGGCCATGTCGAAGCTGGGGCGCAGGTAGCCGCTCTCCAGGCGCAGGAGCCCCTTCTCACGGCAGACGTCCAGCAGCCGCTGGGCCTCATTGGGGGGGAACCAATGCAGGTCCATGGACGCGCTGAAGACGAACTCCTTCTCGCTCAGGGCGTCGCGGCCCTTGCGCCGGAAGAGGACGGTCACGCACCTCTCAAGGTCCTCGCTCATCATCAGCCGAGAGCGGGCGCGGATAGATAAAAGTTGCTCACGGCGGGCGTCTGGACACATTGGTAATCCTTATATAGAAGAACAAACTTTAGCAACGATTAGCATTCGCTAATCTATTAACCGAGGAGGAAAGAAAAATGGGTATGGGCAACGCCCCGATATTTATATTGAAGGAAGGAACGAAGAGGGACAGGGGTAAGGACGCGCAGTACAACAACATCACCGCGGCGAGAGCCATCGCCGACTCGGTGAGGAGCAGTCTCGGACCCCGCGGAATGGACAAGATGCTGGTGGACTCCATGGGCGACGTGATCATCACCAACGACGGTGTGACCATCCTCAAGGAGATCGACGTGCAGCACCCCGCCGCCAAGATGCTGGTGGAGGTGGCCAAGACCCAGGACGCCGAGGTAGGCGACGGGACGACCACCTCCGTGATCATCGCCGGCGAGCTGCTCAAGAAGGCGGTCGACCTGATCGACTCCAACGTGCATCCCACCATCATCGCCGGCGGGTACCGCCTGGCCAACACCAAGGCCCAGGAGATACTGCAGGACGTGTCCATCAAGGTGGACATCGATGACGTGGAGCTCCTGAAGAACATCGCCGTGACCTCGATGATAAGCAAGCAGGTCGCCGGCTCCAGGGACTTCTTCGCCGAGCTGGTGGTCGACGCCATCAAGACCGTGGTGGAGGACGACGACGGTGTTCTGACCGCCGACCTCGACAACGTGCAGATGGTCAAGAAGACCGGCGGATGGATGGAGGACACCACCCTGGTGAAGGGACTGATCATCGACAAGGAGCCCGTCCACACGTCCATGCCCAAGAAGATCGAGAACGCCAAGATCGCGCTCCTCGACGCGCCCTTCGAGGTCAAGAAGACCGAGATCGACGCCAAGATAGAGATCACCGACCCCAGCCAGCTGAGCGCCTTCCTCCAGGAGGAGGAGAACATGATCAGGAAGATGGTCAAGTCCGTCAAGGAGACCGGCGCCAACGTGGTCTTCTGCCAGAAGGGCATCGACGACCTGGCCCAGCACTTCCTCGCCAAGGAGGGCATCTTCGCGGCCCGCCGGGTCAAGAAGACCGACATGGAGAAGCTGGCCCGCTCCACCGGCGGCAACATCGTCAACAAGTTCGACGAGCTCGAGGCCGGCGACCTCGGCAGCGCCGACATGGTGGAGATGAGGAAGGTGCAGGACGAGGAGATGACCTTCATCACCGGCCTCACCGAGCCCAAGACCGTCTCCCTGCTCATCAGGGGCGGCACCAGCCATGTGCTGGACGAGATCGAGCGCTCCCTCATCGACGCCATGAGCGTCGTCAGGGTGACCATCGAGGACGGCATGATGGTGACCGGAGGCGGCTCCACCGCCACCGAGCTCGCCCTGCGCCTGAGGGAGTACGCCTCCTCGGTGGGCGGACGCGAGCAGATAGCCATCGACGCCTTCGCCTCCGCCATGGAGATCATACCCACCACCCTCGCCGAGAACGCCGGCCTGGACCCCATCGACATACTGATAAGGATGAGGGCCGAGCACAAGGGCGGCAAGGTCCACCACGGCCTCAACCCCTTCTCGGGCGAGGTGGAGGACATGCTGAAGCTGAACGTCATCGAGCCCTACCGCATAGGCAAGCAGGCCATCAACTCCGCCACCGACGCGGCGGTGATGATCCTGAGGATCGACGACGTCATCGCTTCCCGCGGCATGCCCATGCCCTCCGGGCCGCCCGGCGGCGGAATGGGCGGCATGGATGACTTCGACGAGTGAACAAACAGGGGGCCAACCCCCCTTTAAATCTCTTTTGACCCGGGGCGATAGCTGTGACTGACGAGTCTCGAAACAACGACACGGTGAACGAAGCCGGCAACGGCGACAGCATCGAGGACAGGCTGGCGGAGGCCGAGGCCAAGGCCGCCGAGTACCTGGACCTGGCCAAGCGCATACAGGCCGAGTACGACAATTACCGCAAAAGGGCCCAGAAGGAGATGGAGGAGTACCGCAAGTTCGCCCACGAGGGCATAGTCCTCAAGCTTCTGGAGGTCCTCGATGACCTGGAGAGGGCCCTGGACGCGGAAGAGGAGGAGGGCCCGTTCGTGGAAGGGGTCCGCAAGATACACAACAATCTCAAGAAGCTGTTGGAATCCGAAGGGTTGAAGGAGATACCCGCCAACGGCGCTTTCGACCCCCGGCTGCATGACTGCCTCCTCACCTGCGAGGGCGAGGAGGACGGCATGATAGCGGAGGTCTACCAGAAAGGATATTACCTCGGACCGAGGGTTCTAAGGTGCGCCAAGGTCAAAGTGACCTCGGCGCCCCAGGATAAGGAAGGAGAAGGTGAGTGAAATGTCACGCATAATAGGAATAGACCTAGGAACAAGCAACTCCGCCGCCGCGATAATGGAGGGCGGCAGGCCAAGCATGATACCCAGCGCCGAAGGGACGAGCGTGGGCGGCAAGGCCTTCCCCTCCTACGTGGCCTTCACGGAGGACGGTCAGCTGCTGGTGGGGGAGCCGGCCCGCCGTCAGGCGGTCACCAACCCCGAGGGCACCATCGCCAACATCAAGCGCAAGATGGGGACCGACCACAAGGTCGAGGTCCGCGGCAAGCAGTACAGCCCCCAGCAGATCTCGGCCTTCATACTGCAGAAGATAAAGGCCGACGCCGAGGCCTACCTGGGGGAGAAGGTGGAGAAGGCGGTCATCACCGTCCCCGCCTACTTCAACGACAATCAGAGGCAGGCCACCAAGGACGCCGGCGCCATCGCCGGCCTGGAGGTCGTGCGCATAATCAACGAGCCCACCGCCGCCGCCCTGGCCTTCGGGCTCGACAAGAGCTCCGAGGAGCAGAAGATAATGGTCTTCGACTTCGGCGGAGGGACGCTGGACGTCACCATAATGGAGTTCAGCGAGGGCGTCTTCGAGGTCATCAGCACCAGCGGCGACACCAACCTCGGCGGCTCGGACATGGACGAGGCGCTGATGAACCACGTGCTGGACAAGTTCAAGCAGGAGACCGGCATCGACCTCAGCACCGACAAGATGGCGCTGTGGAGGGTCCGCGAGGCCTGCGAGAAGGCGAAGATCGAGCTCTCCACCACCCAGGAGACCGAGCTCAACCTGCCCTTCATCACCGCGGACGCCAGCGGCCCCAAGCACCTGACGCAGAAGATATCCCGCGCCAAGCTGGAGGAGCTGGTGCACCCCATAGTGGAGAAGTGCCGCAGCTCCATGGAGACCGCCATCAAGGACTCCGGGCTGAAGTACGACGACATCAAGAGGATAATCCTCGTGGGCGGACCGACGCGCATGCCCATCGTGCAGAAGTTCGTGGAGGGCATAGTCGGCCCCAAGATACAGCGCGGCATCGACCCCATGGAGTGCGTCTCCATGGGCGCGGCGGTGCAGGCGGCGGTCATATCCGGCGAGGTGAAGGACGTCCTCCTCCTCGACGTGACCCCGCTCTCCCTGGGCATCGAGACCCTGGGGGGCATCGCCACCAAGCTGATCGAGAGGAACACCACCATCCCCACCCGCAAGACGCAGGTCTTCTCCACCGCCGCCGACAACCAGAGCTCGGTGGAGATCCATGTGGTGCAGGGAGAGAGGGAGATGGCCGCCGACAACATATCCCTGGGCAGGTTCATGCTCGACGGCATACCGCCGGCGCCCCGGGGCGTGCCGCAGATCGAGGTCACCTTCGACATCGACGCCAACGGCATCATCAACGTCTCCGCCAAGGACAAGGGCACCGGCAAGGAGCAGAAGATAACCATCACCACCTCCAACAAGCTCTCCCAGGAGGAGATCGACGAGGCGGTGAAGCAGGCCGAGGCCTACGCCGAGGAGGACCGCGCCCGCAAGGAGCGCATAGAGACCATCAACCAGGCGGACAGCACCGTCTACACCACCCGCAAGTCCCTGGAGGAGCTGGGGGACAAGGTCGGCGACGACGAGCGCAAGGCGGTCGAGCAGGCCATCGACGAGCTGGAGAAGGCCAAGGAGGAGGAGGACCTGGACAAGATCAAGCAGAAGACCGAGGCGGTCTTCAGCGCCATGGCCCCCATCTCCCAGCGCATCTACAGCGAGATGGCCCAGGAGCAGGCCGCCGCCCCCGACGAGGGCGAGACCCCCGAAGGGGACGATTTCGTGGACGCCGACTACAAGATCGTGGACGATGAAGAAGAGTAGTTAACATGGCCGAGGACTACTACCAGGTGCTCGGGCTGGACCGGGACGCCTCCAAGGAGGACATCAAGAAGGCCTACCGCAGGCTCGCCCGCCAGTACCACCCTGACGTGACCACCGAGGACAAGGACGTGGCCGAGGAGAGGTTCAAGAACATCTCCGAGGCCTACGAGGTCCTGGCGGACGACGAGAAGCGGCGGGTCTACGACCAGTACGGCCACGCCGGGCTGTCGGGCCAGTTCAGCGGCGGCTCGTTCACCTGGGACGACTTCTCCCACTTCGAGGACCTCCGGGACATATTCGGAGGAATGGGGGGATTCGGGGGAAGCATCTTCGACATGTTCTTCGGCGGCGCCCAGCAGCGCCGCGGCGGCATGGGCAGCCGCGCCCGCCAGGGCGACTCGCTGCGCTATGACGTGGAGGTCACCCTGGAGCAGGCCCTCAGCGGCCTCAGCAAGGAGATCAACGTGCCCCACACCGTGCAGTGCGACGACTGCCGCGGCACCGGCGGCAAAGGGGGCGACGTGCAGACCTGCGGCGAGTGCGGCGGAGCCGGACAGGTGCAGTCCATTCGGGACTCCGGCTTCGGCCGCTTCGTCTCCATCTCCGCCTGCCCCAAGTGCCAGGGCGAGGGCCGCACCTTCAAGGAGCGCTGCCCCTCCTGCGACGGCGTGGGCCGGCAGAAGCGCAGCTCCAAGGTGACGGTGGACATACCTCCGGGCGTCGAGGACGGCACCCGCCTGCGGGTGCCCGGGGCCGGGGACGCCGGCATGCACGGCGGGCCCCCGGGCGACCTCTTCGTGATCGTCCACGTGCGCCCCCACGAGGTCTTCCGCCGCGACGGCCCCAACCTCTGGCTCGACCTGGTCACCAGCTATCCCAAGCTGGCCCTGGGCTCGGAGGAGCAGGTGCCCACCATAGAGGGCGGCACCGCCGAGCTGAAGATCCCGCCCGGCACCCAGGTGGACACCGTGCTGCGCATGAAGGGCCACGGCCTGCCCCGCATGGGCGGCGGCCCGCGCGGCGACCAGCTCGTGCGGGTGAAGATCAAGGTCCCCAAGAAGCTCTCCGCCAAGGAGAAGGACCTGCTGCGCAAGCTCTCCGGCGAGGAAGGCCACAAGGGCGGCATCTTCGAGAACCTGTTCCGCAAGTGAGCGGGGAAACCCTTTAAGCGCCATTTTCCTCTTCATCAGCATGGACGGCCTTATCGCCATAGCCACCGAGGACTTCTCCCTCTTCCATGACCTGGTCGGTCTTCTGCGGGAGAGGGGCGAGCCATTCGTATCGCTGCGGCCGGGGGACCCGGTCCCCAGCAACGTGGCGGTGGTGGTCTGCTCGGCCGGCGAGGGCGGGCTCATCGGCTTCGCGCCCGTGGTGGAGGACCCCGATCCGGAGACCGCGCTGCTGAAGGCCCTGAGCCTCAGGGAGGACTGCGAGGACGCCATATTGGTGGCCGGCGTGGACCCGGGGATGCGGCCCGGTTACGCGCTCATGATGAAGGGCAGGACGCTGGCCAAAGGGTCCCTCGATGGGCCGGAGGGCATCGCCGCCGTGCTGCTCAGCGCCCGGCAGGGGGTGTCCCCGCCCGGGGTCCTGCTGCGCATCGGCCACGGCGACCCGGTCAACCGGGACCGCTGCATCCGCGCCGCCTGGCCATTGGTGGACGAGGTCCAGGTGGTCGATGAGGCCCGCACCAGCGGCAAGAGCCCGTTGGACCACCTGCAGGCGGCCGAGTCCATCGCCCGCGGCGAAGGCCGCCGCCTGGCGGACATGCCCCGCCCCAGCTCGACTCGCGGCGGGCTGCGCGACCTGCAGCGCGAGAGCCGGCGGGTCAGCGGCGACATCACCATCTCGGCGGCGCTGGCGGAGGAGGTCGCCCTCGGCGGCCTCAGCATGGACGAGGCCATCGAGAGGCAGCGCCTCAGAGCTGGGGCACGCCGCCCGGGACCTTCGTTATGAGCATCCCCTCGATGGTCATGGGCTGCAGCTTCTTGGCCGTGTCCACCGCCCGCTTGAGCTTGGCCTCGTTGTCGGCGTAAATGGTGAACAGCGGCGTGCCGGTCTCCACGCGGTGCCCCTTCTTGCTGTGCAGCAGGATCCCGGCGCCCTTGTCGTGGGGGGAGCCCGCGGCGCGGGCCACGGCGACCAGGTCCTTGTTGCGGATGGCGTTCACATAGCCGAAGCGCGGAGCCGTCACGGGATGGGTGAACTCGCCGGGGACGATGTCCTCGGACTTGAGCTCCGGGTCCCCTCCTTGGGCGGCGACGATTTCACGGAACTTCTTCAGCGCCCTCCCTGACGAGAGTATCTCCCTCGCCAGCTTGGGGCCGTTGTGATGCCCGCCCATCTCCAGTATCATGCCCGCCAGCTCGCAGGCCTTCTCCACCACGCTGGACGGATGCTCCTCGCCCTCGAGGATGCGCACGCATTCGCGCGCCTCCAGGGCGGGGCCGATGCTGGCGCCCACCGGCTGGTCCCCGTAGGTGATGGCGCACTCCACGCGCATCCCCAGCATGTCCCCCAGGGTCATGAAGTCCCGGGCGTAGGCCCTGGCCTCCTCCACGTTGGATATCTTGGTGCCCTCCCCGGTGGGCAGGTCGATGAGCAGGAAGTCGGCCCCGATGGCCTTCTTCTTGCTCATGATGGAGGCGAGCATCTGCGCCCGCGGGTTGATGGCCAGGGGGTACTCCACCTTGATGACGATGTCGTCCACGGGGGCGAGGTTTATCGATCCCCCCCAGGTGAAGGCGCCGCCGTGGGTCTCGGCGATCTCCTTCAGGCTCATGGCGTCGATGTCCACGTTGCAGAAGACCTCGACGAAGTCCGAGGTCCCGGCGGCGCTGCTGATCGCCCGCGACGAGGTCTTGGGTATGAGCTGGCCGGCCTCGGCGACGATCGACACCACGATGGGGGTTATCTTGTTGCCGGGGACGCCGCCGACGCTGTGGAAATCGAAGACCGGCCCCCGCTCGAACTGGAGCACGTCGCCGGTCTTCACCATGGCGTCGGTGAGGTGGGCGATCTCCTCCAGGTCCATGCTGTTTATGTAGAGTGAGGTCAACCAGGCGGAGACCTCGATGTTGGAGAGGCGGTACTCGACTATGTCGTAGACGATGGCGTGGATCTCCTCCTTGCTGAGCTTCTGCCCGTCCATCTTCTTGCGCACGAAGCGCACCGACTCGGGCTTGGGCGCGAAGGTGACGACGACCTCCTCCCCCGGCTTGACCTTGAGGCCGTGGTAGGCGTCCTTCATCAGGCCGATCTCGCCGCGCTCGAGGACGCTGTCGCTCCTCTCCACCAGGGCGACCATGGTCTCGCTGGGCGCCATGATCTTCACCCTGTCCATCTCCTGCACGCCCAGCTCTATGCAGTCGTCCTCGTGGAGTATGACCTCGTTCTCCAGGGTGTCGACGTCGAAGAATTTCACCTTTAGCTTCATAGGGATCCCCATTTTTCCAATGCTGCGGCCAGCTCGGGATGGTCCCGGGCGTGATCCTCCAGCTCGACGCCCATATAGGCTGCGTCGACCGCCTGGGCCATGGCCATGGCCCCTTTCATGACCCCTCCCGGATGGCCGGCCACCCCGCCGCCGGCCTGTATCTGGGAGTCGAAGCCGGCGATGTCCACCAGCTTCTTCACCATTCCGGGGTGCAGGCCCCCCGAGCAGACCGGCATCACCGGCCGGTAGGGCAGCGAGGCGTCCAGGCAGGCGTCGCGGTTCTCCAGGTCCTCCTGGCACGTCCCCCTCATCTTGCCCACTCCCAGGGTGCCTATGTGCAGCGCATCGCCCCCGCACATGCGGGAGAGCTTGGCCAGGGGCAGCATGGCGATGCCGTGCTGCGGGTTCCGGGTGATGGCCCCGTGCATGGTCCGGTGCACATGCACCGGCAGCTTGATGGACGGGTCCTCCGCCAGCGCCTGCACGGCGGCGAAGCCGGCGGTGAGCACGTCCACCATTATCTGCGACGCGCCCAGCTCCTGCACCCGCTCGGCGAGCTCGAGGATGCGATGGCCGGAGGTGGTGACGTTTATGGCGTGCACCATGTGCCGCCCCTCCTCCTCCAGGGTGTCTATCGCCTCGGCTATCGCCACCGTCCGGTCCTCGATGGGGCAGAAGACCTGGTCGACAAGGGTCTCGTCGTCCTTGCTGTTGCTCAGGCCCCCCCGGCCGCACTCCAGTATGTATTCGGCGGTGGCCTGGGGCGAGAGGCCTATCTTCGGTTTGACGATGGTCCCCACCAAGGGCTTATCCGGACGCTTCAGCCTCCGCCTCAGGCCTTCGATGCCGTACTTCGGCCCTTTGAACTGCTCGATTATGCCTTTGGGGAAGGAGACGTCCTCCAGCCTCACCCCTTCGATGTCGCCGAGGCCGAAGAGGTTGCCCGCGATGACGCTGAGTATCTGCGGCACGCCCCCCACCTCGATGCTGAAATCATCCTCGGGGAAGGCCACGGTGGCCACGTCCCCGTCTATCTCCATGACCTTGGCGCCGTACTTCTCGAACACATCCTCGTCGAGGGTCACCAGGTCCGTCCAGGTGCCGGTGGACTGCTCGGTGGCTATGGCCGAGGCCGCCTCCATCATGGACATGGCGCTGGTCTTCACGCGGTACTTGCATATCACATGCGAGTCCGGGTCGATCCGCTCCCCCAGGTGGAGGTAGCGCTCCGAATACTGCATCTTCATCACTCCTTGTTCTCGAATATGTAATCGTGGCCCAATATCTTGACTATGACCTCGTAGGCGGCGAACGGCGGTATCATGCCGATCTCCGTGACGATAGAGTCGATGTACTCCGGCGGGGTGGCATCGAAGACCGGGTTGCGCACCGTCACGCTGTCGGGCACGTCGGCATCGCCGATGATCTCCGCCCGGCCCCTCTCCTCTATCTCCACCAGCTCGCCGAACAGGGTTATGGGGGAGAACTTGTAGGTCTCGCTGCAGACCAGGAACGGCACCCTCGCCTCGTTGGCAATGAGGGCTATCTGGGACGTGCCTATCTTGTTGATGAGCACCCCGCTGGAGGTGATGGTGTCGGCGCCCACCAGGACCAGGTCCACCGAGCGCATCATGCTGCGCACGGCGTTGTCCACTATCATCGTGACCGGTATCCCCTCGGCGGCGAGCTCGTTGACGGTGATTATGCCCTGCCTCCAGGGCCGGGACTCGGTGGCGATGACCTCGAGCCTCTTCCCTTGGCGGTGGGCCTCCTTTATGACGCTGAGGGCGGCGTGGCTGTTGCAGTGCGTCAGGACCACGTCGCCGTCGGATATGCGCTTCGCGCCTATCCTCCCTATGGACTCCAAGGCCCGCTCCGACCTCTCGATGAACGCCCGGGAGTTATCCACCACCCGCGCCCTGACCGCCTCGGCGTCCTCGAGACGGTCCACGCCGTGCATGGCGGCCTGCACCCCGTTCCACAGCGATATGGCGGTGGGGCGGGAGGAGAGTATATGCTCCTTGGCCTCCTCCAGGTCCCGGAGGAGCTCGTCCCTGCCGCCCTGGTGGCCCTCGGCCACCTCGCACAGCGCCCTCACTCCGGCGCGGGCGATCCTACCGGCGCCGCGTATCTCCATCGACCTGATGGCCTCTGCCGTCTCCTGCACGCCCATAAGCAACGCCCACCTATCGGGTTGCGGCATACAAAAGGATTTTTCAGGGCGGCGGCGGCGATGAACGCAATTTATAAGCACTCACACATGCTACACGGGCCGCATGATAGGGGTACCCAACGTCCACTCCGACGACTTGGGCGCCGTCACCGAGGCGGCGGACGGGTTCGCCGGAGGCACCATCGCCCTGTTCCTCATCCTGGTGCTGATATCGTTGGAGCTCTACCGCGCCTACGGGCAGACCGAGCTCCGCATCGTCAAGGGCATGTACTACGTTGTCGTCCCCCTGCTCTGGGTTTTCTCCCTGGGGATACTGTACGCCATCCTGGACGCCCTCTAGCCCCGTTCTCCGGAAAATCAATAAATAAAAACCCTGACAATCATAGCAGCGAGCTGCAATGCCCCCCGACAACACCGTCTTCATCGGCAAGAAGCCCACCATGAACTACGTCCTGGCCGTGGTCACGCAGTTCAACAACGGCAACCAGAGGGTGAACGTGAAGGCCCGCGGCCGGGCGATAAGCCGGGCGGTGGACGTGGCCCTGATCGCCCAGCGGAGGTTCCTCCCCCAGGTGGAGATTGAGGACATCCGCCTGATGACCGAGGAGGTCAGCGTCAGCGACGACGAGCGGACCAACGTCTCCTCGATAGAGATAGTACTATTCGGCCCGGAGCCCGAGGCCTAGCCCTCGGGCTCAAGCAGGAGGCGGCGGCAGACCTCGCGCGCGGGGTCCAACCCTGCGGTGAGGTACAACGCCCCCAGCATCGCCTCGAAGGCCCCGGCCACCATCCTGTCGCTCAGCCCCTTCTGCCCCCCGCCGGTGAGCAGCACGCCCTCCAGGCCGAGACGCCCCTCACGGAGCCTGGCAGCAAGGGCCTGGTTCGATATCAGGCTCTGAAGCGCCCGGGTCATGCCCCCCTCGTCGAGCCCGTCGCACCGGTAGAGCCGCTCCCTGACGATCAGCTCCAGAACAGCATCCCCCAGGAACTCCAGCCTCTCGTTGTCCTCCATGTCCCCATCCGGGTCGGCGGCCATCCTCTCGTTGACGTAGCTGTCGTGCCTCAGGGCGACATCGCAGAGGCGGACGAGCTCTCCCGAGGGCTCGGCAATGAGGAAGGGCCAGGCGGCCAATGCCCTTCTCAGCCGGTCCCTTCTCTGCGGGAAGGACATGGCGGCGAATCGCCGCGGCGCTAGTTATCATTTACCATCGCAAAGTATTAGGTGGCGACCGGATATCCATCCGCCATGGGCAGGAAAGGGGTCAGGATAAGGGGCGCCAAGCACACCTCCAAGCGCCAGGAGAAGGAGCTCATGCAACGGGCGGTGGACCTGGCCAAGGACCCCGAGCTTCTACGCCCGGTCTGCATCGGCTCATGCCGGCGCTGCCACTTCGACAAGCCCCTGCGCAAGATGGCCTCGATGGCGGGCATAATCGATGACGTCGAGAGGCTGAACAA
>SL_5KL_010_SEDDRAFT_10001702_pt1 | contig 12978 bp, 7 predicted proteins | sample SodLakKL_010_SED_FD_9118 | JGI IMG/M metagenome (IMG submission 9118)
CGAATCGGTGAAGCTCGTTAACGAGCTGCTTAAAGAGGCGGGTTTCGAATTAATTAACCAGGATGGGCTTAAGATGCTGTGGAATCCGGATGAAGAGGCAAAAGTTGCTGCCAACGCTTACGGCCGGGAAATCGGCAGTGCCCTTAATTAGGTCGACATAAAAATAGGTCAAAAAACAGGACAGGCTTTAGAATGTGGTGCACCCCACCACATTCTTTTTTGTCTAAGTCAGTCTAGTAAAGATATTCTCAAGAATCAATCTCTCCTTCTGACCGGTGATTACTGATACCGTACCAGAAAATATCAACAAGCTCTTTTATACGTTTCTCTTCTATTTCAATATTGTCGATAATGACCATGCCGCCTACAACTACGTAGTTAAGGGCAAGGAAAAGCCGGCCGGCCATTTCAATATCGATATCGGGGCGGATTTCTTTTAACTGGATTCCCTTGCGCATTAGATCGGTAATGCCATCTAAGAGCTCCTGGCGTCTCTCTATGATCCATGTTTGTAATTCCTGAAAACCCTGCGGCCGTTCATTAAACAAAAGATGTAGATTTTTGCGGTTATCTTTAAGCAGTTCAAGATGTGTTTTAAGAATATCCTCCATGGTTCGCCTGGCCGACAAAACATCTGAAAGGTGATTATGGAATGTTTGAAGGTATAATTCAGCACAGTATGAAAAACTCTCCTTAAAAAGTTCTTCCTTGCTGGAAAAGTACTCATAAACAGTTCCCTTACCTACTTCCGCCTGTTCAGCAATTTCAGTAATAGTTACCTGGTAAAAGTCTTTTTCTAAGAACTTTTCCACAGCTGCAAGCAGAATTTGCTCCCTTTTGTTTTCCCCAGCTTTCTTTCGATTGTTAACCACCGGCATCAGTATTAACTCCTTTCATACCATCTTTATAGGATTTTATAATTTTAAAATCATGAAACAGTCGGTAAGTCTTTAAAGAGCAATACTTTAACGAATTAACATGAACGGTTCCTGTCCTGACAAATTAAAAAGAATTAAGATCAGAACCATCAGGATAAGAACAACAACCATACGCACTACGATCATAAATAAAGGTTTATCTTTCTGGACTAATCGTCTCTCTCCGGGTCTGCCGTTATTATACTCAGAGCCTGAAGTGGTAGTTGGCTTTATCTTATTTTCTGCCGGAGAAAGAGACCCTGAATTAGCCCTGGAATCACTAAACTCTTGCTGACTACCTGTTTCCCGGGTTACTACCCTGTAAATGGAAGGAACAGCGAGAAGAAGTAATATGGTTCCAGTAAACTGTCCTCCGATGATGGCAATAGCCATCGGAGCCTGCAGCTGTGCCCCTTCACCAAAACCCATGGCCAGCGGCAATAACCCCAGTGCTGTTGTAGCCGTGGTCATCAGGATCGGGCGTAAACGGGCGGCTGCTCCTTCGATAATCGCTTCACTAAGCTCAAAGCCATGCAATCTTCTTTGCTGGTTGATGTAATCGACCATAATTATGCCGTCATTAACCAGGATTCCGGATAAAACAATCAAACCAATCAAGGCCGGTACACTAATGCTGTTACCGGTAATCATCAGGGCAATTATTGAACCGGCATAAGCCAGGGGCAGGGTGCAGATAATTATAAAGGGGTGTAGTAATGATTCAAACTGGGCCGCCATAACCAGGTAAACCAAAAGAGCAGCAACGATAAGGACCAGTTCCAGTTCTTCAAGCACATCATCCATTAACACGGCACTACCGGCGGTTTTTATTTCATATCCGGGCGGCAGATCTATAACTTGCAAAGCTTCGAAGGCTTCACTCCTGGCCGTACCAAGGTCAATATTACCGTACTGGGCTTCAACCTGGCCTACTATTTCCCGGTCTTCCCGGGGAATGCTCCGAGGCCCAAAAGCTTCTTCCAGGGTGGCCACTTCATCAATGCGTACATATTGTCCTCCGGCAGTGTAAAATCCGACACTACCCAGATCCTCAACTGTCTTAAGTTCCTGTTTTTCATAACCAAGGATAATTTGTAAAATTCCTGTCTCAGTTTCAAGACGGCTGACCGGCAACCCTTCCAGCGCTTCGCGAACAGCCCCTGCTACCTGGGCCAGGGTAACTCCTCTCTTCAAAGCTTCACTATGATCGAGACGGACATGAACCTCAGGCCGATTTTCCTCGAGAGAAGACTGTACATCGCTGAAGGTGGGATGGTCAGCTAGTATCTCTACTGCCTGCTCGGTTATTTTCATAACTGTATCCAGATCGCCGCCACTGATCACCAGATCAAGGCTGGTTTCCAGTCCGGCAGCATCAAGCACTGATTCACGATTAAAAGATGTTTCTGCTTCATACGGGAGAGCATCGGTCTGCACCCTGGTTTCTTCAATAATCCGATCTATTTCTCCCATGAAAGCGGGATCAATCTCGACCCTGACCCGGGCTTCATTGGATGAACCGCCACCACCGGGCATACCCATAAACTGAGAACCTCCGACCCGGGTCGAAATAGCAACCACTTCTTCTTTATCCGCAAGAATTAATTCCAGTTCGGATACGAAAGAATCAGTTTTATCCAGGGTGCTGCCCGGAGGAAGGTTGATGTTAATCGAAAAGGAAGACTCGTCAGGCGAAGGAAACAGCTCGGTTCCCAGGGTAGTAAAACCAAGTGCGCCACCGGCAACAAAAAGAGCAGCAAAAATAATTACCCACCAGGGATGATTAACCGCAAGTTTTAATGCCCTGCGATAATTGGGCAAACTGGGCGGTTTTGACCCGTTTGCTTCCAAATCCCGGCGCCGATGCAGGGAACGCGAAGCCAGCAGGGGTATAACTGTAAGGGCTACAAACAGGGAGGCAAGGATTGCACAACCCACGGTCAGGGCAAATTCCCAGAACAGCTGCCCGGCCAGGCCGGAAAGAAAGATCACCGGGAAAAAAACACTGATCGTTGTAAGTGTAGAAGCGGTAATCGCACCGGCAACTTCCCTGGCTCCTTTAACAGCAGCATCGGCAGGATTTTCTCCCAGCTGATAGTGGCGATAAATATTTTCACTTACAACAATAGCATTGTCAACCAGCATACCTGCAGCCAGGGCCAGGCCGCCCAGGGTCATCAGGTTAATGGTCAAATCAGCAAAGTATAGCAGGGTAAATGTGGCAATGATCGCCGTGGGAATACTTAAGGCAATGAACATGGTTGTTCGCCAATTTTTGAGGAATAAAATCAAAACTATGATTGCCAGGGCAGCTCCGCCGAGCAGCGACCAGGCCAGGTCTGCCAGGGCTCTTTCGATTTCTTCTGCCTGATCCAGGACAGTATCAAATTCAATTTGGGAAAATTCACCAATACTTTCATCAGAAAGCTGATCCAGCACCTGGCGGACCTGCCTGGCCACTGTAACCGTATTGGCGTCACCTTCTTTTTGGATGACCAGGCTTATACTGGGCTGCCGGTTGTAACGGGTAATCGTTGATGGTTCGTAAGCATCCTGTTCAACTTCGGCGATCATTCCCAGGGATACCGGTATGATTGGAAAATCGTCATCAAGATCCATCCCTGCTAAAGGATTGCCACCCATTCCTCCCGCAGACATGGAATTACCGACCATTGAGGTTACCATTAGCTCGGTCAGCAGATTCTCCAGGCCTCTGGAAGCCTGATCAAGGCTCCGGCTGAATTCTCTTTCTACGTTTGAAAGCCAGGTTTCAAGGTCGGGTAATGAAATAATCGGTTCCCGGCGGATTTCTGCCCAATTTTCATGAAAACTGACCAGTATATAGTTTGTACCGGCCCCTGTTATCAAAGGATGACTGTCGACCAGGGAATTAAGATCCCCGGCAGTAACATCATAACTGTCAAGTCGGATTGGATTAAGGGGAACAATAACCCGATCATTATCCCAAACAGCATGTTCAATTAGCCAAACATCTTGTAGTCTAACCTTATCACTGACTGTAATATCATTTAGTGTTTCTCCTCCCGTTACCCTGGTAAGCCCGAGAGAGGATAATGACAGGGCAAGGTAACTGCCCTCCGGTTCATAAGTTATTGCCGGATTAACCGTAAAAATACGCATGCTTCTTTCAATATCTATATCGTTACGAAAAGCCGGATCCTGCTTAACGGGAAGAATAATCCTGCTGTTAACGATGGTTGCCGCTCCAAAATCAAAGATATCATCCCAGTACAGTTCCCGGACCGGCATACCCTCCAAACCTCCAGCAGATCCACCGGAAAATTGACCGGCCTGATCTGCCAGCAGGCGGTTCAGGTCTATATCTATTTCATCTCCGATCATCTTTTCAAGTTCTTCCTGATCAATTTTGAAACCTACTATCAGCTCCGAAAGCAGATCTATTTCCGCATAGCGCCCCAGGAAACGCAGCCTGACCTGGTTGTCTTCTAGTTCAATGATCCCGGCCGGCAAATCCATCAGGCTGGCCCTGAGAACATTGGCCACCTGTTGAAAAGAAACCTCGTATTCCGCCATTGCATCAGGCGTGGCACGCACAAAAATATCTTCTTCCACTCCACCCATAACCTGCACCTCGGCCACACCTCGGACCGACTCCAGCCTCGGAGAAGCTGTATCTTTAAGCCACCCTGTTAACCGGGCCAGATCATCGGCTCCACTGGCTGAAACCTGCATTATAGGCATCAAGGTAGGATCAAATTCAAGGATCATCGGTCTATTGGCCCCATCGGGAAGGCTGACCAGGTCAATACGCATTCTAACATTTTCACGAAGGTCTTTTACGTCAGCACCCCAGTCAAAAATAACTATGACCAGGGAAAGGTTTTCCTGGGAAAAAGATCTTATTCCAGTTACCCCGCCAACAGCAGAAACACTGTCTTCAATCGGTTTGGTTACCAGTTCAAGAGATTCCTGGGGCGAACTGCCGGGAAATGAAGTAATTACTGCCAGCACCGGGGCTTCTATATCAGGCAACAGGTCAAGCGGGCTCTGATACAGGCTTACCAGGCCGATAATTAATATCAAGAACAGTATTGCAGCAGTGGCTACAGGTCTTTTTACTGCCTTATTTGAAATGTTCATCTCAGTATTCTCCTCAAGGTTTAGCCCCCAAAAAGCAGTTTTACCGGCATATTCACATAAAATGCTATTCATTTTTTAAGCCGGTGTAAATACCATGAAGGCAAACCTTGCTTTATAACAATTCTGCCAGTTAAAGTAATCACCATTCCGGCCGACCGGTCGGTCGGCCCAATACATATTATAACACAGCCGGCTCACTTTAAAAGCCCCTGGAAAAAGTTCTATTTTTCTGAATAAAAAGCAGGGGTATATTTACAAATCAGGTCCCAGGCTTCACGGACATTTTCTTCAGTTGTAGTTCTCTGTCCAATAGCCATACGGATGGTATATTTCCCTTTGAGTGACGTATGGGTCAGGAAAATACGCCCGGAAGCATTCACTTTTTCAAGCAGAGCAGCATTCAAACGGGCCAGTTCTCCTTCAGAAGCTCCTTCCTTTTTTAACCGGAAACAGACCAGGCTAAAATTTACCGGGGCCATTAATTCAAAACGGCTGTCTTTTTCTACCCATTCTTTAAACAGGCCGGCCAGTCGAAGGTGCTCACGCACCACTTCCTGCAGGCCTTTCAGCCCGTAAGAGCGGATCACAAACCACAACTTCAAGGCCCGGAAGCGCCGGCCCAGTTGAATGCCCCAGTCGCGGTAATTCTTGACCTCGGCGTCCCGACCGGTTTTTAAATACTCGGGATGAATTTCAAACGTGCGAATCAGCAGTTCTTCATCTTTTACAAAGTATGCCGAACAATCAAAATTGGTAAGCATCCACTTGTGGGGATTAAAAACGAACGAATCAAAGGTTTCAGCACCCTCGAGCATTTTTCGCTTTTCATCAAGCAGTGCGGCTGTTCCGCCATAAGCTCCATCAACATGAAACCAAAGATTATGGCGGCGGCATATCCCGCCAATCTCAGCCAGGGGATCAACAGCTGCAGAGGAGGTAGTACCCAGGGTGGCAACCACACAGGCCGGCACCAGCCCCCTGCTTTTATCTTCTTGTATCGCTTTTTCCAGTTTGTCGGGAATAAGGGCAAAGTTATGGTCGGTAGGAATATGGCGCAGGTTCTCAATACCATAACCGGCAATCTTTACTGCTTTATCAATACTGGAATGCCCCTCCTCGGAAGTATAAACACAAAGTGGTTTACTCAAACCGGTGCGGTTTGCCTCAAAACCGGTTGCTTTTTCCCGGGCGGTTAAAAGGGCACATAAAGTGGCGGTGGAAGCTGTATCCTGAATAACCCCGCTCATTCCTGCCGGCAAACCAATCATTCGGCCGAGCCAACGCATGACCACTTCTTCGAGTTCGGCCGCTGCCGGTGAGGTCTCCCAGATCATGCACTGGGCTCCCAGCCCGGCGGTTAGAAGTTCGGCCAGCACCGAAGCCGGGCTGTTGTTGGCGGGAAAATAGGCAAACCAACCCGGGTGCTGCCAGTGCGTAATCCCGGGTATGATTATTTCCTGAAAATCATTAAATATTTTTTCCATCGGTTCACCGTCAGCAGGCGGCTTTTCAGGCAAAACATTTTTGATATCACCGGGCTTGACAGTGGAGCGTACAGGGTATTGCTCAACCTGTTCAAAATAATCTGCCACCCAGTCAATGAATTCATGTCCGTAACGGCGGAATTCTTCCTTATTCATGATCCGGTCCTCCCCATATAATAATGATCTTCTTATTAATAATGATCTTTCTTTTTAATTCACCTTCCTGCCTGCAAACTGCCCGGTTTTAATCATGCGGCCAAGATGATAAAAGGCCGTGCCATAATAAGCCAGGCCGGCTGGATAAAGCAGTACAAAAGCCCGGGGGCCTTCAAAAACCAGTGCAGTAATGATCAAGACCACAGGTACTAGCCGGGCCAGGCTTATCCGCTGCCTGAGAAGGATCATTTTATTTTTATCATCGTAAACCGGCTTGTCAGAGCTCAGTATGCTCAGGACCATAAATGCTGCTGCAAGCAGCAGTAAACTGCCAAGTTTGTAGATGTCTACAGTTTCTGCAGTAAAGGAAATACCGGGGACAATTAACAACATGACCAAGAACAGGAATGGTGAAATTAAGGCAAATATATTTTGTTTTCGGTTTTGAGGATGCAAGTGAGCATCAAAGATAAAAACCGGGGACAGGATCAAAAGAGCAGTAAATATTCCATCGTAATAGAGTATCGCACCGAGAATGATCAGCAAAAATGAATCTATACTCGTTGACCGCATTCCACTGCTGCCGTTAAGAACCCTGCTCACAAGTAAGATAAAAAAAAGGAAGACAAAACCGGGACCGTCAAAAAAAAGGGCGATGATCAAGGTAAAAGGCAGGGCAACAAAAGCCGACCATTCGCAGGCCGGATCAATTTCCCGGCCAATCGCCCAACTCATAAAAACAGCAAATGCAGTTGCTCCCGCCGTTCCTAAAGCTTCAAGAAAAGGAGCGGCTGCAGCAAGCTGGCACCCTAAAATTACCACTGCTGTGCCCAGGGTTATACCGGCAACCAGGCGGTTTGTTTTACGACTCATTACAAGCGGCCTGCCAGTAGCGATAATCTTATTAATATTAATCTATCCTTTCTGATCCGGGCTATTTCCACAAAACTAANAATTCTCTATTAAAAACCATTCTTAATATTATAACGGCTGTAGGCAATGTTACCGCCGACAATGGTCATATCGACTTCGATATCCCTGATCATCGAAGGTTCTGCGGCTTTTATATCCTCCGAAAGAACTACCAGGTCAGCCAGTTTCCCTTCAGTAATACTGCCCTTGATGTTTTCTTCAAAGGTGCAGCAGGCAGATCCCATGGTATATATATAAAGGGCCTGCTCCAGGCTCAAACACTGGTCGGGAAACCAGCCACCGGGAGGATTGCCGTTTTTGTCCTGCCTGGTTACGGCTGCATGAATTCCCTCAAGAGGTTTATAACTTTCCACCGGGCAGTCTGAACCTCCTGCCAGCCTGATACCCCGCTCAATAAAATCTTTCCAGCGATAGGTCCAGGCAGCGCGTTTTAAACCCAAATGCCGGTCGACAAGAACATGGTCGGAGGGTATAAACGACGGTTGAATATCGGCAATTACATTTTGCTCTTCAAAACGTTCAAGAATAGAAGGACTGCTCATCGACACATGAATGATTCGAAATCGTGGATCTGATCGGGGAAAATTTTGGGTAGTCTCCTCATAAACATCTAAAACCATATTAACTGCCGCATCACCGATAGCATGCACAGCAACCTGCATGTCATTTTCATAAGCAAGCCTGACCAGCTGTTTCAGCTCACTGCGGGGCAAAACAACCACCCCGTAATTTTCCGGGTCATCTTCGTACGGGGTCGAAACAAGGGCTGTTCTACCGCCGATCGAGCCATCGGTCAAAAGCTTCAGCGGTCCGATTTTAAACATATCACTGCCCTGGCCGGTGCGGTATCCACACTTCAAAAAATATTGCAATTCATCCATGGTGGGGAGCAGTGCCTGCAGGTTTATACGCAGGGGCAGTTCTCCGGATAATTCGAGTTCACGGTAAGTGTCAACCAAAAGCGGTGATTTTTTGCCGCCCAGGGCGGTCAGGTCATCTGTCTGAACCGAAGTTAACCCGGCTGCAATAAAATCTTCGGCGGCCGACTTGATCAATTCCTTAAGCATATCTCTATCCATGGGGGGGAAAAGATCCATAACCAGCCTCATAGCCTTTTCTTCAAGTACCCCCGTGGGCAGACCCTGCAAGCCGGTTACTACATTTCCTCCCCTGATTTTAGCAGGTTGACGATCAATGCCTGCTTTCTTCAGAGCTGCCGAATTAACCGAAAGAATATGACAGCAGGTCCGCATTATGGCCACAGGGTGTTCTAAAGAAGCCCGGTCAAGATCCTCACGTTCAGGCATACGGTTTTCATTAAAAAAGACCTGATCCCATCCCCATCCGAAAACCCATTCGCCGGTTTTTATCCTCTTTTTTCGGATAAAATCCTGAATCTCGGCAATGACCTGCTCAATACCCTTGCAGTGCCGTAAATCTACTTTTTCAGCAGTTAAAGCATGACTGAGCAGGTGCATGTGGCTGTCATTGAAGCCCGGAACAAGGGTCCTTCCCGCCAGGTCTACCATCGTAGTCATATCGCTCTTTAAAGCGAGCACTTCACTGTCATCGCCTACGGCAGCAATTTTACCTGCCTTAACTGCTACGGCCCGGGCTTCCTGCTGCTGATAATCTATAGTTAGAACACGGCCGTTATAAAAAATAAGATCCATTGCTCAAGCTCCTTTCTGCTACAGCGGCTGGCTGCCGGTTACCTCGTCAACCGTGATCAGGTTTCTGCGTTCAACTTAGAACTTAGCCCGGACCACTTGCTGCCACTCCTGGTTGAGCAGATTTACAGTTCAAACAATTCCCGGTGTATTCTCGATGGCGGAACATTGAGCTGCTTAAGTTCAAAAAAAGTTGCCCTGCTCATCGCCGGTGGCCCGCAAATAAAAAATTCCTTGTTCTCTATGTTCTTAATATAGCTTAAGATCATCTGACCCTTAAGGTGACCTTTCTCACCCTGCCAGTCGGGCTGGTCAGACATAACCAGGACAACCTTGAAACCGGGCATCTCTTTCTCCATTTTTGCCAGCTCATCCTGGAAACAGAGGTTCTTCTCACTGCGGTTGGCCCAAAAAAGGGTGACTTTTTTATTTATTTTATGATCATACATATAACGCAGCATGCTTATAAAAGGGGTAATGCCAACCCCGCCGGCAATAAAAACCGGCTCGCCCCGGGAATAGTTTAAAAAGCTGAAAACACCGTAAGACCCATCAATGATAGCCCGGTCACCAACCCTGGTGTCCTTGATAGTCATCGTAAAATCACCCAGCATTTTGGGCGTAATTGACAGATGCTCTGCAGTAGGGCTTGAAGATATTGTGAAGGGGTGAGGTGAAGATAACGTATTGTTACGTATTAACTGAATGAACAAAAACTGACCCGGTTTATAGCTTAAGCGGGGCCCTTTAAAAAAAAGACTCCATATATCTTCAGCTTCCTGCCTCACCTCGACAACTTCATAGGGGTTACTGCGAATTGTAATAATCCGGACCAGGCGGTAAATCATAATGGCCATAAACAAAACAGCCAGAAGCAGCCAAAAATAATAAAGATTTGAACCGGCCTCTGTATAGAAAAAAACATGGATCAGCACTAAGGGAAATAAAAGATAGTTGACAAGATGAATATTACGCCAGACTTCGTAGGCCAGGCCAAGTTTCTTATAGGTTGCAGCCAGGCCGGCGGTGGTAATGAATCCGAGCAAGGCCAGTATACCGATCCAAAGAAAGATACCCGGCATTAGTTCGCCGAATTCCCTGAAGCGATACAAAACGATCAGGATCATATGCAGGAACACTAATATCAGGCCGATCCGCCCGAAAACCCGGTGCCAGCGGAACATACGGTCAAGACCAAAACCGGACTCAATTATTTTAATCCGGGAGACAAAAACAAATTGAAGGAAAATAAAAATCAGCCCCAACGGGGCAAACAGAATACTTAAATAACGAAGATAAAGCCGACCCAACAGATTTAAGTCCAATGATAATGCCCAGAAAACAACTGTAATAACCAGCATTACCATTATTACCAGCAAGACCAGGCGTGTTTTCATAAAAAACCTCCCCCTTAAAAATCTTTTCTGAGAATTTTACAAACCTTTGCCACTATTCTATAAAAAAGTCAATCAGATTACAAATACATCATTTTTAGAAGATAGGTTAAGATACATAGAGTTATAACTGGCAGAAGCGGCCAGGCCGGTATTGCACTCCCATATTTTTACCTCTATATTATAATGAGATAGTTAAATGATTATCTGTAATTGTAATCTTCCGGTTACCCAGACTAAAATTAAAGGGGAAAGCTTTTGGATAATCCTGGCATAAGCAGGGTAAAACAATTCCTTCTTATAATCATTCTGCTTTTTGGATGGGTATTAATTGTGCTCTACCCCAACCCCGTTCACCTGTACACCAGTATATCCAGGTTGAAAAACCCACCGGTGATACCTTTGCAGGTATCCGGGCTGGCCCTTCAATTTCAAGACAGTACACCTTCAGAAATTGAAAGCTTCGTCTATGCTCAACTGCCCTACAGTTACGACTGGGAAATATACAATATGCCCTGGTACTTCCCCAGCCTGCAAGAGGCTATGCAAATCGGCAGGGGCGACTGCAAAGCACGTTACTTGCTTTTTGCCTCATTGCTGGAAGAATTAAATATTCCGTACCAGAAAAACATATCATTAACCCATATCTGGGTTGACTACGAAGGCAAGCCGCAAAACACCCTTGAAAACCTGGAGGAATCAATGTTTATTACTGATGAAAGCGGCCGTCTTCGATTCAGTATGCCGAATCCGGACCTGAACAGGGTTTCACGGAGCTTTTACGAGGGGTTTTGGAAAGTAATGCCCACCACCCGAAAATTCCTCTTATTTATCGGGTTTCCTGTCATCTACGGCCTGTTATATCTTCACCGGGAAATCTCGAACCAGGGATTGATCATTTTCCGGACCGGTTTACAAGAACCGGGCAAACAGTGGGCTCGCCTGGGTCCGCCTTTTGTTTAGTTTAAAACTGTCCTTCACCTCATTCTGCTTCTTACATTTCATTCTGTTTCTTTCTGCTCGGCTTTTTTTATAGAAAGAGCAATACGGCCTCGTTCACGATCAATAGAAAGAATCTTCACCAAAACTACAGCTTCAATTTGCAATACGTCCAGGGGATGCTTGATATAACGATCAGCTATTTCGGAAATATGGACCAGGCCGTCCTGGTGAACACCAATATCAACAAAAGCACCGAAATCAACTATGTTACGCACGATCCCCATTAAGGTCATTCCCGGTTCCAGATCATCGAGTTCGGTGATCGCTTTATGAAACACTGGTTTGGGTAAATCATCACGGGGGTCGCGGCCGGGTTTTTGAAATTCTTCAATGATATCTTTAACCGTCGGCGCCCCGGCATCCAAACGGGAAGCCAGTTCAGATATTTGATGATCTGACATGGCAGGCAAAGTATCGAAAGAGCTCAGGTTTCCCGGATCGATCGCCAGTTCTTTCATAACCTGTCCGGCCAGTTCATAGGACTCGGGATGCACAGCGCTTCTTTCAAAAAAATTATCACTGTCGGGCAGGCGTAAGAATCCGGCACACTGTTTATAAACTTTAGGACCAAGCCCTGGCACAGCAAGCAGCTGATCACGCGAAGAAAACACCCCGATTTCTCCGCGGTTGTCAATAATTTTTGCGGCTACGGCAGTATTAATACCAGCCACATAAGAAAGTAAGGCAGCTGAAGCGCTGTTTAGATCCACCCCCACCCTGTTTACACAGTTTTCCACCGTGCCTTTTAGGGTGGAATCAAGTTCTTTCGGGGGCATATCGTGCTGGTACTGGCCAACACCAATTGCCCTGGGGTCAATTTTGACCAGTTCAGCAAGCGGATCTTGAAGACGGCGGGCAATCGACACAGCACTGCGTTCGGCTACATCCAGATTGGGAAATTCTTTTTTAGCTACCGGTGATGCCGAATACACACTGGCCCCGGCTTCATTAACAATAGTGTATTCCACGGGCAGGTTATTATCCTTGATTAATTCCGCTATAAAAGCTTCGCTTTCCCGGGATGCTGTTCCATTACCAATGGCTATGCAATCAATATTATAGTCTTTCAGCAGCTGAAGAACTTTTTTGGCGGCTCCATCCCGGTCATTGCGGGGGGCGGTGGGATAGACGGCAGCTGTATCAAGCAGTTTGCCGTTTTCAGACACACAGGCCAGCTTACATCCGGTGCGATAACCGGGATCCCAGCCCATTACCCGGTGACGGCGAATCGGGGGTACAAGCAATCTTTTTTTCAGGTTTTCCCTAAAAACCACCAGGGCGCCCTCCACTGCTTTTTCCA
>SL_5KL_010_SEDDRAFT_10001703_pt1 | contig 12959 bp, 12 predicted proteins | sample SodLakKL_010_SED_FD_9118 | JGI IMG/M metagenome (IMG submission 9118)
GATAGGACGCTGATGGCTCTGTCCTTGTTGGTGATGGGACCTTCCTTGACCATGAATGGTTCTTTCCTCACCATCTTCAACGTGACCACATCAACCTTTCTGTTTTTATCATCAGAAGTCGCTTTCATCATCGTTCACTCTCACCCTTCCCAACTTCTTACCGGAATTGAAGAATTGTTTTTCACGGGCGGTCTGCTTGTTACCGTACTGGTCCTCTACTACGAATTCGCGTTTCACATAGCCTGAGAGTTCCTGGTCTGTCCCTCCGAAGTCCATGTTAGCCACTAGGTTTCCATTAAAGAAGCCATTCTTAACAGCTTGGCTATTGACTGGGGACTGGTTCTTCGGATGATGCTTATGGCTAGGATGGTTTTTATGTTGCTTGGTAGGGGAATAATTCTTCTGGTGATTCCGCTTGCTCGATTGATGTTTCTTGTGGTGGTTCTTGTGATGATTCTTGTAGTTCTTCATAATCATTTCCTTTCCTCTGGATTTTGGTTGAGCAAACAAAAAGGGAATCTGTTGTATATGGATTCCCTCACTTATCATTGGTGTTCAATTCCGGTGCTTGTTGAATGACGAGTTCTGTTCGAATTCTTTGATCATGGGACAAAAATACTTTGTGTGTATCGGATCCTTCGATCTCATCATGATGTTCATAGAGTGGCTCTGATTCCATCAGCAACTGAAGATACGCTTCATGTCTTGTCTTTGTGATGATGACTACTTCATTTGTGATGTCATTTGCTTCACCGGTCTTTCTGTCTTTGTTGGTTGTTTGTTTGATTACAACATATTTGAAAATGATATCCCTCCTTGTAGATTTTGTGTATAGAAAAAAGGCTATCAGAAGAGAATTTTCCGATAGCCTTATCATATTTATGATATATACTTGTGGTGATTATGATTTCAAAGATACTTGTGTTACCTCCACTACCTCTACTACCTCACTTTTACGAAAAGGTGTGACTAGAAACACACAACAGTTCAACAATAGAAGTGTCTAATTTTAGGGGTTTTCAACTATTTTCCCTATCGCGATAGGGGAATTTCGATCTTACCCCCATTTTTTTAGTCCATTTTTTGTATTTTTAACTAAAATAAAAAAATCGGAAATCCATATACGGCTAATCTAAGCCGTCTGAATTTCCGGGACGCGGATATAATTGGTGGAGTTGAGGGGATTTGAACCCCTGTCCAGAGTAGCTGCTACTCGAATTTCTACATGCTTAGTCTGTTGATGGCTTTAACCCGTCCGCGACAACAGACAAACGCGAAACGGGCGAGTCCTGTCGGCTTCATGGAGGCCGCTAGGACAGCGCCGCCTCCAGATAGCCTGCGTAGCTTGTCTGCACGTTGCGGTCCGCAGGCGAACCGCAGGTGCAGCGCAGCCTATATCTTAGGCCGCGAAAGCAGGTTGTTCGTTTCCGGTTATTATACCGGGCGTTTTTACTTGCGCTACCAAGGCATGCTGATCGAGCGCTCACTACCCTGTCGAATCCAATAACAACCCCATATCCATTTATATTATATCATATCCAGCCGGGAGCTCAAGCCCCGTCCCTCAATAAGACAGCCTTTCAGAAGTCCTTGAGCGTCTTCTCCACTCGCCGCTGCATGTCCTTCTCCTTGAGCTCGCGGCGCTTATCATGTTTCTTCTTGCCCTTCGCAAGCGCAATCTCGACTTTGCAAAGCCCCTGCTTGATGTAGACGGAGAGGGGGACGATGGTGAACCCTTTCGTCATCCGCCCCTGCAGGCGGATAATCTCCCGCTTGTGCAGAAGCAGCTTCCGCTCCCGTGTCTCGGGGTGGTTGAAGCGGTTGCCCTGCATGTATTTCGCGATGTGCATGTTGACAATCCAGGCCTGGTTGTCCTTGATGCGCACGTAGGCATCCTGGATGCTCACCTTTCCCGCACGGATGGACTTGATTTCCGTCCCGCGCAGCGCGATGCCCGCTTCGAAGGTGTCTTCTAGAAAATAAAGGTGGCGTGCTTTTTTGTTTCTGGCTACGGTGTGCATGTCAATCACCCTTCGCGACGGTGAAATTCAATTCCCCATCAAAGACGTTGACGCCCGTGAGCTTCACGCGGATGGTATCCCCCATGCGGAAGACACGCTTCTTGTGTCTGCCCACAAGCAGGAGATGCTCTTCGTCGAACACATAATAATCATCATCGAGCTCGCCGATGTGGATCAGTCCTTCAACGGTGCATGGGAGGCTGACGTAAAGGCCGAAACCGGTCACGCCCGAGATATGGCCTTCGAAGGTCTCGCCGATGAAGGGCTGCATGTATTCGGCTTTCTTCATGTCGTTGACATCCCGCTCAAGGGCGATAGCGTTGCGTTCCTTCTCGCTGCTCGCCTCGGCGATCTGTGGCAGTTTCTTCTCATATCGGCGGAGTGTGGATGTCTTGGGGCGGGAGTGGAAGAAATACTTCCTCAGCAGCCGATGAACGATCAGATCGGGGTAGCGGCGGATCGGTGAAGTGAAATGCGTGTAGTGCTCGAAGGCGAGACCGAAATGGCCGAGATTCTGGGCTTTGTAGACGGCTTTCTGCATCGCGCGCAGCATCATCATGTTGATACCCTTTTCGTTGACGGTGTCCTCGACTTTTTGCAGCAGCTTCTGCAGCTCCTTGTGGGCGATGGTCTTCCGCCCGCGCACCTGCAGTCCGAGCGCGTTGGCCATCGTGAGCAGCTTCTCGAGCTTCTCTTCTTTCGGCTCCTCGTGCACACGGTAGAGGAAAGGAAGCTCCATCCAGTACACATGCTCGGCGACGGTCCGGTTCGCCACCAGCATGAATTCCTCGATGAACCGTTCGCTCTCGCCACGCTCGAGGGAACGGACATCTATCGCCCGGCCGGCATCATCAAGACTGATAACCGGCTCTTCCGTCTCGAAATGGAGGCTGCCCCTCTCGGTTCGCCTCTGACGCAGAAGCTTAGCAAGCGTTCGCATCTCCCGGACCATGTCCATCAGTCCTTCAAGCGACGCTTCCGCCTTCGCATCACCTGAAAGCGCGGCGTTGACCTGCTCGTAGGTGAGCCGTCCGCTCGAGCGGATGACACTCTCATAGATTTCATGATGCTTGACGCGTCCCTCGGCGTCGATCCACATGTCGCAGCTGACGGCGAGACGGTCCACATCGGGCATGAGCGAGCAAAGATTGTTCGAGAGGTCCTCCGGCAGCATCGGAATGACCCGGTCGACGAGATAGATGCTCGTGCCTCGTCGGTAAGCCTCTTCATCCAGCGGGGAGTTCTCCGTCACATAATGCGAGACATCCGCGATGTGCACGCCGAGGAAGAACCCGCCGTCCTCGAGCCGCTTGACTTCGACGGCATCGTCGAAATCCTTGGCGTCCGCCCCGTCGATGGTCACGATGTCGCGTTCCCGCAGATCTTTTCGCCGGGCGGCTTCATCGGCATCCACGCTCTGGTGGCGGGCGGCCTGCTTGAGCGCCTTCTTGGGGAACTCCGGTTCTATGCCAAAAGAGAGGACCTTGCTGGTGACATCGACCCCGGGTTCGTTCACATTGCCGATGCGCCGGGTGACCTTGCACACCATGGTCTGCTCCTTGAAGGCATAGTTGATGATTTCCGCCTGGACCTTCTCCTTGTCTTTGGCTCCGTTTCGTTTGTCCTTGGGGACGATGATTTCGTTTTTCAGCTTGCCATCATCCGGCAGAAGAAAATACCGTCCGCCGCGCTGGATGAGGGTCCCCACAAGATGTGTCGTCTCCCGCCTGAGAATGCGGACGACTTCGCCTTCCTTCTTGAAGCCTTTCGGACTGCGCTCGACAGCGACCAGCGCCCGGTCGCCGTTCATGGCGTTGTGAAGTTTATGCGGCGGAATGTAGATGTCGTCCTCGTCTTCCACCTCGCTGAGCAGGAAGGCGAACCCCCTGTCCTTGACATCCAGCGCACCAACGGCATAATCACTGTATTCAAGCAGGGTGTAGCGGTTCCGGTTATCCGGCATGATCCGCGCTTCTTCTTCAAGCGCGTTCACAGCCTTCGCCAGCTCCTTGTATGCATCGCCACCTTCGAACCCGAGCGCGTCATAAAGCCCGCGGATCGAGTAGCGACGACCTTGTTTCTCTTTAAGGAACTTGAGAATCGTATCTTTCATGGGTGTTACCTCCTAAAATGGAAAAAAAAGAACACTTCGCAGTGTCCTTAAATCATCGCGATGATGGCCAGCGCGATAAACAATACCGAAACCGTCAGCGTAGCCCGGGAGAGGAACAGTTCGAAACCCCGTTCCTTCGAGTGGCTGAACAACTCCGATTTCTCGCCGCTGAACGCATTCGCGGCGTTGTCCTTGGACGACTGTATGACGACGAGCGTAATCAACAACACGGCGACAAGCAACAAGACATAATCAATAGCGGTCATTTTTCACCCTCCTAGTAGGGAAACTGCCAGATACGTCACCATGCTCATCAGGATGATGAGCCCGGGGACGGCGTAGAGCAGCCGATTTTTCACAGGTCGCCGTTTCAGGGCGACCAATACCATTATAGAGTTTACCAGGCTCAAAATCAAGAGCGCCGGCAGATTTTTCGCCTCCTCCCCCTGCAAGAGAGCCACGAAGAAGTCCTCTCTCGGGGCGGCGAGGTCGACGATGGGAATGACGAACAGGTTGAACAAATTGGACCCGAGAATGCTCGCCACAGCGACGCCGGGATTGTTCAAGCGGATCAGGGTGAAAAGCACCGTCAGCTCGGGCAGACTGGTCGCGGCGCCAAGGAAGATCGCACCGACGAAGGACGATTCCACATCGAGGGTCCCTGCAAGCGTATCAACGGTATGGGTGAGAAAATAGCTCGCGACGATTACAAGCATAGAGAACGCGGCGAACCGCAACCAGAGGAACCCGACACCCGAAGGGGAATCCAGCTCCACGGTCTTTTGATAATCCTTGACCCGCGGGAGCGTGTAGAGATACAAAGCAAAAAGCAGGAGGCTGAGCGCACTCACGCGGTAGGTGAAGGGAAGCGTGAAACCTTCAACACGCAAAACACCAATCCAGGGTAAAATCATGGGCAGAAGCACCACCATGTGCATCGCGATGAGAATCCCGGCCTGAGCAAGCCCCTTATCCGTGCGGTTCCACAGCCGCTTGTGGAAGAAGGCGAAATCCACGCCCGCAAGCAGGACGAGATTGAAAAGGTTGCTGCCGAGCAGATTGCCCGCCGCAAGGGAAGGATTGTCGAGCGCCACCGTCGAGGTCAGCGAGGTGATGAGCTCCGGCAGGCTGGTCGTCAAGGCAAGCAGCAACGTACCCAGCAAAGCACCCGAGAGGCGCGTCCGCCGATCGAGGTTATCAATCAGTCGACTGGCGCGTGCCGCTCCATAGATGACAAGCGCCGCCAGCAGCACATAACGGACAACGAGCATGAATCAAGGCACCCTGAAGGCGAAGGGGCCTCCATCCTGACCGAAACGCTTGACTTCGCCATCCTCGAATTCAACGACGAAATTGACATAATAGGTGCCGCTCTGCGGATCACGATTCTCGAAGTGATCGACATCCAGCACAATTTCCCCGACACCATCTTCATCAACGTCAAGCGTGTGGAACTCTCCGCGGTCATAAGCTTCCCAGACGCCACCCAGTGTGCGGGCGAAATAATAGTGGACATCAGCCACGTGGTCGTTGATAATTTCAACTTGAATGGCATGCGACGTGGAGGGTTCCATGTTGCGGTCGGGCTCTAAGACGTAGTTGTCTTCATAGAGTCTCCGCTCTTCGAAAAACGCCGGTGTCTCGACGGCCTGATAGGAAGCCAGTCCGATGAAGATTACACCGATGACGGCGATGGTCAGATATCGATACTGCCGGACAATGGCCACGATCAGAAAGACTAACCATGAAAGCACGGCTATCAGACCGTAAAACGGCAACGGCGCCAGCAAAAGCGTCGCCGTCACAAACAAAGAGAGGACGATGTTGAGGGTCTCGTTTTCGTCCACATCCTTGAAGGCCGTTTTTTCCGGTCGGGTGAAAAGCTTCTTGAAAAAGCCCATCGGGCCACCTCCTCGATGTCGGATCCACTCCGCCGCTCATGCACGGCGGAAAAAGAGATGGCGCGCCTCGTGCGCGCCATCTTCCTTATCTTTGCGACGTTTACACGAGGCCGAGAAGGAAATCAAAGATGAACCACATAATCAGCGCGAACAATGCCAGGATGACAAGTACCACCGGAAAGATGGTGATCATCGCCGCGAGTATCATCGCCGGAAGGTCCTTTTTCTCGAATTGTTCTTCTTTTGAGGCCTCGACTAGGTCCCGGTCTTCTTTCTTGAACCGGTCAGCCCATTTCTTTAGTCTGCTCATAGTGGTGGCAGGCGACGAAGCGTCCTGGCTTCGCCTCTTCCCAGATTGGCACCTCCTGACGGCACTTCTCCGTCGCGAGGGGGCAGCGTGTATGGAAACGGCAGCCGCTGGGTGGGTGCACGTTGCTTGGAATATCGCCCTTGAGGATGATCTTCTCGCCTTTGCGCTGCACGTCCGTCGTCGGGACGGCCGAGAGCAACGCTTTGGTGTAGGGGTGCAGCGGGTCGTTGTAGAGAGCTTCCGCACCGCCGAGTTCGACCATCTCGCCGAGATACATGACACCGATCCGGTCGCTGATGTGCTTGACCACGCTCAAATCGTGGGAGATGAAGAGATACGTCAGGTTCTCTTCGTCCTTCAGCCGTTTCAGCAGGTTGAGGATCTGTGATTGAATCGAGACGTCCAGGGCGCTGACGGCTTCGTCGCACACGACGAACTTGGGATCGAGCGCCAGACTCCGGGCGATGCCGATCCGTTGGCGCTGCCCGCCCGAGAATTGGTGCGGGTAGCGGTGGATCATGTAGTCATCAAGGCCGCATTTGTCCATGATGTCAAGAATGTATTCTTCAAGCTCGGGCCCTTTTTTGAACATCTTATGAGCTAGCAGTCCTTCGCCGATGATCTGTCCGACGGTCTGCTTGGGGTCGAGACTGCCATAGGGGTCCTGGAAGATAATCTGCATATCGGTGCGCAGGGGACGAAGGTTACGGTTGGACATGCGCGTGATGTCGTGACCGTCAAAGAGAATCTGCCCGCCGGTGGGTTTCTCGAGGCGGATAATCGTCCGGCCGAGCGTGGTCTTGCCGCAACCGGATTCGCCGACAAGGCCGAAGGTCTCGCCTTCATAAATCTTGAACGAGACACCGTCGTTCGCCTTGACGGTATCGCCCATGCCCCCGATCAATGTCTGGGATTTGACAGGGAAGTATTTCTTGAGATCGCGTAGTTCGACGACAACGTTGCGTTCGGTATTACTCGCCACTGCTACGCACCCCCTTCTCGGGATAGAAGCATCTGATGGATTGTTCGTTGCTGAGGCTGTCGAGTGTCGGTTCTTTCTGGAAGCACTTCGCGGTAGCATAGGAACAACGCGGGGCGAACTTGCAGCCCCTCGGAAGGTTCAAGGGATGGGGGACGTTGCCGGGGATGACTTCAAGTTCCTGGTCCTTCATATGAAGTGACGGGATGGACTTGAGCAAGCCTTCGGTATACGGATGCGAATAGGTCGACTCGGGGTTGAAAATCATGTTAGCCGGCGCGCGTTCGACAACCTGCCCCGCATACATGACGACGACTTCGTCGGCCATCTCGTTGATGACGCCGAGGTCGTGAGTGATGAAGAGGATGCTCATCCCGTAGCGGTTCTTCAAGTCGTTCATGAGGTCGAGAATCTGCGCCTGGATGGTGACATCCAGCGCCGTGGTCGGTTCATCGGCGATGAGCAGCTTGGGATCGCAGGCGAGCGCCATGGCGATCATCACACGCTGACGCATGCCGCCGGAAAGCTGGAACGGATAATTCTCGACAACCTGCTTGGGTCTCGGGATGCCGACTTGATCCAGCAACTCGATGGAGCGTTTTTTCGCCTGCGACTTCGACATGCCCTTATGCAGCCTGAGCACCTCGCCGATCTGCCGTTTGACCTTGAAGACCGGGTTCAGGCTAGTCAGGGGCTCCTGGAAGATCATCGAGATGTCGTTACCCCGCAGCTTGCGCATCTGACGCTCGCTGAGCTCGGTAATCTCCTTGCCGTCGAAACGGATGCTGCCGCCGGCGATGTAGCCGGGACGGTCGACGATGCGCATCACACCCATCGAGGAGACGCTCTTGCCGCTGCCGCTTTCTCCGACGATACCGAGAGTCTTGCCCTTGTCGACGGAGAACGACGCGCCGTTCACGGCCTTTATATCACCCCGTTTACTGGGGAAATAGACGTGCAGGTCCTTGACTTCCAATAGTTTTTCCATCATGTGCACCTACCTTCTCACGTTTCTCGGGTCGACTGCGTCCCGGAGTCCATCGCCGATGAAGTTGATGCTCAGCACCGTAGCGAGGATGAAAAGTCCCGGGAAGAACCAGAGCCAAGGCTGGTTCTGAATGACCGAGGAATCTCGGGTGCCCTGTCTGAGGAGAAGCCCCCAGGAGTTTCCGGGTTCCTGCACCCCGAAACCGAGGAAGGACAAGCCGGATTCGACCAGGATGTTCGCCGCGAACTGCAGGGTCGCGGAGACGATGATCAAGCTGATGACGTTGGGGATGATGTGCTTGGCGATAATCTGGAAGTTCTTGACGCCCATCGCCCGGGCGGCGAGAATGAACTCCTGCTCCCGCAGCGAGAGAATCTGTCCCCGCAACAGACGCGCAAGACCGGTCCAGCCGATCACACCGAGGATGACCATGATCAGGAAGATGCGTTCATCCTCGTCCAGATCGGCTCCAATGGCCGCCGATAGCGTGATGACAAGCGGCAGGAACGGGAACGCACGGACAATCTCCGTGAAACGTTGAAGGATGTTGTCGATGATGCCGTGGAAATACCCGGAGACAGAGCCGATGATGGTCCCGATGATGACGGAGATGAAGGTCGCGACAGCGCCGACATATAGCGAGACGAAACCGCCGTCGGCAACTCTCAAGAAGACATCACGACCATGGTTGTCAGTTCCGAATAGGTAATGCCCTTCCCGCCAGAAAAACAACGAGGGGCCGACACGCCGGTTGGCCATGTCGGTCTCGATTTCCGGGAGGAAAACTGGCAGTAACAAAGAGAAGAGAATGATGAACAGGAACATGCCCGCGCCGATCATGGTGATCTTGCGTGCCTTGAAGTTGTTCCACACCATCCGCGCGGGGCTGATGACGACGTCTTCACGCTCAAGACGCTCTAGTTCCTTTTCACGTGCTTCATCGAGACGTCTTTGCTCTTCCGCACTTAGTTCTTTACCTTGTAGGTCTTCTATCTGGTCTTCAGCAACATAATGCTGTTCTTTACGATTTTTCTTATCTGCCATTAGCGAGCCCCCCTTAGTTGAGCTTGACTCTCGGGTCTACAAGTGCGTAGCCGAGATCCATGATCAGATTTGCAACCAACGCGAGCACGGCGTAGAACATGTTCATCGCCAGCACGACTGAGAAATCGCGTCGTTGCAGACTTTCAATGAGAATCTCACCGATGCCCGGCCAGGCGAAGATTCGTTCAATCAACACCGAGCCGCTGAACAGCGTGGGAATCTGGAAGGCAAGCAGCGTAATGACTGGAATCAATGCATTTCGGAAAGCGTGTGAATAGATGACCACTTTTTCCGAAAGACCCTTCGACCGAGCGGTCCGGATGTAATCCGAACGGATGACATCCAGCATGGAACTACGTACGTAACGGACCGTACCGGCCAAAGAGGAGATAATTAGAACGCTTGCGGGAAGCACCATGTGATGCATTGTGTCGACAAATGTCTCCCATGGGCCCATCGTGCCCAAGTAGTCCGAGGTCATGCCGCTAAGCGGCGTCCACCCCAGCTGCATGGAGAAGATGTAGAGCAGAATGATACCGAAGAAGAAATTCGGCATGGAAAGACCGAGCAAAGAGAACACCTGCCAGAAATTGTCGAACAAGGAGTACTGTTTGACGGCCGATACAATCCCGACTGGTATGGAAATCAGGAAGGAGGCCACGATCACCACCGTATTCAGATAGACAGAGTTCATGATGTAGTAGCCGACCAGATCGGCGACTGGCTCATTGTAGTGCTCGGAATCACCGAGGTCTCCTTGCAGCACGTTGCCGAACCAGAAAAGATACTGGACCGGTAGCGGCTCATCGAGCCGGTATCGATCCCGGAAGGCCTGACGCTCACGATCACAGCGCTCCTGGCTCATCTCGGGAGGACAGTCCACCATGAAACGCTCCGGTGAGACGGGCATCAATCTCAGCATCGTGAAAATCACGATGGAGATGATGATGACCACCGGTATCAGATGGATCAGTCTTCGGATGGTGTACTTGAGCATATGGGATTCTCCTTTCATAAAGTGAGAGAGTAGTTATGTTGGTCTATAACTACTCTCTCAACAATCATAACTACAGGTTATAATGGATTCGGATGTTATTAATCAGCAAACCGGAAATCCACAATAGCATGCTGCCAGTCCCAGAAACCTGTCAGCTCAAAGTTCTCGAGATCGTTGACAGCAAACTGGTAGTACTGGTTGGAATACAGCGGCAGCACCGGCAGCAACCGATTCAGCCGGAGCATGAGTGCCTCCCAGTACTCGAGGAACTGTTCGTCTTCAGCAGCAGGCAGGTTGCGCATGGCTTCCGTCAGTTCGTCGACCGTCATGCCGTCATCCACGGTCGGATCCCAGGAGAAACCGTGTCCGACCTGTTCGCTGAAGTCCGCCATCGGCTCATCGGCTTTATCCGCGAACTGGTTGGTGTTCCGAGTCGTGCCGAGGCCGTCGGAATGATACGTATAGTAGGGATCATAAAGCGGCGTGTAGCCGGTCGCGAGGTTGAACATGTGGTAGTCGCGGTCCTCTTCTTCCAGCTCGTAGGCAAAGTAGTAGTTGTCGAGAAGCACGTCAAAGCTGGCCTGACGAGCGCTGAAGTCGATGCCGGCCTCGCTGAAGGCGTCGTTCATGTAAACGGCAAGGACATCGGAAAATTCGCTCTCAGTTCCAAGCCATCCAAGCCGCAGGCGATCACCATCTGCATTGTAGCGATAGCCGGCCCCTTCTTCCCAGGGGTCATCGTCCTCGTCATAGCCCCAGCCTGCATCATCAAGCAGATCGTAGGCTTCTTGCGTATCGGGCGAGAACGAGATGAGCTCATCAGGGATGCGATCGGATTGCTGATACATCCATTGTCCAATACCGAAAGGTGCGTCAATCAAGGTGCCGTAGCCTTCGAGGAAGGTCTCGACGAACTGTTCACGGTCAACAAGGTGGGCAAGAGCCTGACGGACGTTGTGATCCAGCATGGGACCGAAGTCCGTATGGAAGAACAGCCCACCAAAGCCGATGCGGTCGAAGTAGTGTCCTTGCAGATTATCGGCGTCGAGGCCGCGGTTGATCTTGTCGCCCTCGACAAGTCCGGTCAGCACGTGAATCTCTTCCTTCAGTAGATGTTCGATGTCTGTCGCGCTCGGAACGATGCGGACGACAACGGTTTCGATTTCCGCTTTGTGGCCGCGGAAATCACCGACGTAGTTCTCGTTGAGCTTCAGGCGCACGAACTGATCACGGCGGTAATGGTCCATGACGTAAGGTCCGCTGCTGACAGGGGGTTCGCTGATGAACTGAGCGATCCATTCGCCGATATGCATGTCGTCGTCACCGAGTTCATCATGTTCGTCGGCAGTCAGGAAGTCGTATTCGCCGTTATTGGTGTAGATGTGCATGGGCTGCGGCGAAGCGGCGACCATGGCAAGTTCATAGAAGTAAGGGAGATTGTCTGCATCGATGGTCAAGGTGAACGTGTAATCGTCAATGACTTCAATGCCTTCGAAGTCGGTTGTCTCGCCGTCAAAGAACGCATCGAAGCCGACAAGGTCGTCGCCGCCGGTACGTGACGTATGGCCGGCCTGGCCGATTGAATAGGCGGCCTGCATCTTGATGCCGAAAGCATAGTCGTGGGCGGTGATGGGTTCTCCGTCGGAGAAGAGCATGTCATCGCGAATCTCCCAGGTGTAGGTCTTGTTGCCGTCCGCATCGAAGACATCCGATGCGTATTGAGCATCGTCAAGGTCGGCTTCGGATTCTGCAGCCATGATCTCCTCGACTTCGGCCACATTCTCAACAATGTTCTCGTTGACGAGGAACTGGCCTGCTTGGTCGGTCGCTACAACACCGCCGCCAACAATCAGATCGCGGATGGCGATGTCATAGGATGAAGCGGTCCCCCAGCTGATGAATTCACCACTGAATTCCGGGGTACCTACATACAGCGTGTCGCGCGCTGCAGGATCTGTGAAATCCGGGTCGTCTGGGTCTGTGATTTCCGGATCGTCATCGGGGCACGCCGCCAGGGTCAACACCAGTGTGAGCCCAAGCAGCAATGCAAAGAGTTTCTTCATTAACGCATTCCTCCTCTTTTTTTAACCCCTGCTTCTGCGAGGTTTGTCACCATTCTACTCCAAAGCCCGGCTGCGGTCAATAGTCGATCTGCTATGTTGAACGCTTTCATGCGAGGAGTATTGAGTGCCTCTCAAGAGGAGTCTGTAAACCAGAAACGTTGAAGGAGGAAAGAGAAACGACCAATAAAGCCGTGCATGTACACGATACTTGATGTTCATCCATATTGCAACCCCCAAAAAGCATGCTTGATTATAAATATTCTACATGCGTACAAAACCCTCTGTCTCATGACATGTTGCGTCAAGGTCAAGGTGAAGTGCACCGCCGGCACTCGATATGATTATCTGGTTCCTGTGCGAACCAGAAAGCCGCAAACGGCCTTGTAAAAGGGAGTGGGAATATGCACCGAAACAAAAAACTGCACCTCCCACAAGGGAAGGTGCAGTTGGGTTCATTGATGGAAGCCGTTATTCATCGGCCCATTCAAAGTCGACGATGGCATCCTGCCACTCCCAGAAACCGCGGATGTCGACATTCTCGAG
>SL_5KL_010_SEDDRAFT_10001705_pt1 | contig 12948 bp, 12 predicted proteins | sample SodLakKL_010_SED_FD_9118 | JGI IMG/M metagenome (IMG submission 9118)
GCTCGCCGCCATAATAATGCCAATATACTTACCCTGGGAGAACGGGTGCTCGGCAACGGGCTGGCCAGGGAGATTGTCTCTGCTTTTCTGGAAGAGAATTTTGCAGGAGATCGCCATCAGCGCCGGGTAGATAAAATTATGCAACTGGAGAAGGAGATGAGGGATTGATGGGTGAAGTTCATGTTATCGACCATCCTCTAATACAGCATAAATTAACTTTATTGAGGATGGAGGAGACCGGTCCTAAAGAATTCCGGGAGCTGACCGATGAAGTTTCGACTCTGATGGCCTATGAGGTCACCCGGGAACTACCGGTTCAGGAAATTGAGATTGAAACCCCTCTGCAAAAAACAACAGCCAAGGTTATGGCCGGAAAGAAGCTGGCTGTAGTTCCTATTTTACGGGCAGGACTGGGGATGCTTGATGGTATATTGAAATTAATCCCTACAGCCCGGGTAGGACACATTGGTCTTTATCGTGATCCCGAAACTTTAAAACCGGTTGAATATTACTGCAAACTCCCTCCTGATGTCAATGAACGGGAACTTATTGTGGTTGATCCCATGCTGGCCACCGGGGGCTCAGCAGCAGCGGCCCTGGATTTCATTAAAAAACGGAATCCATTGAAAATTAGGTTTATGTGCCTGGTTGCTGCTCCTGAAGGTGTAGATGAACTTCAGCAGACTCATCCTGATGTCGATATTTATACTGCTGCAGTTGATGAAAGGTTGAATGAGAAGGCTTATATTTTGCCGGGACTTGGTGATGCCGGGGATCGATTATATGGAACCAAATAGCAGTTCTGCATCCAGTTTTAGTAATTGACAGCAATATAAATATGGTAATGATACTTGATACATGAATAAAATATCTGGCAGCAGAAAGCCTGCCGCAGATAAGGGGTTTATGCCATGTCAGTAAAACTTCAAGTTTTTTTTCTGGCTTTAATAATTACATATCTGGTTACTCCTTTGATGCGTAAAATTTCTCTCAAAATTGAGGCTGTTGATAAGCCTGGCCGGAGAAAGATAAATGTCAGATCTGTGCCCAACTTGGGAGGAATAGCTATATATCTAGGTTTTCTTCTGGCGGTTTTCAGCAGGATGGGTTCTGAACCGGGTCGGGACCTGGGCAGTATTTTAATTGGTGCTACTCTGATAATGATTCTGGGAGTGCTGGATGACCTTTACGGCCTTCGACCCTTGATAAAGCTCCTGGGCCAGATTTTTGCTGCAATAATCCTGGTCGGTTCTGGTGTCAGCATTCAGTTTATAAGCCACCCGCTGCAGGAGGGCATGATTTATCTCGGCATTTTAGGACCTCCTCTCACGGTGTTCTGGGTAGTTGGCCTGACCAATACTGTTAATTTAATCGATGGACTGGATGGACTGGCAGCTGGAGTCTCGCTGATTGCTTCTCTGACATTGCTGGCTGTTAGCTTGCAGCAGGGCCAGCTCTTCACAGCCTTTATCATCGCAGCTCTTGCCGGTAGTTGTCTAGGTTTTCTGCCCCATAATTTTTATCCGGCCAATATATTTATGGGTGACAGTGGAGCCCTGGTAATTGGATATATACTGGCTGCTGTTTCGGTTGTGGGTGCTTTAAAAGGAGCTGCAGCTATGACCCTTTTTGTTCCTATCCTTGCACTGGGAGTGCCAATTTTTGATACAACCTTTGCTATCCTTCGCAGATTTTATTACGGCCGCCCCATCGGGAGAGCTGACCACGGCCACCTTCATCATCGTTTGCTTGCTCTGGGATGGGATCAGAGGCAGTCAGCTTTTATAGTTTATGGTATGAGCATTTTTCTGGGTGCAGTAGCCTATCTGGTCAGCCGGGTTAACTCGCAAAACGGCACCCTGCTGGTTATGTTGACCGGAGCATTCCTGCTTTATAGCTGCTGGCGGATTGGAATATTTTCGGTGGACCTCCCCCGGGAGGGAAGTTCTTTGCGTTCGGAAAAACACCAGGAGCAGAATGCTTAGAATCAAGGCAATCATGATTATTTATGGTTTTTATTAAGGGCTTAAATTTGATGGTTTCAAGGAAACTGCTGGCTCAGTCAGCAAAATTTATTTTATTTTTGGCAGGAATTTTAAGGCTGATCTCGAAAGATATATATTAGCTGAATCTGACAGGTAATGCTGGAAGAATGTAACTTTCAGCCGGTGGTTAAAAATCAATATGCTCTTCAAAAGGAGCAGTAGTTATGGATCAGCAGGAGTGGCGAAAGATTTTTCAGGCGGTTAGTCTTGTTACCTATCTGGGTTTATTGATGGTCATCTCGATTGGGATTGGCTATTTTCTGGGTACCAGAATCGATGAGCTGCTGACAACCGAACCTATTTTTATGATAGCCGGGCTTCTGATTGGAGTAGCTTCCGGCTTTTATACTGTTTATAAGGTTATCCAGGGGGCATTTGATGATGACTGATCTTTTTACCGAGCAGCCGGAAAAGGTTGTTAAAATTTTATCAAAGAGGACTGCTTTGCTGGGTTCTTTGCTGATACTCTCAGCACTGCTGCAGGGAGAAATTGCCGGAGCCCTGGGAGTTATCTTTGGTCTTATGATTAGCTTGCTGCTCTTTCGGCTGAAGCTGTTGAACAGCCGCCGGGCTCTTAAGTTGGACCAGGCTGGTGCTGAAAAATTCATCCGCAACCGTACTCTGATTAATCTAGCAATTTATTTTGTGGTGCTGGCGGTTGCCATGCGCAATCCCGGCTTGAGCTTTCCCGGAGTGGTTCTGGGGCTTCTCCTGTTGAAATTCACCATCATTGGTTCAGCCCTGGCACGGCTTATAAAGGATTACCTTATAAACAGGCAGAGGGGTTACCAGGAGTACAGTTCTGAAAGCTATCTGCCAAACTCTGAAGATAAATATTTTGCTGATCAAGCATCTGATAGCAGTTCCGATATAATTGAGAGAGGATAACCGGCTCGAAATTGAAACCACCTCGATCCAGGAACAGATCTATGCTTTAACTTAAACCGAATTTCGGCTGTCACCCCACCTATGTCGGAAACAAACCTCAAATGGGGATGTATCTAATTCTGTTGTTTTTACCTCTCTCTTATGATACCCTGTTTTTATGATAATTTATTATTAAATTTTTTGCTCAGATGAATAATCACTGTATTTAAGCTGGAAAGGAGGTTTTTGCATGGATCCAGGACCACAGGTAGTTACCTATCTTTTTGGCAATGAAGCTCTGCCGATTACCGATACCCTGATCTGGGCCTGGGTGGTCTGTATTGTTATCATCATAGGTGCCAGGCTGGCTACCAGAGAGATGAAACTGGTGCCGGAGGGTCTGCAAAACTTTGCTGAACTAACAGTTGAGTTAATTTATGAGCAGATTGAGGCCATGATGCCAGGTGAAGGCAGAAGGATGCTGCCTTTTATTGCTACTATCTTTCTTTTTATTGGGCTTTCCAATCTGGTAGGTTTTATCCCCGGTGTGGTAAATCCCACCGCCGATATCAATACAACCTTAGGTCTGGGGCTGGTGGTTTTTCTGGTCAGTCACTATGAAGGCATGAAAAAGCATGGAATATTAGGCTATCTCAAAGGTTTTGGCGAGCCGGTAATCATTCTTTTTCCCTTGAATGTGGTTGGGGAACTGGCCAAACCGATCTCTCATTCTTTCCGTCTCTTTGGAAATATGGTTGGAGGAGGGATTATCATCATGCTGATTTACTCCGCCGCTCCCTGGGTGCTGCCTGTACCGCTGCATGCCTGGTTTGATCTCTTTGTAGGAGCAGTTCAGGCTTTAATCTTTGGCATGATAGCTATCGCCTATATAGCGGTCTGCCGGGATTAGCTGCTCAGCAATTAGCTTGAAAAAACTTCACTGCCGGTTAATTTAATATTTTAGGTTTTTCTTTAGTTTTCTCTTTAAGTTTTTTAGGCTTCTCTTCAGGCTTAACTTGCCTGCTTTACTGACTGCCAGGCTTTATGAAATAACAGCATTTTAATGCTCAATCTTGTAGAATTGTTTATCTCAATTCAAAACAGCTAAAATTTAAATTTCAAAAGGAGGAATTTTCAATGGTTGAATTTTCACCAGAAGTTATTGATACAATTATCAGTGCAGCAGCACTCTTAGGCGCCGGCTTTGCGATGATAGCGGGAATAGGGCCAGGTGTGGGCCAAGGCTACGCAGCCGGCAAGGCCGTCGAAGGTGTGGCCCGTCAGCCTGAAGCTCGGGGTAATATTATTACCACCATGCTTTTAGGACAGGCGGTAGCCGAATCCACAGGTATCTATTCTCTGGTAATTGCCATCGTATTGATCTTTACCATCGCCACTTAAAACAATCGCATAAAGCAATTGCATAAAAAACTGCATAAAACAGTAGCCACAAAAAAAACATCGCCACATAAAAACAGAATCCGGCAGGATTTGAAAAAGCTGCTGCTGAGTAACAGTTTTAATAATCTGGAGGTGAAGTGGATTTGGTTGACCTGAATATTACGATGCTCTGGGAAGTGGTAAACTTCCTGGTGCTGATGTATTTATTGAAACGATTTTTATATAAACCGGTGATGAATATGCTGGACTCCCGGCGCCAGAAAATCAAGGGTGACCTGGAGCAGGCCCGTCGGCAGAAGGAAGAGGCCCATCAACTCAAGGAGAAGCATCAGAATGAGCTGAAGCAGGCCCGTCAGAAAGCCCAGCAGATAATTGATGAAGCTGAAGACCGGGGTGAAGAGCGGGCTCAGGAAATAATTACTGAAGCCCGGGAAGAGGCTGAGCGGATTAAGGAGCGCAATCTGGCTGAAATTGAGCAGGCCCGGCAGGAAGCGGCCGATGAGCTGCGTCAGGAGGTGGCCAGCATTTCCATGATGGTTGCCAGCAAGTTTTTGCGGGAAAAGCTGGATGAGCAGGAGCATCAGGAGCTGATTGAAAGATATATTGAAGATCTGGAAGCGGCCAGGCTGGGTGAAGCTAAATGATCGAGAATGAAATTGCCAGGAAATATGGCCAGGCAATTTTTGAACTGGCCTCAGAACAGGATCAGCTGGATCAGGTGGCCCGGGATTTAGAAAATCTCAGGGAGCTGATCAGGGAAAATGGTGATTTTAAGAATCTGCTCTATCATCCCAGGATTGATCCTGAGATTAAGAAGCGGACCTTTATTAAAATTGTTGGTGATGAGATAAATGAGCTGACCCAAGATTTCTGTCAGCTTCTGATCGATAAGCGCCGGATCCGGTTTTTTATCAGTATTGCCCGGGATTTTGAACTCAGGACCAAGGAGTTTAAGGAGATCCTGGAGGTGGAGCTGGTTTCGGCTGTCAGGCTGCCTGAGGAGCTTAAAGAAAATATTGTGGCCCGGCTGGAGAAGATTTTTGCTTATCAGATAGAGCTGACAAGCCGGGTTGATGAGGATCTGATTGGCGGTCTGCAGATCAAGGTCGGCGATCAGGTTATCGATGGCAGCATCAGAAATGAGCTTGAGCAGCTCAAGAAGAGACTGGAAAATATACCTGTTAGCAAGTTAGGGGTAGATTGATCGTTAATATTGAGTCTGTTAGTGAGTTAGGGATTGATTATGAATATTTGGTCTGTCAGTGACACAGAGGTGGATTGATCATCAATGTCAGACCTGTCAGTATGTAGAGGTAGATTGATTGTTTATATCAGATCTGTTATTAGTGAGTTAGATGTGAGTTGATCGTGAATAGCAGACCTGTTAGAAAATTAGAAGTAGGTTGATCATCAATATCAGACCTGTCAGTAAGATAGGAGTGGATTGAGCATGAATATTAGACCGGAAGAGATTAGTTCGGTTATTAAGCAGGAGATAGAAAAATACGGAACGGAGCTTAAGACTGTTGGTGTGGGGACCGTGCTGGATGTGGGTGATGGAATTGCTCATGTTTACGGTCTGGAGGACTGTATGTCGATGGAGCTGGTGGAGTTTCCCGGTGAGGTTTTCGGGATGGCGCTCAACCTGGAGGAAGATAACGTCGGGGTGGTTATCCTCGGCGAGGAGACGGCGGTTAATGAGGGTGATGAGGTTAAACGGACCGGCCGGGTGATAGAGGTGCCCGTGGGAGAAGAACTGCTGGGCCGGGTGGTTAATGCCCTGGGTCAGCCGGTGGATGGTCAGGGTCAGATTTCTACTGAAGAGAACCGCCCGGTGGAGATTAAGGCCCCCGGTGTTATTACCCGGGAACCGGTTAAGGTGCCCCTGCAGACCGGCCTTAAGGCTGTGGATTCTATGATTCCCATCGGTCGGGGTCAGCGGGAGCTGATTATCGGGGACCGCCAGACCGGTAAGACCGCCATTGCTGTTGATACTATCATCAATCAGCGCGATAATGATGTTAAATGTGTTTATGTGGCCGTGGGACAGAAAGCTTCCGATGTGGCCCGGCTGCGGGAAAGGCTGGCCAAGGAGGGAGCTCTCGATTATACTATTATTGTTTCAGCTACGGCCAGTGAGCCGGCGCCGCTGCGTTACATAGCGCCTTATGCCGGCTGTGCCATGGGAGAGCACTTTATGTATGATAAGGGCGATGATGTCCTGGTGATTTATGATGACCTTTCCAAGCATGCCGATTCCTATCGGGCCATGTCGCTGCTGCTCCGCCGTCCTCCGGGGCGGGAGGCCTATCCGGGAGATGTTTTTTATCTGCATTCCCGGCTCTTGGAGCGGGCAGCCAAGCTGAATCCCGATTACGGGGGAGGCTCGCTGACTGCTCTGCCGATTATTGAAACTCAGGCCGGTGATGTTTCGGCCTTTATTCCTACTAATGTTATTTCTATTACCGACGGGCAGATTTATCTGGAGAGTGAGCTCTTTTTCTCCGGGGTCCGGCCGGCAATCAATGTCGGGATTTCGGTTTCCCGGGTGGGAGGAGATGCCCAGATTAAGGCCATGAAGGATGTGGCCGGTACCCTGCGGCTTGACCTTTCGCAGTACCGGGAGCTGGAGGCCTTTGCCCAGTTTGGTTCTGATCTGGATGAGGCTACTCAGCGGCGGCTGGCCCGGGGTGAGCGGATTGTGGAGGTGCTGAAGCAGCCCGAGAATGAGCCGATGCCGGTTGAGGAGCAGATTGCCATTATCTATGCCGTGGTAAACGGGCATCTTGATGATATTCCGGTGGATAATATCGAGCGCTTTGAGAAGGAGTTTCTTTCCTACTGCCGTTCCAGCTACAATGAGCTGCTCAATGCCCTGGTGGAAGAGGGCAAGCTGACCGAGGAGATTGAGGAAAACTTGAAGCAGGTTATCTCGGAGTTTAAGGAAACCTTCTCCATTCAGGAGGAGAGCCTGGTTAGCGACAGCGATCTGGCTGAGGCGGCTGAGAAGGAGGCTGCCGAGGAAGCGGAGCAGGCTGAAGCTGGAGATCAAGAGGAAGTGGAGCAGGCTTAAGATTGAGGTTCCGGGGAAGCGGAGCAGGCTTAGGTTTGAGGTCAAGGGGAAGCGGGGCAGGCCGAGAAGACAGCCGGGTCCTAAATTCTTGATATTGAGGGACTGAAGAGCAATTTCTTTTTAATCTCAAGGATTCTGAGATTAAACTAAAGATGTTTTAAGGTCTTTATATCAGCTTTGATTGGCTAAACCTGAAAAACCTAACTGAAAAAAAGCCCGGCTGGGTTTGAATAGTTAAATTTGCCTGGATGCTGGCTGGTTTGAAGAATTCAGGCGGGATTGATATGAGCTGGCCTGGTTGATTGTATACTGGCTATATTGATAGCAAGCAGTTCAGGTTGATTTTAGACTGGCTATATCGATAGCAAGCTGGTCTGGTTGACTTTATAATGTTTGGATTGATTGTGAGTTAGCTATATTGATAGCAAGCAGGTCAGGTTGATTGTATACTGTTTGGATTGATTGTGAGCCGGCTGGATTGATAGCAAGCTGGCCGGATGTCTGAAAAATTGAGGTGAGTAAGTTATGGAAACGATGAGGGATATTAAGCGCCGGATTAACAGCGTGGAAAATACCAAGAAGATAACCAAGGCCATGAAGATGGTGGCGGCTGCCAAGCTGCGCCGGGCTCAGGAGAAGGCTGAGTCGGCCCGACCTTTTTTTCAGCGGACGCGGCTGCTGCTGCAGGATATTGTCAGCAATACCGGTTCCTTTGAGGAGCATCCCCTGCTGGGGACGACCAGCGGTGAGAAGACTCTGCTGGTGGTAATTACCGGGGATCGGGGGCTCTGCGGAGCTTACAATTCCCGGGTCCTGAAGCGGGCCCGCAGTTCATTTTTGCAGAGGGAGCCGGCCTGTCTGGTGACCATTGGCAGGAAGGCCAACCGGACCTTTGCCCGGGAGAATCGGGAGATTATTGCTGATTATGAGGATATTGACGATTATCCCGGTTTCTGGTTTGCTCGGAGGATTACCATGAGGATTATTGATGCCTATCAGGGCGATGAGATCAAGGAGGTCAGGCTGATCTATACCCATTTTGATTCTCCCCTGAATCAGACTGTTTATGAGATACCTCTGCTGCCGGTGATTCCTCCTGAGGAGCGGGATCCGGAAACCCGGGGTTATGCTGATGCTGAGGAGGATGAGGAGCCGATTCAGGTGGATTATCTTTATGAGCCCTCGCCGCCGGAGGTGCTGGATATTATTCTGCCGCAGTATGTTAATAATCTGATATATGCGGCTCTGCTGGAGTCGAAGGCCAGTGAGTTCGGGGCGCGGATGACGGCCATGGACTCGGCTACCGAGAATGCCAGCGAGATGATCGATGACCTGACTCTGGAATATAACCGGGCCCGTCAGGCTCAGATTACCAAGGAGATCAGTGAGATTGTCAGCGGGGCCGAGGCTCAGAAGTAACTGTTTTGCTGTTTTCTCTGATGGTAATTTTTTGTTTGATTGCCATGATTGCTGTATAGTTTGACAGATAAAATTAGCAGAAACAGGATAGCACTTTCTGCATGATTGCTGGATAGTATAACAGATTAAATTAGCAAAAAGGGGAGAGTGCATCTTGTCTGTTTAATGTTAAGTTCAGGAGTGAAAGTTATTCATAGATAGTTCAGCATAGTTAGTTTAGCAGAGGGGGTTCAAATAGAGATTTTAGCAGAGGGAGTTCAGCAGATAGCGTTCACATAAAGATTTCAGCATAGAGAGTTAAGCAGATAAAGTCCAGCATAAAAAGTTTAGCAGAAAGATTTCAGCAGAAGAGAAAGTTCAGTAAATGGGGTTAAGCAGAGAAAGTTCAACAGAGAAAGCTCAGCAGATAGATTTAGCAGAGAGAGTTTAGCGGATAGCGTTCAAATAGAGATTTTAGCAGAGGGAGTTCAGCAGATAGCGTTCAGCGGGATTGAGATTTAGGTGATTTGATTTAGTGATTGCTTTGCAAAAGGAGGAATTGGTGTGAGTGAAGAAAAGAATACCGGCAAGATTATTCAGGTGATCGGGCCGGTGGTGGATTTTGAGTTTCCGGCAGGTGAGCTGCCGAATATTTATAATGCGATTAAGGTTTTAGGACTTGAGCGGGAGGATGAGCTGGTCTGTGAGGTTATGCAGCAGCTCGGAGATAACCGGGTCAGGACGGTGGCCATGGATGGGACCGAAGGTCTGGTCCGGGGCATGGAAGGAGAGGATCAGGGAGAGCCGATTTCTGTGCCGGTAGGTGAAGATGTACTGGGACGGATTTTCAATGTGCTGGGCAACACCATTGACGAGAAGGGTGAGGTGGAGGCTGTGGAGTACCGGCCGATTCACCGCAAACCCCCGGAATATAAAGAACTGCAGACCAGCACCGAGATTTTTGAGACCGGGATTAAGGTTATTGACCTGCTGGCTCCCTATTCTCAGGGTGGTAAGGTTGGTCTCTTTGGTGGGGCCGGGGTCGGCAAGACCGTGCTGATTCAGGAATTAATCAATAATATTGCTATTGAGCACGGCGGCTATTCGGTCTTTTCCGGGGTCGGGGAAAGAACCCGGGAGGGAAATGACCTCTGGCTGGAATTTCAGGAGGCCGATATTCTTGATAAGGTTGCGCTGGTCTTCGGTCAGATGAATGAGCCCCCGGGTGCCCGGATGCGGGTTGGCCTGACCGGGCTGACCATGGCTGAGTATTTCCGGGATGAAAAGGGGCAGGATGTGCTGCTCTTTATCGATAATATTTTCCGTTTTATTCAGGCCGGGCAGGAGGTTTCAGCGCTGCTGGGGCGGATGCCCTCTGAGGTAGGTTATCAGCCTACTCTGGCGCAGGATGTGGGGGCCCTGCAGGAGCGGATTACCTCGACCAAGAAGGGTTCGATCACTTCGGTGCAGGCGATTTATGTGCCGGCTGATGACCTGACCGACCCGGCGCCGGCTACCACCTTTGCCCACCTGGATTCCACGACGGTGCTTTCCCGGCAGATTTCCGAGAAGGGGATCTATCCCGCGGTGGACCCCCTGGATTCCACCTCCCAGATTCTCGATCCCCGGATCATCGGTGAAGAGCATTACCGGGTCGGCCGTCAGGTCCAGGAGGTGCTGCAGAAGTATCAGGAACTGCAGGATATTATTGCGATTCTGGGTATGGAGGAGCTCTCGGAAGAGGACAAAATTGTGGTTAACCGGGCCCGCCGGATTGAGCGTTTTCTCTCCCAGCCCTTCTTTGTGGCCGAACAGTTTACCAATGTACCGGGAAAATTTGTGCCCCTGGAGGAGAGCATCCGGGGCTTCAAGGAGATTCTGGAGGGCAAGTATGATGACCTGCCGGAAGAGGCCTTTTACATGGTCGGCACCATTGATGAAGTGGTGGAGAAAGCAGAGAAAGTCGGTGATTGATGATGGCGCAGGTTAAGCTTGATATTATTACGCCGGAAAGGGTTGTCTACAGACAGCCGGTTGATATGCTGGTGGCCCGGGCTATTGATGGCGATATCGGCATCATGCCCGGCCATACCCCGCTGGTGACGGCCCTGGAAACCAGCGTTTTAAAGATAATCAAGGATGGCGAGGAGATTCCGGTCCCCATCAGCGATGGTTTTCTGGAGGTTAAACCGGATCAGATTAATGTGATTGTCCGGACGGCCGAACTGCCCGAGGAGATCGATGTGGAAAGAGCCCGGGAGGCCCGGGAGCGGGCCCAGAGAAGGCTGCGGGAAGAACGGTCCAGAATTGATGAGACCAGGGCCCAGGCTGCCCTGGAGCGGGCCATAGCCAGAATTGATGCGGTGGAGAAGCGGGATCAGTTTTGATTCTGGAGGACTTAATTACGGGATGAGTTTTGCTTTGGGATTAATTTTGCTGGGAGATGAATTTTGCTGTGGATGAGTTTTGCTGTGGGATGAAATTTGCTGGGAGATGAATTTTGCTGTGGGATTAATTTTGTTGCGGGATGAATTTTGCTGTCAATGAATTTTGCTATGGATGAGTTTTGCTGTTTTTTGCTGCATGACCATTTTATTAAGGGATTTATTATGAATTTTGTTGAGGGATGAACACTATTCTGTAGTATTTTGAGCTTTGTTTTAGGGCGAAGTTTGCTACAGGGAAATTTTAATGGATTTATTTGAGGGCGTCCTGGTTTTTTTGTTAGAGGACGTCCTGATTTTTTGTTTTAAGGTGTTCTGGTTTTTTTAAAAAGGTGTTCTGGCTTCATGATTGAGGACATCATTATCACTACTTGTTTTATCTATCTTCAGGTGGATTCAATCTTTGCTGCATAGTTGATCAATTACGCGGTTTGCCTGGATAATATATCGTAAAATTCTTATGCCGGATTTTGCCCTATCTTGCCCTAAAGAACATGGGGATTTAAGACAAGATAGTTATATATTCTATTGAGGAGCTTTAATTGTCAGAAAACTCATAAAAGATAGACACAGCACACAAAGGTTCTGGCGCGTAAACCAGATTTTTGTCTGCTTTTGCGAAATTAATCTCCGAATCATTTTCTTTAGGTGGAGAAGATCTATGTAAAAAATATGCAATATTTGTAATATATTTAATATATTTGATAATTTTAATTTCAAAAAATGATTTTATGATAAAATGATTTTCTATCTATGTAAGTCCTGCTGATCCTAACTGTTCTACCTGGTCACAAAAACAGCAGAAAGTTATTAGAAACATAAATTGCAGCATCCAAATTGAACACAAAAATAGCAGGATCTTACTTGACACAACAATAGCAGGAGCCTAATAGAATCAAGAATAGCATGAAAATATTAGATTCAATAATAAAAAGAAATATAATTGGTGTTTCTAAGTTTATTCATTATGGTTTTCGGGTTAAGGGCAAGGGGCCATAAAAACAGATAAACCACCATGCCCATTTTGGAGCACAAAAATAAATGAAAATACAACAGCATATTTTCAAGGTAAACTATCATGCCCCTCTGGGGCACAACGATATATGAAAATATCACGACATATTTTCAAGGTAAACCGCCATGCCCCTTTGGGGCACAGCAATAGATGAAAAAATCACGACATTTTTTCAAGGTAAACAGCCATGCCCCTTTGGGGCACAGCAATAGATGAAAAAATCACGACATTTTTCAAGGTAAACAGCCATACCCTTTTGGGGCACAAGAATACATGAAAACACAACAGCATATTTTCAAGATGAATAGCTGAGAATAAGCTGATAAAAAACTGAGAAGTAGTTGATGAATGGTTGAGAAGTAGTTGATGAATGGCTGATAAGTAATTGATGAATGGTTGAAATAGCCAGGAAATTGAAAGAAAATCCAGAACTTTATTTTTCATCTTTTGCTGGATATTTAGTTGTGTAGCAGAGGTCATTCAGACAGCAGGTGGATATAATTTAAATATTGGATTTTGGAGAAGATCTTAAAGTTAACTTCCCCATATTCATTTCTGAATTCAGAACTCTGAAAGTTTGTCTATTTACATTAAGTCAATTATAGGATTGCTACTATATCAACATTTTCAAAATCAGTTCTTAAAGCTGCAAAATGTTACTTTTTGTGCACTTTTCAAATTGGAGGAATATATGAAGCTTAATAT
>SL_5KL_010_SEDDRAFT_10001707_pt1 | contig 12945 bp, 14 predicted proteins | sample SodLakKL_010_SED_FD_9118 | JGI IMG/M metagenome (IMG submission 9118)
TATCAAGTATCCCCTGGCTGAAAATGGCAAGATGATAACCGTGGCTACTACCCGTCCCGAATCTATGCTCGGGGATACTGCTGTTGCAGTTCATCCTGACGATGATCGCTACCGGGACCTGATCGGCAAGAAGGTTATCCTGCCCCTGCTTGAGCGGGAAATACCTATTGTGGCTGATGATTATGTCGCCCCAGAATTTGGCAGCGGTGCTGTTAAAGTAACTCCCGGCCATGATCCCAATGACTTTGCTATTGGACAGCGCCACAACCTGGAAGTAATTAAGGTGATCGGTGAGGATGCCAAAATGACAGCTGCAGCCGGGCCTTATGAGGGCATGGACCGCTTCGAGTGCCGCCGCCAGGTAGTTGAAGATCTAAAGGCTGAAGGATTAATTGAGAGAATTGAAGACTACGAGCACTCTGTCGGTCACTGCCAGCGCTGTGATACGGTGGTTGAACCGCTTATTTCCCGCCAGTGGTTCGTAAAGATGAAACCGCTGGCCCGACCGGCCCTGGAAGCGGTTAAAGAGGGGCGCACCGAATTTGTTCCGCCCCGTTTTACCCGCGTATACAATGAGTGGCTGGAGAATATCCGCGACTGGTGCATATCGCGCCAGATCTGGTGGGGCCACCGCATTCCGGCCTGGTATTGCGATTGCGGAGAGGTTATTGTGACTTATGAAGATCCGGAAAAATGCCCCTCCTGCAGCAGCAGCAACCTGGTGCAGGATCCGGATGTTCTCGATACCTGGTTTAGTTCGGCTTTGTGGCCCTTTTCTACCCTGGGTTGGCCTGATAATACACCCGACTTGAAGCATTTTTATCCCACCAGCGTCCTGGTGACCGGTTACGACATTATTTTCTTCTGGGTTGCCCGGATGATGTTCATGGGTTTGGCCTTTATGAAAGATGTTCCTTTCCGAACAGTTTATATAACCGGGCTTGTTCGGGACGCCCTGGGTCGTAAGATGAGCAAATCCCTGGGTAACGGGGTTGACCCTCTTGAAGTTATTGAAAATTACGGGGCGGACACACTGCGTTTTACCCTGATTACCGGTCAGGCTCCGGGTAATGATCAGCGTTTCAGGCAGGAAAGTGTGGAAGCGGGACGCAATTTTGCCAACAAGATCTGGAACGCATCTCGTTTTGTCCTCATGAATCTTGGAGATCAGCAAAATAGTGGAGAACAGCCGGCACAGTTTGACCCGGATCAGCTGCCGGATGACCTGAACCGGGCCGACCGCTGGATCCTGCACCGCTTTAATGAAACTGTCAAAAGGGCCAATGCATTATTTGAAGAATATGAGCTGGGCGAAGCCGCCCGCTTGATTTATGAATACCTGTGGAACGATTTTTGTGACTGGTATGTTGAGATCAGCAAGTACCATCTCTACCGGGATGGAGCAGGTGCAGATGTAGAGAAGGATCGCATTCGGACCAGGAGCATCCTGGTTTACCTGCTCGACGGGGTAATGCGGATCCTCCATCCCTTTATGCCCTTTATTTCTGAGGAAATATGGCAGCAGCTGCCGAACCGCAGGGAAGAAGCCCTGGTGGTTGCAGCCTGGCCAGAACCTGCTGAAAAGCTGGTTTTCCCCCGGGAAGCTGAAGAGATGGATCTTTTGCAGGAAGTGGTGAGGGCGATCAGGAACCTGCGCAGCCAGGTCAAACTTGCTCCCGACCAGAAGGCCCCGGTTATAGTCAGAGCGGGAGGGCACTCTGCCACCTGCCTGAAAGAAGAAGCTCATCAGGTCAAACGGCTGGCTTCCGTGGATAAACTGGACATTGATCCCGATGCTGAAAAACCGAAACAGGCCCTGACGGCTATTATCGGTGAAACTATAGAAGTTTACCTGCCCCTGGAAGGTGTGATCGATCTCGGTGCGGAAAAAGCTCGCTTGCAAAAAGAACTTGACCAGGTGGAAGCGGAAATCAAGCGGACCGAGGGTAAGCTGAGCAGCGAAGGTTTTCTCAACAAGGCTCCGGCTGAAGTTGTAGCCAGGGAAAGATCCCGCCGTGAAGAGCAGGAAGCGAAATTACAAAAATTAAAGCAGAGACTGCAGGAGTTAAGCTAGTTGATGAACAGTGAACAGCGTTACCGGGAAGCCCTGGAGTGGATTCATGGCCTCAGCCGGTTTGGATGCAAGCCGGGTTTGCAAAGGATGGAAGCCATGCTCGACCTGATCGATAATCCGCATCGACAGGTTGATTATGTCCATATAGCGGGTACCAATGGTAAAGGTTCCACTGCCGCCGTTCTTGCTTCGCTTTTAAGTACGGCCGGTTACAGGATTGGCCTTTATACCTCACCTTACCTGCTTTCTTTTACCAACCGGATGGCCATTAACGGGCAAGATATAGAGCCTGGCGAGTTGGTAGATCTGGTCGAGTATATCAGGCCGATCGTTGAAGAGGTTACTGCGGATGATCGCTACGGCCAGCCGACCGAATTTGAGGTGGTTACGGTTCTGGCCCTGACTTACTTTGCCCGGAAGAAGGTCGACCTGGTGGTTCTGGAAGTCGGGCTCGGAGGTCGGCTTGATGCCACCAATGTAGTCACTCCCCTGTTAAGCATCATCACCAATGTTGATTTGGAACATACCGAGGTGCTTGGCGATACAGTGGAGGCAGTCGCTTCTGAAAAAGCGGGGATCATAAAACCGGGTGTGCCGGTTCTCACGGCCAGTGATGATCCCATAGTTCTAAACGTTATAAAAAACAGGGCTACTGCGCTTGACGCTTCATTGTACTGCTTGTTTGCGCCCTGTGTAAATGGAGCGGGGAAGGTTGGCAGGCCTGTATTTAACCCCCGGGTTATTACCGACCGGGGGCAATCTTTTGACTACAGCGGTTTCTACAGTTCATACAGCAATCTGTTCATTCCCCTGCGGGGCCGTTACCAGGTTTGCAATGCTGTAACCGCCCTGGCGGCGGTTGAGCTCCTGGCCAAGCAGGGATTTGTGGTTGCAGAAAAGGCGATAAGGCAGGGCCTGGCTGAAACCCACTGGCCGGGGCGCCTGGAATTACTTAAAGATAGCCCGAAACTGGTACTGGACGGGGCTCATAATCCGGCTGCTATCAAGCAAATGGCCCTGGCGATCCCTGAGTATTTTAATTTCAGCCGCCTGATCCTGGTTTTCGGTATTATGGCTGATAAAGATGCGCCGGCGATGATGGCGGCTATTTTTCCGCTTGCCGAGCGGGTCATTTTCACCAGGGCTTCTATACCACGGGCTGCCGACCCGAACAGGTTGTTTGAAATTGCCCTGGATAGAACTGGTTTAGACCGGGATAGGGCCGAGGTTATTGAAGATATCGGGGGTGCCCTTGATAGGGCTTTAAGCGAAGCCGCACCCGAGGACATGGTGCTTGTAACCGGTTCTTTCTATACCGTCAGTGATGCCCGGGCTTACTGGGTCCAGCCGGTTAAATGACCCCCGGTCTTGTTTCCGGCAAATTGGCATACATGAGAATATTTCTAAAAAGGTGATTTATTATATTTTTAATCAGGGCTATAAAAAGCGGTTTTTTAGAAGGACTTTGCAATTATTTAACGAAAGTAAGTTAAGTTAATTTGTATAAATGTATTTTTTTATTTATACCCAAAAGGATCCTGCCGTCAATGATGTAAAAGGCAGCAAACTAGCTGGAAAGGGTGAAGATAAAAATGGCCGAGTCGTCTTTTCAGGGAGGCGTTCATCCTGATTATAATAAAGAGTCCACCTCAACGCTGGCCATTGTGGAAATGCCTTTACCGCAAAAGGTGGTTGTGCCGATGCAGCAGCATATCGGCGCTCCTTGCGAGCTTTTAGCTGATGTAGAAGAGATAGGAAAAGGCTGCGAGGTCAAGGTGGGCCAGAAGCTTGGTGATAATAAAGGTTTTGTTTCAGCACCCGTTCATGCTCCTATTTCCGGGACAGTCACCGATATCGGCCCTTACAACCATCCCCTGGGCATGAAAATTAAAGCGGTAACGATTGAATCGGACGGCCGGGACGAGTGGGCGGAGAATATCAAACCGGCCGGACAGCTGGAAGATCTCTCTCCAGATGATATCCGTAAAATTGTTCGTGAAGCCGGTATTGTCGGCCTTGGAGGGGCAACTTTCCCTGCCCACGTCAAGCTTTCACCCCCGGAAGACAAACCGATTGATGTGGTTATAATCAACGGCGCCGAGTGTGAGCCCTACTTAACAGCCGATCACCGGGTTATGCTCGAAAAGGCGGAAGAAATAATCTTTGGCCTGAAGGCAATGATGAAAGCGCTAAATGCATCTGAGGGGATTATCGGAGTTGAGGATAACAAGCCCGATGCCTTAAAACAGATGGAACGCCTGGTGGGTGAAGAAGAAAATATCAGGGTTTGCTCCCTGCCAACAAAATACCCGCAGGGAGCTGAAAAAATGCTGATCTATGCTACCACCGGACGGGTAGTTCCGGCCGGTGATTTGCCGATGGAGGTTGGCATTGTAAACCACAATGTCGGCACCGCTGTGGCTATTACCCGGGCGATCAAAGAAGGAAAGCCCCTGGTTGAAAGGGTTTTGACTGTAACCGGTTCCGGGATCAATAAGCCGGCCAATCTTCAGGTTCGGCTGGGAACTCTTGTTTCTGAGATTCTGGAATACTGCGGGGGTATCAGCGACTATACTCTTAAGCTGGTAATAGGCGGCCCATTGATGGGACTGGCCCAACCGAATGCTGATGTTCCGGTGATCAAGGGAACTTCTGGTATCCTTGCTTTAACCGACGAAGACGTATACCTGGCCGAAAGCAGCCCCTGTATCAGGTGCGCCAAGTGCGTTGCCGTTTGCCCGATGAACCTGATGCCCACTTCTATTGCCCAGGCTGCGGAGCACGGTGATTTTAAGCGGGCAGAGAAGCTTTATGCCCTTGATTGTTTTGAATGCGGTTGCTGTTCTTTTATCTGCCCTTCAAAAATTCCGCTGGTCCAATGGATCAGGATTGGTAAAAATGAAATTATGAAAAGGAAGAATAAATAATTCTGCTCTCCGGGAAAGGATGTGATGGTCATAAACGAAAAACTAATTGTATCATCATCACCGCATATTAGATCGGTAGAATCGGTCCAGAGCGTGATGATCGATGTATTGATTGCTCTTTTCCCAGCAGCCTTGATGGCAGTACTCCTGTTTGGTTACCGGGCTCTCATGACGATTATAATCGCGGTAGTTTCCGCCATGCTGGTGGAAGCAGTCTGGCGCCGCAAGCGTGATATATTCAGTGACGGCAGTGCGGCGGTAACCGGTTTGCTGCTGGCCCTGACCCTCCCGGCCGCAGTGCCCTGGTGGTTGGTAGCTGCCGGTTCGGCATCTGCAATCATTATCGGTAAGCAGGTTTTTGGCGGGATCGGCTATAACATATTTAACCCCGCCCTGGTCGGTCGGGCCATCCTGGTAGTTTCATGGGGTGCCCATATGGCCGGTGACATCTGGCCTTCGCCGCAGCCGTTTGCTTTTGGTTTCGATGTTGCTACCGTAACGGGAGCAACTGTGCTGGCTGCACCGGAAATGGCTGTAACTTTTAGCCTGCCGGAGCTGTTCATCGGCAATATTGCCGGCAGCCTGGGCGAAACTTCTGCCCTGGCTCTCCTGATCGGAGGAGTCTGGTTGGTCTACAAGGGACATATTGATTACAGGATCCCGGGCGGTTTTATTGGGACCGTCTTTGTCATGGGGCTGCTTTTTGGTGGAGGTTTTTATGGCAATATCTTTACAACCGGCCTTTTTCATGTCTTTGCCGGTGGGGTTATGATTGGCGCCATATTCATGGCTACTGACTTTGTTACCACTCCGGTTACCCCGGCTGGAAGGCTAATTTTTGGTATCGGCTGCGGCCTGATCACAATGTTGATCAGGTTGTGGGGAACTCTTCCCGAAGGGGTGACCTTTGCAATCCTGTTAATGAATGCGGTGACGCCGATCATAGATAACTTTACAATACCCCGGCAATTCGGGGGGGTGAGAAAAAGTGCGTGAAGTAATGCGTTTATCGATAACCCTGGCTGTTGTCGCCATCGTATCGGCGGCCCTGCTGACCGGGGTGCATAATGTAACTGAACCGGTAATCAGGGAAAGGGAACAGCAGGAATACCTGGAAGCCCTGGAAAGGTTTTTCCCGGCTCTTGATGATTTTGAAACTGAAGAAATTAACGGTGATCAATTCGACCTGGTTTATGACCAGGACGGGGAAAAACTGGGAGTTATGGCTGCAGTTCAAACCCAGGGCTATGAAGGGACGATTACCTATAACCTGGCAGTTGATGCTGAAGCCGAAATTATTGGCATCCTGGTGGTTTCCCATTCCGAAACACCGGGAATCGGTGATGTGATCACCACCGATAATTTCCAGGAACAATTCATTGGTAAAAGTTTTGAAGATCCCCTTGAGGCTGGTGAAGATGTCGATACGGTTAGCGGGGCTACTATAAGCACTGAGGCGATGATTGGCTCAATCAGGCGTACTGTTACCACCATCGGCGAAAATTTTTTAGGTAAAGAAAGACAGGCTTTTGGCCTTGAAGATTTAACCGATGGAGTATACCGGGGCAGTGTAGAAGGGACCTACGGTGACCTGGTGGTTGAGGTTGAATTTAGAGATGGCAGGATCCAGGCTATAGAAGTCATAGAGCAGAATGAAACGGAAGCTTATTTTATGGAAGTTTATCCGGAAATACCCGAAAAGATTATCGAAGAACAAGAACTAGCAGTTGATGTGCAGAGCGGCGCGACTTTGAGTGCCGAAAGAATTGTAGCCGCAGTGAGGAATGCCCTGGAGGGCGCTCCTGAAGGCGAAGGCGGTGATAACTAATGAGTGCTCCTAATCCATATTTAGATGATCTATCCAAGGGAATAATCAAGGAAAACCCCGTATTTCGTATGCTGCTGGGGATGTGCCCTGTCCTGGGTGTCACCGGATATTTCATCAACGGCCTGGGTATGGGCCTGGCGGCGACAGCTGTCCTGATTGCTTCTAACGTGGTCATTGCCGCTTTAAAAAATTTTATTCCACCCCAGGTCCGGATTCCCTGCTTTATTGTGGTTATAGCTACGTTCGTCACGATTATTGAAATGGTTTTACAGGCATTCCAGCCTGTCCTTTATGAAGCTCTGGGGGTGTTTGTTCCCCTGATCGTTGTGAACTGTGTTATCCTGGGCCGGGCCGAAGCATTTGCCAGCAAGAAACCGGTCCTGCGGGCCCTGGTAGACGGTGTCGGGGTAGGGCTGGGTTTTACCCTGGCCCTCGGTATCCTGGCCCTGGTTAGGGAAGTAGCGGGTCAGGGTACGATTATGGGCCCCGATCCGGAAAGTGCAATTCTGCTTTTTGGCCAGGGATTTCAACCGATGGGTTTATTCGGCCAGCCGCCTGGAGCATTTATCGCGCTTGGACTGCTGCTTGGCCTGACCAATGTGATTTTTAAGAAGTTCAATATCTAAAGAAATACCGGTTTTGCAGATATAAGGGTTAAGCATATTAAAAAGAGAGCTACCGGTGGCAGGAGGTTTTTATGGAAACACTGTTATCAATAATATTTATCTATATCCTGGTAGATAACTTTGTATTGCAGCGATTTTTTGGGATCTGTCCTTTCCTCGGGGTATCCAGAAAAATGGAAACAGCTGTCGGCATGAGTATGGCAGTGATCTTTGTTATGACCATGGCAACTCTTGTTACCTGGCTGCTTTATACTTTTGTTCTTGTGCAGTTTAACCTGGAATATTTACAAATCGTTACCTTTATCCTGGTGATCGCCTCCCTGGTTCAGCTTGTGGAAACAACCCTGCGTAAAATCAGCCCGACCCTCTACCAGGGGCTTGGTATTTTTCTCCCCCTGATTACCACCAACTGTGCCATTATGGCGGTGGCTCTTTTGGCGGTAAGGGAAGAATTTGCATTTATTGAAGCAGTGGTTTTCGGGGTTGCGGCATCGCTTGGTTTTTCCCTGGCTCTTGTGATTATGGCCGGGATCAGGGAGCGCCTGGAGCTGGCCAACATACCTGATGTTTTGCAAGGCTCAGCGGTTACCCTGATTACTGCGGGAATTCTTTCCCTTGCTTTCCAGGGATTCAGGGGTATGCTGACTTTATAACAGACATGAGCTTGCAGTTTTTTAAGTAATTATTTATTACGAGGTGAATTTAGGGTGCAGATATTATATGCAATTATCGCCCTGGGCTTGATTGGCCTGGCTTTTGGAATCCTTCTCTCCATGGCAGCTAAAGTGTTTGCTGTTAAGGTAGATCCCAGGGTGGATAAAGTTAAAGATGTTCTTCCCGGGGCCAACTGCGGCGCCTGTGGTTATGCCGGTTGTGTCCAGTTCGCTGAAGCTGTGGTAAGAGGGGAAGCCGATCCCGCCGGCTGTATTCCCGGGGGACGCGATACCGCCAGTGCCCTGGCCGCAGAGCTGGGACTGGAAATGGCCGAAACAGAGCCGCTGGTGGCGACTGTATTTTGTATCGGGGATAATGAAAAAGCGGCTGATTTGTTCATATATGACGGTGTGGAGGATTGTGCTGTTGCCGGGATTTTTAACGGGGGCTTTAAAGCCTGTATGTATGGCTGCCTGGGCCTTGGGAATTGTGTCAGGGCCTGTCCTTTTGAAGCAATCGAAATGGGCAGCCACGGCCTGCCGGTTGTTGACCAGGAAGCCTGTACCGGCTGCGGTCTGTGTGTGAATGCCTGCCCGCGTGATTTGATAAAAACCCTGCCCCGCGGGTCAAACCAGGGGCACCTGGTATTGTGCAGTTCTCATGGTCGGGGTAAAAGTGTTTCCAAAGTTTGTTCGGTGGGCTGCATAGCCTGCAAGGCTTGCGTAAAAGCCTGTCCGCAGGAAGCTATAGACATGGAAGAAAAGCTGGCTGTAATCGATCTTGACAAATGCGATGATTGCGGCGAGTGCGTGCCTGTTTGTCCGCCGGGAACTATTTACCCGCGCACGGCAATACCCAGGAACCTGGCAGACGTCGAAAGCAGGCCTGCTGCTGCCGTATCTGAAGAGGGCAGTTGATAGACACGGTTCTATAGTTGTTGGAGCATGTGAAATAATTATTATGCCTGCTGTTTTATCAGTAAATAACTAACCGGGTGGCTGATTTGAAATGAGCAAACAATGGTTGAATTACATCGGTATAACCCTGATCCTGTTCACTTTTTGGATTGCTGTCAGCGGTCAGCTGCATGTGCCCCAGCTGGCGGTAGGCCTGGCTGCTTCAGCTTTCATAGTTTTTTTTAACCGCAACTTGATCATTACCGCTCGGGACAGGCCTCCGGTTACCATTAAGAATGTCTTCTGGATTATTGGTTACTTTTTTAAATTACTCAGGGACATCCTGATTGCCAACTTCCAGGTGGCTTATCTTGTTCTGCATCCAAAGATGCCCATTGTTCCCACCATGGTGCCGATGCGGGTGGACATAGATAGTGTGGCCAGCCGCGTGCTGCTGGGTAATTCAATTACGCTCTGTCCTGGAACATTAACGGTGCTGGCGGATGAAAAAGACTTTCTCATCCATGCATTGACGGTGGAAAGCGGCGAGGCTATTACACAGTGGCATCCTATTACCAGGCTTCAGCAGATGGAGCGTGAATAAAAATGATCTATGAACAGATCCTTGATTATTTATACACTATCGGGGCAATCCTGGTTATGCTCATGATCTTTTTTTCCATGATCAGGGCCCTGGCCGGGCCGACAGCGCCGGACCGGGTAGTGGCGATCAATATCATCACCACTTATACCCTGATTATCATTACCTTGATTGCCCGCATTTATGAACAGGTCTATTTCCTTGATATCGCCATGGTATATGCCCTGATGGGCTTTATTACCACTATTGGCGTGGCCAAGTACCTGGAGAAAGGAGCCCTGGACTGATCGACGCCGTGCTGAATATCATACTGTATATTGCTTCAATAATTTCGTTCATCATTGGGTTATTTTTCCTGGCAGTTGCAACCATTGGTTTACTGCGTCTGCCTGATATTTACAACCGGCTTCATGCGACGACCAAGTGCGACACCCTGGGGGCGGGCCTGGTCCTTTTGTCCCTTGCCTTGCAGAGTGAACTGGCAGTTGCGATCAGGCTGGCTCTCTTAATTATTTTCATTGTAATTACCAACCCGACGGCTGCCCATGTTATCGCCAGGGCTGCCTATAGAACCGGGATTACTCCCTTAATCGGCAGGAGTGAGTCGGATGGTTGATGTGTTGACTGAAGTCTTAAATGTTTTGTTACTACTGTTTTTAGTGGTTTGCGCAATTGCTGTAGCCCAGATCCGTGATATGCTCAGCGCCGTGATTGTGTTTGCTTCTTTTGGCTTGATTATGGCTATTGTCTGGCAGCAGCTTAGCTCACCCGACGTGGCCATGGTTGAAGCAGCACTTGGCACCGGGGTTACCACCTTGCTTTTGATAGCAGCTATCAGCAAAACCAGGCGGGCCGAGTGAGTATCCTTGGTATCCTTGAGGGGGGATATTTAAATGGAAGATATTCTGTTTATAATTATCGCGGCTATTTTTGCCATGCGTTACCTGTTACGGCTTCAAGCCCGCGGTGTATTCACGATTTTGCTGGTCGGCTTAATCGGTTTTTTCTTCAGCTTTACAGTTGCGGAAATGCCGCCCTTTGGTGACCCTAATAACCCGGTTTTTAATGAAATTCCAGCCCGTTATATGGGCGAAGGGATAGCAGATACTGGAGCCGTCAATATTGTTAGCAGTGTTATTATCGATTACCGCGCTTTTGACACCCTGGGTGAGGCAACGGTCCTTTTCGTGGCTATAGCTGCGGTAATTGCTACCTTAAAATCTCACTAGCGAGGAGGCAGGTTAACGTGGAAGATCAAATTGTTCGGATCACCAGCAGGCTTGTAGCGCCTTTTATCCAGGTGTACGGTATCTATGTTATCCTGCACGGACACCTGTCGCCTGGTGGGGGATTTTCAGGAGGAGCAATATTTGGGGCCAGCCTGGTCCTGGTTGCCCTGTCATTCAACCTTGAAGTTGGAGCCAAGCAGATTTCACATGCTACAGCATCCGTCCTGGAAAGCGGTGGAGCGCTTGGCTTTGTTATAACCGGGCTGGTGGGGGTGGCCGTAGGAGCCAACTTTTTGGCCAACCGGGCGGCCGGGTTCCCCCTTGGTGAAACCGGGGAGTTTTTTAGCGCGGGAGCGATATTTATTATTACAGCTTTCCTCGGGGTTAAGGTGGCCAGCACAATTGTAACCCTGTTCTATAACATTATCGAGGGGGAAGATAAAAGTGGAGATGCTCATTAAGATTGTCCACAACTATTATTACATGGTGGCGATCCTGTTATTTATTATTGGCATGCACACCATGCTTACACACTCGAACCTGATCAAAAAGGTGATCGCCATGAATATCATGGACACCTCGGTGTTTTTAATGTTTGTTGCAGTCGGTTACACTTACGGGGGAGCGGCACCGATTATTACTGCTCCGGCCAACGAAGTCCTGTATGTAAACCCTCTTCCAGGATCCCTGATGCTGACCGGGATTGTTGTCGCTGTCAGTATTACCGCTTATGCTTTAAGCCTGGTCGTGAAAATATATCGTTACTATGGAACTGTTGATTATGATGAAATTTGCCTGATAAGGAGCCAGGAGTAGTGGGATTAACAAATCATTTTCCAGCCTTAATCTTAGCAATTCTCTTAAGCATATCGTTCTTGTCCCCGATTTTGTACCGCTGGGCCAGAAAATTTAGTGCACCGGCCTTGATCACTTCGCTGTTCCTGGCCCTGGTAATGGCGATTTACCTTCTGGTCCAGGTTTACCAGGTTGGTGAATTTTCTTATTACATGGGTGGATGGCCTCCACCCTGGGGCATTGAGTTAAAAGTGAATCTGATCCGGGTTTACATGCTGCTGGTTGTCCTGGCCGTCAGCCTCTGGATCATGGTTTATGCTTTAAAAGACCTGGAACACGAACTTAAAACGGAGGTGCTGGGTTGGTACTATACCCTCTATGCCCTGGTTGTCGGTTCTATGGCCGGAATGACCCTGACCAACGATCTCTTTAACCTGTTTGTGTTAATGGAAATATGCGCTATCTCAGCCTGTGCCATTATTTCTATTAAGGAAGATCGCGCCTGCCTGGAGGCAAGCTTTAAATACTTGATCCTGAGCGCCATGGGAACCGGTTGTTTTTTGCTGGGAGTGGCCATGCTTTACATGGTTACCGGACATATGAATTACGACCTGGTGAATGAGTACCTGCCTGCTGCCGTGGAGCAGTATCCAAATAATATGTTTGCTGCTTCAGCCTTGTTTATTGTAGCCTTTGGGACCAAGGCGGCCCTGTTTCCGCTCCATGTCTGGCTGCCCGATGCGCATGCTTCGGCGCCTTCACCTTCGAGCGCCATGCTTTCAGGCCTGGTGATTAAGATATATGCTTTTGCCTTGTTTATTGTTTTTTACCAGATATTTCCTCGCCCGCTGCTCGAATCAATACCGCTCAATGAAATTGTGCTCTGGCTCGCTTCAATGGGGATTATGTTTGGTTCGATATTTGCCATGGTCCAGGTGGATTTGAAGAAGATGCTTGCTTACTCCAGTATTGGCCAAATCGGGTATGTTTTTTTGGGAATCGGGCTTGATGATACTATTGCCATTTCCGGCGGTTTTTATCATTTGCTTGTCCATGCGATCATGAAGTCGATGCTTTTTATGTGTGCCGGGGTAATTATTTATTCTACCGGCATTCGCCAGATCAAGCAGCTGGGCGGGATCGGGCAGGTTTTGCCGATAACTATGTTTGCCTTCACCATTGGAAGCGCTTCCATGATTGGCATACCCGGGACCGGGGGCCTGATCAGCAAATGGTACCTCGCCCTGGGGGCCCTGGAAATCGGACGTCCTATTTTCGTGGTTATAATTCTGGCCAGCAGTTTGTTGAATGCTGT
>SL_5KL_010_SEDDRAFT_10001709_pt1 | contig 12940 bp, 7 predicted proteins | sample SodLakKL_010_SED_FD_9118 | JGI IMG/M metagenome (IMG submission 9118)
GCATCGACGACAATCTACGAGAACTCTGGAGGCTGCCTCGGTAACCCAAGTTCTGAGTCATCGAAGAAGCCTTCGGTAACAGTTACTTCTGAGGCAACACGACCCATCGGCACCGCGTCACCTCCTCGCCGTCGCTGCAGCCTCGCCCTACACCGCCAATCTAGCACGCACGTAACCCAGATTACAAGTCGCGCGCAGGTCATCAGAGCGTAGCAGCAGCGCCCTCCTGCGTCCCCACCAACCACCTTACTATGTTCCCGCCAGCCTAAGCTGCATTGTGGCCAGCTTCCATTTGGTTTTCCGCGCGTTTCCGCGAAATCAGGCCTGCACGCCAATCTACATGTACTGCAGGAACAAGCGGCGAGCCCGTACGCCTGCACTCTTTGGACACTCTCTCCCCATTCTCGTTCTCGGCTCTTGCGCTTACCGCAGGATCAGCAACCTGTCGATCGAGGTGGTTACCCATTCCCCGGCCACCTACGCCTTGAGACAGCTTAAGCAAACATCGCTGGCCACCGGTTCACCGGTCAGTCCGAGCGTGTCCCAAACCGAGCCATCACCACGCAATTGGCCCGCTCCTCTAGGGAGCACTAGCCGAGCATGACCGCTACCAGTTTGAATGGTGGGCGCTGAGTCTGGTGGACGCCAGGCCAGTGCAAGGGTAAGAAGCAACACGAGGACTTGCCCCTTGCCCCCGGACCAAGACACATGATCCCCGAGGACAAGCAGAAGCTACGCCGAACAATGGCTGGTCTACCCGGTTTCACAACAGGGATCCTACATGCCGCTCTGGGATAGTCTCTTGCTCGGCTTGGGAGTCTCTGCTCTAGGGATTGCAGGAGCAATCTGGTGGTATTCTCACCGCCTGACCAACGAACTCTCGGCACTACGCGATGAGATCAGCCTGAACATACGGCACCTGAAGGCCTTTAATAACGCTGTTCGCTCCAGTTCCACCAGAGTGCGCAGCAAACTTGACTTCATCCCGCCAAAGCGAACTGTGCGGTTCTTCTCTCAGGAGTACCGTGCGTGCCGACTTCTCAACACCTTCCCCCCCAAGTGTAGCTGCGGAGGTCCGACTGTTCTATGAAAAGCTGGAGCGAACCGAAGTCTACTGGGGGCGCGTGGTGAGAGGAGAAGACGTGGTTCCGGAACTTCACCTTAGTCCTCCGGGTCCTTCTCCAGTGACGCAAAGATACCTGGCCGCAGCGGAGATGCTGTCCGTCTCTGGAGTGAACACAAGACGGGGCGAGGCCTCGCTCCAAGCACTTTGCGTACGCTGCTTCATATCGCACTTCGTCTTCCGGAAGAAACTCGAGCAGCGTTCACCACACGACTAGCCTTGCCCAATCACCGGCCAGAAGCCCCGCCCATCGCAACCCGGGTACAGATAACGACACCAGCCAGTCGCTCATTACAGTGCAAGTCCGGTGCGCCCCCATTGCACGGAATGCTTGACGGATTCACAACGCCCGCTATATTACCGCTCAGAAGGGTTATTATGGGCGGAGGCCCGGCCCTGAGCGACTATGAAGACGAACACCATCCACTACCTGACCCAGGAGGAACTCAAGCGCCTCCTGGGCGTCATCGACCACAAGCGGGACAAGGCGCTGATCCTGGTTGCCTACTCCTACGGCCTCAGGGCCAGCGAGGTGGGCCTGCTGCAGCGCGAGGACGTGGACTCCGAGCGCCTGAAGATCCGGATCACCCGGCTCAAGGGAAGCATCTCCAGCGAGTACCCGCTCAGGCCCCAAGTGGTTCAAGCCCTCAAGAGCTACCTACGAACGCGAAACGATAGCTCGCCGGTCCTGTTCCTGTCCCGGCGGGGTTTTCCTATATCCCGGCGGACCCTCGACGACATCATGAAGAAGTACGGCGAGCGCGCTGACATACCGGCCGACAAACGGCACTTCCACACCCTCAAGCACTCCATCGCCACGCACCTCTTGGACGCGGGCGCGGACATCATGTTTGTCAAGGATTGGCTCGGCCACAAGAACATCCAGAACACCCTCGTCTACTCGCAACTCACCTCGAGAACCCGCGACGAGCAGGCCCGCAAGCTCTTTACGTCGTCCCACATCGTCTAGTTCTACTGAAACCAACATGGGAGTCACGTTCCGAGGAAGCACAGACATGTTGCCAAACGTTGCCTAGCGTGGTACGGTGTTCCTAGACTCGACAGGACGCCGGGAGTGCCATGCGTGTGAAAATGTGGTGGGTGGTAATTCGGCTTTCGGCAGCGGCCATCATGAGTTCTCTCCTTATGCTGCCCGGTTGTTCACTGCTGTTTCCCACATCGTCCCTGCCAGTTGAATTTGTCCCACAAGAGCAATCAGAAGTCTATGCCCCAGCCGGCGCCGATGCGGAATGCTCCCTCAGCGACGGTGCGCAGCTTCGCATCGGTGCACAGGCCTTCTGGGGCGATGCCCGTCTCCTCTTCACTATGGCAGACATCACGGGAGAATGGGCCGAGAGAATCTCGCGTGAACCATCCGTAGATCTCTTGTCGCCTTGCTATCTTGTCTCGCTTGATTCTGTCTCAGCAACCTCTGGCCCTGTTGAGATCTCCATCCCTGTTGCGCCTGACCTCATAACGCAATACGCAGACCTTGTTGTGCTTGCCGTCTCTTCGTCGGGGAAGACCTTTGTGGTTGAGTCGACGATCAACGAATCCACAGGGCTTCTCTCATTCGAGACCCCTACTATTGGTATCACACAAGCTGCCGCGCAGGAGTTCAACGATACCGTCCTTCAAGACATGGATGCCCCGCCGTTGGAGATGACCCAGGTGGCCTATGTGGTCGTAGGCATCCGTGGCTATGCAATGCAAACGGATGAGCCTCTGGGACCATGCGGGACTGGTGAAGTGAGTTGCCGGGAGTCATGGCTTCCGATTTGGTTGGAGACTGACGGAAGGTGTCATCGGTGGGAGGGCGACCTAACCTCTTCTCTATGGGTCTATGTATATTACCCTCGTGGAAAGGGACTGGAGCATAAAGCAAGGGCATTAGTTGCGCTGGCATGGAACACGATTGAAGCGCTTGAGGACTTGGGTATTGAAAGACCTAGTAAGCGCATGTTTGTGGGCATAGAGATACGGGAGACTGGCGAGTTCCGTGGTTGGTACTCTCCAAGGACGAACGCCGTGTACTTACAGGCCCCGCACACTGATGACGAGATATTAGTCGCGCATGAACTGACACACTGGTTCCATTACAACCACCATGGTGCCCTTCGGAAATACATTATGCCCCATACGTGTTTTGTGGAAGCCGTGGCAAACTGGGCTGCGTATTCAATCCATGATGAACGTCCACCTCGCAAGGGGCTTTCCGAGTGCTACATGTGGTCGCCATTCATCATTGACGACTCGCTCGGTCTCTTTGGTGTTTTTGATAACTACTGCGGTAAGGAAACAGTGTGCTTTGCTTCGAAGTACGATCACGATCTGTTTCTCTACTTCTACTCTGAGAGCGATCCCAACGGAACACAGCTTATTGTAGACGCCATTAACGCTGGGGAGTCCCAACCCTACGATGGAATGTACACTGAGGAGAACTGGCTAGAGTTCGTGTCAACAGCAATGGAGAACAACTGGTGGCGAGGAACTTCCGATGGCTTACGCATCGACTTCGCCGGTCAGGCTGTCCCGCTGTACCAAGGCACGTTCCCACAGGCCACCAACAAGTCGGCTAGCTTCCTCCCAACGCGGCCGCAGGGTCGACTGGATCTTGGTCCCATGACGGCATACTCATTCACGTTCTCGCTTGGAAGAGACGCAGGGCCTGCTACCGTTACAGTGGAACGTGATGGGTTAGACGACTCTGTGGAGGCGTGGATTGTGACAGCGGTCTGGCCTCCAGGTGTGTATACCGGAGAGGGGATTCGCTCCGCTCCTCATAATCTAGTTCTACCCTTTGAGTTCGCCCACTCCGATGATGAACTGCTGCGCGCATATGTATACTTATTCCGTGGGGGGGAGGACTTCCTTGGAAATAGGCTTCGGGATGAGAATTACACTGATATTAGGAAGAGCATAGTCGTTAGAGTCCGCCCTCCCCCACCCGAGCTTACCGCTTCTGTATCTCCCGAATGGGTTGATATTCCCCCCGGGGATTATCACCCCGTCACCTACACCTTCCGCGAGGAAGGAGGGTGTGAGGTGAACCTTACGGAACGTACCGGCCAGTTCTTCATGCCTGGACCACATCCGTACTGGTGGGTCGTAAGGGACCCGCTTACACCCGAGAGCGCTCGCATGCACCAGTCCATAACGGTTCCCGCGAATGGGGAGACGGCCTGGGATGACAACATCTACATGCCACCGGACGTAGCTGAAGAAGCCCGCCGCTGGGGATATGATCGCGCCGTTCTCAGGGCCCGCTTCTACGGGACCGACTGCTCAGGAAACGAGATTTCCGTAAGCGCTGACCTCCTTATCATATTCGACGAGGGTTGCCCGGACCTTACCATGCAGGACATCTGGGTTGTCCCCGAGGATTTCTCGCCTGGAGAGACCGTCAGCATCCACTTCAGAGCAAGGAACGTGGGAGACGCTTCCGCTGGTCCGTTCAGGGTAGCGATATTGTTTGATGGTCAGCCAATCGGATCCGGCACGGTCGATGGGATGTCCCCAGGCCAGGTCATTACCGGCAAGAAGGACAACTTCACATGGCCGTCTGACTCTGCGTGCCACACGATCACCGTGCAGCTCGACACAGAGAATGCTGTCCAAGAGTGCAGGGAAGACAACAACACGATGTCCCGCACCTTCTGCCCCACGGAGGAACCGCCAGACCTTCCAGACCTTATTATCGAGAGCATTGACTTCGGTTGTCCTCAAGACTTGCCGCCAGACTTCCCCATATCGTGGACGTGCACCCCCGAGGTTGTGGTTCGGAACATCGGCGCTGCCACGGCCCGCGGCCCATTCAAGGTGACCCTGTCCGCATGGGCTTCGGATTCGGATGTTGACCTAGGGTGCGAGAGTGTTACCACAATTCAGCAACTACTGCCCGGTGAGCGTTACGTGTGGAAAGTAGACGAGTGCAGCTCGCCGGTGTGGCAGTGTCTTCGTGCTGTGGTTGACCCAGACGGTGTTGTAGAAGAGAGCAACGAGGACAACAACACTCTTGAGGTCTGCTATGAAGAACCTGTGGAGCTTCCGGATCTCGTGGTCGACAGCATTGAGATCACAGGATGCGGATGGCCCCTCGGGGAGGATCACTTGCTCGAGGTCTTCCTTCTTGTTTCGGTCAAGAACATCGGTGGGGGTAGTGCCGGACCCTTCTCTGTCCAAGTACGCACCATAACCGATCCTCAGGAGATTGTGTGCACCAAACAGGTGGCCGGCCTACCTGCGGGCACGACGACTTTGCTGGAATGCTCTGTCCCCATTAGCGCTGAACATGAAGTTCGTCAGTACGTCACGGTGAGAGCCATCGCAGACGTAGACGGCGAGATTCAGGAAATACGCGAAGACAACAACACGCGTGACTTGACCTTCGATCCGCTCTGGGAATGCATACCATGACAGCAAGCTAGTCCTGACGCCGCTAACCACACGGGCAACCCGACCCGAACCGGGCAGAGAGTCGTACGAAGTGACCCACGTTCTCCACTGCCACTGGTCCTGCTAGTGCTTTCTGCGATTGAATGAACTCGAACTGCCATTACACCATCATGCCATTGTGACAGCACACCAGCACCAACCCTTGACAAGCACGCCCCACTTCCTATAATAGTATCTTGCTATAATAGTACCAACACCTATGCCCAACACGTGCAAACAGACACGAAGGAGAAAGGAGGCGGTTATGCCCTTGGTGAAGATCACCCGCAGCCGGCAGGTCAGCATCCCCAAGGACCTGTGCGACGAGATGGGCCTGCAGCAGGGCGACTACTTGGAGATCACCCGCTCAGGCGACCAGCTCGTCCTGCGGCCAAAGGTCCTGATCGACCGGGCCAAGGCAGAGCTTTCGGAGCTGCTGGAGCCGGTGTGGAAGCGCAACCGCGACGTGGACCCGGCCACCCTGGAGACCGATGTAGACGAGGCCGTGGCTGAGGTTCGTGCCAGTGAGGCCCGAGCTCGTTCGCGCACACGCCGCTGATGATCCGGTTCGTCCCTGACACTAATGTGCTCGTCAGCGCCACCATTGCCCGCGAGAGCCCGCCAGGCCAGATCCTGGTGGCGTGGCTCCAAGGAAGAGTAGAGCTTGCCACCTCGCCCATTCTCCTCCAGGAACTCGAACGGGTCCTCGAGCGGTCGCACATCCGCAAGTACCAGCAGCTCAAACCTGACGAGATCGCCAAGCTGGTGAAGCTGATCTCCCAGGCTGCCGTTATGGCCCCTGGCCGGCGGCGCGTCCGGATCATCAAAGAGGATCCAAGTGACAACCACGTCCTGAGCGCGGCGCTGGAATCGGAAGCCCGTTACATCGTCACCGGCGACCGCCACCTGCTGGCCCTGGGCACATACCGCGGCATCAAGATCGTTCAACCGACTGAGTTCCGTGCTCTTCTCGAGCGCGGAGACTAACCATCGGGCAGTCAGACGACGTTGCCAGCATGCCAGCCCGGTGCTACCTTCCATCACCTCGCGACCAATCGCTCCTTTGGCCAACTAGAAGGCCAGCTCAGACAGCGTCTCCACCGAAGAAGAAGGCCATCGGGAAGACCTGCGAAAGGCGCCTGTGAGAGTTGTTGACAGGAGTGCTGGCGTGGTACGGTAAAAGGGGCCAAGGTAGCAGTCGGGCCCAGTGTTACAGCATCACTCGCGTTGTCTAGAGAGGGCAGCGAGTTGGTCGCAAGTGAGCAGTCTGCATTGCCGACAACCCATACCGTGGACGTACTACTTAATCCTCAAGGAAACAGGGAGGCCGCCCGCGGGGACTATCCTCAACTCATCGCGAGCAAGAAGACAGGAGGTGTTTGGGGATGCGTAAGCTACTGCTGGCAGCTTTTGGGCTGATGCTCCTAGCATCCTTTGCGCAAGCCGTCCACATCGAAGTCGCTGAAGAAGTGGTGGAAGAGTGCATTCTCGAGATGTTCGCTATGCAAGGTGGCACAACAAGCCCTCCGCCGGGCACACACGTCTACGAATGCGGGGACACCGTCATGGTCGAAGCCATCTCCGCCGAAGGATGGGAGTTCCTGGGTTGGGAGCTCGAGGGCAGCGCGGACGCCTGCGATCCGCAAGAGAACCCGTGCGAGTTTGAGATTCACCCGTGCAATGAGCATGATCATGACGCGGGGTTTGCCGCGCACTTTGCGGAAGAGGACAACGGCTATCAGCCGCCTGCGGCAAGAGAAGTGAACATCGAAGTACTGCCGGAGGACGCCGGACCGGGGGAGCCGGGCACCATTCATGTGTACGGTACTTGGGAAAACAGTTGCGTCCCCGAGTATGTCGATCATAAGTCCTATCCCACCTTGTTCCGCATCGAGACTGTCAATCACTCCGAGACTTGTCTCACGGTTCTCACGGATTTCAGCTTTGAAGTCGAGGTCGAGGAGTTGCCCGAAGCATTCCACGTAGACGTGTATTACGAGTCCCCACCGGAGGACTATTTTGCCCTGATCGCCAGCGAATGGTTTCCGCTCTGGCTCGAACCAGGTCTACACATGCTGTCCGTTCCAGGAGCGCCCGAGGACGCCTCGCCGGAGAGCGTGTTCAGGCGAGTAGTTGGGGAGGGCACGTTTGTCATCTATGAGTACGTACACGGCCAGTACGTCGTGCCCACAGAGATCGACCCCGGTCGGGGTTACTGGCTGTACGCGTTTGAAAAGCTGCCCATCGAGATCCCGCGCGAACTGCCCGAGGGCGAGTACACGGTGGCCTTGGACGACGCCGGCTGGCACCAGGTGTCCACGCCCAGGTGGATGGTGGGCTGGCAAGACGTCACCTTCCAGAAGGGCGAAGAGGAGAGAAGCCTGGACGAGGCCATTGGGGCCGGTTGGATTGAGCCCTACGCCTTCCGCTACAGCCGGAAGGCTGAGGATTACGTCTCCATCGAGCTGCCCGGCACGATGGCCGGCATCACCCCGTGGTATGGCTACTGGCTCAAGACGCGCGAGCCGAACCTGACCATGGTCCTGCCGCTGGACGAGTCGCACTTCCCGGGTGCTCCGGGGCAGTCCTGAGCATGTGCGAAGTGCCGGGGAACCTACAGCTGAAGCGCCCCGGGATTGCCGCTACGGCAACATCAACCCGGGCACGAGGGCGGGCCCGCGGGGGGCCCGCCCGCTGTTACCAGGGAACTCAGGTGAGGTTGTCTTGCTAGCGCGTGATCAGGAGCCTGTCCGTTCCGGCGGGCATCCACCGGCCGCCAACCTTGGCCTCCAGCATGTACAGGTACACACCGTTGGCTACCGTGCGGCCCGCGCTGTCGGTGAGGTCCCAAGAAAGCTGGTTACCCGCCCCTTGGGACTGCCACACCGCCCGACCGCCAAGGTCGAGCACAGTCGCCCGCACGCTCTCCGCCGGAAGGCCCGTTACGCGGAACGTAGCTTGAGCGCCGGTCACCGGGTTGGGGTAACCGACCGCCGTCAGGAAGCCTGCGCTCAGCTCGGAGACGTTGGGCGCCGGCGGCGGGGTGAGCCGCGCAGGCACCTCGGCCAGCTTGAGATGCACCGCCGGGGTGGAGGGAAACCATGGCTCGTCCAAGGGGAGGATGGCCGTGAGTCCGGGACGGATCGTCTTCAGCCAGTAGCCCGTCCACGGGTCGATACGGGCGGTGGTTCCGGGAAGTACAATGGCCACATATTGTGTGTCCTCCGAGCAATACAAGAAGGCGTATGGCTCGATCCATTCCGCGGCGATCGCCGCCTCCAATGGCAGCGTGCTTTCCCCATCAGTAAATGTGACCCCCTGCCAAGGAACAGGCCAGCGCGGTGTGGATACAAGATGCCATCCGGCATCTTCGAGTTGAACCTCGTAGTCGCCCGAAGGCAGCACCCCGGTTACCTCGACCCGTAGTTCACCTTCCAGAAACAGCCAGTACCCTCCGCCCGGATCGACCACCGACGGCTCGTGGTAGGAGTTTCCCGGTGCCCACTCGAAGATAGTCAGCACATAACCTGCGACCGTCACCGATTGAAACGCGGCCGCCGGCTCGGGATCGGCGGGGAGGACCGGTACCGAAAGCAAGTGCCAACCAGACTCCAGTTGTCTGCTTGCCTGCGGGGAGCGGAACAGCGCGTGGATGGAATGGTCGTCCGTTACCTCGGCGAACGTGTATTCCCCTACCGCACCCACCGATACGCCGTCGATGAGCACCGCGTCGATCATATGCCCCTCGTCAGGGGTGATGGTGAACGAGGCCTCGGAGCCGTGGTCGACCTTCACCTTACCTGCAGGGGCGATCGTTCCGTTCTCCCCTGCAGTGGCCGTGATCGTGTACTGCTTGAGGGCAAAAGTAGCTTGGACACTGTGCTCGCCGGTTATGTCGGTGAGCGTGTGGGTAGCGACGCCGTTTGTGAAATCCAGCTCCTCGTAGACAGAGTGCCCGTCCACAAGCACGTCATCGATTACGTATCCCTTGGCGGGAGTAATGGTGAACGACTTCTCCGTACCCTTAAGCACGTCGACTTCGCCAGCGGGCTCGATCGACCCTCCCTCATCGGCGGAGGCGGTGATCGTATGGTAGGGCAATGGGTCGAACTGCGCGGTGAGCGCGTAGTCGTCGAGCATCTCGATACTCGTTTCCGCGGCTGCAGGGTCGTCCACTGTACCCGTGTCCCCGATCCACCCCGCAAACGAGTGATCCTCGTCCGCCTGCGCATGCAGGGGTACTCCCGTGCCGTGCTCGTAGCTGAACGTGCCTTCTCCAGGCACGATGACGTGTCCTCCTTCCGTACTGGTCACCTCGAGCTCGCGTGTGTCGGGGGCGAAGGTCGCGGTGACCGTTATATCCTGGGTGACGTTGGTGTCCTTCCGTGTCTTTGTCTCCACCCCGTCATCCCAATCCACGAAGCGGTACCCGTCCGCCGGCGCTGCCGTCACCGGATCACCGTCGTCTCCGTCCTTCACCGTCTGTACTACCTCCGTCTGGCCGTTCACTGTGCCCCCTGGGCCGGCAAGGTAGGTCAGCGTGTATGTGCGCACGAACTCGGCGTGGATGGTGTGATCTTCGGACACATTGTGAAAGGTGTGCTGCTCCACCGCACCGATCGACTGGCCGTCGACCACAACGTCGGCAATGGCATGTCCCTCGGCGGGGGTGATGGCAAACGTTTGGCTCCCGCCTGCAGCTAGCGGAACCTCGCCTACGGGGTCGATGCTCCCGCCCTCAGCTGCCGTGGCCGTGATTGTATGGACCTGGGCCGAGAAACTTGCGGTGAGGGCACGGTCGTTCGTCGCCACAAAGGAGTACTCGGCAGCCGCCGAGACGAATGCTCCGTTCTCCGTCCACTCCACAAAGCTGTACCCTTGAGCTGGAGTCGCAAGCAGGGTAGCCGTCTCCCCATGTTCATACTGGCCCTCTCCGACAACAGAACCAGCATCTTCAGGAACGACGGTCACGTCAATGGTGTAGACCCTGGCGGCAAAGTTGGCGGTGGCCGTTTTGTCCTCGTCCATGGTCACCGTGGTCTCGGGGGAACCTGTGTCAGAGACCGGCCCGGTCCAATGGGTGAACTCCCAGCCATCCGCTGGCGTGGCCATGATGGTGACTACTTCACCCACGTCGAACTCATGGGTTCCGACCCCCGGGACGGTGGAACCTTGCCCGTCGACCCCCATGGTCAGCGTGTGCAACTGAGGGACTTCCTCGAACACAGCTCTGATCGTCCAGTCCGATTGTGCCGGCCACTCAGGGTCGGGCCTGAGCTGCAGAGTGGTTAGGGCTTCAGCGGTGGAGGTGACCTCATCATCGGGATCCACGAGCTCCCAATGGCCAAACTGATAACCTGCGGCGGCCGACGCCTCGAGCTCAACATCTATGCCGCCCCCGTCCGCATCAGCGTACCAGACAGTCGTCGAGTCGCTGAATTCTGTTCGCTCTGGGTATAGGGGCTGGGGAGCAACCGTAACTGTCCCTTCGCCCACCAGATCGATGTACACACGGTACTCCTGCTTAGGAGGAGGGGGAGCACTTCCTAGAGCAGTGTCACCCACCGCCAGAAGCCCTAACTCATCTTCTACAGTTGGTTTTGAGAAGTGATGTCCTGTAGGGCACTACGACGCCTGGACAGTTGTCTTGGCACTACGGATGACCTCTCGCGCGGGGGGAGGGATTGCCACCCCGGCGGCTTTGAACACCTTGCCCGCCACGCCCTTGAGCGGTGGCCGCAGGACGTAGCGCTTCCTCTGGTGGCGAACCTCCACTTCCCGTACCTCCGCAAGGTCTCGTAGGACATCCCCCCACTCGAGCTTGAGGCCCTTCCTCTGGAGCCTGCGATCGAGCTCGTGAAGGAGCACCAGCGCCAGGAAGCTGACGAAGATGTGCCCGGTGATCGTCGCCTGGTACTTGTGGAAGATGGGCCGCGTCTCCAGGAGATCCTTGGCCGCTCGGAAGAACTGTTCTACGTTGAGGAGGCGCTTGTACTGAAGCGCCACCTCGGCGGCCGGGAGGTCCGTGTTCGTCCGGAGCACCCACTTGCCGTCGAACCGGGCCTCGGCCTCCACCTTACGTAGGTCGATCCTGACTGCATCCTTCTCCACCCTGAGGTAGCGCCGGAAGCCGCGGTTTCCCACCAACGCCTTGGGACCCTGGGCGAGCTTCTCCTTGAGCGCCTCCAGGATCAGCGCGCGGTCTCTTTCGTCCTTGGCTTGCTCTTCAGGGTTCAGGCACACAATGTACCGACGGCCTTCGACATGCACTTCCTTCACCTGGAGATTGTCGGCAACCTCCTGGTACCGGCCAGGGTGGGACAGCACCTGCTCCCGTACTTCCTTAGCCCGCCGAAGGCGCATCCCCAGGATGTACCCCAGATCCCGTGCCTCCAGCCCGTCGATCACCTCACTGCTGACCATCCCCCGGTCGGCAACGAAGCACACCTCGGACAGGTTGAACCGCTCCCGTGCTCGATCTACCACCGGAAGGAGGGCCCGCACATCGGTCTGGTTCCCCCGGTACACCTCACAGCTGATCGGCCTCCCGTCGCCAGAGAGCATCGCGCCCACCACCACCTGCTTGAGCTCCGGCCGGTGATCGCGCGAGTGTCCATGCGCCCCTAAGGTTCCCCCGTCCCCGTGGAAGTAGAGGCTCGTCGTGTCGAAGAACACAAGCTTGAGGTTCGTAAAGAGGTCCCGGCTCCGGGAGAAGAGTTTCTCCTCGATCCCGTCTTTCTCCTCCCCCAGAAAGCGCATCGCTCGGTACAGGTGATGGAGCTCAAGGCCTTCGGCTTCAGGGACAGCCACGTCACGCAAGAAACGGTGCCCCTGACGGTCCGATCCCGACTCGAAGAGGCGATGAACGGTACTTGCCAGCAGCGCCCGCTCCACCGGGAAGGAGAACTTACGACCCGAGAGCTTCTCCTCCAGGATCTCCCGCAGCCCCAGCTCCTCCCACAGACGTCCGAACACAAGCGATGGCCCCACCGTGCGTTCCCCCAGAGCAGAAAGCGTCCCCTTCTTGTAGGCCTCCTGCACCTCCACCTTGTCGGCAAAGCGCCCCAGGGACCGCAACAGGGCGTCCACGCCGCCCTTCTCTTGCAAGATGTCTGCCCGACCCAATGTCGCCACCACCCGCTGGCGGCTCCTTCCGTCCACCCGACGGTTCTCCACCAGCTGCAGGTACGTGTAGCCTCCGACGCGCTTTTGTCGTACGAACATAGGGTTCCCCTTACCATCACAATACTAGCACTGCTAGCGTGACAAGGTAAGGGGACAACCGTCACTCTATTGGCACCACAAACTCGCGTTTCTCCGACCCCCGGTGCCAACAGGTCTGCATTCTCAGTGTCGACTACCCCCGCAACTGTAGAAGATGAG
>SL_5KL_010_SEDDRAFT_10001710_pt1 | contig 12940 bp, 14 predicted proteins | sample SodLakKL_010_SED_FD_9118 | JGI IMG/M metagenome (IMG submission 9118)
ACACTTCCGGTAATGGCACGGTTTCTCGCTTGGCTGTTGCGCGGGTATCAGAGGGTGATCTCGCCGGTGCTTCCCGCCCGCTGCCGTTTCTATCCCACATGTTCGGAGTACGCCCGGCAAGCGCTACTCAAGCACGGAGCGCTACGCGGAGGGTGGCTGACCGTAAAGCGCCTGGTGAAATGCGGGCCGTGGCACCCCGGAGGGCATGACCCCGTGCCCTAAGGGAACTGTCCCTCGCCTGCAAAGGGGGGTGTTAGCCCCAGATGTCGACGGCTACACCGGCCATGGCCTTCGCCGCCACCAGCATCCCGCGGCGTGCGCGCTCGCTGCAGGAGGCCTCGGCGAACTCCCGCGAGTGTCCAGGGGTGTTCCCTTCGGTGATACGCACGTAGGGATGGATCGCCGGAACCACCCAGGATACGTCCCCCATGTCGGTGGAGCCCAGGCCGCCGGCGGGGGGATCTTCCGGCTCTCCCAGTTCGGCCAGCTGCTTTCGGAACAACTCGACAAGCTTAGGGTCCGGGCGAATGGCTTTGTACTCGTGCGCCACCTTGCTGAAGCTAAGCGACGCCCCGGTGGACAAGGCCGCACCTTCCGCGCAGCGCCGCAGCTTGTCCAGGAGCACGTCTCGGTATTCGTTGTCCGGTGCCCGTACGTAGAAGCGCGCCGCAGCCCGCTCGGGAACGATGTTGGGCTTCTGGCCGCCATCGGTGATGATGCCGTGGATACGGGCTCCATCGGCAATGTGTTCCCGCAACGCGTTGATCCCGACGAAGGTCTGGATGACTCCGTCCAAGGCGTTGATCCCGTCCTCAGGCTGTGAAGAGGCATGGGCCGCGCGGCCTTGGAACACCAGTTCCACCTCTGTGATGGCCAGCGAGCCGCGATCCACCAACGTCGCCGAGGCGGGGTGTACCATCAACGCCGCGTCGAGTCCGTCGAAGAGACCGGCCTCGATCATGTGCAGCTTGCCGCCTCCGCCTTCCTCAGCCGGCGTCCCCAGAACCACCAGCGTGCCCGGGAGTTGTTCCTTGAACGGCGCCAGGCCCAGAGCAGTTCCCACGGCACTGGCGGCGATGAGGTTATGCCCGCAGGCGTGCCCCAGACCGGGCAGCGCGTCGTACTCGGCGAGCACGGCCACGCTCGGGCCCGGCTGCTTGGCCGGGTGTTCCGCCCTCAGGGCGGTGGCAATCCCCCCGGCTTCCCTTTCCACTTCGAACCCTCCGCCTTCCAGCATGTCGGCGATCCATCCCACCGCCTGGTGCTCCTCGTAACCCAGCTCCGGATGGGAGTGGATACGCAGCGCAAGGTCCCACAATCCGTCGGCCAGCTCGTCGATTCGCTCCCAAACACGCTGTTTCATCCTCTTGTCCTCCCTCACCTGTTCGACACCAAATACCTGTCTATCGCCGCTGCGGCCTGTTTGCCCGCTCCCATGGCCGAGATAACGGTCGCCGCACCGGTCACGATGTCCCCGCCGGCGAACACCCCCCGGCGTGTGGTAGCCCCCGATTCATCCGCCTGCACTGTACCCCACCGGCTTACCTCCAGCCCCGGTGTGGTCCGCGGAACCAGTGGATGGGGTTGGTTGCCTACGGAGACGATGCAGGTATCCACTTCGAGCACGAACTCCGAGCCCTCGATGGGGACAGGCCGTCGCCGGCCGGAGTCATCCGGCGGGCCCAATTCCATGCGCAGGCACTCCATCGCAGTGAGGTCACCGTCTTCCCCGTAGAACTCCACCGGGTTGACCAAAAAGTTCATTTCCACGCCTTCCTCACCGGCGTGATGAATCTCCTCTGCCCGAGCAGGCATTTCAGTTTCCGTACGCCGGTACAGCACCATGACGCTCTCCGCTCCCAGTCGCAATGCGGTGCGGGCGGCGTCCATAGCCACGTTGCCCCCACCGACGACCGCAACCCGACGACCCATCCGGACGGGTGTGTCCCACGCAGGAAACTCCCACGCCCGCATGAGATTCACCCGGGTGAGGAACTCGTTCGCCGAATACACCCCGATCAGCGTTTCCCCAGGGATGCCCAAGAAACGAGGAAGGCCGGCACCCGTGCCGGCAAATACCGCCTCATACCCTTCGGCGAACAGGCCCTCCACAGTCACCGTCTTGCCCACCACCACGTTGGTCTCTATGTTCACCCCTAGGCTGCGAATCCCCTCCACCTCGAAGTTCACCACGTCCTTGGGTAGGCGAAACTCAGGGATCCCGTACATGAGAACGCCGCCGGGTTCGTGCAGTGACTCGAACATCGTCACCTCATGCCCCATAAGGCGCAGGTCGCCGGCGCAGGTGAGTCCCGCAGGGCCGGAGCCGATCACAGCCACCCGCCGCCCGCTGGGGGCGGCAGGTTGGGCCAACTCCGCTCCGTGCTGGCGCTCCCAATCGGCCACGAACCTCTCCAGCCGGCCGATCGCGCTGGGCTCGAACTTCTTACCCAACGTGCACACTCCCTGGCATTGCGTCTCCTGTGGACAGACCCGCCCGCACACCGCCGGCAGGCTGTTGGTGCGTTTGATGGTCGCCGCGGCGGCGCGGAACTCTCCGTTCTCAACCTGTTTGATGAACGTGGGGATATCCACCTCCACCGGACAACCGGCCGCACAGGGCTTCCGCTTACACTTCAGGCACCGGGCCGCCTCTTCGCGCGCCTCTTCCTCGTCATACCCAAGCGGTACCTCGGCGAAATTGCGGATGCGGGAACCCGGGTCCTGTTCCCTCATGGGCACCTGGTTCTCGCGGATCATCGCGTGGCCTCCTCGACCATGCGGCGGTACTTATCCACCGCGCATCGCTCCTGTTCCTGGTAGGCGGTCAGCCTGGCGATGAGGAGGTCCCAGTTCACCTTGTCGCCAGGAAACTCCGGGCCGTCTACGCAGGCAAACCGGACCTTGTCATCCACCTCCACCCGGCAAGCCCCGCACATACCCGTGCCGTCGATCATGATCGGGTTGAGGGACACGGTTATCGGCACGCCTGCGTTCCCGGCCGCCTTGGCGCAGAATTTCATCATCACCGCGGGTCCGACAGCCCACACATGCGCCACCCGTCGCGCGGCCAGGATCTCGGCCAACGGTTCGGTGACCAATCCCTTGCGGCCCGTACTACCGTCGTCTGTGGTCACCACAAGTTCATCGCACACATCCCGTAACCGATCGAGCCAAAACAGAAGGTCGCTGGAGCGGGCACCGGCGATCCCCACCACCTTCGCCCCGGCTTCCTTCAACGCCCGGGCGATGGGATACACCGGTGCAATCCCAACCCCGCCGGCAACGCACACCGCGGTTCCCTCAGGGACGATTTCCGATGGCTCCCCCAGCGGTCCGACCACATCGCGCAACCCATCTCCCACGGACAACCGGTCATGCATCTCCCAAGTCGTCTTCCCTACCGCCTGTACGACCAACGTGATCGTCCCCCGCGACGCATCCCAGTCGGCCAAGGTCAACGGGATGCGCTCCCCTCTGTCGTGAAGGCGTACGACAACAAATTGTCCCGGGTTGGCCGCTTGTGCTACCCGGGGAGCTTCCACTTCATACTGGTCCATCTCGGGGCCTAACTGTTGCTTGGCTACAATGGGATGCATTCAGTCTTCCACTCCTTTGCCGCCACTGGCCATTGCTAGGACTGATTCCCCGCGGAAAACACACAGTCGACTCGGGGGGCCAACCATCTACAACAGGTGTACCACAGCGGAGAACACCATGTCCTGGGTCCATTCGTCCCATCCTGCCGGTTTGGAGAAGGACAGCTGCACCGCAGCCTCCACACCCCCCAGGTTGAATGCAAGCTCAAACGCGGCCGACTGGGTCCCCTCGCTCTCGTCAACGAAGAAGTCGTGGCGCAACCCGTAAGCAGCGTTGAACCTGGTGATGTCGTTCAATCGATAGTCGTACGAGGCGGAGAGCCGTACAGTAGAGCGGCGGAATGTGGGGTCGGGGACAATGGAATAGCTTGCCGACAGCCGCATCTGGGACCCGGGCTCCGGGGCCAGAGCAACGTCACCGGCAACCCTGACCATCACATCACGGTCCTCTCCCCGCGGATCGAGCACATCGTATGTCGCCCCGAAGGTCACATTCCACCCGCAGAATCTTTCCCAGCCCGTGTCCAGGATGATCTCCTCCAATGCCAGAAGGGCTTGGGCGTCCAGTCGCGTGTCCGTGACCTCCAGGAACAACTCCTCCACCTCCGACAGTAGCTCGGCCATGGTCTCGTATTCGCCTGCGCGGCCTATTTCCTCGGCCAGCTGCATGACCAGCTCGTCAGGCAGGGAAGCCACCACCGCTCCCATATCCAGCAGGGTCCGTTCCGCCCGCAGCGCTTTTGCAAGCGGAGTTACGTCCGAGAAGCGTCCGTATCCAAGACCCGCCTCCACGGTCAACCCCGGTTGCACATACCCGGTGGCGAACAGCCCGTCCACACCTCCGTAGGCAAAGAACGGGGTTTCGGCGCCGAAATACCTCTGCATCCGACCCCGCGCTTGGGAGTCCAGGCTGGCCAAGCTAAGGGCCCTTAACACAAAATCCCCACCTGCGGCCACCTCGAACCCCATGAGCGAGCTATCGTACAACTGCGAATAGCTAAGGGAAAGCCGTCCCGAGTTGATATCCGCGTTCGGGCGCGTGGGATCACGATAATACCTGTAGTTGAACGAGCTCTTCAGCTCTATGATGTTCGTCTCGGGCATTCGGTAATCGCACAGGCTTAACGCGGACGCAGTGAAGGCTGTCGCCGCCATCCATAGAAAGACAAGCGCCCACTTTCGCATCAGCATTACCTCCCGTCGTACGCAAAGCAAATTCTAGCCGATGTCAGCTCCCCCCGCTTCCCCCCCAAACAGCGCAAGCGGGCGAAACGTAGCGGGCAGCAACCCGTCGAGGCCTACACCCACAAGCCGTACCCCTTTGCCCTCGTCCGGCATGCGCCGTTCCCAAAGCGCAATCACCTGATCGACGATCAACCCCGGATCATCCGTGGGTTCAACCAGGCTCACCTGCCGGGTCTGTGTGCTGAAGTCCGACCAGCGCACCTTCAACCTCACTGCCTGGGCCAACAGGCCTTCTTCGGCCAAGCGGGAGGATACGCTGTGGGCCAACCGTCGTAGCTCCTCCGCGATGACCTCGCTGTCGTATACGTCCTCGGGGTAGGTGATCTCCTGGGAGTAGCTCTTTGCCTCACGAACCGGGACCACCGGGGTGTTGTCCTGCCCCCGGGAGAGACGCCACAGTTGGCCTCCCAGGCTGGGCCCGAACCAAGAGTACAGCACCCCGGGGTCGACCTTCTGCAAGTCCCCGACTGTGCGCACGCCGCGTTCATGCAGGCGCCGGGCCGTCTTCGGGCCCACCCCCAGCAGCCTCTCCACGGACAGCGGCCGCAGGAAGCCGTCGGTGTCTTCGGGGCGGATGATGCGCAGCCCCGCGGGCTTCGCCACCTCCGAAGCCAGCTTGGCCAACAGCTTGTTTGTCGCCAGGCCCGCCGAACACGAGATGCCCACGCGGCGGGGTAGGTCGCGGTGAACAGAGGCAGCTACGGTTTCCGGCTCATCCATCTCCGATAAGTCCACATACGCCTCATCCAACGACACCGGCTCCACCAGATGGGAGTGCTCGGCCAGGAAGGCGCGCATCTCCCGGGATACCTCCTCGTACCGCGCATGTCGGGGAGGAAGGAACACCCCGTGGGGGCACAACCGCCGCGCTTGAGCCATGGGCTGAGCAGAGTGCACCCCGTAGGCGCGTGCCTCATAGGAGGCGGTGGACACAACCCCCCGCGGCCCCATGCCCCCCACGATCACCGGCCGTCCCACCAAGGAAGGATCGTCCAGGCGCTCCACCGCGGCAAAAAACGCGTCCATGTCCACATGCAGGATCCAGCTCGCCATCGTGCACCATCGTAGCCGCTGACCCGGCCGGTGACCAATCCTTCGTTCGACACACGCCGACTCCAGTGAGCCGTTACACTCTCCGCACGGCGACATCCAGGGAAGGATGCGACGCCATCGTCGTAAGGAGGAGGCATGGCCTACCGATACACGGTTCTCGGGGCAGGGCGACAAGGGGTCGCGGCGGCCTACGATCTGGGGTTGCGCGGCCAGGCGGACAGCATCGTACTCGCCGATGCATCCTGGACAGCGGCCAGCCGTGGCGCGGAGCGGCTGAACACACTGCTGGGCAAACACGTGACAACTCCGCATGTGCTCGATGCCGCCGACCACGCCGCAGTGCGGGAGGCCCTGACCCAGAGCGACGGGCTCCTGTCGGCGGTGCCGTTTGCACACAACGAGGACCTAACACGCCTGGCCGTGGATTCGGGCACCCACATGGTGGACCTGGGAGGGCATACCGAGGTCGTCCGCCGCCAGCTTGCCTGGGACCGCGCGGCTCGCGAGTCCGGGGTAACCTTGGTCCCCGACTGTGGAATGGGGCCAGGCATGAACATCACACTGGCGCTGGCCGCTATGGAGCTCCTGGACGACACCCGCGAGGTACGCATCTACGACGGCGGGTTGCCGCAGGCACCTCGCCCCCCGTGGAACTACAGCTTGCTGTTTCATGTACAGGGGCTGCTCAACGAATACGAAGGATGCGCGTTTTACCTCCGTGATGAACAGGTCACTTCGGTACCCGCTCTGTCGGAGCTCGAGCACGTGGAGATCTCGCCCCTCGGCACGTTGGAGGCGTTCGTCACCTCGGGGGGACTGTCCACCATGCCCTGGACGTTCGCCGGGCGCCTCGCTACCTTGGAGAACAAGACCCTCCGCTATCCAGGCCACTGCGCCTTGTTCACCTCCCTGCGCGACGCAGGACTGTTGTCCACAGAGCCGGTGAGCGTCGGAACCACCTCCGTGTCCCCGCGGGCTCTCCTGGAAGCGCTGCTTGTGAGGGAACTCACCGATACGGCTGTCCGCGACGTGTGCGTGATCTACGTATGCGCACGGGGAACGCTCAACGGCGCTCCGGCCGAGGGCTACGCGCACTTGGTGGACCGATATGACGAGGACACCGGGTTCTTGGCTATGGAAAAGCTCACCGGCTGGCACGCCGCACTGGTGCTGTCGCTCGCCGTGCAGGGGACCATTGGGCCGGGAGCGGTGCCTGTGGAATCGGCCCTCTCAGGACAAACCTTCTTGCAGATGGCCCCGGCCCGCGGCTGGCAGGTGTCCTTGGAAACGTCGGAGGCAGACCAGGGCTGAGGCCGGTCATCCCCGGCCTCTACTTGCCCTGTACTTGCCTCAGTGTTATAAGAGCACACGAGGAAGCACTGCTGCTCTACAAGGGGGGTATCATGCGCTGGATGTTGGCCGCATTGGGTGCCATATCCGTACGGGTGGCGGCACTGGCACAGAACGAGGAGCAAGTAGAGGGCATGATCCAACGCGCCCTTGCCTTCTTCCACACAGCGGCGGAGTGGATCGGGGAGGGACTGACGCGGTTGGTGGATCTCCTCATCCCTGGTGCTCCGCCGCCGGGCATCGCCTCGCCGCTCGGTTACCTGGGGCTCCTGACCTTGATCCTTTTTCTGTTCGGCATTGTGGCCGCAGCCCGTAAAGTCATCTGGATTCTGGTTGGCGCCGGATGGGTGCTCATGGTGGTGCGGATCATCCTCCACGCCATAGGCACGATCTGATCCACACGGCGTATACTGGGCCGTATGGCAACCAAGTCGCGCCGGCCGCAGATGGAGGACGTACTAAGCTGCAGACTGAACGGCCTGGCAGTGGTATGCGAGAATTTGGCCAACCCTCACAACGTCGGGGCCGTTATCCGTAGTTGCGAAGCGCTGGGCATCCTGAACGTGTACATCGTGGAAGAGCGCGGGCCCAGCAAGCTTTCTCCACAGGTGACCGCAGGGGCCGACGCCTGGGTGGGTGTGCACCGCTACCGGAGGGCAAGGCGGGCGCTGGGCGATTTGCGGGCGTTGGGTTATCGGGTCTACGCCGCCACCCCCGAGGCCGACGCGTCCGACTTGGAAGATATCCGCTGCGATGCTCCGTTGGCGTTGCTCTTTGGAAACGAACAAGACGGGATCACCGAAGAAGCATTGGAATACGCTGACGGTACGTTCACGATCCCCATGTACGGCTTTGTGGGCAGCCTGAACGTATCCGCCGCCGCAGCGATCGCGGTCTACACCTGCAGCCGACGCTGGCGGAGCATCCGCGGGGAGGGGGACCTCTCCCCCGCTCAGCGGGAGGAGTGGCGCGGGCGGTACCTAGAGCAACAGCAGAGGCGGCGTGGCACGCTCTAGGTGGGTGTATTGGCTGTTTCTCGGGACGGTCACAGGAGCCGTGCTCATCGCCCTTGTCTTCACTGCGCTGGGCTACTTCGGGGCCTTCCTCTGGGAGGTAGTGCTTAAGCTGTACAGGAGGTGCCAGCCTCGCCCCAGCGGGGCGTAACGGATACAACCGGCCGAGCATGTCACATACGCTGGGACTTGCATCCCTACTCCACGATCAACGAAGAGGACAGCCTGTCGTAATCAGCTAGCAGAAACTCGTCGCTCAGGGCCAACGCGTCCACCGGGCACACATCCACACACTGCGCGCAGAACGTACACCGAGCTACGTGCATGCGGATCTTCTTATCTTCAGGCTTGAACTTGATCACCTGCGCCGGACATACGCGGATACACAGCTGACAGCCAATGCAGGTCTCCCTGTCGTAGGCGATCTTCCCCCTGAACTTCTCCGGAACGGGGACCGGGGGGATCAAGGTGGCCTTTCCCGCGCCCACGTTCTCCAGCAGTCCGGTGACCGAGCGCGGCATGTACTTGGCAGGAAAGCGATTGGTGACCACTCGAGAAAAGAGCTGGGAGAACAACGTCTTCAGGATCATCCCATCACCACCTTGTCCAACACAAGCAAGACCAGGCCGGCCAGGGCCACGGCGGTGACCGGAATCCAAAAGCTCCGCGCCACCTGATCCACCTTCAGGCGAGCGAACGCCACCCGCACCGTGGTCACAGAGACGAACACCACGGCGAACACCTTCACGAAGAAGAACACCTGGTCCACAAGCGAGGCCCACGCCCCCTCAAGCCCAACTGCCCCGGCTATCCCATAGGGGACAAACAGCGCCACCACCACTGCCCCCATGGCGACCGTTTTCACCGCATCGGCCAGGTAGAACAGGGCCAGGTTCACGCCGGAGTACTCGACGAGCAACCCACCAGCGATCTCCGTCTCCGCCTCGGGGATATCGAACGGGATCTTGGAAAGCTCCGCCGGGGTGACCACAAGAAGACACAACAGCAACAACGCCAGCCCCAGCACCCCCAACGGTCCGACCACCGCCCACAACGGGTTGGCCGCCACGGTCGCCAACGAGAACGCGGGGCTATGCCCCAATGCCGCCAGTCGCCACACCACGCCCACGACAGCAACGGCCAGGGGGAACTCGTAGGACATCATCATCACGATCTCCCGTTGCGCCCCCACCGAAGCAAACGGCGAGCCTGAAGCGAATCCGCCCAACGCCATCGCCACTGCGGGCATGGCCAGCAAATAGAGCACCAGTATCAGATCGCCCTGCCCGGAAAGCACCGGCTCGAACGGCCCCAGCGGCAGATACAAAAGCACGGTGACCGACGCCACGATCGCCAGAAGCGGCGCCGCGTGGAACAGCCACGCCACGGCATCGCGCGGGACCACGTTCTCTTTGACCATGAGCTTGCCCACATCGCGGAACGGCTGCCTGAGCGGCGGGCCGAGCCGGCCCTGCATGCGGGCGGCCAGCTTCCGGTCCAAGCCCTTGTACATAAGGCCCAATATCCCCGAGCCCAACACCACTACCGCCGACTGCCACACAAGCTGCAACGGGCTCATCCGCACACCCTCCGCGTCTTCTCCCATGAGAGGCGTAGAAGATCCTCTTTGGCCATCTCTTCGCGGGTACCCTTTCGTACGACGTGAACCCTATCCATACAGCACATGCACGGGTCGATGGAGGCGGCGATGATGGGAATGTCGGCGATCTCCTGATCGCGGAACATCGGGCGCCACGGCATCAGGTTGGAATAGGTGGGAGCTTTGACCTTCCACACCACCGGGCCTTCCACCCCCGCTTCCAGCCGCACGTAGTGAATGACTTCGCCACGGGGCGCTTCGTGCCGGCCGATTCCCTCGCCCTCTGCCTTCTTAAGTTGCGCCAACAGTGCAGGGATCTTGGGGATGCTGGTGATCTCCCCCTCGGGCATGTCCCGCAAGCACTGCTCGATCAAGTCCAACGATTGGGCCACTTCCAGAAGCCGCACGATGATCCGATCGTACACATCGCCGTGCACGGCGACCCCGTAGTCCTCAGGCGTTAACGCCGAGATCTCATAGTCTCCGTACACCAGGTACGGCCAATCCTGGCGGACGTCCTTACGCAGACCCGACGCGCGGGCCACCGGACCCACCGCACACAGCTCATGCGCCTCCTCCGCCGTGAGCACGCCCACATTCCGCGTCCGTGCTTCCACCGACGCGTCCCGAAGGAACGTATCGGAGAGTTCCTCAAACAGCCCTCGGTAGTAACGGATCATCTCGAACAGCTTCGGATGCTGCTCGGGGGTGATGTCACGCCGTACACCGCCGAACATGGGGATTGCGTAATCCACCCGGTTTCCCGTCAGCTCCTCCAGGATGTCCATGACCCGTTCCCGCACCTTCCACGAAAGGTGGAGTAGGGTATCGAATCCCAGTTCGTGGGCAGCCACTCCCGCCCATAGAAGGTGAGAGTGAATGCGCTCCAGCTCACTGACGATGACCCTGATGTACTGCGCCCGCGGAGGAACCTCGATCCCAGCCGCCTGTTCCACCGCCTGGGTCAACACTATGGGGTGAGAGATCGAGCAAATCCCACAGATCCGCTCCGCTAGGTACAGAACCTGTATCAAATTGCGCCGCATGCCCATGTATTCGATGCCCCGATGGACGAACCCCGGGTTCACATCAACATTTCTTATCCGTTCGCCCTCCACATCGAACACAAAACGAAGGTTCTCTTTCAAGGCCGGGTGCACGGGACCTACGGGTATCTGGTATACCTGTTTACGTGTCTCCATCGCGCTCCTCCCACTTCACCGTACGGCGTACCAGCCCGGCCGTCTCCTCGTCGTCCTGCCTCCAGGGGTGCGCGGTCATATCCTCGGGCAAAAACAGATTTCTCGTGTCGGGCAGCCCTGCGAACTCCACCCCCAGAAACTCGCGCTTCTCCCGCTCGGTCGTCTCCGCTCCGGGGATAAGCCCACACAGCGACGGCGCCCATAGATCGCCCTTGGGAAGCATAAGCCGCAGGGTGAGCAACACCTCCCCTCCCTCGGTGCCGTAGCCCACCGCCAGGTGGTACAGAAGCTCGATCTCCTCGCCCGCGTCACGCCCGGAGATGACCGAGAAGTGCACCGGTGCCAGCTTAAGCAAGGCATCTACGGCCGAGGGCAACGCTTCCCGTCCAAGGTCGACCCACAGCTCCTCGATCTCCCGAGGCTTGGCCACCCCCACGGTGCGGACCCGTACCTCCGGCTCAGGAAGCGCCTCACCCACGCCCTCGCGCAACGCTTGCACGACACCACCGATGGTCATGCCTTCTCCCCCGCTTCCAGACCCTCCAGCTTGGCCACGGCCTTGACCACCCCATCGATGATGGCCTCCGGGCGCACCGGGCAGCCGGGGACGTACACGTCCACGGGAATGATCTCGTCGATCGGGCCGGCCACATTGTACGACTCATAGAACACGCCGGAGGTCGAGCCACAACCGCCCACCGACAGCACCGCCTTCGGATCAGGCGTCTGCTCGTAGATCCGTCGCACCCGGTCGGCCATAGGGCGCGTCACCGTACCTGTTACCAAAAGCACATCCGCATGCCTGGGGGTGCCCACCAGCATAATCCCGAACCTCTCCACGTCGTAGCGCGGGGTCAGGGCAGCCACGATTTCGATGTCGCAGCCGTTGCACGACCCTGTCGGAAGGTGATACACCCACAGCGCGCGCTTGAACGACGACAGCCTCATCCGTCCTCCTAGCTGAGCATGACCACAAGGAATACCACGGCCAACATGACCACCAGCCACGTAACGTAATCGGACACCATGCCGGTGTGAAATGCCCTCAGTCCGTCGATAACCGGCCGCAATGCCTCCACGAACCCCCAGTACATATGCTGTCCGCCGACATGCACGCCCTCGGGCATCGGTTCACCGGACAAGAACGGGGTTTCCTGTTCCGTCCCCCGCTTGTAGTCCTGTCGGCCTCTCGACCGCAGCGCCCAGGCCAGGAGGGCCACTCCGGCGGCCAACGCCAGCCAGATCAGCGGACTCCAAAAGCCCTCGCCTGTCAGTAGGCGCACATCAACCTCCCAACACTGCAACCAAGTATGCGTCTCTCCCCGTCCACAGCGCCTCCGCTGCCGGGGCCACGATATGCCTTACCACCACATCCGGGAACAGACCGAACGCGATCACCACCGCCGCCAATACCCCCATGCTCACCAACATGGTCGGGGAAAGCGGTTTGGAGACGAAATGCTGCCGCGGGCCCAGGAAAGCCCCCTGGAAAGCTCGGACGAACACAGCCAAGAGCAGTATCGATGCCAGCACAGCCAACGCCGCCAGTATGGGGGACAGCATAAACACCGACTGGTAGATCATCAGCTTGGAGGCGAACCCATTAAGCGGAGGGATCCCGGCCAACGCCAGAGCCCCCAACAAGAAGAACCCGCTCGTCCAGCGCTCGGTATGGGCCAAGCCTCCCAAGGAACGCAGGTCCCCGGTCCCTGCCGTGCGGCGCACCGCCCCCACGCACAGGAACAACAGGCCAATGCACGCCGCATCGTTGATCATATGGAACACGCTGCCCTGCAGCGCCATCTGACCGTACTCCGGCCGCGCGCCCACTGTGACCAGCCCCACTCCCGCTGCCAGGAGCATATACCCTATCTGAGA
>SL_5KL_010_SEDDRAFT_10001711_pt1 | contig 12937 bp, 13 predicted proteins | sample SodLakKL_010_SED_FD_9118 | JGI IMG/M metagenome (IMG submission 9118)
TCCAAGGTGTCCCTCCTTGGCGTACTGGAGCCGGCGAGAGGAATTGAACCTCTGACCTGCGGTTTACGAAACCGCTGCTCTGCCTGCTGAGCTACGCCGGCGTGATCGTCCGATGGTACGCGGTTCAAAGAGCGTGGTCAAAGCTTCGCGCTGCTGTGAAGCCCCCACCGTACGCTGTGTATAATGATCGCCAGAGGGTTGTTTCTCTCGATCGAGGTGAGCACTCATGGACAAGGGCACGTACCGTATTAAGACGGGATTTGCAGAGATGTTCAAGGGCGGTGTGATACTGGATGTCACCACCCCCGAACAGGCGCTGATCGCCCAGGACGCGGGCGCCGTGGCGGTGATGGCTCTGGAACGGGTCCCCGCCGACATCCGCGCTCACGGCGGTGTGGCGAGGATGGCCGACCCAAGCAGGATAAAGTCCATACAGGATGCCGTGTCGATACCGGTCATGGCCAAGGTCCGCATTGGCCACGTGGGCGAGGCTCGATTGCTTGAATCATTGGGTGTGGACTTTATCGACGAGTCGGAGGTGCTGACGGTCGCCGACCCGTTCCACCACATCGACAAGTGGGCGTACACCGTTCCCTTTGTGTGTGGCTGTCGCGACCTGGGGGAGGCGGCCAGGCGTATCGCCGAGGGAGCGGCAATGATCCGCACCAAAGGCGAGGCCGGAACAGGCAATGTGGTAGAGGCCGTCCGACATATGCGCGTCCTCAACCAACAGATCAAGCGCCTACAAGGGCTTAACTATGCACAGATCGTCTCTTATGCCAAGGAGATCGGTGCGCCGGCGGACGTTCTCCAGACGATCTCCGAGCGCGGGCGGTTGCCGGTGGTCAACTTTGCCGCCGGCGGCATAGCCACGCCGGCCGATGCCGCGTTCATGCGCATGTTGGGCTGCGATGGAGTGTTCGTAGGGTCCGGGATCTTCAAGTCCGAGGAGCCCGAGAAGCGAGCGCGGGCAATCGTGACCGCCTGCACCCACTACGAGGATGCCAAGATGGTGGCCGAAGCCTCCGCAGGCTTGGGGGAAGCAATGTCCGGCCTGTCCATCGAAGACATCCCCGAACCCGAAAGGATGCAAGAGAGGTGAGGGTCGGAGTGCTTGCCGTCCAAGGGGACGTGCACGAGCACCTGACGATGTTGCGGTCGTTGGGCGTACGGCCGGTTCCTGTATTCAACAAGCGCGACATGGCGGGCCTGGCGGGCGTGGTGCTTCCCGGGGGGGAGTCCACCGCGATGTGGCGTCTCATACAGGCCGACGGGTTGGGTTCGGCCCTGACAGACGCTCTCTCCCACGGGCTTCCCGCCCTAGGCACCTGTGCCGGGATGGTCCTTCTGGCCAAAGAAATCGTTAACTGGCCCCGTAGTTATTTCGGGGGTCTGGACATCGCGGTGGAGAAGAACGGCACGGGTCGGCAGGTGGACTCGTTCGAGGCCATGGTTGACACCGCGGCCGCTCGGAAGATCCGGGGCGTGTTCATCCGTGCGCCGGTCGTACGTACGGTGGGCGCGGGTGTAGGGGTGTTAGGAACGCTGGACGGCCAACCTGTGTGGGTGGGGCAGGATCAGATGCTGGCTGTCAGCTTCCATCCGGAACTCACCGGGGATACGAGTGTGCATGAACATTTTGTGGACATCTGCCAAAAGGAGTGAACATGGCGACGAAAGTAGCGATCAACGGATTCGGCCGAATCGGAAGGGTTACGTTGCGGGTGCTGGCCGAGCGAGGCTGGCCCCTGGATGTGGTAGCGATCAACGACCCGTACCTTCCTGCTCAACAGGCGGCGTACCTGCTGCGGTACGATACGGTGTACGGGCGTGCCCCGTTCGACCTGAAGGCCGGTGACAACGAGCTGATTGTAGGTGGAAAGAGGATCGCCTATCGGGCGGAGAAGGATCCCGCTGCGCTGGCCTGGGGGCGCGACGGTGTCAAGGTGGTCATCGAGGCCACCGGTGTGTTCCGCGATCCGGATGAGGCCGAGGGGCACCTACAGGCCGGGGCGGAGCGCGTCCTCCTGACGGCGCCCCCCAAGGGAGAGCGAAAGGGTGAGGTGCCTCAGATCCTGTGGCGGATGAACGAGGGGGTTTACGACCCGGCGCAACACCGAATCGTGTCCGCGGCCTCGTGCACCACGAACTCGCTTGGGCCGGTGGTCAAGGTCCTCCATGACGGATTCGGCATTGAGAACGGCTTTTTGACCACGGTGCATGCCTACACGGCCGATCAGCGCCTGGTGGACGCCCCCCACAAGGACCCGGCCCGGGCGCGTGCGGCGGCGGCCAACATCGTGCCCACTTCCACCGGGGCTGCCCGGTCCATCCCCAAGGTATTCCCTGAACTCGAGGGAAAGATGGAAGGGATGGCTATCAGGGTGCCCGTACCGTGCGGATCCGTTTCCGATTTCACGGCGAAGTTGAGCCGGGCGGCGTCCGTGGACCAGGTGAACGACGCGTTCCGTGAGGCGGCCCGGGGACCGCTGGGGGATGTGATGTTGGTGACCGATGATCCGATCGTATCCAGCGATGTGATCGGCGATGAGCACTCCGCGGTGGTGGCGCTGGCCTATACGATGAACCTTCCCCAGGCCGAGGACGTCGTGAAGGTATTGTCCTTCTACGACAACGAGTGGGGCTACGTGAACCGCTTGGTGGATGTGGCGGCGTACATCGCTGGTTAATCCGCCGCGGGCGCTGGCGGCTGTGGGGGCGCTGCTGTACCCGCCCTGCTGCTACTTGTGTGCGGGGCCGGTACGCTTGCTGGAGCCTCTGTGTCGCCCGTGCATGGCGGAACTATCCCGAAGAGAGGACGGTGCCTGCGTTGTGTGCGGCCGCCCGGGCGTTGGGGGACAACCGCTCTGTTCACATTGTGCGGTGACGCCGCGGATCTACCTGTGGGCCCGCTCGCTTGGGCCTTACGAAGGAGAGCTTGCCGCTCTGGTGCAGGCGTTGAAGTATGGCGGGGAGCGTGCCTTGGCGCGCCCGTTGGGCAAGTTGCTGGCGCAGCTTGTCGATCTCGAGGACGATTGTATCCGCCTGGTCACGTGTGTTCCGCCGGATCCCCGCCGCGCCAGGACGAGGGGATATCACCCGGCGTACGGGCTGGCCCGTGCCGCGGCGCAGGCGTTGGAGCTGCCCTATCGGGGTTTGCTGCGCAAGCCGCGCTCCAGCCCGCCGCAGGTGGGGCGGACCCGCCGGCAGCGGATGATCGCGCTTCACGGGGCGTTCCGCGCCCGCCGGTCGGGAAAGGAGGAAGGAGTGGTTGTGGTGGACGATGTGCTTACCACTGGGGCGACGGCCGCCGAGGCGGCCCGCGCGTTGCGCGCAGCCGGGTACGGGGATGTGTTCGTGCTCACGGTCGCGCATACTACCTGACTGATGCGGATCGAAACGTGGCCGGTGGGTCCCCTGATGGCCAACGCCTACCTTCTGTTGAGTGGTGGGGAGGGGGCGGTGCTGGATCCAGGGGATTTTCCCCCGGAGATGGAAAGCAAGCTGAGCGAAGTGAAGGTAAGGTATGTGCTGCTTACCCACGGCCATTTCGACCACGCCGACGGGGCGATGAAGGCCCACGAACGGACCGCCGCTCCGATTGTCTATCATGCTTCGGAAGAGCCGGTATTTCGTGCTATGGGACAAGAACCTCCTCCCCTGGGCCGTCCTGTGAGCGAGGGAGACCGGCTTGCCTTGGGAGACGAGGAACTCCTGGTGTGGCACCTTCCGGGGCATTCTCCGGGGTCGGTGGCCTTCCTGTGGGAACGAGGCAAGACCATATGGGTCGGCGACGTGGTCTTCTCCGGTTCGGTGGGCCGGGCGGACCTTCCCGGAGGCAACTGGAGCACCCTGGAACGCTCGCTGGAGCGGTTGCTGGACTTGGACGATCAGTGGACGGTGCTGTCCGGGCACGGGCCCGCCAGCACCATCGGTGAGGAGCGCCGCAGCAATCCTTTCTTGAGGGGGCTGGGAAGTGGCCGGACCTGAGATCCAGGAAGTCAAGGCGCGCGTGGATGTGGCCGAACTCATCGGCCGTTATGTGACGTTAACCCCTTCCGGCAAGGGGCTGAAGGGGCGCTGCCCCTTTCATGCCGACAGCAGCCCGTCGATGACGGTCTCCCCGGACAAGGGCCTCTGGCATTGCTTCGGTTGCGGGGCCGGCGGAGATGCGATCGGGTTTCTGATGCGGGTGGAGAAGCTCGAGTTCGGCGAGGCGCTGGCCCGCCTTGCCGACGAAGTGGGCGTTGAGCTGTCCGGACGGGGTGAACAGACGGAGCTGGTCGAGATCTGCGATGAAGCGGAGCGCTATTTCTCCCGTACCCTGCGCTCGTCTGTGGGGAAGAAGGCCCGTCTATACCTGAACCAGCGGGGGATCGACGAGGAGACATGGGCACGGTGGGGGATAGGTTACGCCCCACCGGCGTGGGACGGGCTGTGCAAAGCCCTGGGGCAGCACGGCGCCGAGACGCTGGAGAAGCTGGGGCTGGTTATCAGGGGAAAACGGGGCTATTACGATCGATTTCGTGACCGGGTCATGTTCCCTCTGCGCGATCCCCGAGGGCGGGCGGTGGCGTTTGCCGGACGTGCCCTGTTGGGGGACCCCAAGTACTTGAATGTCCCCAATACCCCGCTTTTCACCAAGGGTACGCTGTTGTACGCGCTGGATGCGGCAGTCCAGCCTATGCGCAGCCAAGGACGGGCAGTGTTGGTGGAGGGGTACACGGACGTGATCGGGCTGCACGATGCGGGGATCGCCGAGGCGGTGGGGTCCATGGGTACCGCGCTGACCGAGGCCCAGGCGCGCCTGCTGGCGCGGTACACTGATCAAACCGTAATCGCATACGACCGCGACTCGGCCGGTTCCGCGGCCGCACTTCGGGGGATGGTGGTGTTGCGATCGGCCGGGCTCCAGGTGCGGGTAGCCCAGTTGCCCAAAGGAGAAGATCCCGACTCTCTGGTACGAAGCCGCGGGCCGGACGAGGTCCGGGCGTACCTGGATCAAGCGCAGCCGTTCCACATGTTCTTCCTCCAGACCTTGTCCGAGCGGCTCGACTTGGACAGCGTGGAAGGCAAAGAGGCGGCGTTGGAGGAGGCGCGTGCGTTGTGGCGGGACATCCGCAGCGTTCCCCTACGACACGAATTGGGGCGCGGCTTGGCCCGCCTTCTGCAACTGCCCGAGGAGGAAGTGTACGGGACGCTGCGCTCGGGCAGGACAAGCGCCCAGCCTGCCCAGGAACGCACCGAGCCCGGTGAATTGTGCCTTGAAGACCTGGTTTTGCACTTCTTGCTGTGCGACAAGCTCCCCTCTGCCGTGGTATCGGAGCTTGAAGTGGAGGATTTTCGCCCTGAATATCGACCTATCGTGGAACGGTGGTTGGAGCTCTGGCGGGCAGGAGCTGCGCCGTCTGTCGCCGAACTCGCCGGCGAGCTGAATCCCCAGGCGGCGGCCCACGCAGCGCGTGCGGCGATGCTGGATATCCGGTTGCGGGATGAGGAGCGGGCGGTGCAGGACGCCGGGAACCGATTCATCTACCTTCCCCGTTTGGAGAGAAGGATTCAGGAGCTGGGGACTTCGATCGCCGAAGCCGAGGCCGCTGGCCTACGAGACGAGGCCGAGGAGTTGACGCGCGAGCGCGCCGAACTGTGCCGAAAACGGACGCTTGTTTACAGGGGGCGGTGTGGGCAACGGAGCGGATGAAGAACACCTCCGCGAAAAGAAGGTAGAGGGAGCGCGGCAGGAAGTGAATTTCCCCGAGGAACTCCTGGAAACACTTCCTTCTCTAGAGGAACTGGCGGAGTCTACCGAACCTGTTCCCGCCGACCTCACAGACGGGGAGCCTCAAGAGAGGGGACGCGACCCGGTACGCACCTATCTGCGGGAAATCGGCAGGGTGCCGCTGTTGACGCGAGAACAGGAAGTGGAGCTTGCGCAAGCGTTTGAGGCGGGGCAACAGGCGGAGGAAGTCCTCATCAAGGGCGATGCACCCGCCGAGGAGATCCAGCGATTGCAGTACCTTGTCGCCCATGGGGAAAGGGCACGGGAGAAGCTCACCGTAGCCAACCTACGCCTTGTGGTATCCATCGCCAAGCGGTACATGCACCGCGGGGTCTCCTTCTTGGACCTGATACAGGAAGGAAACATGGGGCTCATGCGTGCGGTGGAGAAGTTCGACTGGCGCAAGGGCTACAAGTTTTCCACCTATGCAACATGGTGGATCCGCCAGTCCATCACCCGCGCTATCGCCGACCAGGCACGCACCATAAGGGTGCCCGTGCACACGGTGGAAGCGTTGCAGGAGTTGCGCCGCCTGCGACGGGAGCACATCCAAGAGCACGGTGTTGCCCCCACCTACGAAAGACTGGCGGAGCGCTTGGGCACCAGTGTGGAAAGGGTCAAGAAGATCGACCAAGCAGCATCGTATACGGCCTCGCTTGAACGACCGCTGTCGGACGACGATGAGGATACCTTGGGAGATTTTCTCGCCGACACCTCGATCCCCTCTCCTGCGCGCGAGGCCCTGCGCTCGAAACTGAAGGAAGAACTCCGCCAGGCCCTGCAGGGACTTGACGGCAGGGAACGGGAAATCCTCGAGCTGCGGTACGGGCTGAGCGACGGACATCCGCGCACCCTGAAAGAAGTGGCGGCGATGTTCGACGTGACCCGGGAACGCGTGCGACAAATCGAGATAAAGGCCCTGGAGAAACTCAAGCATCCATCCCGTCAGCAGACCTTACGCCGGTTCAGGGACCTGTTGGCCGCAGAAGAGTGACCGTTCTCCTCCTCGTGGGGCCCACAGCGGTGGGCAAGACGGAGGTAGCGCTACAGGTGGCCGAGCGTGCAGGGGCCGAGATCATCTCCGCGGATGCCCGGGCGGTGTACCGTGGCCTGGACATCGGCACCGACCGCCCTTCCGACGAGGCGCTGCGCCGGGTTCCACATCACCTGATCGGGGTTGTCGACCCGCGGACCGCCTACGATGCCGTCCGGTTTCGCCGCGACTGTGAACAGCTTGTGTGTGCCATCCACACGCGTGGACGGCGGGCGATGGTCGTCGGGGGCAGTACGTTGTACGTGAGGTCCCTCACCCGCGGACTGTTCGAGGGCCCGCCGGCCGACGTCGAGTACCGTCGTGCGATGGAGGACGTTCCCACGGAGACGCTCCACGCACAGCTCTCCGAGATCGATCCGGAGGCCGCCGCCCGGATCTCCCCCAACGACCGGGTGCGGATGGTGCGTGCGCTTGAGGTGTACCGTAACACCGGGCGCACGATCTCCTCCTTCTGGGGCCACGAGCGCCCCGCACCGTGGCCGATGGCCAAAGTGGGCCTCCACCGCGACCGGAACGAACTCCGCCGCCGGATCGAGGCCCGGGTGGACAGGATGCTGGATGAGGGGCTACTGAACGAGACCCGCGCGCTTCACGAGGCCGGGCTTCCGCCGGACGCCCCGGCAGCCCGCACCATCGGTTATCGCGAACTGTTCGCCCATCTGCAGGGGGAGGTAGGCTTGGCCGAGGCCCGCCGCCGGATCGCCGCTGGAACGAAGGCGTACGCCCGCCGCCAGCTCAGCTGGTTTCGCCGCGAGGAACTGGCGTGGATCGATGTCACGGATCGGGAGCCCGGCGATGTGGCCCGCGAGGTGCTTTTCATTTGGGAGCAGGCCGACAGAGGCGTAGAATTCAGCCCATGAGACCGGTGTTGTGGTCCCGCAGCGTGCGTGAACTGGACCGTGCAGCCGTGGAGTTGGGTATGCCCGAACTCTTGTTAATGGAATCGGCGGCCCACGGTGCTGCGGCTGCTGTCCAGAAGTGGGCCGGTTCGGTGGCGGGGGAGCGCGTGGTGGGCTTGTGTGGGCGCGGGGGAAACGGCGGTGATGCCCTGGGGATGCTGCGCTGGCTCGGTCTGTGGGGTGCGGACCCAGTGGCGGTCGTGCTCGGGGAGCCGCAGGGAGCGGCCGCCGAGCAAGCACAGGCCTTTGCGGCCGGCTTTCCCGGCCGAACCCATACGCTGAACTCCCAGCCCGCGGAAGGCGAACTGGAACTGGTGGAGGAGCTCCTGTGCGGAGCCGACCTGATCATTGATGGGTTGCTAGGTGTGGGGGCGGACGGTCCCGTGCGCGGCGCGGCGGCAGAGCTTATCGAGCGCCTCGCACACCTGCCCCTGCCGGTGGTGGCGGTGGACGTCCCCTCCGGGATGGACGCCGATCGGGGCATCGTCGCCGGGACGACGGTGCGCGCCGAGCTCACCGTGGCTATGGGGGCCCTCAAGCCGTGCCATGTCCTGCCTCCGGCCGCCGGGATGTGCGGGGAGGTGGAAGTGGTCCCGGTGGCTTACCCTCCGGCGGCGTGGGACGAGGTGGAGCCTGCGGCGCGTGTCCTGTCCGCCGAATCCTGTGCGGCGTCCCTTCCGACGCGGTGGCCGCACGGGCACAAAGGTTCGTTCGGACGGGTGTTGGTCGTGGGCGGGGCGGTGGGCATGGCGGGCGCCGCCGGGATGGCGGCTGCGGGAGCGCTGCGGGCGGGGGCTGGTTTGGTGCACGTCTTTTGTCCCGACCCCGCATATTCCGTGTTGGAGGGGGCCGTGCTGGAGGCGCTCGTGCACCCGGGCCCGGCCGCCCAGGACGGTACGTTCGCCCCGGAGGCGGCCGACACGGCCGTGCAGTACGCCGAAGCAGCGGATGTGGTGATCATCGGTCCCGGCATCGGGCGGACCCCCGGGGCGAGCGAGGTTGTGCGGGCCGTCGTCACTTGCGGACACCCCCGTGTGCTTGTGGATGCTGATGCGTTCTATGTGTTGGCCAACGACCGAAAGCTCCTTGGGTCCCACGAGGGGCAGTGGCTGCTTACCCCACATCCCGGGGAGTTTGCCCGGCTGGCGGATATGGACATACAGCAAGTGGTTCATGAGAAACTAGCCGTTGCCGAGCGCGCCGCCCGACAGCGGGGGGACACGATCGTGCTGAAAGGGGCACCCACTGTGATCGCTTCACCGGATGGGCCCCTCTACGTGAACGTAACCGGCAACACCGGGCTGGCCCACGGCGGGGCCGGCGACGTACTGGCGGGTGTGATCGGCGGCCTGTGGGCGGGGGGAGCCGTCCCGGTGGATGCGGCTTGTGCAGGTGTGTACGTGCATGGAAAAGCAGCCGAACTCTTGGCGCGGACACGCTCTCCTCGGGGCGTACTCCCATCCGATCTTCTAGGTGCGATCCCGCGGGTGCTCGCCCGGCTTGAGCGCCGGTATCCTTGAGCAAACGATGAGACTCCTGGATAGTCACGCCCATCTGGATTTCCCACAGTTCGCAGACGACCGGGGCGAGCTGATTGCGCACATGCGATCCCAGCAGGTGGCCGCTGTGAATGTGGGGGCCGATGTTCCTTCCTCCCGTGACTCGGTCGAACTCGCCCGCGATCATCCTCATGTGATGGCCGCTTGTGGCGTACACCCCCACGACGCCAAGAGCTACTCGCCACAGATGGAACAAGAACTGGTGGAGCTACTGCGTGGCGGAGCCGTGGCCGTTGGTGAGTGCGGGCTTGACTTCTATCGGGATCTTTCGCCGCGCGATGTACAAGCGCAGGTGTTCCGCGCCCAGCTGCGCTTGGCGCGCCGGTTGGACCTTCCGGTGGTTCTTCACGAGCGGGCGGCGTGGCCGGAGTTTGTGGAGGTGCTGTCCGAAGGTGGTCCCGTACGGGGCGTGGTGCACGCCTTCGGCGGCGATGCGGCTGCCGCCCGACAGGTGCTGGAGATGGGGCTCCACATCGGCATCGGGGGTCCGCTCACGTACCCCAAGAACTCCGCCCTCCGCGAATCGGTGCGCTCCATCCCTCTGGAGAGGCTGCTCGTGGAGACCGACGCCCCGTATCTTCCGCCCCAGGCGTTTCGCGGGAAGCGCAACGACCCGCTCAAGGTGCGGTTGGTGGTGAACGAACTCGCCGGGCTCCGGCGCATGCCGCCCGACGAGTTGGCCGAAGCCACCTGGGACAATGCCTGCCGGTTGTTTGGTGCCGAGCCCTCGTTCTGAAGCACGCTGGGGTAGCGCGCCTGGTCAAGGGTTTCACCGCGTGTTGTCGGTGATATAGGGCAGGAGTACCATGGGGCTCTATGTACGTTATCGTGGTTGGAGCGGGAGGAATTGGCTCGGCGCTGCTAGAGCTTGCGCTGCAGGATCGACACGACGTGGCTGTAATCGAGAGGGACTCGCGTAAGGCCGAGGCCGTCACCCGGCGGCACGATGTGTTGACGATCCACGCCGACGCGGCGTTCACCGACATCATCCGCCAGGCGGGGGGCGACCGTGCCGATGTCTTGATCACCACCACCCAAGACGACGCGACCAATTTGATGGTGATCGCCGCCGCCTCGGACCTGGGCATCCCGTCGATCGTGGCTGTCGTCAACGTCAAAGAGCATGTGGAGCTTTTCCGGCGGCTGGGAGCCCATGTTGTGGAGGACCCCGACGTGATCGTCGCCGAGGCACTGTACAACGCCGCTCGGCGCAGGAAGCTTACGGATCTTGTGACCATGGTCGGCGGCGCGCAGATGTTCAGGATGACGATCAGCCAAGGATCGCCACTGATGGGCAAGACTCTTGTGGAGTGCGGAAGACAGGGGTTGATCCCCTCGGGGATCCTGTTCGCCGCCTTGGAGCGTGAGGGCGAGGTCCTGATACCCTCCGGGTCGACGGTCATGGAGGAGGGCGACGTGGTGACCGTCTACTCCAAGGAGCATGTGAGCGACGAGTTAATAGAGCGCCTTGCGGGTTGAACGAGCATTCCTAGCCGAGCTTACGATTGTGCTTCGGGCGCTGGGACACCTGGCGGCCATGGTGGCCCTGATGACCGCCTTGTCCATCCCCGTAGCGGCGTGGTTTGCGGAGTGGAACGCCGTCTGGCCATTTGCCATGACGGCGCTTGTCTCGGCGGGGTTGGCGGCGGCGCTGTACTATCCCTGCCGCCGCGCGGGAGATGTCGGGCTGCATCACGCGCTGATCATCGCCGCCGTGGGTTGGCTGATGGTGGCGCTCTTGGGTGCGCTGCCGTTCTATTTTGTTTCCCTGGGATCCACGGCGACGGCCCTGCCATACGCGGACTTCACCTCCGCCTTCTTCGAGGCCATGTCGGGGTTCACCAGTACCGGCCTCACCATGGCCATGCGGCCCGATCTCCTACCCCGTTCGCTTCAGTGGTGGCGATCGTTTACCGAGTGGATCGGGGGTGTGGGGGTGATCGTGCTCATGCTCACGCTCATCGCAGGTCCGGGGAGAGCCACAATGACCTTGTATCTGGCCGAGGCCCGAACGGAGAAGATCCATCCGTCGGTGCTGTCCACGGTCCGCACGATTTGGTGGATATTTCTCCTGTTCACAGGAGGCAGCATCCTGGCGCTGTGGCTGGCGGGCATGCCTGTGTGGGAGGCGGTCAACCACGGGATGACCGGCATCTCCACCGGGGGGTTCACCCTGTGGCCGGAGTCGATCGGGCACTATGATTCGGTCCTGATTGAGGGGCTGTTGCTGGTCATCATGGTGGCCGGCGCGGTGAGCTTCGCCGTTCACTATCGGGCCACCCAGCGCGGCCTGCGCAGCTACATGCGCGATGTGCAGACCAGATGGTTCATGGTCTTCTTGGCATTCGGAGCGCTCGTTGTAAGTCTGGAAGGGTTGCTGCACGTCCTGCCGGGGGAGGCGTTTCGGCATGGCGTGTTTCAGTACTTCTCCGCCATGACCTGCACCGGATTCCAGTCGACCTCGGTACAGGACTGGTCCGATGCGGCCAAACTCATGCTCACCGTCGGCATGTTCATCGGGGGCGCCGCGGGATCCACCACCGGCGGCATCAAGGTGATGCGCTACCTTCTGTTGCTCAAAGGGGCTGGGTGGAAGCTGCGCAAGACGCTAAAGCCTCCCGACGCCGTCGTTCCCTTCCGCATAGGGGCCCACGTGTTCCCCGAAGACGAGACATGGCGGAGACTGGAGGAAGCGATGACGATCACATTCCTGTGGGTGGCATTTCTGTTGGCGGGAATCGTGGCCATGGCCGTTGTAGTCGGCAACGAGCACGGTTTGGCCAACGTTATCTTCGAAGTTGCTTCCGCTCAGGGAAACGTGGGTCTGTCGACCGGCATCACCCATCCGGAAATGCCCACCGCGGGCAAGTTGATCCTGAGTTTCAGTATGTGGGTGGGACGGTTGGAGATCATCCCGGTGATCATGCTCCTGCGCGGCCTGGTAGGAGCGATGCGCTAAGCCCGGACCATCAGATACTGCGCGACAACTCCTCTAAGGGTAGGCGTTGGCCTTCGCCCGGTTCCTCGGCCGGATAGCCGATGGGCAAGAGCAACATCAGTTCCTCGTCCTCTCTTGCCTCGAGGAGGCCTTCCAGTTCCGGGTCGCGTGTCCGGCCGATCCAGCACGCCCCCAGTCCCAGCGCATGGGCGGCAAGCAGCATGTTCTGGGCACAGGCGCCTATCCCTTGCGCATCTTTGAGTTCGTCGTAACCCGAAGGCACGTGTTTGAGCAGGGCGATGGTGACTGGTGCCGTGGCGATCATGTTTCGCTGTGGCACCAGCTGCCCAAGTTCCGCGCGCTTCTCCTCTGACCGGACCACAACGAACCGCCACGGCTGGGTATTCTTCCCTGAGGGGGCCCAGCGGCCGGCATCAAGGACGGCTTGAATGTTGTGCTCCTCCACCGGGTCGCTGCGAAATGCCCGTACAGTGCGGCGCCGCATAATCTCTTGCAATACTGTGTGCATCCGTAACTCACCCACCCATTATACTTGCGTTACCATCGGGAGGACCAGAAGTACCCGTTCATCGGTCCGAATCGACCGAACGGCCACACCCGGAAGAACGGCGCGCCGATCAGATCCTCCGCCGGCACGAACCCCCAATAACGTGAGTCATAGGAGTTCGTCGTGTTGTCCCCCAACAC
>SL_5KL_010_SEDDRAFT_10001712_pt1 | contig 12931 bp, 14 predicted proteins | sample SodLakKL_010_SED_FD_9118 | JGI IMG/M metagenome (IMG submission 9118)
CCGCATCGCTGGCGGGGCGAGATAGCTCCGCCCAGCCGCCTCGAACGCGGGGAGTACGTCCCGGAGGTCGTACCCGAGGCCGCCGTACTCTTCGGGCATCTGGGGAGCGTAAATCCCTCGGTCTCTGGCTTCGTCCTGCAGCTCCCTGAGTTCTTCGGGGCTAATGGGCCGGTCACCGAGCAGCTCGCGCTCGAGTGGAATCGCCACCTCGTCGACGAACGTCCGGACCTTCTCGGCCAGTGCCGTTGCCCGATCCGAATCGGTGTACTCCATACTCGAGATAGGAAACAATGGTAAGTAAACGTGGCGGCGAAACTATTTTCGGTAAGCAAAACCATCGTTCGGTGAACGGATCTGTGCGTATCCTGTCCAACCCACCATGTCCACGGACTATTACGACCGCCTCGTCGACGAACCGGCTCTCGAGGCCTACCTGACCGAGCAGTTCGGACCGGCCGACGTGTTCGACCTCGAGCACCATCAACAGGGATTTTCGAACGAAACGCTGTTTTGTACCTGGGGCGACCGTGACCTCGTTATCCGTCGGCCGCCGCCCGGTGAGACGGCGGAGACGGCGCACGACGTGCTACGAGAGTACCGAGTGACGAAAGCGCTCGTCGACCACGGTGCGTCAGTGCCGGTTCCAGCGCCGCTCGTCGCCTGTCGGGACACCGACGTTATCGGAAGTGAGTTCTACGTGATGGAGCGACTCGAGGGTGACGTCCTCCGGTGGTCGGAGCCGGACCGGTTTGGAACGCCCGAAGCGAGAACGACCCTCGGCTTCGAACTCGTCGATACCCTGGCGGCCATCCACGCGGTCGATCCCACGGCGGTCGGCCTCGAGGACTTTGGCCGTCCGGCTGGCTATACGGCCCGGCAGGTCGACCGCTGGCGTGGTCAGATCGAGTGGGCTGTCGAGCGAACGGCCGACGAACGGGACGTCCCAGCACTCGAGGCTGTTGGATCCTGGCTTGAGGAGAACTGTCCCGAGGACCACCCCCACAGGCTGGTACACGGCGATTACAAACTCGATAACGTGATGTTCGGGCCCGGCACCCCGCCACAGCTCGTCGGCGTGTTCGACTGGGAGATGAGCACTCGTGGCGACCCGCGCTTCGATCTGGGCTGGATGCTCGCCTACTGGCGCAATCCCGACGACCCGGAGCCGGCTGTCCCCGAGCTCACCCCGACGTTCATGGAAGCTGAGGGGTATCCCTCGAGGGCGGCGCTCGTCGAACGGTACGAAGCTCAAACGGGGACGACGTTCGAACACCAGCGCTTCTATCGAACGCTGGCAGTGTACAAACTCGCGGCACTCGGGGAGATGTTCTTTCGTCGCCACCTCGAGGGCAACAGCGACAATCCAATGTATCCGTTGATGGAAACGCGAGTTCCGTCGATTGTGGCGCGTGCCCAGCGGATTATCGACGGTGACGAACCGCTATAGGGTTGGTATGGGTCGGTATGGACACTGATGTGGCTCCCCTTCACTTGGGTGGTGCCTCGAGTGACTCGAACACACCACTGAGCAAGGCAACCGCAAGGACGACCCCAAGGGCGACGATCCCCGCACCCACATACGCCGCGACACCGCCGATGACGGCGGCCGTCGACCAGGCCAGGAGGATAGCGACCACGGCAAGGCCGAAGACACCGAGCGTGGCTGTATCGAACCCGGAACGCGTCTCGACGCTCTCGAGGACGCGGTCAGACCACGTCGGTTCGGGTTCGTGTCGCTGTGGCGTTCCCAGGGTTCGGTCGACCGTGACTGGTTCTGGCCCTGGCTCGAGCCGGAGGTCGACCGTCGTCTGCACCGACCCGTAGCCAGTCGAAAGCACCAGTGTGCCCTCGAGTGGCTCACGGAGCGTCATCGGGTCAATATCTAACAACAACTCAGTACCCGAATCGGGTTCGACGTAGACGTTCCCGGTCCCATCGGCACGCCCAGGGTCACTCACGGGTGTGATCGAGGCGACGGCAGCCACGGCTCCGTCGAGTTGACAGTGCACGTGCGCGGGTGAGCCAACGCTCTCGAGGGTAATTTCCAGGGGCTTCTCGAGGGTTACCGCATGCTCGCTCGTCGTGAGTGTGTCCGGGCCCGCACCGGTTCGGTCGACGGTGACCGAGAGGGACTGACGAGACACGGCTGGCGGGTTACGCCGGGGCTTCGCCGCGCATATCCGGCGGGAGCAGGTTTGGAATCCCGTCTTCGATCGGATACGATTCACCACAGGCCGTACAGACGAGTTGTCCAGCGATGATTTCCTCGCCGTCGTCGTCGTACTCGGCGTCCTCGAGTTCGAGCGGTTCTTTATCTAGTGGACAGCACAGGATCTCGAGCAGCGACTCTTTCATATCTCGACAGGGGACCGCATCCAGCAAAAGACTTCGGGAACGGAGCCGTTGACACCAGTCGGGGCCGGGCAGATGGCCATGAACGTTTATATGCCTGGGCATGAACATTTCGGTGACACATCGCAATATCTCTCCTATGTCCACCCCAAATCGGTCTGTGTCTGTCGATGCCCTTGGCGAGATTGCCGTCCATCTCGAAGAGTGTGAGTCGATTGACGCCGTCTATACGCATGCGATTAGACTCGCAGAGCGCATCCTTACGTTCGATTCGGCGGCGATTCACATCCAACAAAATGGGAGATTCGTTCCCCGAAGTACACACACGACGCGACTGATCCCAAGTGAACCGGTTTCGACTGATCAGGGAGTTGCCGGTCGAACCCTCGAGACAGGACGGACTCAGGTGGTTAGGGATTGTCGCGAGGAGCCACTGGCGATCCCGACCTGTAGGACGTTCCGGTCGGTCCTCTCGATCCCGCTCGAAGACGATGGCGTCTTACAGTTCTTCTCGACGGAGACCGACGCGTTCTCACCGCTCGACCGGGAGCGCGGTGAACTCCTCGCGGCGACGATTGCGAACGCCTGTGCTCGCGTTCGATACGAGACGGCGTTGAACGCAGAACGCGACCAATTCGCCGCACTGTTCCAGAACCTCTCCGATGCCGCGTTGCAGTATCGGACCGAAGACGGGACTCGGGTAATCAACGCAGTCAACTCGGCGTTCGTCAGGGTTTTCGGCTACGAAGCCGACGCAGTGCTCGGGAAACCGATTTCGACAGTCCTCCGCATACAAGGGGAAACCGATCACGACGAAACCAGTGACCGGGCCGATATAGAGGTCGTCCTGGAAACGGCGTCCGGTCCTCGTCCGTTCCTCCGTCGCAGCGTTCCTATTCCCGCGTCGGATGGGGAGAGACGGGGGTATCGGCTGTACACCGATCTGACCGATCTGAAAGTTCGTGAGCGCGAACTCGAGCGACAGAACGAGCGCCTCGATCAGTTCGCACGCATCGTCAGCCACGACCTCAGAAACCCACTGACGGTGGCCAATGGCTACCTGGAACTTGTCCGGGACGAACTCGGTGCAGACCACGAAGCAGTCATGCACATGCAACAATCACACGAACGGATGGAAGCGCTAATCGAGGATGTCCTGGCAGGAACGCGCGAGAGTACCGACCTCAGCGGGCTCGAACCGGTCAACCTCGAGCAGGTCGCGCGGGACGCCTGGGAGCACGTCGAGACGACGGGGGCAACGCTGCGGGTAGATGACGCTGACGTGTGGATCGACGCGGATCCGACACGCCTGTTGCAACTCTTCGAGAACCTGTTTCGAAATGCCGTCGAACACGGTCGGACGGACGATCCTCCCGAAATTTACGTCCGGGTGACAGCTGGTGGGTCGTGGTTCTGTGTCGACGATAACGGTCCCGGAGTTCCCGAAGACGAACGTGAGGCCGTGTTCGAATCCGGCTACTCGACTGACGAAGAAAACACTGGGCTCGGACTTGCGATTGTCGAACGAATCACCACCGAACACCGATGGACCGTCTCGATCGAGGATAGCGAGTGGGGTGGTGCCCGGTTTAGATTCGATGGGGTGTATCCAACCGAACGTGCCGACGCGGACTCGATTTCGACACCACCGGAGGACCACGATGGCTGAGTCGGTGATCGGTCCCAAACACGGTGGGCTGCCGTGGAGAGTGACAGTCACTCGAGCAGGTGATCGATAGTGGCCTCGAGTGCGCTGGTAGACGTTCGAGTCGATGGCACGAAGCTCAGGGCGACGGATATCGCGAACAACGGGATCGCCATGGAACTCACTGGCTGGGATCGTCTCGGGGACGAGAGCGCCATCGAGTTCGATAAGCCAATCGATGCCACCGTCACCGGCCGACTCTCTGAAATTCGGTACGACCTGCAGAACTTCATCGAGATTTCGCGTCTGGACGGCGAGTTCATTCCCGATCACGCGACCGACCCCGCACACGCTGTCAGCACGTGTCAGCTGGTCGATGACGCCGAATACCACCTCTCGCTACCGGAGGGGCAGTATCGCTGTCAACTGAACTCCGATCTCGACGTCTATATTGGGTTCACTGGTGCCGCCTCCGTCAGATACCGCCCCTCCAGCCCCCTCGTCATCTCGTTTCCGTACCCCACTCCCGTGAGCTTCGGTTTCAAATCGTTCATTGATTACCCCCGCCACGAACTCCAGGTAGAACCAACCCCGGACGGTGTCGCCACGGCGATGACGGCGTTCTCTGTGCCGTTCAGTACGACTGGCGTCGACCGAGTTCACAGGCCATATCGGGGGTATCCACCGCTCGTTCGCACGGGTCCAGAAACGGTGATCCCTGAAGCGGTCACCGACACACGGGCATCGTCCGGAATCGAGTTTCGGTTACCCGCAGACCTCGAGACCCTCTACCCTGCAGCGCCACTGGCGTACTATCTGAGTGCGGACGTGTCGATCCACGACGGACCGCCAACGTTGTCTACCCAGTCGTTCACGCACGAATTCGACGACGGGTCCTCGTTCCCATCACAGGTCGTCGACTGCCTTCGACGCGTCTTCTTCCTCGATATGGTCGGCTCCTGGCACGGTCAACCGACACGACGCCTTGCGGAACACGATGCCCTCGAGGATGCCGGATTCGTGCTCGAAACCTACGCTGAGAACACACTCGAAGAGCGCCTGGAACTGGCACTCACCTACAGCGAGTCACAGCTTGGACCGGTCCTCCCGCCGTGGCCAACCAGGGTAACGGTTGAGCCGAGCCTCGAGGCGCTCCCAGCGCTCCCACACCTGTTGTACGACTTTTCAGCGATCAGTGTCACTGGATCCAGTGCTATCGACCACCACGCGATTCCTGCGAGCGGTGATCCAACGGCTGACGCCCTTTACGACCGGACGCGAATCGATGGACGGCTGGTAACTCACTCGTCCACAATACAGCCCGATGGAAACCCCGAACAGGCCGTGTTTACCAGTTGTCAGCAGGCCTATCGAAATCGACTCCGCTTCCTCGAGGAAGCCCACACCGAACTCTCGGTACTCGTGGTGGTTGGAGCGGACGTTTCCCTGTCAGAAACCGCCAAAGCGGCTATCCGTGACCGGTATCATCGTCGCGATGCCATCGTTTCCCCGACCGTGCGCGTCCTCGACGACCCACTCGAGGAGGAACTTCGGGACGCCCTCGAATCTGGAGGGAACCTCCTCCACGCTATCGGCAGTGATGGGGCGTCAACGATCTCCTGTCAGGATGGGTCCCTCGAGGTTTCGTCGGTCTCACACGCAAACGTCGAACTGTTTATTCTCGACGGGTTCGACGCCACAGTCGGTTCAGCGTTCATCGAGAACGGCAGCGTCGGTGGGGCGATCCGTCCGGCTCGTCCGCTCGAGACCTACGAGCGGCCGACGATGACGGGGCCGGCTGTCTTACTTGGTGAACTCCTGTTGTACGGGCAGAGCCTGGCTACAGCGACGGCACTCGCTGACCGGTGTGACGAGCGCTCGAGTGCGCCTGAAGGCGGGAGCCGGGTTCTCGGCGATGGGACCCATCGAATGACGCTCAAGTGGGCCCCCAAGTCACTCCACGTGCTCGATACGACCGATGCTGACACGTCACTGCAGGTGACGACCATTCCGTTCCCCGTCGACCCCGTCGGGGCACACTGGTACAGCGACCTCGATAACACAAAACGGTTACAGCCCGCCCGGCACGTCAATCACCTCGAGCCCGAATCGATTACGGCGTTTCTTCGGTCGTGCTCTGAGCCGATCTACTATGAGCGCCGAATTTACTGGCCCGAAGAACACGGATATCTTGCCGCGCCTTTCGCCTGACCTGGAGGGGCTTTCACTCAATAGTGACGGCGTGTTCCCTGCTTACTCGGCGGGCTCGCCACCGTAGCGCATGAAGAAGTAGACGAGCGAGAGCGTCGAAACCATCCCGGCGACGGTGGCGACGAGCAGCGTCCAGGCGGCGTCCGGGACCAACTGCGCGGGGCCATCAGCCGCCGCCGCTGCCCCCTCGGCCACTTCGATGGTGCCGTCCATACCGGGATGGGGGTCACACGTGTAGGCGTAGTTACCTTCAACGTCGAAGGTGTACTCGTAGGTTCCATCGCTGATCAGTTCGGGGTGTCCCTCCCAATCGGAATCATCCGGTAGGTCCGTTGGGTTGATGTTGTGATCGATGTCGCCAACCCACTCCCAGACGACGGTCGTTCCGGGCTCGATGCCGAGGTCTTCCGGTTCGTACCAGTTGTCACCAACTTCGACGGTTTCAGTGCCGCCACCGGCGGCTTCTTCGTCGTCCTCGCCGTTATCCTCCTCGTCGTCTTCCTCTGCGTTCACGCCAGCGCTCGTGGCTGCAGCTGCAACGGTGCCTGCAGTCCCGGCGAGAAAGAGGCGACGGGAAAGCGGATCGTCCTCCTCGGGTGTGTCCATACCAGTGCTTGGGAACGACCGATACTGAAATCTTCGGTTCGAACTTTCCGCTAATATCCCTGCTCGATCAGTACGTGTAGTCGTGCTCGCCGGTCTCTGACTCGAGGAACGCCGTCAGGAGGTCGATCGTCGCCGCGATGTCGTCGACGTGTGCGCTCTCGGTGACGGTGTGGAGGTATCGGGTGGGGATCGAAATCGCGCCGACGGGCTTGGCCCCGTAGGTGTTCTGGAAGGCCGCCGTGTCGGTGCCCCCTGCAGGGAGGACCTCGAGCTGATAGTCGATTTCTGCCTCTTCGGCGACGGACTGGAGGCGACGGTGGACTTTCGGGCTGGTGATGACGCTCGAGTCCTTGAGCTTGATGGCGGTCCCATCACCGAGGCGAGTCACGTGCTTGCTGGCGTCGAAGCCAGGAACGTCGTTCGCAACCGTGACGTCGAGGGCCAGTGCGAGGTCCGGGTCGACGTCGACGCCGAGGGCACGAGCGCCGCGGAGGCCGACCTCTTCCTGTACGGTCGCACAGAAGTGAATCGTCACGTCCGGCTCCTCGAGCCGACGGGCCGCCTCGAGCATGGCGAACAGACAGACGCGGTCGTCGAGGGCCTTCCCGGTGACGGTGTCCCCGACACGCTCGGTAGACTGGTCCATCGTGACGAGGTCGCCGATTGAGACCTGGTCCTCGAGTTCGTCCTTCTCGAGGCCGGTGTCGACGTAGACGTCTTCGACCTCGGGGGTTTTTGCGCGCGCTTCCTCACTCAGCGTGTGTGGTGGTGGCGAACCGATAATGCCGGGCAGGTCGCCGTCTTCGGTGTGGATCGTCACCCGTTGGGCCTTGAGCACGCGTGCGTCCCAGCCACCGAGGGCGTCGAGTTGGAGGTAGCCAAATCCTTCGTCCTCGCCGGCAATGTGTTTGACCATGAACCCGATCTCGTCCATGTGGGCTGCAATGGCGACCGAGTACTCGGAACTGCCCTCGAGGGTGCCGACGACGTTCCCCATCGCGTCGGTGCGAATGTCGTCGACGCTCTCCTCGAAGACGTCGATAACGAGGTCCCGGATGCGATCTTCGTAGCCGGGGACGCCGCTGGTTTCGGTGAGGTCGGTCAGTAAGTCGAAATCGAACGATAGGTCGGACATATGCACCTGGTTGTCTGGACATTCCATAAGTGCGTGGATAGCAGTGGGGCGTGCCGGGACCGTCCAATCCCGGAAGCCTTATGTATAAATCAGTACATTGATGTACGATAATGGAGCAAACCGAGTCGGTCGCCCCGGCTGTCCGATCGATCCTCGAGGCAGCACGGAGCCGAGAACGGCCACAGACGGGACCGCTCACCGTCGAACCACGCTCGTTTTCGGATGCCCTCGAGCGCGCTCGCGCTGATGGTCGAGTGCCAATAATCGCCGAAGTAAAGCCGACGAGTCCGACGAGCGAGGGTCACCGAACCGATGATCCAGCCACGCTCGCACGGGAGATGGTCGCCGGTGGGGCCAGTGCGATTTCCGTCCTCACCGAACCCGTCCACTTCGGTGGGTCACCCGAGGCACTCGAGGCCGTCCGCGCGGCCGTCGACGTTCCCGTCCTCCGAAAGGACTTCATCCTCGAGGAATCCCAACTCGACGCCGTCGAAGCCGATCTCGTGTTGCTCATCGCCCGTTTCGTCGACGACCTCGAGGCCTTGCTCACGGCTGCCCGTGACCGTGGGTTTCAGGTACTCGTCGAAGTCCACGACGAGAACGAACTCGAGACGGCGCTCGAGGCCGGTGCGACGATCATCGGCGTCAACAACCGTGACCTGGCCAAACTCGAGGTAGATCTCGAAACCTTCGAGCGGGTCGCACCCGACATTCCGGACGACGTCACCGCCATTGCCGAAAGCGGTATCTCGACGCCGGTTGACGTCCGACGGATGCGCGAAGCCGGCGCGGACGCCTTGCTGGTCGGGAGCGCGATCATGGACCACGCGGGCGAGACCGAAGGCGACGTCCGAACGAACACAGAGACACTCACACAGGCGACACCCACCGATGACTGATCCGACACAAACGACGAAACCAGGACGAACAGATCGACCAGATGGCAGCTTCGGCCGCTTCGGCGGCCAGTACGTGCCCGAGGCACTGATGCCGGCACTCGAGGAACTCGAGGATGCCTACGGTCGATACGTGCTCGAGAACGAGGACGGATTTATGGACGAGTTCCGCGCCCGATTGGCCGATTTCGGTGGCCGACCCATCCCATTACAGCGCGCGGATCGACTGAGCGAACGATACGACCGCGAGGTCTACCTCAAGCGGGAGGACCTCCTGCACGGGGGCGCACACAAACTGAACAACGCTCTCGGACAGGTCCTGCTCGCGAAGTACATGGGCAAAGAGCGGATCATTGCCGAAACCGGCGCGGGCCAACACGGCACGGCGACGGCGATGGCTGCGGCCCACCTCGACATGCCCTGTGAGATTTACATGGGACGGACGGACGTGAACCGCCAGCGGCCGAACGTCTTCCGCATGCGAATCAACGGCGCGGACGTGAACCCCGTCGATGCCGGACGAGGGACGCTCAAGGAGGCTATCTCCGAAACGATGCGTGACTGGTCGCGTACGGTCGAGCACACCCACTACGTCATCGGTTCGATCGTCGGCCCACACCCGTTCCCGGCGATGGTCCGGGACTTTCATGCAGTCATCTCCGAGGAAGCACGCGAGCAGTGTCTCGACCGCCTCGGTGACCTCCCCGACGCCGTTGTTGCGTGTGCAGGCGGCGGGTCGAACACCATGGGTGCGTTTCACCACTTCATCCCCGACGAGGATGTCTCGCTGCTCGCCGTCGAGGCCGGTGGCTCCTCACTCGAGGTGGACGAGGCCGCCGGTGTCGCCCCGAACTCGGCGACGCTGTCGACCGGCGATGAAGGCGTCCTCCACGGAGCACGGACCACTCTATTGCAGGACTCACACGGTCAGATCATGGAATCACACAGCGTGTCGGCGGGTCTCGACTACGCCGGTGTCGGCCCCGAACTCGCACACCTCGTCGAGACGGGGCGTGTCACCCCGGTGAACGTCGGCGATCGTGTCGCCCTCGAAGGATTCCACCGACTGTCGACCGAGGAAGGGATCATCCCGGCGCTCGAGACGGCCCACGCCTTCGGCTATCTGCACGAGGTCTGTGCTGAGGACGGTGCTATCGACGACGATCCCCTGGGTGAAACGATCGTCGTCAACGTCTCCGGACGTGGCGACAAGGACCTCGAGACCGTCATCGAGAAAACCGCGGAGATGGGCCTCGAGGCCGCACCTGATATGTCGGTCTTCGATGGGGGGCTTCGATGAGCGATCGATCGACGATCGCGGACGCCTTCGCTGATGGCCCCGCGTTTATTCCCTATCTCGCCGCTGGAGACCCGAGTTATGAGGCCTCCCTCGAGTACGTCGAAGCCCTTGACCGCGGGGGCGCGGACATTATCGAACTCGGTCTCCCGTTTTCGGAACCGATCGCCGAAGGGCCGACGATTCAGGAGGCCATCGTCCGGGCACTCGAGGGCGGCATGACGCCCGAGCGGTTTTTCGAGTTCGTCGAGGACCTCGAAGTCGAAGCCTCACTGGTCTGTATGACCTACTACAACCTCATTTACCAGTACGGGACGGGCGAGGAGGGACCACGCCCCTTCGTCGAGCGTGCCGCAGCGGTCGGCATCGAGGGATTCGTCGTTCCGGATCTCCCTGCGGAGGAGGCCGATCCGTTGCGGGCGGCGTGTGACGAGTTCGGCCTCGACCTGATCTTCATCGTCGCCCCGACGACCCGGGGCGAGCGCCTCGAGCGGATGATGGATCGGGTGTCGGGCTACGTCTACGTCCAGGCTCGTCTCGGCACGACCGGGGCGCGCGATGACGTCTCCGACCAGACGGGCGCGACTCTCGAGCGACTCGCCGGCTACGACGTCCCCAAAGCGGTTGGTTTCGGGATCAAAACCGGCGACCACGCCGAGCGAATCGTTGCGGCCGGCGCGGACGGGATCATCGTCGGCAGCGCACTGATCGATATCGTCGCCGACGGTCACGCGTCGGGAGCCGCCGTCGAGGAGACGGCTGCAGCACTCGAAACGCGAGCCCGCGAACTCGTTGACGGGGCGGCCCGTGGTGCGGCGGCGGACGGAAATGTACCGGAACCAGAACAGCCATAACCAGCAGTTTGTTAGACACTCTCATTATACTATGACGCCAGGACTCGACGCACGACTCGACCGAATCGGCACAGACGGCAACTACGTTATCGTCCCGATGGACCACGGGATTACGATGGGGGCCGTGACGGGACTCAAAACAATCGAATCGACGATCGACGCGGTTACCCGCGGCGGGGCGGATTCGGTGCTCACACAGAAGGGGATCGCACCACGTGTCCATCCCAACAAAAACGGGAAGGGCTACATCGTGCACGTGAACGCTTCGACGACGATTGGCCCGGACGAAAACGATAAGCGGATGACGGCAACCGTCGAGGAAGCGATCCGAGCGGGGGCTGATGCTGTCTCACTCCACATCAACGTCGGCTCTACGTACGAGCCACGCCAACTCGAGGACCTCTCGCGGCTGACAGCCGCCGCCGCCGTCTATGGTATCCCCGTCCTGGCGATGGCGTACGCTCGTGGACCGGACGTCGACGGAGACGATCCAACGGCACTGGGTCACGCGGTTCGTCTCGCCGAGGAAGTCGGCGCTGATCTCGTGAAAACGGGATACAGCGGCGACGCCGAGAGCTTCGAGCACGTCGTCGAGTCCACTCGTCTGCCGGTCGTCATCGCCGGAGGTTCCCGTGGCACGGACCGTGAGACACTCGAGATGGTCCGCGGGGCGATGGACGCTGGCGGCGCTGGCGTTTCGATGGGACGATCGATCTTCCAGCACGAAAATCCGGAAGGCATCGCGCGGGCTGTCGCCGGCGTGGTCCACGACGACCTCGCTGTCGAGGATGCACTCGAGCGTAGCGGACTGGCTGTCGAAGTCTAATTTTAAGCGTTTTACGTGGATCGATGGGACTAAAGCCCGAGTCTTCGAATCCTCCGCTGAATGGCTCGGGACCCACACGCCTCGGAATCGGAGCTCTCTGCCGAGGAGATTTGTGGAGCCCTGGATGATCCGGACTGTCGAACCATACTCCGCCACCTCGAGGAACCAATGACCGCTGCCCAACTCAATGAAATCTGCGCAATTCCGCAGTCGACGTTGTACCGTAAACTCGAGTTACTGACCGAGGCAAGCTTGCTCGAGGAGTCAACCGAAATCCGTGCCGACGGCCACCACGCGAGCAAGTATTCGATCGCGTTTACCGAGATCACGATCGGTCTGGATGCGGACCGTTCGTTGACGGTTACCGTCGATCGTCCGGCACGAACGACTGACGAGCGCGTGGCCGATCTCTGGTCGGAGGTGCGAGAGGAATTATGAGTCCACATACCGCTGCTGGCGGCATCGAACTCACAATCGCGCTCGCCGTCGTGAAAACCTTGATTCTCATCCTCGGCGGAGTTATTACGTACTTCACATTCAAAGCGTACCGACGAACGCGCAGGCGCGAACTCGGGCTACTCGCAGCCGGGTTCGGCACCGTCACCCTCGGGGTCGCACTCGCGGGCCTCATGTTCGAACTGCTCGAGGTGTCACTCGCCGCCGGGATCCTCATCGAGAGTCTGCTCGTCCTCGTCGGGTTCGGGGTTATCGCGTATTCGTTACACGTCGACTGAGTTGTGGGGTGACAGTGTAGTACTCTCGTCCACCCTCAGATTCCTTTCCCCATAAGATGACTTCGTAACACGTCTGCATCTTTGTTTCCAGTGCCCGTGTTGAGGATGACGACTGTGTCGTCTTCGTCGAACTCGCCACGATCGCGGAGTTCCCAGGCTCCACTCGCCGCAGCGGCACACGTTGGGGCCATCTCGAGGCCTTCACCCTTTGCGACGGCGATCGCCGCCTCGAGAATCTCCTCGTCGTCGGTGGCGACGGCACCGCCATCGGTTGCACGGAGTGCCTCGAGGATCCACGGACTGGCTCCCGGGTCGGGGATTTCGATCCCGCCACAGATGGTGTCGGGGTATTCGACGGGATCGTGGCGGTCTCTT
>SL_5KL_010_SEDDRAFT_10001714_pt1 | contig 12924 bp, 10 predicted proteins | sample SodLakKL_010_SED_FD_9118 | JGI IMG/M metagenome (IMG submission 9118)
CCCGGCAAACCTTGACCCCCTGGCGTGGTACCTGCCAACCGCCAATGCCTAGCTGTACCAGGTTTTTAGCCGGGGCGTTGGCCATGTTAGTGGCATGGAACCAGGGGCAGGTATGCATGCGCTCATCCAGGTCAGTTTCCTGGGTATCCACATGGCGATCGAAGTGGATAATGCCGACTTTTTTGTCCCCCAGGTGGCGGCAGATGCCCCGCACCGTAGGAAACCCAATGGAGTGATCACCCCCCAGCAAAATCGGGAAGGCCCCAGAGGCAAAGACGTGGGCCACCCCTTTGGAAATTTGGTCAAAGGATTTTTCGTTGTTGGCAGGAAGGGTAAAAATGTCGCCCACATCACACAGGGTAATGCTTTCCCTCAGGTCTACCCCCAACTCGAAGTTGTAGGGGGTATACAGCGCTGAGATGCGACGAATGCCCTGGGGACCGAAGCGAGTGCCGGGACGATAGGTGGTGCCGCTGTCGTGGGGGACCCCCACAATGGCCACATCGTAGTTGCCCACCTGACGCACATCTTCCAGGTAGGGGGCCTTGAGGAAGGTGTTGATGCCCGCGTAGTGGGGCAGTTCGCCCCGAGAGAAGGTGGGAATGGTGCGATCGACAATGCTGTCGGCGGCCTCTAGGCCGTAGGTTAAGCCCTGGTCCACCTCCTGTTGCCAGCCGGTCAGGGGCAGCTGCGACTCTCTTTCTAGGGCCTGTTCGGCCTCAGATCGGCTGTCATCGCTAGGGCTTTGAAAGATAGCATTATCAGTCATAGGAAGCCTGTTCCTCTCAAAAAAAGTTGCGTCATAATAGCCAACCCACGGCAACATTACACAAAAGCCCGGAAGAAACACGAAGGTAACCTTCGCTATCCTCCCGGGCTTTTATCCCGCCGTGTACCAGAAATCAAACGCAACCTCTGGCGGCTTCTCTTGGACCAGGCACCCCTGCCAATGCAGCAGGTCGGAACCCTAGAAACCATTAGTTATGTTCAACCGACCCTAAAGCCGTGATGCTTGTTAGCTGTAGTAGAAATAACAAGGGCAAACACTAGGGAAAGTAATCTCTGCTACTAAACAGCTATTTTTTTGATTTTTAGCTGGGTTATGTCTAGATTAAATCTACAATTGAGGCAGTTGTTATTCTGAATACCATGCCCCTTGTGGAGTCTGAGCAAGACATTAGAATTCGCTACCCTCGGCGATCGCAGAGGCGGGCCGAGCGAGCATTTCGGTGTTCGCCCTTACGGCTAGAACTGCTGGGGGATATGCGATCGCAGAGTATTTCGATTCGCCAAGTGAGCGAACAGCAGGGGATAAAAAACCAGTACAGTCGCCGCCCTCTAACCGAGCTCAGAGCCGAAAACGAACTGATGTGGTTAATTGCTGTGGGGCTACTGCGTCGGGAAGTAGACGGTCAGGGATTGACGGATAGCTTTCGCCTTACCCCCCTAGGACGCCAGGTGTGGTCTACCCTCAGTCGGTTATCCCCAGCCCAATACCGCCCCACCTGGGGTGATCATCTATATAATGCATGGTGCCGGTGGTTGCGTCTGCCCAGTTGGTGGCAGGGCTAAACTGGCCTAATCGTCCTGACTTTTTCGGTTGTTCCTGAAAGCACGTTTATCGTCCTGAAGAGATTTTCACAGGCCATGGCTAACTTGCCAGAATTTTTCCTGAAGCTAGCCAGGCCCTAAGACCTATTCAAGTTTGGAGATGCTCCATGCGGGCAATCATGGTGGTAGGAACAGCCTCTCACGTGGGTAAATCGCTGGTTACCACGGCATTGTGTCGACTTCTAAGTCGGCGGGGATGGCGAGTTGCTCCGTTTAAAGGGCAAAACCAGGTGCTCAATTCCTATGTCACGGCCACTGGAGGAGAGATGGGCTATGCTCAGGCGGTGCAGGCCTGGGCGGCTGGGGTTCCTCCCCAAATCGACATGAACCCGATTCTGCTCAAGCCCCAGGGGGACCAAACCTGTAAGATCCTTTTGAAGGGGCGTTCCGTGGGGCGCACAACCCTATCCCAGTATTACAACACCTTTCTTGATCAAGGCTGGCAGACCATCCAAGATAGTCTGGGGCGTCTCAGTCAAGATTATGACTTTCTTGTGTGTGAAGGCTCAGGCAGCCCTGTCGAGGTGAATTTGGGTGATCGCGACCTGGCTAATATGCGCATCGCCAAGCATTTGCAGGCCCCTACTGTACTGGTGGCCGATAGCGATCGCGGCGGCACCTTTGCCCACATCATCGGCACCCTAGAGCTCATGACCCCAGAGGAGCGGAAGCTGGTTAAAGGCATCATCATTAATAAGTTTCGCGGTCAGCCAGAGATTCTAGAGCCGGGGCTGCAATGGCTGCGCGATCGCACTGGCATCCCCATTTTGGGAGTCATCCCGTGGCTAGACCAGGCTGTTCCCGCCGACGATTCCCTCAGTTTGCTCGATCGCACCCCTGGCTATAAAAAACAGGCTGACATTACCATTGCCGTCGTGCGGCTTCCCCGCATCTCTAACTTCACTGACTTTGACCCCCTAGAGGCGGAGCCAAACGTTCGGGTGATTTATCTCAGCCCCAAAGAACACCTCAGCTATCCTGACGCCGTGATTATTCCCGGCACCAAAACCACCATTGCCGATTTACTTACCCTGCAGCGTAGCGGTATGGCGGCAGAAATTCAAAACTATGTGGCCGCTGGGGGCACTGTGATGGGTATCTGCGGCGGCTTTCAAATGATGGGCCAGTTTTTGGCCGACCCAGAGGGCATCGAAGGCCATGAAGGTCGCTTTCCCGGGTTGGATTTGTTCCCCCTGCGCACAGTGATTACTCAGCAAAAAATTGCTCGCCAGCGCACGGTTAGCTCCCGTTACCCCCAGGAAGGGCTTCCTGTCTCAGGCTACGAGTTGCACCAGGGCCGTGCCCAACTTATCCTCTCAGAAGGGAAAGACCAACACGGCACCCAGTTTGAATTTTTATTCGAAGATCGCAGTCTTGGGGTTGTCGATAGTACCCAGTCCCTCTGGGGCACGTATCTCCATGGCATTTTTGACAATGGTCCTTGGCGACGAGCTTGGCTGAATCGTCTACGCCAGCAGCGAGGCTTGGGATCATTGCCAACAGGTATTCCCAACTATCGTGAACAGCGAGAAGCGCTGCTCAATTCCCTGGCCGAATCTGTGGGGGAACATCTCGATTTAAAGCCCTTGCTAGGGTAACGGGTTCACCTTATCGACGTACTTTTCCCGAAAACCCAGACGCCTTAAATTGCTCAAGCTTGAGGGGTTCTGGCTGATTAGCGGCCACCGATACTCGCAGCTGAAAATCGCTCTCCCCAGGGGGCACTTGATCAATGGATCCTAGGCGAGTCCGGTTTTGCATGACAGGATTGGCATTGGCGTCGTAGATGCGGCCAAAAATATCAGCATTGACCACCAGTTTTCCCGAGCGATTGATCGCTTTGCCGGTAATTAGATAGCAGTTAGCCTCTTGAATCGAGCCAGATACCACCATGCCATCCGCCATTTCGGCAGGACAAGCCTGATAGCTGAGGTCGGNTAGTTCTATGGACGTCAGCGCCTGGGCCGTTAGCTGTAGACCACTCACCAACCATAAAAGTGTAACTAAGATGCCGGTTACTAGTCCACGCCGTACCATGGGTCTCCTTAGGGCCGCTGATAGTTATCTGTCTCAGTTTATCGCGATTTGGCCCATGGGGCGGGCTAGGGAAAGGGCTAGGCGGTCGGGGCTAACCAGGTTTCTAGGGCAACTCGCATGGTATCGGCTGGAACGGGCCGTTGCAGCCAAATCTCCAGGGCCGCCGCCCCCTGCTGCACCAGCATTTCTAAGCCGTCTAGGGTGACAAGCCCCCGCTGGGCGGCCAGGGTGAGTAACTGGGTGGGACGCGGCGTGTAAATCAGGTCATACACCACAGCGCTTGGGAGAGCCAGAGCCAGGGCGTCGGCGTCTAGGGGAGTTTGGTCAGCTGTGGTGTGCATGCCCACCGGGGTCGTATTCACAATTAGGTCGGCCTCCGGTAACAGGGTCGGTAAAGCCTCCCAGGGCTGCACGGTCAGCGGCGGCTTTAGGGGGGAATCAACCCAGCTGGTCTGAAAGGCGGCCAACTTTTGCGAGTTACGACCCACCACGTCGATCTGCCCAAACCCCAGCTGTCCGCAGCCGGCCACGACCGCTCGGGCGGCCCCGCCGTTTCCCAGCACCACAACAGTCCTTTGACTCCAGTCCTTTAATGCCTGGAGGGGAGCGATGAACCCAGCCACGTCAGTGTTGGTCCCGCTCCAGCCTCGATCAGTGCGCCATACGGTATTCACCGCCCCCACCGCCTGGGCTTCGCCAGTGATATCCGTGAGCAGCGGCAAGATGGCTTGCTTGTGGGGAATGGTGAGGTTGAACCCTTGCAAGCCAATGGCGGTAAAGCCAGCGATCGCCCTGGCCAAATCCTCTGCCTTCACTGGCAGTGCCACATACACATAGTCAGCCTCCAGTGCCTCCAGGGCCGCATTATGCATCACCGGCGACAGTGAATGCACCACCGGATCACCTATTACCCCCAGGAGTTTAGTTTTACCCGTAATCACCATCGCCTATCTCCTCATTACCAACCATCGGGCCAACACACCGGTCTGCCCATCCCGGCCTACCATCCCCATGCCCCAATTCCTGATCGAACCATAACCCGCCAGGGCAGACACACGCGCCTGCCCCGACGCCACGGTTTCAATCCAAAATCCAAAATCCAAAATTCCCCCTACCTTCCTATCTCCCCAACCCTCCGGGAATCCGCTGCTCAAACAACTCCACAATCCTCTCCACCACATCCTCGATAGACAGGCCATCGGTATTCAGCTCGATCGCGTCATCGGCCTTTCTGAGCGGAGCCACCCGACGGGTACTGTCTTTGCGATCGCGTTCGTCAATCGCCCGCTCTAGGTCTTCTAGGCTGGCATTGGGCTGCTGCTGCGCCGCCAGGTCTCGCTGGCGGCGGCGGGCTCGCTCGGCTACTGAGGCGGTTAAGAAAATTTTTAGTTCCGCTTGGGGAAACACCTGGGTGCCAATGTCGCGGCCTTCCATCACCACGCCGCCGCTAATGCCGTACTGCTGCTGCTGGCGCAGTAGGGTGTCGCGTACCGCAGGCTGGGCGGCCACCACCGACACCTGCCCCGTTACCTCCGGACTGCGAATTAAGGCCGTCACCTCTCGTCCATTCAACCAGATACGGCTGGGGTAAGCGGCAAACTCTGAGTCATTCCCAGACGGGGCTAGCTGCAGGTCACAGTCTGGCAACAACTCCGCCAGGGCTACCTCATCCTGGAGATCCAACCCTTGCTCTAGGGCCAACCAGGTGACGGCCCGGTACATGGCCCCACTATCCAGGTAGAGTAAATTCAACCGTTCAGCCACCTGCCGGGCCACCGTCGATTTACCGGCACCAGCTGGGCCATCAATCGCTACAATCGGCTGGCGGTGGCGCAGCCAGACATTATCAATTAAGCGAGTTGTACCCAGATGGGCTGCCAAGGCCAACAGCCCCACAGATGTCACCGTTTCCAGTGGCTTCAGTGTGTCTGGATGCACTAACTCTACATACTGCAAATCGACCGCAGGCACCTGGGCAATAGGCTGCCGCACCGCTTCAAGCAAGACCGGGCTAGAGCGCTCACCGGCTCTAAACAGGGTTTCAGCCGCCATCAATCCATCATGGAGAATAGCCGCCTGCTGATGCTCCACTGGACTGAGGTAGGTATTGCGAGAACTGAGGGCCAAACCACTTGGCTCCCGGATGGTGGGGCAGCCGATCAGCTGCCCTGGCAGGTTTAGATCCTGACTTAGCCGTTTAATAATTGCCAACTGCTGAGCATCTTTGCGGCCAAAGTAGGCGCGATCGGGTGCCACCAGGCTGAGTAGCTTTGTAACCACGGTGGCGACCCCCTCAAAATGACCCGGTCGGTAAGGGCCACATAGAACCGCCATCATGTCCTTGGGCGGAATCACCTGGGTCAAATTCCCTGAAACGGGGAGGGATGTGCCATATAGGGTCTGGGCAGTCGGCATAAAGACGATATCCACGGCCGCCTGGGCACACAGATGGAGATCTTGGCTGTGGGTCTGGGGATAGGTGGCCAGATCCTCCCCTGGACCAAACTGTAGGGGATTCAGAAACATACTGACGACCACGACCTCATTTTCCCGCTGAGCCCGTTGGATCAGACTAAGATGCCCCCGATGTAACCCCCCCATGGTTGGCACCAACCCCACCTGAGGCGGCTGACCAGAGGCAGCCGTCTGCCCTCGCTGTTGGGCCAAATAACGCTTTAATCCTTCAACCGTCTTAAGTACTCGCACAATCCCCTACCTTTGCTGTGTGACCGCTTGTGACAGCTGAAATTCCGGCCTTCAGTTTCCAAAGTTACTACCCTACCAGATTAAACTGACACTCAATGATGTTTTGGTGAATCGATCGCTAGCCAGACGGCTTTCCACGGCGGCACCCTACCCTCCAAAGCCCTTATGGGCACCAACAGTCAGATCAACCGATTGTCATCTTTCTAAGCTAGTCGAGGCCGATGCCAATCTCATTAACAGGAGGTTTGTTTTGCTGGAGGTACCATCAAGATTCAACCAAGGGACCCGCAAGTTAATCCAGTTCCAGCCTCATGCCCCCCAGGCGGGAATCCATTATGGAATAACGGCTCTAGCGCGCACTTCATGTTGAGGCGCATCCCTAACTCCCATGTTGGCCCTACCCAGACTGGTACCGATACTTAAGTGTGATCCCTTTTACAAAAATACCTCCCCAACAAAGCCATTGGGGAGGTATGAGCTAAGAATGCAATCCTGGTCAACGTCAGTTCAGTGAAATCCCATGGGACAGAAAAGTCCATCACATCCCCTTTTAGGCGGGGTGCCCGTTCGCGAAGCGCTTCGCAGGAAAAGGCGGGATAGGTCAAACGTCCTGGCGGACCGGTCTTAATCAATCAGGCGAAGCATGTTCCAACTAAATGCTGATCCGGAACCTCACTGCGACCGGCCTAACTGACCGAGTTCGCATTCTGGAAATGGATTTTTTTCAGTTGGGATTCTCTAAGGGGTTGATAGCACTTCCAGCCGCACCCGACCAACACCACTGGATCGCAGCCCAATGCTAGAGGCCGCCGCCGCAGACAGGTCAATCACTCGACCGCCGCTGAAGGGGCCGCGATCGTTGATCCGGACCACCACTTGACGACCATTATTGAGATTAGTGACGCGCACCTGGGTGCCAAATGGTAGCGTGCGATGGGCCGCCGTTAGAGCGTTTTGGTCAAACACCTCGCCACTGGCGCTCCGCCGACCATGGAAGCCAGGACCATACCAGGACGCCATACCCGTGAGGGTGGATGCGACCACAGCCACTGCTTGAGGTTGGGGCGGTTCAGGCATGCCTTCCACCTTTTCCAACGGTGGGGCATCACCTAATAAACGCCGTAGCCGATTGGCAATGTGTAGGGCATCTTCCGCCGGATCTTCCGTGGTATCGGGCAGAATGATTCGACTATTGACTGTCAGCAGATCCTCGTCCTGCCAACTGACGACAAACGCCTCATCATCATCGTCCCACCGAGCTTTAATGGCTTCTACCTCGCTATCCGCCGCTAAACCTTCCAGCCGGGCCAGAATCAAATTTGCTTGGGCCACAGGACCAGCGTCTGCGACATCGGTGCCGGTGGCAGCCTGCAAATCGGGGTCAGACTTAGTGCTGCTGAGAGTCTCTAGTTCCCCGCCAATCAAGGTGACGACGGGAATAGAGCGGATATAGATGGTGGCTGCCTGCCGGGCATCAAGGGCATGGGCAAACACAGTGGCAGATTCAAATTCTTGGACTGGCGACGCTGCTAGGGTCGCTGATTCAGGGTCGGCTGGCTCAATGGATGAGGCGTCAGAGATAGCTGACAAACCTGTTTCAGAAATTTCAGAATCAGAAAGAGAGAGAATGTCGAGATTGTGTTGAGTTTGGGCATCCAGGTGGCTGTCGCCAGAATCCTGGGCTTGGCTGGGCAACGGTGCTCCTAAGACGGACATGGCGACTGCAACAGTCAGCCCGCCTATTACGCGATGTTTCATGTACACCAAAAGAAATCAACAGTAGGGGCTGAGATAAATTCTGAAGCCATCAGTTGGTTCAGAACAGACTGCAAATTGGCGGCCTTAAATCTCATACCCATTAAAAATTTGCTCTCGGCTTTTTATCGAAATGTAACCTAACACGAAGAGGCTGGGTTGCGAATCCGGGGAAATTCCCTTGGTTTAAAATCCGTGAAAAAATAAAGTTGGGGCATCCTTGCCAGTAATGGCGCAACCAACTGGCATAACTAGGATTGTTGCCGCCGCTCAACCCAGCTAATTGTTTAGCTTTCTTTATGAGTCGAGCCAACAAGGCTGTAAAAAAATAATCAGTCTGGCTCGGGATCTGGGGAACTTTTGCTAAAGATCAAGGGGCGATCGCTCGAAAAAATGTATCTCAGGATACAAAAGACTGTGGCCCGCGGGGCTGGTCTGCGGTCGCCCCTAACCAGTAAAGAGAGTGATTCTGGATCCAAGTCAGCCTGAATCTGGGTGTCGACGCCAGCCGGAGCAATATTGGTCACGAGGCATTTGGGTCACGAGGCATTCAGGAGCCAGGAGCCAGAAGCTAGCCAGCCAGCCAGCCACAATTCCAAAGGCATTTTGGAGCTGGAATATTTTAAGGTAAAAGATTGGCCCATTTAATCAGGATTCAGACCCCATGGACTACCGGGATGCAGGCGTAGATGTAGAGGCCGGGCGTGACTTTGTGCAGCGCATTCGGTCGATGGTGGACAGCACCCGTCGCCCTGAAGTGTTGGGGGCTCTGGGCGGCTTTAGCGGCTTCTGTGAAATCCCCGCAGGTTATCAACAGCCAGTGCTGGTCTCAGGTACTGATGGTGTCGGGACGAAGCTGAAAATTGCCCAGGCCACGAATCGCCATAGCACCGTTGGCATCGACCTGGTGGCCATGTGTGTCAACGACATTCTCACCAGTGGGGCCGAGCCCCTGTTTTTCCTTGACTATCTGGCTACTGGCAAGCTAGAGCCTACCACCCTGGCCCAGGTGGTAGAGGGGATTACCCAGGGGTGTCGGCAAGCTGGCTGCGCCCTGCTGGGAGGGGAAACCGCAGAAATGCCTGGTTTTTATGCCCCTGGTGAATATGACCTGGCGGGGTTCTGTGTCGGTGTTGTGGAAAAGGCACACATCTTAGACGGTAGCCAGATTCAGGTGGGCGATCGCGTGATTGGACTAGCCAGCAGCGGCATTCACAGCAACGGCCTTAGCCTGGTGCGCAAAATTGTGGACCAGGGCCGACGCCCTGATGGCACCGTGGGCTACACCTGGTCGGAGTCAGTGGCAGCCGTTGGCACAGCCAGTCTAGGGAACGTATTTTTGACGCCTACCCGAATTTACGTTGACCCAGTGCTCAGCGCCCGCCGTGAAGGGTTAATCCTTCATGGCATGGCCCATATTACCGGCGGTGGTCTACCCGAAAACCTGCCCCGCTGTCTAGGTCCGGGGCAAAGTCTGCGGTTAAATCCAGCGGCCTGGCCAGTTCCTCCCATCTTTAACTGGTTGGCCGAAGCTGGGGCGGTACCCCTGGTCGATATGTATAACACCTTTAATATGGGCATTGGTTTTGCCCTAGTGGTGCCCGCAGACCAGGTCAACCAGACCTTAAGGTGGTTTCAGCAGCGCCAGGTAGCTGCCTATGCCATCGGTGAGGTGGTCGCGGGCTCTGGTCAGATCTTAGGGTTGTAAAACCTAAGAAATCTCCCCGACCTCGGCCTAAAGCCGATACCTTAGAAGAGCAGATAGTATAGGCAATCCCTTTGAAATCTTCGTCTCTCAACTGGCAGCCAGTGGTGCTCAGCTTTCTAGCCATCATCGGTTTGGCACTGCTGACCAGTAGTTTTGTCATTGTTAACCCCGGCCAGGCTGGGGTGCTCAGTATTTTAGGAAAATCCCAAGATGGCGCCTTGCTAGAGGGTATTCACTTTAAGCCCCCTTTAGTATCCAATGTAGACGTCTACGACGTTACAGTGCAGAAGTTTGAGGTACCTGCCCAAAGCTCCACCAAGGATCTGCAAGATTTGTCGGGTCGGTTTGCCATTAACTTTCGCCTCGATCCGACGGAGGTCGTTAACATTCGCCGCACCCAGGGCACATTAGAAAACCTGGTCTCTAAAATTGTGGCTCCCCAAACCCAGGAGTCTTTCAAAATTGCCGCTGCCCTGCGCACCGTCGAAGAAGCAATTACCCAGCGGGCTGATTTGAAGAAGGACTTTGACGATGCCCTCACGTCTCGTTTAGACAAGTACGGCATTTTGGTCCTCGACACTAGTGTGGTTGATTTGAACTTCTCCCCCGAGTTTGCCAAGGCGGTAGAAGATAAGCAAATTGCCGAACAGCGAGCCCGTCGAGCGGTATATGTCGCTCAGGAGGCTGAACAATCTGCCCAGGCCGAAATTAACCGAGCCAAGGGTCGAGCCGAGTCCCAGCGCCTGATTGCTGAAACCCTGAAGGCTCAGGGGGGTAGGCTGGTGCTGCAAAAAGAAGCGATCGAAGCTTGGAAAGAAGGCGGTGCCCAGGTGCCTAATGTCCTAGTGATGGGCTCAGGCCAAGGAGGAATACCGTTCATCTTTGATTTGGATCAGGTAGATCAAATGAACCAAGCCACCTCTTCGTTACCTAAGGCCAGCTAGACCCTTGGTACAGATTCCAGGGGCCTAGCCTCGATGCCCCGAAGTTAGTGGGCAATGAGCGCAAGACCCCTGGGATCTTGAGATACTGAACCGATGCTCTAGACGATAGCTAAAGTAACGTCAGTTCGACTGAACCAGGCTGACCATGCGATCGGGAGAGTAGGTTACCTCTCTGACCATTCCCGGCTGACCCAGGGTTTCCGCTTGGCTGTCATTGACGCTGATGATCACCCCGCCAGCATTGCCAGCTCGAATGGTGAGTGCTTGGTCAGCCGTCCACAGACGACTATCACCCGGCTGGAGAATGCCTTCAAATTCAGTGCTGCCGTCAGCTGTAATCCGTAGCCAGGACTGAGCCGTCAAGGTGGTGGTGACCTTGATCGGGGCATCAGACTCGGGTACGTCGTTTTCAGCCACTGGCACTTCTAGGGGATCATCATCCCGAGGGGTAGCCGTTTCCACCTGATTCAGCGGCTCAAGGGGAGGCAAAATCGTAGCTTCCGGAGCGGTTTGCCGCAGCAAGTAAGACAGGCCACCAATGGCCATCATCAGCACCACAAAATAGGCCCCATACAGGTGTAAAGGCCTTAGCTGGGCTGCTGGAGAATCTTTCCAGGAAGAACGCTGAATGCGGGGCGGGGTAAAGAATTGGCTGGCTAAAGTTTCGCCATCCAGCCCCAAGACGTCACCATACCGACGAATTAAGCCGCGAATGTAGACCGGTTCTGGCAGGTTGTCTAAATCTCCCTGCTCAATCGCGGTGAGTAAACTAGGGCGAATCAAGATTTGGCTGGCCATGGCCTCGAGACTATGGCCTTGCTGCTCGCGGGCGGCTTGTAGCAGCGTGCCCAACTCTAGCAGTTGCTCTCGGTAAACGGAATTTGAATCAACCAATGCTTTTGTTTTCATACAGGGAGCATTTAACAAAACTGAGAAACGCCAGTAGATGCCGGGAACTGGTTGTGGAAAGTGGCAGATTTTGCCGCTGACTCAGCTAATAATGCCTTAATTTCGCTCGATGATAAAGAGCGGTAAGCCCCACTTTTTAAAAGTCCCACAGAAACAGGCCCGATCGCAGTGCGATGTAAACTTATGACCCGATGGCCCAGAGTAGCTGCCACACGTCGGATTTGGCGGTTACGTCCTTCCCATAACACCACCTCTAGCAAAGTGCTGTCTGGGGCCGGAGGGCCTAACCGTCGAACCTGGGCTGGTCGGGTTTGGTAGCCATCTAAATCAATGCCTTGGCGCCATAGATCGAGGGTCTGATTAGTGATTTGGCCTTCGATCCGCACCTGGTAGATTTTGGCGACATCGTGCTTGGGATGGGTCAACCGATAGGTAAAATCCCCATCGTTGGTCAGCAGTAGGGCTCCAGTGGAGTAGGCGTCGAGGCGCCCTACTGGGTGAATCCCCACCGGTTGTAGAGCTGCTGGTAAAACATCTAAGACAGTGGACCTACCGTCGGGGTCGGCACAGGTGGAGACCACCCCCAGGGGCTTGTGCAGTAGCAGGTAGTGGCACTGAGGTCGCTGGTCTGGCTGCAAGGGCCGATTGTCAACGGTAATGCGATCGCTATTAGGATCAGCCTTTTGCCCCAGGTGGGCCACCTCACCATTCACCGCTACCCGACCAGCATCAATCAACTGTTCGGCCTTACGGCGAGAGGCGATCCCATATTGGGACAAGATCTTTTGGAGTCGCTCGGTCATAGTTAGCGATACTGGCCTAGGGAGCCATGCTGGCTGAAACCTTGATGCCTAAGGAATAGGTTAATACTCCATTATGGCAGGTCTGAGCGGAAATTATGGCAGAACACTAAGTGTGAACTGAACCTCGCCCTGGAAGGGCGAGACTTCTACCCCGGCTAGGGGCTTAATTCCGGGTTCCCCGGCAACAGACGAACCGCCTCTTGCAGGATAGTCCATGCCGCGGTCACGTCGCGCACATGCTGCTGCCCACAGGTCGGGCACGTCCACTCTCGGTCACTGAGCGTCAAAGTATCGTTCAGTGACCCGCAGGCCCAGCACAGCTGAGTGGAGGGGAACCAACGCTCAATGAATTGAACGGCAGCTCCGTACCACTTGCCCTTGTAGGTGGTGTAGCGGTGCAGCGCCCGGATAGCCGCATCCGAAACAGACTTGGCCAGGCCGTGGTTTCTCA
>SL_5KL_010_SEDDRAFT_10001715_pt1 | contig 12910 bp, 15 predicted proteins | sample SodLakKL_010_SED_FD_9118 | JGI IMG/M metagenome (IMG submission 9118)
CCAGCCGAAACGGATGACGACACACCCGGCTTTGGAATCGCCGCCGGACTGATCGCATTCGTGGTGCTGCTCGCGGCTGGATCTCGTCGACGGTAGGTGAACTAACTCACAGCCCAACGGCGTCGGAGCGATATCAGTACAACGAGAGATCGCCCGTGATCCGGTCGACCAGGTTCTCTTCGGCCGGGCCAATCGCCACCGTAGTCGCAGTGCCAGAGTCGAGTTGCGTGTGACCAGCGTCCCGAATGATCGCGTGCGGCAGGCCGTCGCGACGGGCCTGATCGGCGAGATCAAAGAGGGTGGATTCGTCGGGAGCCTTGACGACGATCTTCTTTTGGCCGCCGCCTTTCCAGGCTTTGCGGGCTTTTCGTCCGGTGTCTTCGTAGGCTGACAGCGACGCATGGGCGACCTGGGCGGCGAGTTTCCCCCGTCCCATCCCGAGATCCGTCCGGGCGGCGATAACCTGTTTCATAGCTGGCTGTTGGCTGGCACAGCCAAGAGCGTGTGGATCGGCGACGACTGACCAGTTGAATTTTAAGGACTCCCTCGAACGCATCACACAATGATCTTATCGGACACCGACCTGCTCGAACGTCTGGGCGAGGGTGATCTCGTCGTCGACCCCATTGATGATCTCGACACCCAAGTCCAGCCGGCGAGCATCGACATGCGACTCGGCTCGGAGTTTTTGGAGTTCCAGCGCACCAACATCCCCTGTATCCACCCCAATCGCGCCGAGGAGGTCGACGAGTACGTCCGCGAAACGTATGTCGAAGAGGGCGACGAGTTCATTCTCCATCCAGGTGATTTCGTCCTTGGGACCACCAAAGAGCGCGTCGAGATCCCAGATGATCTCGTCGCCACCGTCGAGGGGCGCTCATCACTTGGTCGACTGGCGGTTGTGGTCCATGCAACCGCAGGCTTTGTCGATCCGGGCTACCGTGGGCAGATCACGCTTGAACTCTCGAATCTGGGTGCAGCCCCGGTCGCGCTTTCGCCGGGCATGCGCGTCTCCCAACTCGTCTTTACCGAACTCAAATCGACGTCGACGCGACCCTATGGCAGCGAACGCGGCTCGAAATACCAAGACCAGGTCGGCCCGCGTGCCTCGAAGATCCAGGACGATCCCGAGTTCATCGCCACCGACGAAGCCAATGCTGCGCCGCCCGTAGGAGATGACCAATGAAATTTATCGAAGAACTCGTCGTCGAGGAGTTTTTGCCGACGATCCGGTCGATGCTGGCCGAATCACTGCGTGAGCGGGATCTGACCCAGCGCGAGGTCGCCGACGTGCTGGGAATCAGCCAGTCGGCGGTCTCGAAGTACGCCCACGGCGAGGTCGCCCAAAACGACCAAATCGCCAGCGACGACCGTGTGGTCGACCTCGTCGAGCAGATTGCCACGGACTTGCAACCGGCGATATGAGCCGTGTGCAGGCACTCGTCGAAATCGAGGTGCTGATTCGCCAACTCGAAGACGGCGATTTGCTCGCCGAGTTGCACGAGGCGGCGATGCCCGCGCTCACTGAGGCTGACGTCGACTTCTCGGTCCATGATCCCGACAGTCAGATTCGGACGACAGAACAGGTCCGGTCGTCGGTCCGCCGCGGGCTTCGAACCTTGACAAGTACAGGTGGCTTTGCAACACTGATTCCGAACGTGGGCTCGAATCTCGTCGAGTGTCTCCCGGATGCGACAACCGTCGACGACGTAGCGGGCGTGCCGGGTCGGATTTTCGACATCAAAGGCCGAGCGACCGTCCCCTCCGATCCCGAGTTCGGCGTCAGCGAACACGCTGCCTCGGTACTGTTGGCGGTCCGCAACCACGGCGTCGACGTCCAGGCCGGCTTGAATATCGCCTACGACGAGGGGCTCATTGAGGCCTTCGAGACGGCAGGCTACACCACCGTCCAGTTCGACACCGAAGCCCGCGACGAACTCGAAGATGCTATCGGCGCGGCTCTTGCCGACCGTGAGATCTCCGAGACGTTCGTGCTCTACCAGACCGGTGGTTTCGGCATCGAACCCATCTCGTATGTGCTCGGCCCCGACGCGCCGACGGTGGCCTCGACCGTCCGATCTGTCGCCTAACTGAACCCTGTTTTTTGCCGCTCGCTGCCGTCGACCCAGTATGAGCGAGCCAATCGGGTCGACACAGCGGTTCTATACACGCTGGGCGCGGCTGTACGATCTCGTCGCGGTCAAGACGCCCGGCATCAAAAGAGTTCGACGCGCTGCGGTCGACCGCCTTGAGCCACAGCCCGGCGACACCGTTGTCGAGATGGGCTGCGGAAGCGGGGCAAACCTCTCTATTCTCCGAGAGCGTGTCGGCTCCGAGGGTCGAGTGGTGGGAATCGATATGAGCCCCGGCGTGCTCGGCGTCGCACGCGAGCGCGTCGACCGCCACAGGTGGGCGAACGTCCACGTTATCCGGGGCGACGCGACCCGACCACCACTCGACGAAGACGTCGACTGCGTGTTCGCCTCGCTGGTCGTCAGTATGTTCGACGATCCGGCCACGGTCGTCGACCGCTGGGCGGATCTGGTTGGACCGGGTGGACGACTCGGCCTGTTGGATCTCGCCCGGAGCAGCCGACAGGGGGCCAGACCGCTCAACGGGCTGTTTCGACTGTTCGTCACGTATGCCAACCCCCAGTCGGTGCGAGAGTCCGACGAGCCGCTGGGTCGACTCGACCGCCGGGTGGCTACCGCCCACCGACAGCTCGGCGAACGGTGTTCCGACGCCACGCACGACGCCCGCGCGCTCGGCTTCGCACGAATCAGTGGCGGGACAGTCGACTGATTAGGCGTCGACTAACTCACGAGATCACGACGAGCAGCAGCAGCGTCAACACGACAACGCCAGCACCGAACCACAGCCGGTTGGCTCGCGGGTTCTTCGAGGGAGTGAGGTCCAGCGTCTGGTGATACGTCGACAGCGGGCGAAACGGTGTGATACCCATCGGTGTGATTAGATCGCCCGCCAGATGCCCACAGAGCGTGAGCACTGTGACGGACCCAAACCAGACCGCCGCCCAGAGCGGTGGTAGGAAGAGACTACCAAAATCGGCTGCGCTGAGGCCGGCAACGATCAAGCCGCTGCCGACCCCGACGAGCAGGCCGACACCGAGTGCGAACCAGACGGTGTGTGTCGGCCCACGGTGGTCGATCCGATCGATGTAGGTATCAAAATCAGGGAGCGGCGAGAACACAATCATCACCAGACCAGTCAGCACCGCCAGCGTCGGCTGGTTGGTCGACAGCAACCATGCCGCAATCGGCGCGTACAGCAACAGCGAGATGCCGACATGGCCCAGCACGTACATACTCGGTGTTGGCCGTCGACCAGTATGAACTACTCGGAGTCGTATATTTCGCCAGCGAACCGACCGGCCCCGTTTGGGGCCAAACGGAGTGAAAACAGGCGTGAGTGGTGGGGTGGTGAGACGCGAGCCGGCCTCAGTCGTCAGCCGGCGACGGGGCGACCGAGAAGTCGACGGCCGCGCCGTCTTTGCCGAGTTCGTCGAGCGCGATCGAGGCTGCGCGTTTGCCCGACAGCAGCATCGCACCGAACGTTGGGCCCATCCGTGGCAGGCCGTGAGCGGTCGCCGTGGCGAGACCCGTGGCGATCACGCCCTCGTGGAGTTTGCCGGTCTCGTTGACGACGACGTCTTCGCTCTCGGTGACCCACATCGAGTCGTGGCCGGGCGAGTCGTGGCCGGGCGCGCCGTACTCGTTGTCGCCGCTTTTGTCCATGCCGGTGTTGTGCTCGTTGGCGTGTTCGATACCGGGGGCATTGAGGACGCCGCGTTCTTGCAGCTTGGAGACGACGACTGCCTCGTGGCCCGTCGCGTCGATAACGAGATCGCTCTCGACGGCGATTGGGTCGACACACGTCAGCTCACGCGGCAGCGCGTGGACCGGCGTCCAGTTCATGACGATGCCAGCGACACGGTGGTTTTCGCGGACGACGATGTCGGTGAACTCCGTCATATTCTGGATCTTTGCGCCGGCATCGCAGGCAGCTTTGATAAGGGCCGAACAGGCGTGTGGGCCTTTGGCGGTGTAGAGGCCTTCTGCCTCGTCGCTTTCCTCGTAGGGAACGCCGAGTTCGTCGAGGACCTCGTCGGCTGGATCGCGAACGGTCAGCGTGTTCATCAAAAAGCCACCGAGCCAGAAGCCGCCGCCGAGATAGTTGTTCTTCTCGACGACCATCACTTTCACACCCTGTTCGGCGAGTTCTTTGGCCGCCATCAGGCCGGATGGACCGCCGCCGACGATGATCACGTCGCTTTCGGTGTACTCCATGAACTCCTCGCTGAACTCCTCGGTGATCGCGCGGGTTACCTGTGCTGAGCTTGCCGGACTGAAGCCGCTGAATTCGGACATACAACTTAGTAATATCTTTGAGTGGTCAAAGTTGTTGTGGTCCGTCGCTCGCGGTGGGTGGTAACATCGACACAACCGCAAGGAACCCTTTTGGGTGTCGACCGCCTTATATAATCACTCATGAACATGCTCGTCGGCGGTGAGTGGCGAACCGACGCCTTTCAGGCGACCAACGAAGAGGGTGCCTTCGAGCGGCAGACAACACCCTTCCGCGAGTGGATCGCCAGCAGTGACGTGCCCGACCACGTCGACGCCGAACCCAACAACCGGTTTCAGCCGGAAGCCGGTCGCTACCACTTATACGTCTCATATGCCTGCCCGTGGGCCCACCGAACCCTGCTCGTCCGCGCACTGATGGGTCTTGAGGACGCCATCGACGTCTCGGTAGTCGACCCCTACCGTGGCGAAGACGGCTGGCAGTTTTCGCCCGACAAGGAAGGCTGCACCGAGGACAAACTCCACGACAGCGAGTTTCTCCGCGAGCTGTACGTCGAAGCCGACCCCGATGCCACCTGCCGGGTGACCGTCCCCGTGCTTTGGGACACTAAAGAGGAGACGATTGTCAACAACGAGTCACGCGAAATTATTCGGATGCTCTCGACGGGCTTCAAAGATGTCGGCGATCGAGACGTCGACCTCGCACCCGAGTCGATCCGCGATGAGGTCGATGAGATCATCACCGACATCTACGAGCCGATCAACAACGGTGTCTATCGCGCCGGCTTTGCGACCAAACAGGGGCCCTACGACGAGGCCGTCGAGGAGCTGTTCGACGCGCTCGATTACTGGGACGATGTCCTCGCCGACCAGCGATTCCTCGCCGGCGACCAGCTCACCGAGGCCGACATCTGTATGTTCACGACGCTGATCCGGTTCGACCACGTCTACCACACCCATTTCATGTGTAACGTCCAGTACATCCACCAGTACGACAACCTCTGGGGCTACCTCCGAGACGTCTACCAACAGCCAGGCGTGGCTGAGACGGTCGACATCGACCATATCAAAGAACACTACTACACAACTCATCCCGACGTGACACCCCACGGCATCATCGCCAAAGGCCCTGATCTCGACTTTTCGGCACCCCACGGCCGCGCGGCATTGATCGAGTAGGCTTAGGCTAACTCGCCGTCGCGGATTGCGGCTTCGGCGTCTCTCAATGCGCTTTCAGAATCGAACGCGTTGACGATCTCCTGTAGCGTCGCCTCGTCTTCATCCTGAAGCTCACGAGCGTGCGCAGTCATGTTCGGAATCGCTCGGATGATGTTGTCGACAATCGGAATCGCTGCAACCTGTGCCGACCGCGACAGTGGGTTGAGATCGATGACAATCTCGGTTTTGCCCATCTCGCCCAACGCTTCGGCGCGGTCGCCGTCTTCGAGTGGAACCAGTACCACGTCGGCTGCACCGATCCCGTCGGCGTCGACTTTCGCGCGCTCGTGGCTCAGATTCGGAATTCGCCCGTCTGCGGTGAGTCCCTTGACCTCCTCGGCCCCATGTTCGCGGAGGTGGGCCGCGATGGCCTCCATACGCTCGGGCGTCCGATTAAACAGGTTGATCTCGATGTCGGCGGTGACGGCGTCGGCGAGGTCGACGATTTCTGGAGCGACGAGGGCAGCGACGTTGCCGTTGACAGAAAGGACGGGATGGTCGGCCAGCAGTAGCTGGGCGGCTGCAGCGCGTTCGGCCTGGTCGGCACTCTCGATTGTTTGTTCGCCCAACAAATAATCGAAGGCTTCGCCCCGGCCCTCGGCGATCAGCCCCTGTTTGCTTGTGATTCCCTTCTCGACGCCCTCCTCGATTCGGTGGCGTGTCAACAGCGACTGGTATCTGGGATGATCTTCGGGCAGCTCGATCTCACTCATTGGCCGACTGTTCGGCTCTGGGCTCAAAACGTTCGCTTTTCGGCGGCGATGAGTCGACCACCTGCGGGGTCGACGCCGCAAACCGACGGCTCATAGCCTGCATCCGAGAGCCCACTGCCCACCGCAAAGATGGTTCGGCCGAGCATCGCCATTGCAGCCACGCCGCCTGCATCGTCGACTGCTCCAATGGCGTGGCGGACGTCGTCAGTTAGCAGGCCGGCATCGGTGGCGAACTGCCGAGAGGCGAACATGAACTGCTCGACGGTTGGTTCGGCCAGCAACTCGTCAAGTGCGGCCGCGCCTGCGGTCGAAAGCTGGCTGGTATCACCCGAGAGCACCGTCTCGGTCGACAGCTCACCAAACGTCACATATTCGATTCGGGGTGCGGCTGGAATCCCATCTAGCATGCCGTGAGTCGGCCCACCGGGCTCGCGTCGGATCGGTACCCCACCGCGAGCTTGGGCGACGACATCCCCCAACCCTGTTCCGGCGTCGACCTCGGCGCAGTGGGACAACTCGATTAGTTCGTTTTCGGTCCGTCCACAACCGAACGCGGCGTTGGCGGCGAGGGCTGCCCCGAGCGTGAGCGCGCCCGAAACACCGAAGCCTGCCCCAAGCGGCAGCGGAGTTTCGGCCTCGATAGCGGCCTCAACGCCGAGGCCGAGCGAGTCGAGAACCGTCTCCACGGGGTCGATCTCGACGGGCTCGCCGTTAAGCCAGAGGCCGGAGCCAGCAGTAACAGTGACCTCGACACCGTCGGCGAGCGCGAGACCGGCCCCGCGACTGCCTGCAATGGCTGGCTCGGGGTCCGGATGGGCACTAAAAAAACCCGTAATATGGCCCGGGACGAACGCCGTGGCCTGGGCGGCCTGTTGCATACTGCTACCTGCACCAGCGGGCGATTAACGCTTTGGCTTTTATTCGTCGATTCGAGGGTCTTTGCTCCGGTCGGTGCCGGTCTCGACGGCGGCATCAGTTGCGTCGGGGTCGAGACCGAGTCGCTCGGCTCCGGCCGGTGTGAGCTGGACGCGGGCGTTGGGATGCTGGTCGGCATCCGCCGTCAGCAGGTCGACATCCCGGAGTCGGACCGCCTCGTTTTTGGCTTCGGCGTAGCTGAAACCACCGAAAACGGTTGCAGTATCGAACAGGAGCTTTTGGGGGACACCCTGTCCGCGGCCGCCGTGGGCATACCCCTCCGAGCCGCCCTCGACAGCTGTCGTCATCGTTGCGACGTACTGTGTCAGGTCTCGTTCGCCAGTGAGTTCGTCGTGCCAGCGGGGCGGGAACGCGCTGAAGCCACTGTCGAGTTGGTAGACCGACGATTCGTCGACCCAGACGTTGGTGTCGACGAGTCGCGATTCGAGGCCTTCTCGGAGTGCCGACTCGTTGAACCGACTGTCGCCGAGTGCGTCGATGTAGGCATCGAGAGTTTCGTTCGGGACACCCGGACCGGTGTCGTACCGTTCGATTAGTCGAAGCAGATCATGGAGGATCAGTGTCTCGCCACGAGAGAGTGCCTCGTCCAAGACCACATCTGAGACGTTGGTGCTCATCAGTTACTGTCCGTCGTTCGACAGTAAAAGTCGCGTGGCCGTCATAGTAGACAGCGGCTACGAGACAGCAATCAGATACGTATTCGGGTGCAACAGCTGCTGAGTCGACTGTCGACTGGTATATAAATACTATAACAGACGATCCGGTCTGGATCAGTTATGAGTGCGCCGTCGACGCTCACGGCTCCTGCCGGTCGCCGTTCGGTGCCGAGGTTGCTCCGCGACCTCGCTTTCTACGGGCTCAGTCGCTGCCGGTCGCGTGGGAACAGCACGGCTTCCCGAATGTTGTCCAGCCCGAGCAGCGTCATCACGAGCCGCTCGCCACCCAGCCCGAAGCCGGCGTGCGGCGGCATCCCGTATTTGAACATCTTCGTGTAGTAGTCGAACTCCTCGGGGTTGAGTCCCTGGGCTTCGAAGCCTTCGATCAGGTGCTCGTAGCGGTGTTCACGCTGGCCGCCCGAGACGAGTTCCATCCGCGGATGCATCAGATCGAAGCCGGTCGACAGCTGCTCGTCCTCGGCCTGATCCATGATGTAGAACGGCTTGATCTCGCTGGGCCAATCAGTGATAAAGTAGTGTTCGCCAACGTCTTCGCCGAGCGCAACCTCGCCTTCGGTCGGCAGGTCGTCGCCCCAGACGAGTTGTTCGTCGAGTTCGCCAGTGGCGTTGATGCGCTCGATAGCCTCCTCGTAGCTGAGTCGTGGGAAGTCGCCTTCTGGGACCTCAAACTCCTCGGCGAGACCGAGCGTTTCGAGTTCGTCTTGGCAGTTTTCGGCAACGGCTTCGTACACTGATTTTACGACGGCTTCGGCGACATCCATCGCTTCGTGGTGGTCGCAAAACGCGCCCTCAAAGTCAATCGAGGTCGCCTCGTTGAGATGCCGTGGAGTGTTGTGTTCTTCGGCGCGGAAAATCGGGCCGATCTCGAAGACACGTTCGAGACTGGAACCGGCCATCAGCTGTTTGAACAGCTGTGGGCTCTGGTTCATAAAGGCCTCCTCGCCGAAGTAGGTAATCGGGAACAGTTCGGTGCCGCCTTCGGTGCCGGTGGCGACGATTTTAGGCGTGTTAATCTCCGTGCACATCAGATCACGGAAGGTGTCTCGGGCAGCGTTCTGGATCTCGGCGCGAATCGTAAAGATCGCTTGGACCTCTTCCTTTCGCAGGTCGAGCGTCCGGTTGTCGAGGCGCGTCGAGATCTCGGCGTCGACCTTTCCAGAGGGATCGAGCGGGAGTTCGGTGTCGGCTTCGGCGACAACCTCGACAGTCTCTGGGGTCACCTCGACGCCGGTTGGCGCGCGCGGTTCCTCGTCGACCGCGCCAGTGACGGTGATGACGCTCTCGCGGGCGACACCCAGGCCGGTCTCGACCAGATCGTCGTCCATCTCGTCTTTCTCGAATTTGACCTGGATTTTGCCGGTCGTATCTCGAAGAATGAGGAAAGCGATGCCACCGAGATCACGGACTTCATGCACCCAGCCGGCGACCGTGACGGTCTCACCGGGTTCGGCCTCGGCAGTGTAGGTTCGGTTCTGCATACACCGGGGTTTCGCCTACAGGGTTTAAACTCGGCCGGTTTCGGCCGGCCGCCGAGACGCTTACTGACCGCGGACTTGGGGATGGTCTTCGTCGACGAACACGAAGATGGGCTCGAACTCCTCGGGCAGCTGGTTGCGGATTTTCTCGATGTTGCCCGGCGGAACCACATCGGCGACAAGTCCCAAGACCGTCTGTGTGTAGTAGTTCGCCGTCGACCGGCTCAGATCGGCGCGCTCACTGACCCGGCTGAGAAACTCATCGAAGCTGAACTTCTCGCCGCCCCGATCTGCGGCTTCAATGAGATACCGATCGATCTCCATCGGCAGCGGCGAGGCCAGATCGGTGGCTTCGCCGGGGTCGACGCGCTCGCCGAGTGTCGTCAGCACTGCTCGAATTACCCTGACTGTGGGACCCAACTCGTCGAGTTCGAGTCGGTGTTGGGCCTGGCCGACGAACTCACGGTAGTTCATGTTTCGTACGGCGGTCGCTGTGCACGAATTACGTCAGCGAGCGCGTTGTGTTCGTCGGCCAACAGCTCTTCGAGATCGTCGGTTGTCAGAATCCCGACTAGCTTGCCGCTGTCGTCGGTGACCGGAAGTCGACGAACGCCGTTTTCGCTCATTCGCTCTACGGCCTCGTAGAAGCCGGCATCCTGCTCGACTGTATGGATGTCTTCGGTCATCACGTTCTCGGCGGTCAGCTCGGTTGGATCGGCTTTTTCGGCGACACACCGGAGAGCGAGATCGCGATCGGTGACGATTCCGACCGGCGTTGTGTCTTCGGCGATAACGACGCTACCGACACGTTCGTCAGCCATCTGTTCGGCGAGTGACGAGACGGCTGTTTCTTTGGACGCTGTAACAACTTCACTGCGTGCAAGGTCTTGGACTGGCATCTGTGTTCACCACCAGCCGGTTTGCTGGCTGGCGGCTTGTAATTTTATACGGAAGATAGACCAGTAAGAACAAATGCCCGAGAAAACTGAATCAACAGTCGACCAGTCGGCAGCGCGCTGAGAGATACAGCCCAGAAAGCCTCAGTTCGGTTTCGGAATATCCGTGTGGGCGTCTTTGACACCGTCGACGGTTTCGCTCACCGCCTCACAGCCCTCATCGTGGAGTAGATCACCAACGACGACGACGTCGGCGTACTGGCCCATCTCGTAGGCGTCGTCGTAGTCGTGGACACCGCCGCCGTAAAACAGGGTGGCCTCATCGAGCGACTGGCTTGCGGCCTTGACGATTTCGGGATCACCGAAGGTGCCGGAGTATTCGAGATAAATTATCTCTTGGCCAAACATCTTTTCTGCCACACGCGCATACGAAGCGACGTCGTCGGCCGACTGCTCGCAGTCGGCTTCGGTGTACTCGGCGACCGACGCATCCGGATTCAACACGATGTAGGCTTCGGTGGTCGTTCGGTCCCAATCAAGCCCGTTTTCGATCCGCACCCACTCTTTGTGCGCGCCGACAATCCAGAACGGATCGCTGGCGTTGAACACTGTTGGGATGAGATAGCCGTCGAGAGCGGGCGAATCGATAACGACCGAGGGGTTCGAGGGCTCCTGATACAGCGGTACATCGTAGGCAGCACAGGCGTCGACGACGCGCTGCATTTTGTCCTCGGTCATGCCGAGTGTGCCGCCAATCTCGATGGCGTCGGTGCCGGTCGCACAGACGTCTTCGAACGTTTCACCCTCAGCCAGCGGCTTGTCGGGGTCGATTTTGAGGAGATGATCCCACTCTGTCCACGGGCGGATGCTCATGTTGGGTTGAGTTGTTTTGTGTGACAATAAAAAGGGTGCGGTGGGCAGTTCTGTCGGCTTTCCTGGAGGTCGACCACACCTGGTCCGCGTGTGCGAACCCGTTTACAACCGTCCCAGAAAGGGTGGCAAAAGTGATAACCGCCTGCCGTTCTAAGTGTTGTAGAATAGATGGATCGGATGCAGGTCTGTTGTCTCGACGCCGACAGCGAGACGGCCACAATCGCTTCGGCAGACGGCCTTTCGGCGTTCGGGATTGCCCTCCAGCGCGTCGAGTCAGTGTCTGCAGCAGTGGCATTGCTCGGGAGCCAGCCGATTGAGTGTCTCCTTACACCGTGGCTCACTGAAGATGATCGAGCGTCGGTGTTCGATGCGTGTCGTCGACACAACGTGGCCATTGTGTGGATAACCGACCACCCCGAGACCGTTGCCGAAACGCTTGCGGTCGGCCAAACGGAGTATCTATCAAGTGACGACGCCGCCCACGGGTCGCTTGTGGCCCACCGGATCAAGTCGGCTGTCGACGTCAGCCGGAGACACCGAAGCCTCAATGTGGCGTCGACACCCGAGACAACCCAGGTGAGGCCAGCCGCGAGCACACGTGAGTTGGAAACAACCCTAGAGACGGTTCTCGACCGGATGACTGACGGCTTTGTTGCCTTCGATACGGACCTCCGGTTGACGTATGCGAGCAAGCGAGCGATCAACACCGATCGGTATCCAGCAAGCCAATATATCGGCGCGCGGCTTGTCGACCTCGGTGAGCACCTCGCACAGTACGAAGCCAACCTCCAGGAAGTTCTCGATACACAAAAGCCGAAAACCGTCGAAACCTACGTTCCAGAACCGACCGACGAATGGATTCGCGCTCGGCTGTATCCGTCCGAGACCGGTGTCTCGGTGTTTTTCCGAGAAGTGACTGCGGAAAAAACGCGCGAACACGAACTCGAACAGTACAAAACCATCATTGAGTCGGTTCAAGACGGCGTCTGTATTCTGAGTTCGGACTTCGAGTTCGTGTTTGTGAACGAGGCGTTTACCGAGTTGGTCGGCTACGATACCGACGAACTGTTGGGTCAACACGTCACGCTCGTCACCGAACCCGAATATATGCAGACCGTCGACGACCGCCGCGAGCGACTGCTTAATGGAAACAGCGAGGCGGCGATTCTTGCTGGTGAGATCACCGTGAAATCCGGAGACCGCGTGCCCACCGAGACATGGATGACACCGATCGATCTCGTCGACGGCGAGACGGGAACCGTGGGTGTCGTCCGGGATCTGAGTTACCGCAAGCAGACCGAAGCGATGTTTACCGCGCTGTACGAGGCGGCCGACGCGTTGTTGTTGGCCCACTCGAACGAAGCAGTCGCTGAAATTGCCAGCGAGGCTGCCGCCTCAGTGCTCGATTTCGAGGACGCCGTTGTCTTCGGATACGACAGCGAAGCCAACGTGTTCCGACTACTGGCTCACACGCCGTCGGTCGACGAGAGCGTTTCCGGGATGCTCCCAATCGCTGCCGAGTCGACTAGCCTCTCCGGTCGAGCCTACTTCGAGTCCGAACTCATCGCCACCGAGGATATGAGCGAGCACACAGCGGTCTACGACCCCGAGACGCCCTACCGGCGAGCGCTGTTCATCCCGCTCAGCGAACACGGCGTGCTGTTCGTCGGCGATACGGAAACCGGCAAAACAAGCGACCAGACGCTGACAGTGGCCGAACTGCTGGGAGCGACTGTCGCCGCGGCGTTCAGCCGGCTGGCCTCGAAGCGACAGTCTCAGACACACCGCCAGACGCTG
>SL_5KL_010_SEDDRAFT_10001716_pt1 | contig 12908 bp, 12 predicted proteins | sample SodLakKL_010_SED_FD_9118 | JGI IMG/M metagenome (IMG submission 9118)
TGGCGCTCGATCTGNCGTTGGCTCCGGTGGATCACCGCCGCCTGCTGGCGGATCTCGGTCATTGCAGCCAGGGCACTTTGGACGTCAGCCTGTAGCACCTCGATATAGGCCGTTAGCTGGGGCAGCAGATTAGCCCTCACCATATCCTGCTGCTGGCGATATCCAGCCAAGTCAACGGCGGTTTCCTGTTGAATGGCCTCCACCTGGCGCTGAATCTGCTGTAATGCTTGGGCAATGTCTAGGCGCAGGTCACTCACGGCGAGCCGCAGGGCCTGACAGTCTTGCTCCAGCTTTTGGCGCACGGCCACAGCTTGAGCCTGGCGCTCGGCCTGAAAAGCATCTAGCAGAATCTGGGTGTCGATCTGCAAGGTTTGGGTAAAGGTTTTCAGAGACTGGCGCAGGGCTGGAATTTTGGCCTGCCGTTGCTGGGCCGTCTCGATCAACCAGTGATGGGTTTCGACCTGAAGATCGGCAACCGTTTGATTTAGGCTTTGGCGAAGCTGGACAGCGTGGGCTAGCCGATGGGTTTGGCAGCGTTCTAGATCTGCAAAGACCTGATGCCGTCGATCAACCACTTCTTGCTGGCGTAGACGCCGTGCTGCTTGCCACTGCTCGTTAAGTGCTGTCACAAGACTGTTCTCCTTGCTGACAAGGTTGAAGTGTGGATAAATATGGGTGCAATTAAACTTAGTCCAAGTCCAGAAAAGGGGGTTTACCTGTGGGAGAACTCCAGATTTAAAGCTGGACTGAGTTGAGCAGGGAACCTCAGCTATGTAACCTTCAAATCAAGCGATGGTTGTGTTATTTATCGAAATCAAAAACTTATCACTTCAGATGGATTAAATAACTGAGATCTAACATGACAATTTTGAAGAAAGCTGACCCAGGCAATCTCCTGAGCCCCCTGCATGGAAGGAGGTGGATTGTGCATTTTCGGTCAAGCACCAGGAGAATTTAGGTTGGTTATTAATACTCTGGATCAGCTATCAAGCCGATGCTAGATTTCCCTGCTAGTTGCTATACGGTCAACGTTGTAATCCCGTGCCTAGGCCGCTGGAACAGCAGCTTGGGCCGTCAAGCCAACGGCTTCGGCATACTTCAGATAGGTGTCTACAGAAGCGATTACAACCCGGGCTTCAATCGCCAGTAGTTCAATCCCTACCAGGGAAACACGGACCCAAGCATCAACCACAATACCTTTATCCAAAATCCGGTCAACAACTTCAGCCAAGCTAGAAGAAGAGTTTACTTTTTCAACAGCCATAGTTTTGAACCCCTAAACAATTAATGTGTTCTGTGTAAGTGTTACGGGAAGACTACCCGTATTTTCACCCAATGCCCTAAAGCATAAGTGCTGGGGAAATGGGCTAAGCGCTAGGACATTTGCCTCGCACATTTGTAGTCTGCCCACTGGTTAGGAGCGATCCACAATCCTCGGGATCAGTTCATTATTTGTTACGTAAGCGTTCATACCACTACGATATTAACCACACAGGCCACGTTGTCTGCCAAGCAATGGAAGCTACGTCTCTTGGAGCGCCTACTGATGACCACCTTTAGTGACATTCTGGATGAGGGTATGCTGCTTGCCTTGGCAGGGAATCGCGCTTACGATCGGGGGGGTGACTCCTTTGAGCACGGGTTAGTGCATTATCTGGCTGAGTACGACGATCAAATCACCGCTGGTGGGGAGAGGACATACACCTACCAGGTAAACCTTGCAGAACCTGAAGACGACCTACAAGCCACAAGCGAAATTTCATCAAATTATTGCAGCAAGCTGGCCTTGACTAGGATCAGCATTTCGGCATTCACGACTTGGCTCAGCCTGCGATCACTGCAGACTGAGCCAAGTCAAAGTCTGGCCACCGGGACACCATTAACCCGCAAATCCTTAACCCTTATTGACCCAATAGGATGGAGAGCAGCCATTCAATGTTTTCGAAGTTCTCGCCAATTTGGGAGGCGACAGCAATTACCCGCTGACTATCGATCACCAAAACGCTAGCGTCTACACTGCGGAGAATATCCAGCAGGGTGAGGCGATCGCGGCTAGCTGCCTGCAATACGGCATCTTGTAGCACCTTCCAGGCGGCTCCAGCCCCCTCATCTACGGTAATGGTGGTGGCTAGCAAGCGCCAGAAGAATTGACCGACTAAGCTGTTAGAAACGTCCCGCAGGCTGTCAACGTCAAGCGGAATTTCTCGCGTCAGGATTTGCTGCGCCCGGCTTTCGTCAATCCGCAGGAGAGTCAGTAGAGCCTGTAGGTCGCGGCTGGCAATACCGGTCAAAGCGAAGGACTCTAAATCCACCAGGGAGATGGGGGGCACCTCTAGGCTGCCATAGGTCATGCGAATTTCTTCTAAGGATTCGGCAGCGGGGGTCGTCACCGCTAACCCAGTCCAAGTGGTTATTGCCAGAGCTAAGGCCGCAACCCCAGTACCCAAGCGACGCAAGGGCTGCCGTTTACCTAGCGAAAAGTAGCGATTTAGAACCTGCCGGGATGTGCCCATGGTCATTACTAAAGTGAAATTCCTTATGCGGAGCTATGACGACTGTGGCCACTCAAAAGTTTCTGGTGTTATCCAAGTGCAACTTTGGATCTCAACCCAATCCAAGTCCAGACCTGAAGTTCAGCCTGTGGGACAACTCCAGATCCCGAGCTGGACTTGGTTTAGGGTTTTCTGCCCGACAAAATACTTACACTATAAATTCAAAAACTTTTCTAGGGCGGCGACCATGGCCGGAGGCCAGCGGCGGATGGTGCTGACCCAGGCAAGGTCTTTATAGCGTCCGTCTAGGCCCACCACAGCCACCCAATTACTTTCTGCTTCCCCGGCTTGCCCCTGGCCCCACAGAGCCGCCGTCAGGGCCGCCCGAGCATCGGCAAAGTTGGGGTAGCGACGGGTCAGGTTTCGCAATTGGCGGATGGCTTCGCCCTGGTGACCCAGCTGGTATTCCATCAGGGCAGCGTTGACCCGGGCAAAGGCAAATTTGGGCTCTAAGTCTACAGCAGTCTGATAGTCAGCCAGGGCAGCGTTCCAGTCCCCCAGGCCCGCCTTGGCGCTACCTCGGTTGTTGTAGGCGGCCGCATCCTCAGGGTTGAGGGCTAAGACCTGGGTGTAATCTGCGATCGCCTCTGACCAACGCCCCAAGCCCTCAAGGGCCGCCCCCCGATTCAGGTAGGGGTCAGGTTTTGTCGGGGCCAGGATAATCGCCTGGTCATAGTCGGCCAGGGCCGCAGATAGCTTGTTTTGGCTGACCCGCACATTGCCCCGGTTACTCCATAGGGCGGCTTCCTCGGGCAAGTATTCGATCAGTTGGCTCCAATAGGTTTCAGCTTGGACAAACTGCCCCGCTTCAGAGGCGACAAAGGCCTTTTGCTTCAAATCGGCGATCGCCTGTCTGTCAGCCTGGGAGAACTGGGAGACATGGGCCGCAGCAGCTACCCCCGCCCCACCTAGCCAACACCAGCTACAGAACAGGGTTATGAGCACCCACCGTTGCCAGCCTCTAACCATGTTTTGGATCCTAATTTTCATTGGTACTATAGCTACCCGCCATTACTGATTATGCCGGATGAGCCAGTGCCTGTCCCTCCCGGGAAGAGGGCTGACAACCAACGAAAACTCCCTTGGAAAGCGTTCTTCCCAAGGGAGCGGAGGGGCCATTGGTAGGTTGGGCAAACCAGCCATAGTAGACCTAATTGGGTTCCCTGGCGATCGCCCAACCGCCTGTCTTAAGCCTGACAGACCATTGAGGTTTAGCTTTCAGATTCTGATGGGGCAGTTTCCACTAGGTCATCGGCAGCGGGCTCTACGTCAGCATCACTCGCTTCCGTTTCCATTTCGATGGCAGCATCAGCAGGGTCATCCGCTTCCACCGCCTCAGCTTCATCAACGTCAGCGTCTTCAACTGCCTCGGGTGCTTCGATTTCGGGTGCTTCTACCTCAGGGGTGTCAATTGCCTCAGGTGCTTCGACTTCCGGTTCCTCGATTTCCGGCTCTTCGATTTCGGGTGCTTCTACCTCAGGGGTATCAATTGCCTCAGGTGCTTCGACTTCCGGTTCCTCGATTTCCGGTTCCTCGATTTCCGGCTCTTCGATTTCGGATTCTTCTACCTCAGGGGTATCAATTGCCTCAGGTGCTTCGACTTCCGGTTCCTCAGCCGCCTCAATGTCATCGACAGCCACGGGGCTATCCGCCACATCAGCGTCTTCAACAACGGCCTCTACGGTAGCCGCCGCTTCGGCATCCACCGCTTCGATCGCCTCCTCTAGAATTTCAGCGATTTCCTGCTCAGCCTGAACCGGCATGCCCAGAGCTAAACCGGCCAGGGTTAGGCCACCAGTGACTAACGCTAACTTACGACTTAACATCATGCGTCTCTCTCCTTAATGAGCGTGGTGAGGGAGCATTGGCGCCCGCTCAACCGCCAATGTTGGCTGAGACTATCACATGGCTTTTGGCAAAGTCAGCCGAATTAAGCAAGAAGTATGAAGTTGTGGTGAAGCGATTGGAATAACTTTGGTTAAGTCCTGTGTCGGGAACTTAACCTTAAACCCACCCGTCTTAACCAAAATTTTAGTGATTTCGCCTGCTAGACCAGCACGCCAAAAGAAAGATACATTAATTAATGAAATGAGGTGAATCCTGAATCCTATGCCCCCAACCCCCACAGCTCCAAACCAATATGGCGACATGGCAATTCTCAACGCCTGGGAGGAGCCCCTGGAAAAATGGCCAAACCCTTCCAGCAATAGCTATACCATTCACCTAGAACACCCAGAGTTTACGGCCCTGTGCCCCCACTCGGGTTATCCAGACTTTGGCACCATTGTGGTGGATTATTGGCCGAAAGATTGGGTGGTCGAGCTTAAAGCCTTTAAGCTTTACGTCAACGGGTTTCGTAACCAGCGCATTAGCCACGAAGGGGTAACCAACCAAATTACCGATCGCCTGTGGAGCGAATTGGCCCCCTATGGCCTGCGGGTAATAGGCGACTTTACCCGTCGAGGAGGGGTGAAAACGGTCATCACCGTTAAAAAAGGAGACTGTGACAGCTTTGAGCCTTACCAGGCGAATGTGTTGTAAAGGTTTCAAGGGGCAAAATAGGTGCTTGTGTCAGGTGTCAGGGTATAGCCCGAAACCCAATGCCCGAAACCTGATACCCAATACCCCACTAAATCAAATAGGTGTACTGGCCGAGGCTGTGCTCGTAGTGCTTGATTAACAACTGAGACTCTTCCAGGGTGATCTGGTTATCGTGGAGCGCCCGTTCAGAACGGCGGCGAATATTTTCCACCATATCTTCCGCGTCGTATTGCACATAGCCCAATACCTCAGTCATAGTGTCGCCTTTGACCACGTGCTCCACCTGGTAGCCCTTTGGGGTCATGTGGATATGAACGGCGTTAGTATCACCAAACAAATTGTGCAGGTTGCCCATAATCTCCTGGTAGGCTCCTCCCAAAAACATCCCCAAGTAATACGGTTGACCTGGCTGCAGGGGATGCAATTCCAGCACATGCTTTACATCCCGCAGATCGATAAATTTAGTGAGTTTGCCGTCGCTGTCACAGGTGAGATCGGCCAGGGTGCCCCGGCAGGAGGGCTCTTCGTTTAGGCGATGGATGGGCAAAATGGGAAACACCTGGTCGATAGCCCAGGTGTCAGGCATGGACTGAAATACCGACAGGTTAATATAGTAGATCGAGGCCATCGTCTGATTCAGGTCTTCGATGTCTTCCGGTACGTAATCGGCATCGCTAACCACCGACAGTGCCTTGCGGCAACAGGCCCAAAAGAGTCGCTCGGCCTGAGCCCGCTCGGCCAGGCTGAGGTAGCCAAAGTTGAACAGGCTAATGGCTTCTTCCTTGAACTGAATGGCGTCGTTGTACAACTCTTGAACGGTGCTGGCATTCAGGTTTTGGTAAATATCGTATAGCTCTCGTAAGATGACGTGGTCACTTTCTTCGGGGACATCGATGTCCCCCTGGGAGGGGGCATCGCTACTGCCCAGTACATCAAACACCAGCACCGATTGATGGGAAATGACAGCCCGCCCACTCTCGCTCACCAGGGTGGGGACAGTCACCCCCTTCACTCGACAAGCTTCCTGGACTTCGGCCACCACATCATTGGCGTAGTTTTGGGTGCTGTAGTTTTTAGAGGCATAAAAGCTAGTTTGGGAACCGTCATAGTCAACCGCTAGGCCCCCGCCCACATCTAAGTACTGCATGTTAGCCCCCAGGCCCACCAGCTCCACATAGATGCGGCTGGCTTCCCGCAGGGCTTCTTTAACGACGCTGATGGCCGAAATTTGGGACCCAATGTGAAAGTGCAGTAACTGCAAGCAGTCGAGCATGTCCGCTCGGTACAATCGCTCTACCACCGCCAAAATTTCCGGTACTGTGAGGCCAAACTTGGCCCGATCGCCAGCCGAAACCCCCCAGCGCCCACTTCCCTGGGTACTTAGCTTAGCCCGCACCCCCAGTACCGGTCGGATGCCGAGGCGCTGACTCGCTTCGATGGCAATGTCTACCTCGTTCATCTGCTCGATCACCACAATGGGCCGTTGCCCCAGGCGCTGGCCCAGCATGGCGGTTTCGATGTAGTCCTTGTCTTTGTAACCATTGCAGATCAGCAGTGCCCCTGGGGTATCGAGGGTGGCCAGGGCAATCAACAACTCGGGTTTAGATCCGGCTTCGAGACCAAACTGGTAGGGCTTGCCAAACCGGACCACGTCTTCAAGCAACTGTCGCTGCTGATTGCACTTGACGGGAAAGACTCCCCGGTAGACACCGTTATATTTGTAGCGGGCGATCGCTTTGGCAAAGCAGGCATTAATCCGCTCAATCCGGTCCTCCAAAATGTCAGAGAAACGAATCAGCAGCGGCAGGTTCAGATTGCGCTGTTTGATGGCTTCCACTAGTTCAAGCAAATCAAGGGAACCACCGCGATCGCCCTTGGGGGAAACGGTCAGATGACCATCGGCATTAATCGAGAAATAGGGATCGCCCCAACTGTGAATGCGATAGAGCTCTTCGCTGGCTTCGATGGTCCAGCCTTGATTGGCCTCCGGCGGTGTCAACATATTTTCTAGGGCGGCCCGATCAAACCGAGGAGAGGGCTGGAGAGAGTTAAACTTTGCCATACGCGATGATAGTGCCCCATGGTGATGTACCTAAGCCCACTGGCGTCACTCAAGTGCTGATTTCGGCGTGTTAACAGCAATGCCAGCGTTAAAAATTTTAACAAAGAGTAACCCTGTCACGGGTTCGATTCGTCATCGGGCCGCAGCCGACCAAGCCGACCCAATGGATCATCCTTGCATGGAATACCCTGGCCCTCTTTAGGAGGGGGCAGTGGTCTGACGGAATTTCCAGACCAGGCTGGAGACCAGGTTAGTGACCACATGGGCTAGAACTGGCACCAGCAAATTGCCAGTGACCACAGCCCCAGTCGCCAGCACCAGGCCAATGGTCGTGGCCCAGATAACATAGGGCCACTGCTGTGGACTGCTCAGGTGCAAAATGCCAAAGCTGGCGGCAGACACCACAATTCCTAAGCTATTAAGACCAATCGCGGGTAACATCACCCCCCGAAACAGCAGTTCTTCGCTGAGACCAGGCAGTAACCCCAGCCAAATCAGGTCAGGCCAATGCAGGGGACGCAGCACCATTACCAAGTAGCTATCAGCACTTTTGCGATAGGCTGGCCAGAGCTGATAGACAGCAGCACTAGCCAGGGTAATCCCCAGCCCCATAGCCACCCCAATCAGGCCAGCTTGGATGGAAACGGTAAACGGCAGGAGGCCAGCCGGATCAAAGTAGAGCCAGACCCGGGCAATGACGAGCAGCACGATTGCGGTAACCCCCATGGCCGCTAATACCTGCATGCGGGTCAAAGGTTCTAGCTGGGGGTCGTTAGGCGGTGAAGTCACAAGCAACAGGAATGGGCAGCATTGCTATCTTAGCGGAGCCGGGAAAGGGGCGTGGTTATCTCTGCCCTCTAGAGCTGTTTAGTCAAGGGCCAGGTGAAGTAAAAGGTGCTCCCTTGACCTACGGTGGAGCTAATCCAGATCCGGCCATTTTCAGACTCGACAATTTTTTTCACCACGGATAGGCCAATTCCGGTGCTTTCAAAGTCATCTCGGGCTTTGAGGGTTTGGAAGATGGTAAAGATCTTGGCATGATATTTGGGATCGATACCGGGACCATCATCAGCGATCGCAAATTGAATCATACTGCCCTGATCTTCCCAGGTTAGGTGAATCCTGCCCTGGTCTCGATGGTGATGTTTGAAGGCATTGTTGATCAAATTGGCGAAGACTTGACTCAGGGCGGTTTCATGGGTGTAGAGGGTGGGCATGTTCCTGGGGATGATCACCGTGAACTGGTCAGGGGGCGCTAGGGAATCGACAATGTTGTCGAGGAGAGGAGTGAGAGCCACTTTGGTAATTTTGCGCTCCCGTCGACCCACCCGTGAATATTCCAGCAAGCCATTAATCAACCCCTCCATCCGCTGGACACGACTGCGCAACAGGTGCAGCTGATGGCGATTTTCGGCTGGAATTTGGCCCTCTAAATCTTCGCCAATCCATTCTGCCAAGTTGGAAATCGCCCTTAGGGGAGCTTTCAAGTCGTGGGAGGCGACATAGGCAAACTGATCAAGTTCGGCATTCCGCCGCTCTAGCATTGCCGTGGTATGGGCTAGCACCAGGTTGGTATTGGCCAATTCGTCGGCCCGCTTCATTAGTTCTTCTCGAAAGGCTTTACGTTCCTCAATGTTTTCAATAATGGCAATCAGGGCGGTGATGCCGTCGTCTTGATCGCTCTCTTCCACAGAGACAGTCACTAAAGTCCAGACAGGATGCCCATCTTTGTGGACATAGCGCTTTTCAAATTGGCAGTAGGGTTGGGCTCCGGTAATCAGTTGCTGATAGTAGTATTCGTCCTGACCTTTGTCTGCCTCAAAGGTAATGGCCTGGAAGGATTGACTAATCAGCTCTTGAGGCTGATAGCCTAGGAGGTCGCACAACTTTTGGTTCACCTGAATCCAATGCCCCGCCGGAGACAGTCGAGCCATACCTACCGCTGCCTGCTCGAATATAGCCTTAAAGCGACTTTCACTGGCCTGCTGGGCCAGTTCCGCCCGTTTACTCTCTGTGATGTCCTGCATCACTCCAACCATGCGTTGGCTGTGGCCATCTTTGACGGCGACCACTCGCCCATAGGCACGCACCCAGCGAATATGACCATTGGGCCATTGCACCCGGTACTGCCCAGAAAAGTCTTGGCGATTGGTCAGGGCTTGATCGACCAGGGCTTGAATGACGGGTAAATCATCGGGGTGAACCCGTTCCGCCCAATGGCTAGCGATGTGCGCCACAGTGCCGGGCTCATAGCCCAGAATGCGCTCTGTCTGGGGAGACCAGATTTGGGTTTGATCGGTTAAATTCCAGTCCCAAGACCCCATCTGCACCGCACTGAGGGCGAGGTTGAGACGCTCAGCAGTGTGCTGCAAGTCATCTTTGGCCGTTTGCAGCGTTAGCCTGGCTTGTTGTTCTTGATTCAGCAGGTTTTCAATCCGTTGTTTGGCCGCCTCCAACTGAGCAGTGCGGCGCTTGACCCGATCTTCTAACTCCTGATTTAAGCGGCGGACTTCAGATTCGGCGGTGCGCAGATCGGTTTCGGCTTCGGTGCGATCGCGAATTTCCGCTTGCAATGCCTGATTCAACTGAGTCAGCTGCGTGGGGCTGGGCAGAGCCAGGGCAACCGGAATTTGGGGAATTAACTCTACCGCCGTATATAGGGAGATCAATGCGGTCAGCGCTTTTATGGTGCCAGATAGCCAGTAGGTGGGCACCCACAGGGTCCAAACAGCCATCAGGTGAGTGACACCACAGGCGGCAATGAACGCGGCAAATAGCCAAAATAAAGGCGGGAATGGGATGTCAGGCCGTCGCTTAACAAAATAGACCAGGGCAGAGGCGATCATCCCATAGGCCAAAACAATCAACCCATCAGAGAGAGCGTGCAGCCACACCAACCCAGGTTGCCACAGGTAGCAGTGCCCATGGGGAATGAACGGCCCAGACCATGGTAAGGCGGACAGGAAGTCGAACATAACAGGTGTCCTTCACACTGAGCTGACCCAGGCAAGTCCGTAGCCAGCCAAACAACAAACAACAAACCAGGGGCAGTCTATCCTTAGATAGAGGCCATGGCAGAGCCAAGTCCCCCTTGGGGTACGTGCCAGTTTCCCCTGACTAGTCGATAATGCATTAATCTTTTCACAGTTAAAGGGGAACGTTCAGGTCTCTGTGTCCCCATTAAAGGCGATCTATGACTGACATTAGCATTGTACTGATTGAAGATCACGACCTCACCCGGATGGGGCTGAAGGCGGCTCTGCAGCAGGTTGATGGTATGACCGTGGTGGGGGAAGCGGCCAATGGGATGCAGGGACTCCAACTGCTGGAGATGCATCAGCCCAGCATCGCCATTATCGATATTGGCCTTCCCGATATTGACGGCATTGAACTGGTGGAACGGCTGCGTCAAGCCCAGGCTGGACAAGATGACGTCAGCACCCGAGTTTTGATGCTAACGATGCATGACAGTGAGGCGGCGGTGATGGCGGCTTTTGCGGCGGGAGCCAATTCCTACTGCATGAAGCAAACAGAAATTGACGATTTGGTGGTGGCCGTCAAGGAAACCTGTGAGGGCAATTCGTGGATTGATCCAGCGGTGGCTAGTGTGGTGCTGCGGCAGGTTCGCAAAACCCCGGCCCCAGCGTTCGCTGGAGGCGATCGCACGGTCTCGATTGAAGCGGTAGAACCTGAATTTGAGCAAATTTTGGAGTCTTATCCCCTCACCGATCGCGAACTCGAAATCTTAGAACTGATTGTGGCCGGTTGCAGCAACGCTGAAATTGCCGAACGATCCTACATTACGGTCGGTACGGTTAAAACCCATGTACGCAGTATTCTGAACAAGATGGGCGTTGACGATCGCACCAAGGCTGCTGTGCGAGCGCTGCGATCGGGGTTAGTCACATAGGGCTGCCTACCTACCCATATAACCACCTTGGCTGAGGGTTTCAGGTTCTAGGTATCAGGTATCAGGCATGATTGCCCGACGAATACCCAGCTCTACTAACCCTTGACAGCAACCATTACACCCTTGAGGTCGAAAGTAGGTGCCATAATCGGTCTGAGGTTTCCCCACCGCCCTACTGTACTACTATCAATTGTCGCCTTTCCGCACCTTGCTATGGATACACTTTCCTCGTCGGTTATCCCCACAAAGGGGCAATTAGAGCGTAAGATTAGCCAACAGTTTCACAAACTCTATCGAGATCATCTGGATCATTCTCCTGGGAAAATTACCTGTCAATTAGTTGACGAAAAGCTTTTCCTCGTCGTTGAAGATTCTGTGACCAAGCCTGAGCAGTTGCTGGTAGAACGGGGAGAAGCTGACCTGGCGGCGACAGTGAGAGGGGACTTAGCCAATGCCCTACGGCCCGAAATTACCGATCTGATCGAAACCCTCTTAGGGAGTAAGGTGGTTGATGTCTTAAGCGATTCCACCCTAGAAACCGGGCGCACTGGCCTTGTGATCGTCCTGTCAGAATCGCCCAGAATCCGCCTTAGTGGCAAGTCATCGGATTAATTTAAGGGAGACGCCTCCCCATAAAGCACCCGCTAGGGCCGCTACTTCGTCGTGGATTCTCACCTTAGATCTCTGACCTCGCTTCGCGAACACGGGAATGACATTGGGACTTTATTAATTGGCGAGTCCCTAAGCGGACTGTTGTTGCCAGACCCGCACGGTACCATCCCACCCAGCCGTGACCAAGGTCTGACCATCAGGGGCAAAGGCGACGGACCACACCCCTCCTTCGTGACCCTGCAGAATGGCCACTAACTTACCCTGGGCCATGGTCCACAGACGCACAGAGCCGTCATTACCGGCTGTGGCTAGCAGCTGACCATCAGGGCTAAATTTAATCGAGTTGACCGGTGCTGAATGGGCCTTAAAACTGGTGATTTCGCGCCCACTGTTGAGTTTCCAAAAGCGCACGGTGCAGTCAGCACTGGCACTGGCCAGAAGCCAGTTATTGGGGCTCGGGGCTACCGACAATACCTCAGCAGTGTGGCCTTTCAGCACTAAGTTTTTCCCTTTGCCTTGGATGCGATAGAGACGAATCGTGTGGTCCTGGCTGCCACTAATTAAGGTGGTACCGTCGTGGCTCACGGCTACGGTGCGCACCCAGTGACTATGCCCTTGAAAGCAGTACAGTGGGGTTGATTGTCCCATCTGCCAGGCCACTACAGTATTATCTTGGCCACCGCTAAACAGATACTGGCCACTGGGGCTAAAGGCCACCGCTCGCACCCAATTGCGGTGCCCCTTCAGTTGACCTAACGGTTGGCCATCGACTAGGTTCCACAGACGAATAATATTGTCATTGCTGACACTGGCCAAGCAGCGTTGGTCGGGGCTGAGGGCCACCGATCGCACCCAGGCATGGTGACCTGCGATACATTGCAGCAGGTTGCCCGTGGCCAAATGCCATACCCTAATGGTTTTGTCGCCACTGCCGCTAATGATAAATTTGCCATCGGCACTGACGACCACAGACCGCACCCAGCTACTGTGACCTGTCAACACACGGGTGCAGGTCCATGGGTGGGCGACGGGTTTGGCAAGGGCGTCACCGCTGTCTTCAGCCGCCAGGGCTGTAGTCGGATCAACCCACTGAAAGGCCGGGGGTGGGTCAGATGCCGATTGATGGGGAAATGAATGATGGGGCAAGGGGGGCATGACAGGGGGGTGCAGCGCCATACGTTAATACTGTAAAAACAACATAGCTGCCAGGGCTGGCCAAGGCCAGCCCTGG
>SL_5KL_010_SEDDRAFT_10001717_pt1 | contig 12901 bp, 11 predicted proteins | sample SodLakKL_010_SED_FD_9118 | JGI IMG/M metagenome (IMG submission 9118)
CCAGTAGCCCAACGGCTTCGCCAGCCACAGCCCCAACCGCCAATTCGCCCAGCCCCTGTGGCGACGATCGTCAGGAAGCCTACTTTGAGACCCGTTCCTTTATGGTGTATTTGTGCAGTACCGATCGGGGGCTACGCTATGTGGGCACCGAAAAAGCCACTCAAGAGGCACTGGTGACCCAAGATGTGCACCAGGCCCAAGGCACCTATATTGCCATTGACGGTCGGGTACAATACCACATCAATGAACAGTCTCTAGCGGTGTACCAGATTTCCAACGGGAGTTACAGTCAGATGGCAGCAGAACCCGTCCTGCGCCACGAGCAGTTTTTGTATTAGGGCATGCTTCTTACTTCTGCCTGGCTGTACTAGGGTGTCTGTCCCGGTAATTCTAAGGGCTGATCGACCCGGCCCAATTGACTGGGTCGACCAGAACGGTTAGGAATTGGCTGCTGGGCCGCGATGGTTTGTTCTAGCACCTCGGCCGCCCGCATGTACTGGGTGTCGGCTTCGGTGCCCAACCGCTCTGGATGGCTAAACAGTTCCCGCCGCTGGTGATCACTCAACTCTACCGTCACATCGGGAGTGATGCCCTTGGTGCTGATGTCAGTACCGTTGGGGGTGTAGTAGTGGGCCACAGTCACCGTTAGCCCCGAACCGTCAGCTAAACCATGGAGAGACTGAACCAAGGCTTTGCCATAGGTGGTGGTGCCCACCACGGTAGCCCGATTGTTGTCCCGCAGGGCACCGGTAACAATCTCACTGGAACTGGCAGACCGGCCATCGACCAATACTGTCAGTGGCAGTTGGGTCAAAGCGGTACGATTGGCCGAAATCGCGTCGTCGGTGCCGCTGCGATCGAGGGTACGCACGATGGGGCCGTGCTGTAGCCACATGCGGCTAATATCAATGCTGGCCAGCAGTAGTCCCCCAGGGTTACCGCGCAAATCCAGCACAAATCCCTCTACCCCCTGATCCACCAGGCTCAAAATGGCTCGTTCCATTTGGTCAGCGGCATGGGCATTGAATTCGATCAAGCGAATATAGCCAATGGGGCGATTGCCTACTGTCTTCAGGGCATACTCTGCCGTCGGTATTTCAATCCGGGCTCGGGATAACACCACCGTGCGGGAGGTGCCATTGCGTAACACCGTCAGGGTCACTTGGGAGCCCTCGCTACCCCGCAATAGCTGGGTTACCCCTTCTGCCGTGTAGCGCTCCGTGCTTTGGCCATTTACCACCATAATCCGATCGCCCGCTGCTAAGCCACTGCGCTCCGCTGGCGAATCTGGCGACACCTCGGTGATCAGCACCGCCCCCGTTTGTTCATCCCGCCGTAACCGCACCCCAATGCCAGAAATTTCCCCTGAGGTTTGCTCCGTTAGGTCAGAGTACTCTGAGGGCGATAAAAACCGGGTATAGGGGTCATTTAATCGACGTAGAGCACTGCGTAGGGCTGCGTAGGCCGCCTCCCGGGAGGTGTACTCAGCCCCGAGTAAATCCTGACGGACCTGTTGCCAGTCCACCTGATTAAAGTCACCATCCACATAGTCTTGATGAACAATCTGCCAAGCCTCGTCTAGGACAGCTTTAGGACTGTCCTGAAACTCGCTGGTCGGGGTCTCTGCCCCCACGGCGGTTCCCAGAGCCAGGGTGGTTGCGATCGCCAGTGACGGCAGGGCGATCGCCTGCATGGCGATCGCCCAAAAAGAGCCGGGCCAAGGAGTAGCCGAGAAGGCGGGGGTTGGAACTTGAGGTTGAGACGTTACCGACATAGGCGTTTACCGGCAGTGGCGAGGGGGTAGCAAAAACAATTGGACATATTTTGACCGATCAATCGGCTCTTTGACGAGGAATTTATAGATTCCCTCAGGATTTTCAACGGACTATCTGACTGGCTGCATCAGCCTGACCCGAATCGGCCTAGCCAATAATAGGTTACAGCCATCCTAGGCTAAAGCTGAAAGTCTTGGTTAAAGTCGTTACGGGTCATAGGTTGTCTAATTTCCAGCCCTTCGCCCCCTAACAGGGTCAAGGCTTGGCCCTCAACGGACAGCCAGACCGAGGCACCTGGATCAAAGGCGGTGGCCGTGTAGATTACCTGGCCCAAGCGACCGATCATCGAGGCGCTGCCACCACCGGTTTCAAAGGTACTCGACAGGTTGACATGCACCCCATCCGCCTTCACCTCAGCTGACAATAGGCGAGTGCCCTCAGGGATCGTACTAAACGCCTCTTGGCTAGGATCTCCAGACTTGGCCAGTAGCGCCTCAACGGCTGCAGTCACCTGGGCTGATGGGGAGGCGTCCCGAGGGACGGCCACCGTCTGGGGCACCAACTGGAACCCAGTGCCATCATCCTTGAGCCAATAAACCTGGGCATCCACATCAGCGACCGGTGCCTGGTCCACAGAACCAGTGTCTGGAGTCTCTGGGGTGGCCGTATCTCCTGGACTGGTCGTGTCAGGCAGTGGAGTGGTGATTTCAGGGGGAATCTCTAGAGTTGGAAACTCCGCCACTGGCGGCCTGGGATTTAGGGCCCGCCAGGTAAACCAAGCCACAGACCCTCCTGAGGCCAGAACCAGGGTGATCAGGCCCACTAAAATACCCAGAGGAATTTGCCGGAGTCTAGTTTTGTAGTCCATGGTGGGTCTCCCAAACGAGATAATGACGCCGAGGGCTCGATCTTAACGGTCTAGTTCGATCTTAGGCTAAGTTTTAGGCTAAGGGAGAACCCGAAACATCTAGGGGGAAGATGGGACAGCTTGTGGAGCTGTCTGCCCCGCCAGCAATGGCGAGGTTGACTCTATTTTGGCAAAAATAGCCAGATCTAGCTGATTGTCTCGCACTCTAAACTCAAGCACCCGGGCAATTAAGCCTAAGGTTTCTAGACGCTTTAGGGTCAACTGGTCGCTGATGCCATCCACCACAGCCGCGAGCAGTTGGGGGGGGATGTCTTCCCCATCGGCGGTCAGCACCGGGTCGACCAGCTGAAACCGATGGCCACTGACAAGCGCCAGCCCTAGATCGAGCGCAATGGCAATGTCTTCGTTAGCCACCCGGTCTTGTAAATCGACCATGACGCGCAGGCGATCGCCCTCTAGAAACACCACAGATGGGTTAGCCAAACCATAGCGATTCAGCTCACGATCGTCCACCGCCCCAGGCAAGCTGAACCGCAGTGTCTCCAGCCAACTGTCCACCTGGGCCGACTGCAAAAACGTATTGACATCATCCGCTTGTAAGCGTAACCGCAGGGCCGCCTGGGCTGGTTCGTCCAGCGCCAATTCCCCCCGCTGTAGACGACTCACATTAAGGTCTACCACGTCCGTTTCTAGGTCAATAGCGGCAATGCGCAGGTCCGGCAATTGTCGTAAATAGATGCCCCGTCCAGCCACCCGGGCCTGATTAATGCGGCCTCGCAAAATCTGAAAATTGGGGACATTGTCTACCCTGACCTGAATGTGTTCTGCCCCGGCCAGTTGCTCGCGAATGGCGTTAGCCGCCAGGGAATCGACCACGGTTCCCACTGGAGCAATAATGGCCAGCAACGTCGCCACAATCGCGGTCAAAATCTCCATCAGCCAATCAACTCCTCATCGACCCAGCTTTTGATTAGATCGACCACAGCGGTAATAGCCACCTCCTGCACAATGCCTGTGGCTCGTTCCGCCACTTCCACTTTGCCGTCGGCCAGAGCCCGTCCGGTGACAATCCGATAGGGAATGCCAATTAAATCGGCGTCTTTGAATTTGACCCCAGCCCGCTCATTGCGATCGTCCAGCAGGGTTTCCACCCCAGCGGTATTGAGTTCTTGGTACAGCTTGATGGCTGCCGTGACTTGCAGGTCATCCCCCATGTTAGGAATCACGACGATCGCCTGGTAAGGGGCAATGGCCACGGGCCAGATAATGCCGTTTTTATCGTAGGACTGTTCCACCGCCGCTTGGGCCAGGCGCGATACCCCCACCCCGTAGCAGCCCATCATCAGCGGTAGATCCTCCCCAGATTCGCTGGTGTAGGTGGCCCCCAGAGCCTGGGAATATTTCGTGCCTAGCTGGAAGATATGGCCAATTTCAATGCCCCGAGCCGTTTCTAGGGTTTGGCTTGAATCGTGGCAGGCGCGATCGCCCGCCATCGCCTTGCGCACATCTACCACCGTTTGGGGTAGGGGAAAGTTGGTCCCCCAGTTGCCGCCCACCGTGTGGTAACCCGACTGGTTAGACCCAGTGACAAAATTTTTCAAATTAACGGCCGTTTGATCAATCAGCCGTAGAAACTTGGGTTCTAGATCGCTCACCCCCGGTTTAATGTAGTCGTCAGCCAAATCAGGAGCAATATAGCCCAGGGGCAAGGGCCTGGCGGCCCAAGCCTGCTGAGCAGCAGCGTCAGGCACTTCCAAAGACAACAGGGTTGTCCCCCCATAGTTAGCCGCCAGATTCATCAGGGCGTTGGTCAGCTTCACCTCGTTCACGTCCTGATCACCCCGAATACTGACCAGCACCAGCACCCGTTTACCACTGTCAAATCCAGCTTGATAGAGCACATTTTTGACAATTTGCGTGGGGGAACACTGGAGAAACTTAGCCAGTGATTCAATCGTCGGCGTGTTGGGGGTATCTCGGGTCTCAAAGGCGGTGAAGGGCGACGAAACAGCATCCCCCGGCAGAGAAATCGCCTTTTCCACATTGGCGGCATATTGACCATCAGCGGTGTATAGCACCTCGTCTTCGCCGGCTTCCGCCAGCACCATAAACTCGGTAGACCCAGACCCACCAATGGCCCCAGAGTCGGCATCCACCGCCCTAAACTCTAGGCCACAGCGGCGCAGGATGTTGCTGTAGGCATCGTACATATCCTGATAGGTTTGCTTCAGGCTAGTGGCATCGGCATGGAAGGAATAGCCATCTTTCATAATGAATTCCCGGCCCCGCATCAACCCAAAGCGGGGACGAATTTCATCCCGGAACTTAGTTTGAATTTGGTAGAGATGCAGCGGTAATTGTCTGTAGGAGCGGATCATATCCCGAGCCACCGCCGTAATCACCTCTTCGTGGGTGGGCCCTAGCCCCATCTCCTGCTGCCGCCGGTCAACCAGGGAAAACATGATGCCCTCGGCCTTGGTATAGGTGTCCCACCGGCCTGACTCCCGCCAGATATCAGCGGGTTGCAGCTGAGGCAGCAGGCATTCTTGGGCTCCGGTAGCGTTCATTTCGTCGCGTACAATCGCCGAAACTTTGGTCAGCACCCGCCACAGCATAGGTAAGTAGGCATACACCCCACTGGCAATGCGACGCATGTACCCGGCCCGCAGTAGCAGCTTGTGGCTCGGAATTTCAGCCTCTGCCGGGTCCTCCCGCAGGGTTACAAACAGCATTTGGGACAAGCGCATGTACGGGAAATCTCCAAGGTAATTAAGGGGGGTAATTCAGGGGGGTAATTTAAGGAGCCGCTCTGAAACCGTATCCTAGACAGGTCGGTCAACCCAAACCAGCCAGCTAGGGTGGCGCGGCGAAGCCAGAGGATTGATTCCCCACTAAGCCCTGATGGGTTAGTGGGTATCCTCTAAGCATAATAAAGGACAGGCTATCCCTCTGAATCGTCTGAACCGCCTGAATGTCCGCTAAAGTGTCTAAACAGCTTGGGTGATCTTTAGGGATCACTGCGATCGCTAACTGACACAGGGCAGCGGCATCGTGTGCTCACTCCTGCACAGGTGGCCTGGGGACCTAGGGTCATCATCCTTGGGATTGCCATGCCTGACGTTGGACCATACCTAATCGTCTTTGGTAAGTTCTGTAAATAATGAAAAAAGTCTTTGTTCTCGATACCAACGTATTGCTCCACGATCCGATGGCAATGTTCAGGTTTGAGGACAATGATGTGGTATTGCCAATCACCATTATTGAAGAACTGGATCGATTCAAAAAAGACACTGATGACACCGGTCGTAACGCCCGCTATGTGTCTCGCACCCTGGATGACTTGCGCCAGCAAGGATCCCTGGTTCATGGTATTCCGTTAGCCGAAGGAGGCCACCTAAAAGTGGCCCTGTGCCACCGAGACACCCTAATGCAGCTACCCGCTGAACTAGAAGGGGATAAGGGAGATAACGCCATCTTGGCCGTGGCTATGGAGTATCGCCATCACCACGATCTGCCCGTGGTCCTGGTGAGCAAAGATACTAACCTGCGGATTAAGGCTGACACCCTCGGGCTGGTGGCTGAAGATTACGAAACGGATAAAGTTGACATTGATGATCTCTACACTGGCACGATTGAGGTGATGACCTCGGCTGAGGCCATGAGTCAGCTATTTGGGGATGGCCATTTGCACCTGGACCGGCCGTTCTACCCCAACCAGACGATCACCCTGGTGGATGAGGTCAACCCGACCCACACCGCCCTGGCCTATGTGCAGGGGGAGCACGGCAAAATCTTACCCCTAGGCAAACTGCCCCACAGTGGAGTATCGCGGGTCCAACCCCGCAACCGGGAGCAGCGCTTCGCCTTTGAGCTACTGTTGCAAGATCATCTTTCCCTGGTCACCCTGGTGGGCAAGGCTGGGACTGGCAAAACCTTACTGGCGATCGCGGCGGGGGTGCAAAAAGTTGCCGATGAGCGACTCTATTCGCGGTTGCTGATTGCTCGACCGATCGTCCCCCTGGGGCGCGATATTGGCTACCTGCCCGGCGACATCATGGAAAAGCTCAACCCCTGGATGCAGCCCCTCTACGATAACTTTGACCTAATTTTTGGTACCCAGGACACTCGAGGTAAGCCAGAACACTGGCGACGGGGGCACCAGGACATGATTGATCAGGGGCTATTGCAGATTGAGCCGTTGACTTACATCCGGGGGCGATCGATCGCCCGGCAGTTTTTAATTGTAGATGAGGCCCAAAACCTCACCCCCCACGAGGTGAAAACCATCCTCACCCGAGCCGGAGAGGGTACCAAAATCGTACTCACCGGCGATCCCGACCAAATCGACAACCCCTATGTGGACGCCTCGAGCAACGGCCTGACCTATGTGGTGGAAAGATTCAAGGGAGAAGTCTTAGCGGGACATATCACCTTGACAAAAGGAGAACGTTCACCGCTAGCAGAGCGTTCGGCACTACTGCTTTAGAAACCACAAAACGTTATAAAATGTGCAAATTCGTCATAACTTCTTGATTTTTAGAACCTTAATATCTGGATCCCTTAACCTTTCTTGAATAGAAATTAACCTTTATGGGAACCTGCCCAGAGCCAGGTACGGACTTGCTAGGATCGTCAGTAACGGAATAGAACGGAAGATACTATGACTCGCTTTCTTGTTGCAGCCGTCGATGGGGCCAAGGCCAGGTTTTTAACCTTAGAACCGCTGATTGCCCCGGAGTTTGAGTCAGGTCCTGATTTAGTTGAGCGCTGCACCTTAGCTAATCCAGCCCTGGAAATGGCCGGTCAAGATTTGTGGGCTAACCCTAAAACTGGACGCAACCGCAGCGGTGGCAGTCAGGGGCATAACTATGACGACCATCGCAACAACCACTTGGTGGAGTTCGAGCGACGCTTTGCCCAGGCCATTGTTGGCCGCATGGATGAGCTGATTGCTGAACATAGCCTTAATGCTGTCATTCTGGTGGCTGAACCCCAGATTCTAGGCATTCTGAGGGAGACGTTACCCAGTAGTCAGGGACGTTCAGTCCAGATTCACGATATGGCTAAGGATTTGTGCTGGATGAAGCCCCGGCAACTGCATGATTACTTGGCTCAGAAAGACATACTGCCCGCTCACCAGGTAGTGATGACTGGCAGCCGCGCCCGGTAGTTGACCAGCTCTGTCAAGGTGGTAGGTTTAGGTTCGTCGGAGGGTGCATAGCGTCAGGGGCGCGGCTCTGCCTATGCGGTTTTATCTCGTCGATAAAAGCCTCTCAATCACTTGTGTTAAGCCGCAATGCACCGCTCGCGAGACTTGGTGGGAAAGTCAGATGGGCCGCTGGGGGGATTTCGCTCCCCCCAGGCCCCTACGACCAGGGCGTTGCCCCAAAGGGGCACCAACGTAACAGCCGTCGCCCTGGACCTCACGGAAGGGTTGGCCGGTTGGATACGTTGTCGCGCTTCGCATTGCACAGGAAGAAGCGATTGGCCGGTTGGGTAAGCACCCGAAACGTCATCCCTTGAGCCCTAAATCTTAGGAAACGCTGCAAATGCTTGTTTGCGTTAAGTCACCTTGACAGGGCTGCCAGTAGTTGACCCATCTCGCCTTTTTCTGCGAAATGCTTCGTGAACAGGCACCCCTCCCCAGAGGCTCCTGTGTACACATACCGCCTCTCTCACCAGATACCAAGCTTGCCAGCGTAGTCACTGGGTTCTTGAGCCAGTGAGCTAACGACTCTCAGCGGTAATCTCATCTAAAATCACCTGGGCCCCTTCGGCTCGCAGTTGCTTTGCGAGTTGGGTGCCCAGGTGATCGGCCGTGTTAGTCGGCCCCTGAACCGTGTTCTTAATCACCCGCTGCCCATCTAAGCTAGCCACCAATCCAGTTAGGGTAAGGCTGTCGCCATCTAGGACGGTGTTCACCCCAATCGGCACCTGGCAGCCCCCCTCCAGTTCCCGCAAAAAAGCCCGTTCGGCCAGACAGCGGGCGGTGGTTGGTGCGTCCGATAGCACCTTCAACAGGGAGAGGATTTCTTCGTCCCCATCCCGACATTCAATCCCTAAGGCCCCCTGCCCCACCGCATGGAGGGAGATATCGGCGGGCAAGATTTCATGGATGCGATCGCCCATATCCATGCGTTGTAAGCCAGCTACCGCCAAAATAATGCCATCGTAGCCCCCCTCGTCTAGCTTGCGCAGGCGGGTATTCAAGTTACCGCGAATATCTTTGAAGGTGAGGTGGGGGTAGTGGTGCCGCAGTTGGGCTAACCGCCGCAGGGAGGAGGTGCCAATCACCGCCCCCTCTGGCAGGGTGGCCAGGGTTTTGGCTTTATTTCTCTCGTGCATGACCAGGGCGTCGGCGGGGTCTTCCCGCTTGGTGACGCAGCCCAGCATCAGCCCCTGGGGCAAGCGGGTAGGCAAATCCTTGAGGGAGTGAACGGCGAAATCGCTGTCACCCCGCAGCATCGAGTCTTCCAGCTCTTGGGTGAACAGTCCCTTGTCACCGATTTTCGACAGGGAAACATCCAGCACCTTGTCCCCCTGGGTTTCCATCGTGACCACTTCAAAGGCCAACTCAGGGAAGTGCCGCTGCAATTCATCCCGTACCCAGTGGGTTTGAATCAGCGCCAGTTGGCTCTTGCGAGACACGATCCGAATGGTGCGCTTGGGGGTAGAAACGGTAGGGGATGCGGTGGATTGCATAGTCCGTGACAAAAAGGATTGCTAACAGGTACCAGAATACAGATAGAGTGTTTAACCGAGACGCCGAACTGGCCGTTGAGACGTTTTAGATATCTGGACGCGATACCTAAACTGCGCCGCTTCTATGGCTAAAACTGCTCACCGTCACCGAATCTTAAGGTTACAGTAATCTGGTTCCCCTAATGGGACACTCTCGGTAGATGTTAAGGGGTTGTCACACTTGCGGCTATGATCCTGAGCAGAGGTGACTAGACTCTGATCGGGAACTGATCTGGAACCCAGGTCTACACCGACAATCAACAGCGGCGAAGAGGTTTTACCGTTTTGATTCCCTTGCAGCGTTCGGATCACAGGTGGCCCCTACCCGCCAAGGGGGTAGGGGTATTGGTCATCGGCCTAGGACTCGTGGGTTTGGGACCGCTGCCGCAGTCTCCCCTGATGCCCACTTTGGTGCAGGCTCAAGTGCTGCGGCCAGAATTGCGCGATCCCTTTTTAGCCGATCCCCTAGAGGACGATCCCCGGGACCCTCTCTTGCCGACGCCGTCGGTGGATCGCCCCCTCAGTCCGTTGGAACTATTAGCCCTGGAGGCTGATCTGGATCAACGTTTACAAGCGGCTGAGGCGTTACTGGCGGCTAACCAAGATGACGAGGCGATCGCCCTATGGTTGCGGGAAGTGCGGCTGCGGCGATTACTGGGGGTGGATGCAGAGTTGGCCGCGATGCAGCGGTTGGCTCCTCACCTACGCGATCGCAACGCCACTGAACCGCTTCAGATCCTCTCCCTACGGCTCGATCTGGTTCAGGCAGCGTTGGCTGAAGCCGACACCCTGACCCAAGCGCAGCAGCTAGTTTTGGCCGATACCTACCGCCAACTGGGTAACTCCCCTGCCGCGATCGCCCTCCACCGGGACCTGGCCGAGCAGGCCCAGATCGCTGGCAATCTAAGCGAGTATCAAACCCAGTTGGGGAATGTGGCCGAACTGGAAGCCCGCCAGTTTGCCTTTGAGCCCGCCGCCACCGCCTATGGTGACCTGGTCGATTTGGCCCAGGCCGCCGGTAACCAGGGTGACGAAATTCGCTACCTGAAGGCTCAAATTCACAATTTAGAGCAGGGGCAGATCCGAGAGGCCGCCCTGGCGGCTCAGCAGCGCTTATTGACCATTTATACCGGGGACGAGTCCCAGTGGCCGCTGATTCCGCCTTTGCAGCACCATATGGCCCAGAACTATGGTGCCCTGGGGGATCTCGATACTGCTTCCCGCTCCTACCAGGCGGCCTACATCAACGCCATTGACCAAGACCAGTTCAATGTGGCGGCCGAGGCCATCCGTGAACTGGCAGACCTATACAAAACCCTAGAGCGCTGGGCTGATGTGCGCTATCTTTACGAGCAGCTAATTTTGGTGGAACAACAGGCTTTCAATGCCTATGGGCTGATGGACGCCTTTGACCAGTTAGGGCAGGTGTACGAAATCATTGATGATCCTGAGGCGGCCCTAGAGGCGTATCGGGAGGGCTTAATCCTGGCACGACATCTGAACCATCGCCAAGCCTACTTTGAAACGCAGATTGATCGACTTACCGAGGAGACAACGTAACTATGGTGGTGGAATGGCTAACTTTTGCAGTGGATCCTGACCATCGAGAAACCTTTATTCAAGTGGATAATGACATTTGGACGGCTTCCCTCAGCCAGTACCCAGGGTTCATTTCTAAAGAAGTGTGGATTTCCCCCGATCTGTTGGACCAGGTGGTTCTGATTATGCGCTGGCAAACTCGGGACCAGTGGAAAGCCATTCCCCCCGCCGAGCTAGACGCCATTACCCAACGGTTCGAAGCCGCCCTGCAAGGGATCAGTTACCGCATGATTGATGCCCGTGAGTATCAGGTGCGGCGGTACCCTGTCATGTACTGAAAGCATCCCTCTAGCTGCCCTCGGTAAGATGGGCTTACCCTACCGAAAAGGGCTAATAGCCGAGTTGATCGTTTACCCCAGAGATAGTTTCTGTGCCTAGCGTTAACCTCCTCAAACAGGCAATTGTGACCTGGCCCCACTGGCGCACCGTGGGGCTGTATGGGTTGCTGTTGCTGATCGCGATCGTCATGGTGTTTCCGATGATGTGGCTGTTCAGCACCTCCTTCAAAGGCCCCGGTGAAAGCCTGCTGACCACCCCACCCCAATTGATTCCCCGAGATCCCACCCTGGATAACTACCGTCGGGTATGGCAGCAAAACCCCTTCGGCCAATACTTTCTCAACAGCACGATTGTGGCCGTACTAACGGTGGTGATTAACCTGGTACTGTGCTCCCTGGCCGCCTATCCTTTGGCGCGGCTGGGGTTTTGGGGCCGCGACGTCATCCTGGCGCTGATTGTGGCCACCATCATGATTCCCTTCCAGATCGTGATGATTCCGTTGTACATCTTGGCCGTCAATCTGGGTCTGCGGAACACCTATGCTGGGCTACTGCTGCCTTATTTAGCCTCTGCTTTCGGCATCTTTTTGATGCGCCAAGCCTTTCAGGGGGTGCCCAAAGAACTGGAGGAGGCCGCTCGCATGGACGGCTGCTCAGATCTGGGCATCTGGTGGAATGTGATGATTCCCGCCACTCGACCCGCCCTGGTTACCCTCGGCATTTTTGTGTTCATCGGCACCTGGAGTGAATTTCTCTGGCCGCTGATTTTGCTAGACCGGCCAGAGCGCTACACCTTGCCGCTGGGAGTGGCCCAGTTGGCGGGCAGCTTTTCCCTAGACTGGCGATTGGTGGCTGCCGGGTCAATTTTGTCGGTACTCCCTGCGATCGCTGTGTTTATATTTTTGCAGCGATTCATTCTGCCCACCGAAGCAAGCAGCGGTGTCAAAGGATAAACCGATGTCTGGGGGTGGGCCTTTGGCCTCGATTGTGGCTCGACAACTGCTATACTACTAAACAGTAATACATAAAGTTTTGTGTTTGCTGCCCCAGGTCTTCCCCTGAGTTGTCGGTTATCGGTCTATGCCCATGGTTTCTTCCGCTACTGCCCAGTCGCTTCCTGTTGCCGATAGCGATTGCCTGTTGGTCAAGCTCTCCCCTGATACCCTGCAGCTGGTAGCTGACTTTTTTAAGGTGCTATCAGAGTCCAGTCGTCTGCAAATTGTCTGCTCCCTCAAGCAGGGGCAGAAAAATGTGTCTGAAATTATTGAAGCTACCGGCCTGGGGCAGGCCAATGTGTCAAAGCACTTGAAAATTTTGGCCCAGGCCGGAGTCGTGAGCCGCCAACAGCAGGGGGTATGCGTTTACTACAAAATTGCCAATTCCTTTGTGTTTGAGCTTTGCGAACTGGTTTGTGACTCCCTGTCGGTGCAGATTCAACAACAGTCTGAGAAGATTGCTCATCTCGATGCCTTTCGGCAGCCGTCTACCTAGGACTGGGTGGTAGGCTGACGACCACATTGATGGAGGGTGTACGGTGCCAGGTGTACGGTATACGGTGTAAGGTGAACCGTGGACCGCAAACCGTAAACCCAATACCCAACATCCCCACCACCCCACTTCCCCCCCTCCCCCATGCTGCA
>SL_5KL_010_SEDDRAFT_10001718_pt1 | contig 12889 bp, 11 predicted proteins | sample SodLakKL_010_SED_FD_9118 | JGI IMG/M metagenome (IMG submission 9118)
CATGTTTGAACCCGCCGCTGGAGCCGCGGATCGCCCGGGCTATGCGTTTGGCGGTGTCGATGTTTTCGGTCGCAAGGTCGATGTTGTAGGCGATGAGAGGCAGTCGGGCCCCCACGGCGATGGTGCCGAAACTCGGATGGACTCTCGGAGAACCGTAATCGGGATGCCATTCGTGTTCCCGGATTTTTTCCTTCATGCCCTCGAACTCGCCCTTGCGGATGTTGGGAAGACGTTTGCGCTTCTTCTTGGTGGCGGCTTCGCCATAGAGGAACACGGGGATGTCGAGCTCCCCGGCGATGCGTTTTCCCAGCCGGGTGGCATAACGGATGCAAGCTTCCATGTCGATACCGCTGATGGGAATGAAGGGGAGAACGTCGACCGCCCCCATCCGCGGGTGCTCCCCCTTGTGCTTGTTCATGTCAATGAGCTCTTTGGCCCGTTCGATGAAGGCGAGAAGAGGGGAAAGCATCTCCTCCGGGTCGCCGATCAACGTGATGACGGTACGGTTGTAATCCGCATCCGGCTCATAGCTCACAAGTTGGAATCCGTTGTGGTCCTTGAGAGGTTCGATGATCCTCTCGATTTTCGCTTTGTCCCTTCCTTCGGAAATATTCGGTACACATTGCACGATTGGTCGCATGATCAATTTCCTCCCTTTTTATATTTCTTGCCGACAAGATTCCCGATGGCATCTTCATCGGTGGGAAATGGCATGGTCACGGAACCCTCGGCATTTTCATTGAAGGTCTTGCATGTTTCCATGGCGTGTTCGTTTTGCGCCCAGGCACGCCGGGCCACGCCGCCCATGACGTCCCACATCACGGCGCTCTTGATGATTTCATCCACTTGACGGCTTCCGTCAAGGACAAGGCCGTATCCACCGTTCACGGCTTTCCCCACACCGACACCGCCACCGTTATGGAGAGCGACGAGACTCATCCCGCGGGCGGCATTGCCGGCGAAGATATGGGTGGCCATGTCGGCCGTCACATTCGATCCGTCCTTGATATTGGCGGTTTCCCGGAAAGGCGAGTCGGTACCGCCGGTGTCGTGGTGGTCGCGCCCGAGCATCACGGGACCGATTTCGCCGTTGCGGACGAGTTCGTTGAACTTCAAGGCGATGTCGCGACGGCCCCAAGCATCCTGATAGAGGATGCGGGCTTGGGTCCCGACGACGAGTTCGTTCTTTTCGGCGTCCTTGATCCATTGGTAGTTGTCGCGGTCTTGGAAGCGACGGTCCGGATCGATCACATCCATGGCCGCAGCATCGGTCTTTCGAAGGTCCTCCGCCTCACCGGAGAGACAGACCCAGCGGAAAGGTCCGTATCCGTAATCGAAGAGTACGGGCCCCATGATGTCTTCGACATAGCTCGGCCAGATGAATCCGTCGAGATCATCCTTCTTGTTCTTGCAGATTTCTATGACGCCGGCGTCATAGACCGCTTTCATGAAGCTGTTGCCGTAGTCGAAGAAATAGGTGCCTCTTTCCGTGAGAGTCTTGATCATCCGGTAATGCTTCACAAGACCTTTGTCCACGTGTTCCATGAAGCGTTTCTTGTCCTCTTTCAACAGTCGCGTCCGTTCTTCGAATGTGAGGCTTTGGGGCGTATATCCGCCGTCATACACATTATGACAGCTCGTCTGGTCGCTCAACAGGTCGATCTGGATGTCCTTGTCGACAGCATATTCCAAGAGGTCGACGACATTGCCGTGATAGGCGATGCCTTTCGCCTGTCTTTTCTTTTTCGCTTTCAAGGCTTCCTTGAATGCTTTCTCGGGTGTCTCCCACACATCGTCGATCCAGCCTTGTTCATGTCTGGTCTCGATGCGGGAAGGGTCGACCTCGGCGATGAGGCCCACGCCTCCGGNGATCTTCGCAGCTTTGCCCTGGGCACCACTCATACCGCCGAGGCCCGACGATACGAAAAGTACACCGGCGAGGTCTTCGTCTTCACCGATGCCGAGCTGTAGCCTGCCGGCATTCAAAAGCGTCGAATACGTGCCGTGTACGATCCCTTGCGGTCCGATATACATCCATCCACCGGCTGTCATCTGGCCGTAGTTGGCCACGCCGAGGGCTTGCGCCCGGTTGAAGTGATCGGAGGTGTCGTACATTCCCACCATCAAGCCGTTGGAAAGCATCACGCGCGGCGCGTGGGGAGATGATTTGAACAGTCCCAGCGGATGCCCGCTGAAAAGAACGAGGGTCTCATCTTCCTCGAGGATTTCCAGATAGCGTTTGACGAGACGGTATTGCATCCAGTTCTGGAAAACTTGACCACTCTCACCGTAAGTCACGAGTTCGTACGGGTAGAGTGCCACATCAAAATCGAGATTGTTGTCGATCATCACCTGAAAAGCTCGACCTTCAGTGGTCCTTCCTTTGTAAGAATCGATGGGATTTCCCATGATACGGCCTTCCGGTCGGAAACGATAACCATAAATCCTGCCTTGGCTCAAGAGTTCTTCGAGGAATTCATCCCGCAGTTCGTCCTGCCACTCTTCGGGAATGTAGCGTAAAGCGTTCTTCAATGCGCGGGCGGTATCTTCTTCACTCAGTGTGAAATCGCGTTTGGGAGCCCGTCTGATTCCCTTCTCGAAAGCCGGCTTGTCGGGGAGTTCGTCGAAGATGTCTCGCAGTGTTATGACTTTTTCCATAGCAAAGCCTCCAAATCATCGATATCAAAGCGTTTCTCCTTGAGCAAACGCTCCACGGCATCCATGTATGGTTGCATGATTTCGTCCTTTTCCAGGAAGGGGACGTGTTCACGTATCGTGGCGTACACTTTTTTCAACACCGGTGACAAACCTTCCTTGCCGTGAAAATCCAATGCTTGTGCTGCGGTGAACATCTCCATGGCGACGATCTTTCGTACGTGTGTGACGATCCTCATCGCTTTCCGGGCGGCGATGGTCCCCATGGACACATGGTCTTCCTGGTTGGCGCTCGAAGGAATGGAATCGACACTCGCCGGATGGGAAAGGACCTTGTTCTCACTCACGAGCGAGGCGGCCGCGTATTGAACGATCATGAAGCCCGAGTTCAAGCCTTTGTCCGGTGTGAGGAAAGGCGGAAAAGTCTTGTTCAGGTCATGATTCACCATTCGTTCCAGCCGGCGCTCACTGATATTGCCCAATTCGCTCGTTACAATCGCGAGATAATCCAGCGGCAGACTCATCGTCTGCCCATGGAAATTGCCGGCACTGATGATCCGTCTCTCTTCGTCGAAAACGAGCGGATTGTCCGTGACGGCGTTCATCTCTTTTTCCACAATGTCCTTCATGTGATCCAAGGCCGTGAGGGTGGCTCCGTGCACTTGCGGGATACAGCGGAGCGAATAGGCGTCCTGGACTCGTAGAGCACCCTGGTCGGTCGTGTTCTTGCTTTTGTCGAGAATCTCTCGCATGAGCCTGGCCGTCTTGATCTGCCCCTCATGACCACGAACAGCGTGGACGCGGGAATCAAAAACATCCTTAATCCCTCGGAGTGCCTCGAAAGAGAGTCCGCCCGCGAGATTCGCAAAAAGGAATGTGTCATAGGCATCCTGCAAGGCCAACGCCCCGACACTCGTCATGGCCTGTGTTCCATTGATCAGGGCGAGACCTTCCTTGGCTTGCAGTCGATCGAGAGGACGAATGCCTGCTCTTTCTAGGCCTTGAGAAGCGGGAAACCGCTTGCCTTGGTAAAATACTTCACCTTGGGCTATCAAGGGAAGGGCCATATGCGCCAACGGGACAAGGTCGCCGCTGGCTCCGAGGGAACCTTGTTCGTAGACAACGGGAACAATCCCTTTGTTCAGGAATTCCACCATTTTTTCGAGCGTCTCATGACGTATGGCGCTGACCCCTTTTAACAGGGCGTTCACCCTTAATAACATCATACCGCGCACAACAGCCTCGTCAAAGACTTCTCCCGTGCCGCAGGCATGGCTTTTCAAAAGGTTTTCCTGTAACGTGGAGAGGTCTTGATGGCCTATCTGGACCTCGCTCAACCGACCGAACCCCGTGTTCACTCCATAAACGGCCTCTTTGCCGCGTAGGGTCTCTTCCACGATTTGGCGCGAGGCGTGCACATTGTCTCGTGCGGAATCGGCGATCTCCACCTTCTCTTTTCCGCGGGCGACCTTCACAAAATCACGAAGGTCGAGCCTGTCTCCTGTCAATACAATCATACAGCCCTCCACAACTGTTCTCAACCGACTACATCATAGCACATGCGGAACGGAAAATAAACCACGAAGCGCATCGAACCCCTACCGGAGTCACGGCCTGTGCGACGGCCGAAAGACCTTTTCCCGGATATCCATGTACAGACGTTTGCACAAAGAATAGTTAGGTACATGAAATAGGTGTTTGGCCGGGATGTTTCTTGGTCACAGCGGTCTCCAAAACCTTCAGAGAATGAAAAAAGAAGCGGGTAACCGCTTCTTTCAGACGTCTTTTGGCAGGGGTGACAGGATTCGAACCCGTACTAGCGGTTTTGGAGACCGCTGTGCTACCATTGACACCACACCCCTTTGAGGATGGTGGAGGGGGACGGATTCGAACCGCCGAACCCTGAGGGAGCAGATTTACAGTCTGCCGCGTTTAGCCACTTCGCTACCCCTCCACGGAGGGCGTTTTTCTCAAAACGCTATTACATTATAGCAAACACCCCCTGTAAAATCAACCGAATTTCCGCCCGCTGCCAAAAATGAAGCGGAGAGCGCCTCCGCTTCATTCCACGTGATACCCTTTTGCCTCGATGACAGCACGAACGGCTTCTTCGTCAGTGCCTTCGACCGTGACGGTCTTTTTGGCCAAATCGACATGGATATCATCATAACCGGCATCGGCCAAGGCCTTTTCGATGGTGGCCTTGCAATGGCCGCAACTCATGTCTCGGACTTTCAGTTCCACCTATCTCACCCTCCTTTCTTTGGTTCACCGAATTGTGGGAGTTTGACGGTTTTCAAACGCAACGCGTTCATGACAACGGTGATCGACGAGAAGGCCATGGCCACGGCGGCGAGCAACATCGAGAGATATCCGGCCGCGGCGAGCGGTATGGCCACAATATTGTAGGAAAAAGCCCAGAAGAAGTTCTGGCGGATGTTCCGGAGCGTCTTTTCGCTCATGGCGACGGCCTTCAGGACCAATCCCAGATCGTGGCTCATGAGCGTGACATCGCTCGACTCGATGGCCACATCCGTTCCATAGCCCATGGCAATGCCCACGTCGGCGATTTTCAACGCCGGCGCGTCATTGATGCCGTCACCGACAAAAGCCGTCACATGACCTTCTTTTTGCAGTTTTTGGACAATCTCCGCTTTCTCGTGAGGAAGCACTTCCGCATACACCCTGTCGATACCGACTTCTTTGGCGATGGCTTTTGCCACATGTTCGTGATCCCCGGTCACCATGACCGTGATCATGCCGCGTTCTCGCATCGCGTCGATGACATTTTTGGCCGTNTCTTTGATTTCGTCCCGGACGNCGTAGATGCCCTCGACCACACCATCCANGGCCAGGAAGTTGACCGTCTTGGCCTCGGCCAGCCATGCATCATATTGCTCGGCGTAGGGAGCCGTGTCGATGTCCAGTTCTTGCATGAGTTTCTTGTTGCCGGTCGCGATTTCTTTGTCATGGACACGTGCAGTCACACCTTTTCCTTTGACGGTGTCGAACCCTTCGACATCAAGGAGGCGAGCCTTGTCTTTCGCATATTCGACCACCGCCTTGGAGATCGGATGTGTGGACTGCTCGGAAATGCTGTAGAGGTAGGAAAGAGCTTCGTTCGAACCTTCATAATCAGTGATGCGCGGTTTGCCCTCCGTCAAGGTTCCGGTCTTGTCGAACAAAACGGCGTCGATATGCTTGGCACGTTCGAAGAACTCTCCGCCCTTGTAGAGGATATGGTTCTTCGCCGCCATACCGTTGCCGACGAGGATGCTCGTCGGTGTGGCAAGCCCCAAAGCGCAGGGACAGCTGATGACGAGAATCGCGATGCTGCGGGTGAATGCGTCGGTGAAGGGGAAGTCGAGAATCACGATGTGCAATAGAAAGTTGAGAAGGGCGATCGCGATGACAAACGGGACGAAATAGGCCGCTATCCGGTCGGCCGTCCTCTGGATGGGCGGCTTTTCGGCACTCGCTTCCTCGACCGTCTGGATGATCCGACTCAACAGCGTCTCTTCGCCGACCTTTTTCGCCTCCATGACGATCTTCTCTTGCAGGTTCATCGTTGCGCCGACCACTTCACCGCCGATCTCTTTGAACACCGGTATGCTCTCACCCGTGATCATCGACTCGTCCACATGTGTCGACCCTTCGATGATCGTTCCGTCGACGGGGATTTTCTCGTTGGCATAGACGATGATTTCATCGCCCACGGCGACTTCTTCGATAGGGACTTCACGATACGTGTTCCCCGTCCTCACCCTTGCCGATTTCGCGCCCAGGTTCACAAGTTCGACGAGCGCGTCGGTCGTCCTCTCCTTGGCAAGATATTCGAAATAGTTGCCCACAAGCACCATGGTGATGATCAGGGCGCTGATTTCGAAGAAGTACTCGGGGTGATGGGCGGCGGGGCCGACGAGATGGCGGACAAGTAGATACACACTGTAGAGATAGGCGCTGGTCGTGCCGAGGACGACGAGCGAATCCATCCCGAGGACCTTCTCTTTGAGCGAATGATAGGTCGCTATGTAGAAACGGCGGCCGATGTAGAACTGCACGACACCGGCGGTCACAAGCTGAAAGATGCCGTCCATGAAAAGGGCGGGCACATAGAGAAAATCGAACCAGGCGAAATGTCCGAACATCGACCAAAGCAAGGGGAACGACAGGGCAATGGCGACGAATATCTCCTTTTTCAACCGGTTCCGATGATGTTTGTCGTCCTCGAGGGTGGAATCGAGGCGGGCCTTATAGCCCGCGGCATTGATTCTGTCAGCGATATCATTCAACGAATAGCGGGTCTCGTCATACGTGGCGATGACTTTCCCGGCGGTCACGTTCACATCCACACGCACACCCTGCAGATCGTCAAACGTGTTCTCGATGGTCTTTGCGCACATGGCGCAATGCATGCCTTCTACGGCGATGGTCCTCTTTTTCATGTGAGATTCTCCTTTTTGAACACGTTGCAGACATAGATCCGGGTGTCCTTGGTCTCTTCATGTCGCAGGAAGCGTTCCCTGTCCGCTTGCAAAAGCGGCTCTTGCAAGGTGAGCTCGGCGATGTGTCGAAGAAGGGATTCCTCTTTTTGGAACGCTTCGCTCAAAAAATAGAACATGCGTTGCTTTTCGCGGCGGGAGTCGACAATCCCAGCTTGTTTCAATCGATTCAAGTGTTTGGAGATGTTCACTTGGCGAATCCCGAGAATATCCTCGAGTTCACACACACAAAGTTCATGGTCCCTCAAAAGCGCCACAATCCTGAGGCGGCTCTCATGGGCAAGCTCCTTCATATATCGCAATGATTCCATAGGGCTTTCCCTCCTCGCCATGATTATAACCCGACCCCTTATATTCCCGTCAAGGAATATGCTTGAGAGAGCATAAAAAAAGCTTGTCCTGAGACAAGCCCGATCCATCAATGAGTGAACAATACCTCGGTGGTGAGTTCACCTCGGCGCTTTATGGCCAAATAAAGCCCTTCTTCAACCCGGTGTAGTGAGACCTTCAGCTCATCCCCTTGAAAAGCCTCTTGACGATAGCGCACATGTATCCCTCCCAAGGGGTGGATGCTTTCGTCCGCCTCTTTGAGGGTCGACACGGCATGACGGATATAACGGGCGTTGTTCATGTGGCCGTTTTGGTCGATATCGGCCTCTTTGACTTCGAATCTCTTCTCCTTGAGGAGAGGGCCTGTGGTGAGGGGCCATCTCGGAAACGGAAGGCTCGTCGGTTCTTCCAGAGCGTCGGTGAACTTGGCGAGCATTTCGGCCGACGGTCTCACGATGCTTTTCGTACGGATGTTGATGAGCACGAANTTGCCCTTCCCTTCGATGATCGTCTCGCCCTTGTCGTCGCGAACACGATAGAGACGGTAACCGAAAGACCTCTTGAAAGAGTAGGGAAGCGTACCGACATGTATCATTTCACCTTTGCGGGGGAGTCTGTCGACTTTGATCTCATATTCCGTCAGAACCCAGGCAAGGTCTCTTTCCAGATGCCATTCCGCCCCGGCATTGTAACTATCCGCATTCAGTTCCATGATATTGTTCAAGTGTTCCATGAGCACTGAAACATCGAGCCTACCGGAGCCGTCGACATCGTCTTTCCCGACAAGATAACGCCTTTCAAACATGCGAATCACCCAAGACATTATACCATGGATGGGCAACCTCATGTATAATGGGGGCAAGAAAGGATGATGCCCGTGAATATCGCCCTGATCGCTCACGACAAGAAGAAGGATGACATGATACGGTTCTGCACGAACCATGAGGAGATCCTCGGCAATCATCGTCTCATCGCCACAGGAACGACCGGGAAACGCGTCCGTGAAGCCACGGATCTCACGATACGCCTGTTCAAGTCCGGACCGATGGGGGGAGACCAGGAGATCGGTGCCAGGATCGCCCAAGGCAAGGTGGATATCGTGTTCTTCTTCCGCGACCCTTTGACGGCCCAGCCCCATGAACCGGACGTTTCCGCCCTCTTCCGCCTGAGTGATGTCTACGAGATTCCCCTGGCGACGAACATCAAGACAGCGGAAATGCTCATCCAAGCGATGAAGAGCGACTCCTGAGAGTCGCTCTTTTCATGAAGGGTTCAGAGGAGAATGATCGTCAAATAAGGCGCTCAAGCCACTGACCAGATACAACACGCCGGCAATCTGGTTGAACAGGAGATTCACACCGCCCCATATGGCCTGGTAGAGATGGACGCTTCTGGCCTGTTCCGGTGTGAACCCACCGCGCAGAAGACGGGTGAAAAGATACAGGTTCACGACAAAGAAGCCGGTGACGACGAAGGCTAACACGGCAAGAACGCCGATGATGACATGCAACACGAGAAAAATCATGTCGACCTGTCCTTCCGTCAAATCCTGGTCCAAAAAGATCGATCTTCCTTGTGTGACAAAGACGATGAGCACGACCAGACCGATAATGATCCCCATCAATCCGAGCCCTTCGAACACGAGCCCGGCCACGGTGGTCCCTTGGGACGGTTGTTGCGGCTTATACATGTGAATTCCTCCTCATGATATCGGAAACACCTTTACCCATTCTCCATAGCGTGTTGCCGCGAACGAGAATCAAAGCTTCCGGTGCGTCCCGTCGCAGTAGGGGGCGTTGTCCGTTTGCTTGCAACCGCAAAGAAACGCCTTTTTGTCCTCTTCGATCTTGATCATTTCCGGTTTGAACGACGTCTCTTTGTGAGAAGCGTCGCAAAAGGGCTGGTTGTCGCTCAATCCGCAGCGACACCAAGCATAGGTCTTCCCTTTTTCCAACACAACCTCATAAGGTCCCTTTTGAGCGATTTTCCCTTTTCCTTTTTCCATCTTGCACGCCTCCCTCACAGTTTTATGAAAAGTGTTTGTCTCACTTGGTCATCATACGGTTTCAAGGATTGTAGCGACCTTGATACAACTTCTTGGCGGCTTCGGTATGATGTTTGATGAAGGCCGACTTGTTGTCGGTGTAGGCTTCCCGGTCGTTCTTGTATGCCTTGGCGAGCCTTTTTTTGAGCCGGGCGTATTCTTTGCACACAACAGGGTGTTCTCGTAGATAATCGCGGAAATAGAGCTCGTCGTTGTGGCCGATCGGACGGACATGCAGATGGAAGACCCTTTCTTCGTAGCCATCGGCCGTGTAGCCTTTCATGAACATCATCGGTATGCCGGGTGGGGATGTCTCCGCATCGAAGAAATACCCGGCCTGCTCAACCGCTCGTATCACCGTGTCGGCATCACAATGCTCTTCGACCTCCAACAAGATGTCCACGGTGGGTTTCGCTACGAGACCTTCCACGGCCGTGGAGCCGATATGACTCATGCGGTGAATGTTCTCCCCCAACAACAAACCGAGATGCTCGGCCTCTTCCGCATACCACTCCCGCCACAACGGGTCATGAGCACGAAGCATCACGGGGAAAAGAGAAGCGCGTTCTTCCGGTGTCAATGCCTTGAGACGCTCGTCCATGTGTACCTCCATGAAGCCCTTAGAGAGGCTTTTGTTATCTTATAAGAGGATTTGCGTCTTCCTTGATGCAATCCTCACTGTCATGGGCGGGGCTGTTCACGACCGACGAGACCGGATAGGAGTCCAGCTCATCGGTGGGAAATGGCGCGATGAGGACGTTCAGCTTGTGTGTGTCCGTCTCCCTCGGATCCAACCATGTCTTGCAAGCTTTCTCGTCAAGAATCACGGGCATCCGCTCATGTACGCGCTTCACGATGTCGTTCGCTTCCGTTGTGACAATGGTGCATGTGTGGAGTTTCATCCCGTCTTGGTCATGTGTCGACCATAATCCGGCAAAAGGCAAGAATCTGGCCCGTTTCCCCACAAAACGATAGGGCGTTTTGCCCGTCGCGGTCCGTTTCCACTCGTAGAACCCGTCGGCTATCACGATACAACGACGATGCAGAAAACTGTCGCGGAAGGACGGTTTCTCCGCGAGGGTCTCTCCTCTCGCGTTGATGAGTCTTTTGGCCTTCTTCACATCCTTGATAAACGGCGGGATGTATCCCCAACGAAGAAGTCCCGCCCGTTGGTCCTTCCCTGTGCCGACGACGGCGACGACATCCTGTCCGGGCGCGATATTGTATCTGGGAAGACCGAACGAATCGGGAAACCGCTCGATGGTGTAGAAATCTTGCAGATACGACCGGAGCTCGCCTTCACTGACGGCGAGAGTGAATCGTCCACACACGGGGATCACACCCTTCCAACTTTATGTCAATTATACCACGAGGAACGGCGGAAAAAGAAAATTCCCTGTGGGGACAGGGAATTCACATGATTCTTTGTTGGTGACCCGTACGGGATTCGAACCCGTGCATGCCAGCGTGAAAGGCTGGTGAGTTAAACCACTTCTCCAACGGGCCAGATGGCGGAGTAGGAGGGATTTGAACCCTCGCGCCGGTTTAACCCGACCTATGCCCTTAGCAGGGGCACCTCTTCAGCCAGCTTGAGTACTACTCCGACAAGCTACTATATGATAATACATTATCGCGTCACTGTCAACTCGCAAAGGGCCACTCACCGCGGTGGAATCATCGTCAAAGAAAGCCGTTCACGCTCTTTGTCGATGGCCTCCACAAAGACCTCGACGACATCGCCCACCTTGACGGCATCCATGGGGTGGGCGATGTAACCCTCACTCATCTTGGAGACATGCAGGAGTCCGTCATTCTTCACCCCGCAATCCACAAACGCGCCGAAGTCTGTGACATTGCGGATCGTGCCCCGCAAGGACATGCCCACTTCCAAGTCCGACAACGTCAAGATCCCTTTCTTGAGGATGGGTTTCGGCACTTCGTCACGGGGGTCGAAAAGCGGGGTGGAGATCGCCGCCATGATGTCTTCGACGGTCGGTAGGCCGGAATCTTCCGCCCGCGCCAGTCGCTGGACGTCAGTCCCATCGACTGCTTTCCTCGCTTTCGCTGTGCCGATTTCCTCTTTCTTCAGACCGAGCTTCACGAGAATCCGTTCCGCCAGATGGTAGCTTTCGGGATGGATGGCCGTCCTGTCGAAAGGTTCATCTCCCTCACGGATTCGCAAGAAGCCCGCTGATTGTTCAAACGAGACCGGTCCCATGCCTGGGACCGCCTTGAGTTCGCGACGCGTACGGAAGGCTCCATGTTTGTCTCGATGGGAGACGATGCTTGCGGCCAATCGTTTCGATATGCCGGAAACATGCGCAAGCAGTTCGCTCGAAGCGGTGTTCACATGTACACCCACGCGGTTCACCACCATGGAAACGGTGAAATCGAGCGCTTCCTTCAATTTCTTCTGGTCGACATCATGTTGGTATTGGCCGACACCCACGGAACCCGGGTCGATCTTCACCAACTCCGCCAGTGGATCGAGCACCCTTCTGGCGATGCTGATGGCGCTTCTCTCCTCGACTTGCAAATCCGGGAATTCCCTTCTTGCAAGGGGGCTGGCACTATACACCGAGGCTCCGGCCTCGTCGACTATCATGTAGCGACAATTGTTGTTGGTTGTTGCCAGAATGTCCGCAACAAAGGCCTCGGTCTCCCTTGAAGCCGTCCCGTTGCCGATGGCGATGACTTCGACCCGTTCTTCCTCGATCAGTCTTATCAGTTCTTCCTTGGCTTCATGGCGCGATTTCCCGCCGATATGAGGGTAGATGGTCCCCCATTTGACAGCCTTCCCGGCACCGTCGATGATGGCATATTTGCATCCGGTGCGAAAGGCCGGGTCGACGCCCATGATGCATTTCTTTTTCAAGGGGGGCCCTAGAAGCAGGTTCTTCAAGTTCTCCGCGAATATCCGGATGGCCTCCTCTTCGGCCCTCTCCGTCAACATCCTCCGCTTGTCGCGTTCGGCCGCGGGCCGGACCAGACGCTTGTAGGCGTCCTTGCCCGCTTCCAGTACATGCGGGGCGGCGGATGATGTGGGATTCTTGCGTATGAAGTTCTTCAACCGAGCGAGGATGGGCGCTTCTTCGACACGGATGGCCACCGTGAGGACCTTCTCTTTCTCGGCCCGGTTCAAGGCGAGCACCCGGTGCGGTTTCACCTTGTGCACCGGCTCTTCATAGTCATAATACATCCGGTACTTCTCTTTTTCATCGCGGGCGTTCGTGCGCTTTTTCGCCACAATCCGGCCCTTCTTTTCCACATGGGTGCGCACAAACCTACGGAAACCGCCGTCCCGCGCGATCCACTCGGCGATGATGTCCCGGCTTCCCGCCAAAGCCGCATGCTCGTC
>SL_5KL_010_SEDDRAFT_10001720_pt1 | contig 12874 bp, 10 predicted proteins | sample SodLakKL_010_SED_FD_9118 | JGI IMG/M metagenome (IMG submission 9118)
TTCCCATCAAGGGCGGAAGCTACCGAATTCGGCATCTGCCTGGAAGACAAAGATTTTGAGCCATATATTGATGAACTGCTGGAAAATTTGAATTACAGTTGCTGTCAGGAACTAATCCAAGAAAAAGAATTTCCAGGAGATAAAGATGCCTGTAACCAGTTTGAAGAAGCTGAAATTATAGATATAGATGATGAGGATTATCAAACAGATACCGAAACTTGCTCTGACTCTCCGAGTAAAGGGGATATATGTATGGACCTTACACCTGACCAGTGGTGGGGTCATTACCGAGAGATGGATGAAGATAAAAAGTTCGACTTCTTAAAAAATACCCTTGAATCAAGTGTAACTTCTGATTCTGCCCTCGAATCAGGTTTGGGTGAAGCCGTTGTCAATATGTTTGGAACTCTGCTTCGCAGGAAAAAGTACTGGCAAATGCTCGAGCTGGAAAACCTTCTTTACAGCAAGGAAACCGGAATTCCGGACAGCGATAAACATTACATCGACTCTTATTGCCTGGATCTCCATCTGTTTAATAGAGACATTGCATCGATCAAGAGGGGTTTGCAAAGTTTTATTGCCGACCCTGTCGAATCTATCGACCTGCTGATTCCGCTGCTGGACAAGCTAAACTATTATGGGTATAGCGAGCTGGCAATACAGGTCAGCCAGGAGGTATATCACCGGGTCCGGGATTCGGATAGACTGATCGGCGGGGCGGGAGAGGATTTTGCCAGGACCGTCCTCATGAATGAATTTCAAAAACTATATCAGTTGAAAGGGCAGATGCCGCCGGCAAAGCGGGAAGAGCTTTTCAACCGGCTGGCCCTCTATGATTATTTAGATGTAGATGAACTGAACCCTGCTTTAAATCCCCTGCTTAATGATATTAACTGCAGTACATTGAGCTATCAAGACTTTAAAGAAAACAAGCGAGATTTCTACCATGCGCTTTCAACCAGTTTTTGCAAATATGTTTTCGAAGAAAAGGAAATCAATTTTCCCACAGCTTACGATATCTGGATGGGGGCCTGGGATTGCTTTTCGCAAGAAGCAACTGAAGAGAGCGGCAGCCTGGAGCGGCTTTTTGAACTGGATCAAAGTAATTTTGATGAATACATCTACGGGCGTTTCGATTTTCTGTCCAATAAAAAGCCACATGCGGTGTCTGTTTTATGGGGCATGCCCTATGTTTATGATTTTTTAAATATAAATCAACTGGTTTCGGAAGAGATAGCTCTTCAAGCGCTGCAGTTTATCACTGGGATGAAGATGGAGTTAATCGAGGGACAGGAAGACAGCATCTGGGAATACAGCTTTGTTCATTCCTGGGGCAGACCTGACTCGGTAGGGGAGGAAGATTTTCTCAGCGAAAAAGAATACTTTGAAAGGACCTTTGCAGAAACAGTCGATGTTGAAGAGTACCTGCCTGTTGAATACTTCATCAACAAAAAGCGTGCTTAAAAAATAATCCGGAATAAACAAACTGTAAAAAATGATGAACCGAAAAAGGGTCGAAATGAGCCGTGCCCGTGCGGCAGCGGGAAGAAGTATAAAAAGTGCTGCGGCCGGTAAACATGGAAGTGTCTCCCTGTCATGTCTCTGCTACTATATAATCTGCTTCGGATTTAGGGGTAGGAATGAGCAAGCCATCTTCCATTAAATCTTCAATGTGTAACTCAAGAGCTTCAACAACATTTTGTCATGCTTCATCTCTAGTTTTTCCTGTAGCAACACACCCGGGGACATCTGGCACGTAGGCAGAGTAATTTTGGTTTGTTTGTAGATAAGAATTTGCTTTTCTGTTGGGAATATACTACTACACTATAAAGCTGCAGGTCAAGCTAACCCGACCCTTAAAAAGCAGACTTCCGGCCTGATTCACCACAGGTAGAGGTAAAGCAGAGGGCATTCAATGATCATTTGGGGGTTTTACGCTTAAGAGCGTACAAGTTGAACAAAGAGACAAACTAAAGGGCCCCGTTTTTGGCATAACTAAACCAGGGGTGACCTTAAAACCAGTTTACCTGGGGCAAGCATGCTTCAGACAGAGCTCTTCATCTGGTAGCTGCGAATAGTCATCTTCATAGCGGTTATTATGGTGATTATCTATATCCGGGTATTGCAGGTCACCTGCAAAGGTAAGCTTGTTCTGAAGGGCTAACCTTTCCAGTCCGCTTTGGTCGTTTGGGTCAGTTGGCCTGCTGCAAAAGATATTAAACCCGCTGCCCAGCCAGCTGAGCATATTGTCGATAACGGCATCTGAAATCTTACTCTCTTTTTTAAGCATTTTGAAAACTTCCAGCCGGAAAACATGTTAAAACGCTTTAGGATCAGGCTGTGGCCCGACCATAAAGCCGTCTTGATCATTGTTTTCCTGGTATTATATGTTTCGTATCTGCTGTGAGGTCATTCCCTTGAAGATTCTGATCAGTTGGTAGCAGGTTTTTTTATCCGCCTCTATCATTTATTTTAATCAGCCCTAAGTCTCCCAGGAGGGGCTCCCCATCCCGTTCAAGACGCCTCTTTTTCAGCCAAAGGCCAAAGGCCAAAAAGGCAATGAGCGGCAAAACGCCCCTTAATGGATTAAACAAGAAATCTCAGGCTCCGGTAAACTGTATCAACTGCTCTTCAAACACCAGGTAATTCGGGACAGCATCCTCTACAGCGTGCATCAAAACAGCAGGCCAAACCGAGCCTGTCAGCCTGGTCATTTCCACAAACATGACAGCCCTAATAATAGAGAAGCCATGACAGGCACCAGAGCTGATGCAGAAAACGATGAAACCGTGGCAAACCCCAAAGCCCAGGCAATCAGAATAAATAGTAAGTTACTGCAGGAAAAATCAAAAGGGCCAAAAGGTACTATCTAATATTTTCTCTCAACCGGGGTTTGATGCCAAAATCTTTCCAGTCTCACCTGAAAAGCCTAATAGCAATACCGCTAAGAAAGGGCAAAACCAGCCAAATACCCATCCCCAGGGTTTGCTCATCAGGTTGATCCGGTATAGCCATATCAAGTACAAGGCCAAGCCATCCGCTGAGAAGAGCGAGGGCGATGAACAGAAATATACTTTTTTTCACCCGTGTTGTTTATTTCTTTGCCATCATTTACCACATTAATTGAACTTCTCACTAACCACCACCGTCCTTTTCTTATTATTATATTTCTTTTCTGTGAAACATTCATGATCATAGTAGAAAACCAAAGCCTCTTCAAATGGAAATCGAATTCTATCATCATATTAAACCCTAGCCAGATTAAATGCCCCTGACAAAAGTTATGTTTTTAGCTTCTTTACCTGGTTTTATAATGGTTTAGAAGCCAGTTGTTAAGGACGGTGGGTGTTGATTGCCATTGCCGTGGTGGTTATCATTTATATCAAGCTAAAAGTGTGGAAATTAATTACAGCGAAGAAAAATGAAGCCGAACCGGAAGACGATTATTAGACAAATAACATTTACCAGTTAGCTCTATCCGTATGAAACAAAGCCTATAGATCCAGCAACACTGTAAAGTTACTTGCTTGGCATAAATATAGCAACACAGCAACTATCTGTCCTGATAACCATGGCAATCATTGGGCTCTTCTGAAAAACGTAGGCCTTTGACCGTCCATAGAGGACAGGGTCCTGAAAAATAATAAGACTGAATTGCTATATTTCAAGACCTGCCCCCTTTTTCTCTTTTACTTTTGTAACGAGAATACTTATGGCAAGCCGGTGGTTCTGCAGTGATTATGCTTTCATTTCCTAAACCATGATTATGCTTTCGCCTTCAAACAGCGATTCCCATTAAACAGCTACTTATGCTTTTCAAAAAATGACTTGGATTCTTCCTCTGCTTTTTCTTTCGAATAACCGTATTTCTTCTGTAGAACCCCGACCATCTTTTCCTTATTCCCTGAAATTACCATCAGATCGTCATCAGTCAGTTTTCCCCATTTTTTCTTGGCCTCGCCGCTCAGCTCGCTCCACTTTCCTTTTAAGATATCTTCTTTCAAGATATCACCTCCTCTATTTTGTTGCTAATTAGTTAATTAGGTTCTGATCATGGGCAAATCTACCGGCTCGCCATAAGTATTATCTTTACAGAGACAGTATAATTCCGATGATATTAGATTTTATCTTATTTTTTTATATTATCAGGAGGAATGCGCAGATTTCTATTAGCAAAGTCCCCATATTATCGGCACTTGAGCAAATTGCTAATAGATTTATGCGCATTCTATTTTATACCATTAATATAGGTTATATATTCAATGCTGATAGGAGTGAGTCCGTGATGCCCGGATGAACATTGGACGGTTTACCGATAGAAGGATCCGATGGAAACTAAAGATAGATACTATTATCGGTACATGCTTTTAAGGCTGAATAACGTTACCATAAGAAAGGAGTCATAAATTATGTCCATCTTATTAATGCGTGGAAATCTGCGTTTTACAGTCATAATTATTGTGGCTGTAATATTACTACTGTTAATTCCCGGGATCGCGTTAGGTCAGAATAACAACCAGGAAGAGCCCAGTACTGAAATTGAAATAGAAATAACTGATGGAGATAGTGGCTTTTTTGAAGGCATCAGCACTTTTATCTGGATTCTGGGTATACTGCTGCTTGTGGTCATTCTCCTGCTTGTATTCTTGGTAGGGCGAAGCGGGAATCGTGGTCGTAAATAGAAAGTAATTTATAACCCTCGATCAGCAATTCCAACAATATAAGGTTGATCGAGGGTTCACGGTTGCAGGATATGTGTTATACCCGTTGTAGCAATCATTCCTTTTTGCAGTAGTTCCTCATGAAGCAGTCTATATTGATGCTTCTGCGCAAAATGAAACAATAGTGAGAATTTTGCTAATAGATTTCTTAGCACTTTTTGTAATAATGTATAACCAAACAGGAAAGGGAGATGATCAAATGAGTACTACCACGATTGTAATTATTGTGATTGTCCTGCTTGTATTGTTTGGTGGTGGGTTTGGTTATAGTCGATATCGGAGATAATACTGGATTTTTCTACAATGAGGCCATCATTTTCTAATTGCGAAAGATGGCCTCATTTTTAATACATGTGTCGTAGACATGGTCAACATATTAATTAGGAGGTGCAGTTTGTGACGGCCGAAAATAAAACGGATAGCCCTATCTACCTTGCCCTAAATATATCTAAAGTTTTAAACAATCAAGAAAGTTTCGATCTGATGAACAAGGTCGGGCCCCGGGTATGTATCACCACTGCCACACACCCGGGACTTGTCGGGTTTATGGCTAATGTCCAAACAGGCGTTTTGCCACTTGCAGGTAGATACGGGGGAGCTAGCATTCACATGGAAGATACACTGAACCCTCTTCGCAACTATCAGTACACCATGTGGAAACATTGGCAAGATCATGACGAATTTCATGAACAACAATTCAACCGAGTCTTTGAGTTATGTGCCAGTTGCCTGGAGATGGTGGTAGAAGGTCCTTGGGAGCCGGTTTACAGCATTGTCAAAGCCAAAATGTCACCTGTTCGAGCAATGGGGCAAATCGCCGATCTCGGTAAAGATTTTACAAAGCAAAAAGATTTTATTCGCTTCGCCACCCCACAGCGCTGTGTTGCTGTTGCCGAACATACGGTGGTTCCGGGAAAGGAAAAGGCTTTTGAAAAAGGCGCAATCAAAACTATGGATGCCTTGTCTGACTCAACCGGTTTTCTCGGGTACATGATTTTGAAACAAATCGGAGTCTGCGCGTTAGGCAGCTTTATGCTCGATCCGGCTTCGATGGGAGAAACTTTTCAGACACTCGGAGCCAACCCGCCGACGAACCCGAAACCGCTATTTAAAACACTGGATGCCATGCCAAGCCCGCCTGAATACCTTATTCACAGTGAGTGGGACGCACCAGAAATGGCTAAACTTGGTTTCGCACAAGTTCTGGTAAACCATACTATTAGAAAAATTCACGATGAAGGTGTTATGGCCCATCTTATACGGGGACCCTATGTCATGTTTTTTCAACCGATGATGGAAGAATCTGGCTGGAGGTCCTTTTTATAATGATGAAAAGCAACAATTCTCTCATAATTATTCAACTAAACGACAGCCATGCCTATTTTGTCGCGGTATAGGAAGGAGAGGGAAATTGGGCATAGATTGGATTTTAACATTATGGTCGGCTCTTGTTGTTCTGATTGCAACTACAGTACACGGTATAACCGGTTTCGGCACAGGTCAAATTACGATGGGAATACTACCCTTCTTCCGCGACGCGGGTTCAGCTACCATTGTCGTCTCCATTGTCATTTTTGTCACGAATCTGCGTGTTTTTTGGAGTGTACGAGATCAGTTTAATTGGAAAGACTGGTTGATTCCAGTAGTAGGTTTGGCTGTAGGCCTTCCCTTGGGAATTTACCTGTTCGGAGCCTGGGATGAAGATCAACTACGAATGGCCATAGGGATTGTAATGATGCTTAGCGCAGTGTTAATTTTGCTGCTGCGCCAGATTAGATGGATTCGGGAATGGATAAAGGGCACCGGATGGCAGCCCGGCTGGACCAGCGGCGTGCTGGCAGGATTGCTGTCAGGCATCTTTGGAGGGGCAGTATCGATTCCCGGGCCCCCAATGATTATTTACGGGGCGTTTTTAATGGAAACCGATTACTGGACAGCAGAGCAAATGAAAGCTATTTTTACTTCCTTCTTTGCTGCCAACCTGCTTTACAGGATAGTTGTGTTGACCTCTATGGGACAGATGTCGGTGGTGATTGCAGTGGAGGCGCTTGCAATTATTCCGGCTTTGTTTTTAGGAACCTGGTTGGGCATCAAGCTGTTCAGGATCATGCCGCGTGTGATATTCCGCTGGTTCATTATCGCCTTTATCTTCTTAATAGGATTACTGCTGACTATCGGATAACCATGAAGGAGAAGAGAAATGGAAGAGAAAACCGTAAACAGGTTAACGATTTTACATACCAACGACATGCACGGCCGTTACCGTTCCATCCCGGTAGTTAAAGGCAGTGCCACTTCCCAAACAGGGGATCCGGGCAGAACTTGGGATGAGTTTGACCGGGAGGGTTTTGCGGGTGGTTTTCCGGCCCTGGCCACAGCTGTGAGGCGGATACGCCGGAAGCAGGGACCGGAGAATGTCCTGCTCGTAGACGGTGGAGATACTTTCAGCGATGATCTCTTGGGGAATCTAACCAGGGGCGAAGCCGTAATCAGGCTGATGAATTCGCTGGGCTACCAGTTGATGGCTTTGGGTAATCATGATTACGACTTTGGTAGCGATCGGACTCGCGAGCTCGATAGAATCGCTGATTTCCCCATGCGGGCTGCAAATGTTATTGAGAGCAAGACGGGCCAGCCATTTCTGGGAGATCCTACTGTTGTATTTCAAGCGGTAGGCATCCGGGTTGGCTTTCTAACACTGACCTATCACAATACCATGCATACAGGAAATCCGAAGAACTATGAAGGATTGGAGTTCAAGGACGGGATTGAAACGGTTCGCCAGTACCTGCCTGATCTGCGCAGGCGCTCTGATTTAGTGGTTGTGCTTTCCCACCTTGGGTCAACGGTAGACCGGGTCCTGGCGCGCGAAGCTCCAGGGGTAAACATTATCATCGGCGCACACTCTCATGACCGTATCGCTAACGAACAGATCGGAGATATTACCCTCGTTCAGGCCGTTTCGGATAACTCGGTCCTGGGGGAGATTGACATCAGCCTCCATGGAACGCAAATTATCAATATAGAGAGCCACCTGCATACTTTATGGGTGGAAGAGTATCCGGCAGATAGAGAGATAGCCCGGCAGGTCGAAGCGTTGCGCGCGCCATATCAAGATACCCTGGACGAGGTTATCGCAATTGCAGAAGAGCCGATAGGCCGGAATTACCGCTCGGAAAGCCCTTTTGATAAACTTGTGGGAGAGATTATCTGCGCAGAGACCGGAGCTGAAATAGCTTTTATGCCGGGGGTGGGCTATGGGGTGACCCTGCAGCCTGGAGAGATCACTCGGGAGGCACTCTATACCCTTATCCCTCATCCTGCCAGATTGGTAACGATGCAGTTAACTGGTGAAAATATTCTTGATATCCTTGAGCAGTGCGCCACCAACCAGGCTCCCGGTGATCCCCGCCTGATCGTGGGCGGCCTGGTTCAAACTGCCGGTTTACGCTGGCACTTGGATTTCACTCAACCTTCCGGCAGTCGTGTGTCGGCTGTTTACGTCCGCAGCGAGGCTATCCGGAAAGATGAGAATTATTTCATCGGCACCAATGCCGGTATGGCGCGCGGGCTGCACCGGTACAAGGCCTTTACAAAAGGACAGGATGTTGTAATTCACGATATTCAGGTAAACGAACTGGTCGAAAAGGCATTTGCCAAAATGGGCATGGTAAAGCCGCCCAGGTTGGGAGATATCACTTTTCAAGGAAAAGTTTAAACCCTACTTAGGTCAGTTACGGTCTTGTTTTCCAGCGAAAAGCAGCAGTGCCGGCAATCGCACTTCAAGGAACTGTGCTAATAGACTTCTGCGCAACTATTCAGGTAACATTTAATTGAAGAAGGTTGAGCTTTATAAAAGTGAAATTGAATTAATAGAAAGGAGTTTTATCTATGTCAATTAAGGGTTATTTTGAAAATCTTAAATATCAAAGGGAAAAGCAACAGAGAAAAGAAGGTGCAATTAAGGTGCTATCCGGGTTTGCGATTGGCGCTCTAATCGGTGGAATCGCAGGTGTCCTCTATGCGCCAAAGGCCGGTAAAGAAACTCGGCAGGAAATTGCCGAAAAAGTGAAAGAAACTGCTGCTGCCACCGGCGAGAAAGTAAACGAAACAGTGCATGAGGTAAAGGAAAAGGTGGAGGAACTAAAAGATAAAAGGATAGCTATTGTTGATAAAACAGCCTGTCCACAGGTGTAGTTATATAAAAAGAAATCTGTCACTAAAGGATGAGATGTGTATGAATATATTCGAGAAAGACTATGCAGAGGGTCTGTTTGAAAGATGTGAGCCGCCCTGCCTCTCACTCTATCAGCCGACTCACCGGCACCGCCCGGATAATCAGCGTGACCTGATCCGATATCGTAATCTGGTGAAAATTCTGGAGGCAACACTGCTGCAGAAATACACCAGGAGGGATATTCAGCCACTGCTTGCCCCATTTCTGGCCCAGGCTGACAACCGCGAATTTTGGAATCACACCTTCAACGGTCTGGCAGTGCTCGGCTCAAAAGATTTCTTCCGGGTCTACAGGCTTCAGAACCAGGTTGCCGAGATGGCTATCGTGGCCGATAGTTTCCATATCAAACCGCTGAGGCGTATCCTTCAGTCAGCTGATCGTTACCATATCCTCGGTCTTAGCCGCCACGGGATCAGGCTCTTTGAAGGTAACCGTGATATTCTGGATGAGGTTGAACTGACTGCAGGTATGCCATGGACGATCACAGAAGTGCTGGGGGAAGAGCTGACCGAACCGCACCACAACGCTGCCCCATTCGGCAGTGCTGGCGGATCGCATGGCCACGGAGGGAAAGAGTCTGAGGTAGATGAAGATGCTAAGCGTTATTTTCGCCAAATTGACCGCAGTATCCTGGAATATTATTCGAAACCCTCAGGTTTGCCGCTGATCCTAGCTTCATTACCCGAGCATAAATTTCTCTTTCACCAGGTCAGCCATAATCCTTATCTGTTGGAAGCAGGTATTGATATCCATCCCGATTCTCTGCCGATCGATGATCTTCGGTTGCGAGCCTGGCAGGTTATGGAACCTCTCTACCAGGCCAGATTGTCCACTCTGGTTGAGGACTTTCACCGGTCAAGATCACAGGGTCTCGGTCACGATGATTTAACACAAGTCACCAAAGCTATTGTGGACGGCAGGGTTGCAACCCTGCTGATTGAAGCCGACCGCGAGATTCCGGGCCGGGTGGATAAGAAAACAGGCCTTATCGTTTTTGGAGATCTGGCCAACCCTGAGGTTGATGACGTGCTCGACGACTTAAGTTCGCTGACCCTGAAGATGGGCGGAAAAGCCGTAATAGTTCCAACTGAAAAGATGCCGGTAGATACTGGAATTGCCGCAATCTACCGCTATTAGGCAGATACCAGACCATGAGACCAATTATTTGCCCAAAATAGGTCCGGGGGGATAGATTATATGACCTTAGAAATCGGGCTGGTTTTTGCAATACTGGGAACCTCTATGCTGCTTTTTATAACCGGCTGGGTCCGTGCAGATATCGTTGCGTTGTTGGTGCTCGTTTCGCTGGCAGTTACCGGCGTATTAGAGGTGGAAGAGATTCTGAAAGGCTTTAGCAGCGAAGCTGTTATCGCGATCGCAGGCTTGTTGATATTGAGCGCCGGATTGGTACGCAGCGGGGTGGTCCGCTGGATCGCGGAGCGTCTTAACGGCATCGCCGGAGGAAGCCGCAAGCGATTGACCTTGATGAGCTCTCTGGTCCCTGGCGTCCTGTCGGGTTTTGTAAGCGACATTGCCACCGTTTCGCTATTTATCCCGGTGGCCCTCCGGCTGGCACGCAAAAACGATGTCCATCGTTCGAAGCTGCTGCTGCCCATTGCTATGGCTGCCCTGGCAGGTGGAAACCTTACTATTATCGGGGCTTCACACAACCTCGTGGTAAACGATTTGCTTCGAAGCTCGGGACAGTCCGCGCTTGGATTCTTCGAAATTGCACCGTTAGGTATTGTTCTGATCATTTCGTTCGCCGTCTACACATTGACCGTGGGGCAGCGCCTGTTGCCCGGTGAAAATGAAAAGGGCCCCGTAAAAAGTCTGGAAAATCGCGTCGATTTAATGCGGACATATCACCTGGAAGATCGTCTGTGGGAGGTCTTGATCCTAGATGATTCTCTCTGGGTAGGGAAACGGTTGAAAGAAATCGAAATCGGCAGCGAGCACGGGCTTACGGTATTGTCTGTTGTGCGCCATGACGAACCCCAGCTTCTTAATCAAGTAGATTTTGTACTGGAGAAGGACGATGTGCTGCTGGTAAGCGGGCGCAGGACAAGGGTCGATAAACTGGCACAGGAACGCCCGGGACTTAAAGTATTGGGACATCCCAGCCAACCTGAAGAATTTCCGTCATCCAGTGGAGAGCTTATCGAAGTGGTTGTCCCTCCGCGTTCAGCGGTGGTCAGCAAGACCCTAACTGATTTGGATTTTCGCAGTAAAACCAGCCTCACAGTCGTAGCGATCTGGCGAGCGGATAACCCTATTCGAACCGATGTGGGAACCACTCCCCTGCAAGAAGGAGATGCACTGCTGCTCTATGGTCCGGGCGATCAAACACGCAGTTACAACCCTCATCCGGGTTTCTTGTGGCTGCATAAGCCGCGCCGGGAGGAAGCTCCCCTTAAGCTCCGCCACCTTGGCAAATGGGCCGCCTTGATAATGGCCGGGGTGATTGCTTTGGCAGGTTTCAACCTGCTACCTGTTGCTGTAGCGGCGCTGGGAGGTGCGGCTTTAATGGTCCTCATCGGTATTCTGCCCCCCAGGCTGTTATATGAACATGTGGAGTGGCGTACGATCGTACTGGTCGGGGGCATGTACCCCTTGGGATTGGCGATGGTGGAAAGCGGCGCGTCTGGACTGGTTTCCAGCCTGATAGCGGGTACTTTGGGTACTCTTGGCCCGCATATCACCATGATGGGGATAATGTTGATCGCACTGCTTCTGACACAAACCCTGCACGGGGCAGCCGTGGCGGTGATCATGACCCCGGTAGCATTGGATACAGCCGGCCTGATTGGGATCGAGCCAAAAGCGTTTGCAGTTGCCGTTATTGTGGGGGCTGCAGCTACATACCTGCTGCCGGAAGGCCATCCGGCACCCCTGATGGTACAGAGCCCCGGGTCGTATGAGACCAGAGATTATCTTAAGTTTGGGGCCGGACTGGTGGCAATCACCATGGTAATTGTGGCAGTGCTTGCCCCCCTGATGTGGCCTTTCTAATCCTGTTATAAGTGTGTAACAGTAAATCTGTGAGCACGGCTTAAGTTCGGCATTTCCAGTTACCCCAAGCAGGCAACAACGATCAAAATAACAAAAATACCTGTAACCTTGCTTTCATTTAACAAGCATCCTGGTTTAAAAAAGCATAGTGTAGGGTCATTTTAATAGCAAAGGACTTGGTTTTTCAACTAAAGTTTCGGTAACCCATAAGCTAAAAATATAGCCATCTGATTTATATAGTCACCGGTAAAAGTAATAACTCTGCCATCCATAAACTTACTACTCTTTTTGCTATAATTACTAGTTATATTAAACAATACCAAGAATCCTAAGAATTAGATATACAACCACTATCAATCCAACCAGATATAAAATTGAGCGCATTGTAAATTTAACCTCCCATCAGTTTTGTTGCAGTTTACATTTACCGCCTTCAGAATACTTAATCACAACCAAAATCAAGGCTTGATTACATGCCCTGAAGAATAGCGAGGGCCCCGACGATTATAAGGTAAATACCAATGAGATAGTTTATGATTTTGGGAAAAATCATAATGACCACGCCAAAAGCAACAGTTAGGATTCCCATCATCAAGCCGCTTACTTCTAACATAAGTTAAGTCCTCCTTTAAACTAGTATCAAACTCTTAATGCTTAAAGTAAATAGGTAAAAAGTATCATATTTCTTAAAGTAGATGTATTTTTCTACCGATAAAAAAGTGGCAATGTGTGAATTTTTTTAATTATACATACAAATATATTAACACAAAACCACTACAATTTCAAATATCAAACGGTTCTTTCAGTTCTGACGCATGAAACTCTTTTAAGCAAGCGCAATCCTTGCGATCACCCTTCATGATAGCAGTAATTTCCAATTATTTCACTTTATCCTTTCTCAGCA
>SL_5KL_010_SEDDRAFT_10001722_pt1 | contig 12858 bp, 12 predicted proteins | sample SodLakKL_010_SED_FD_9118 | JGI IMG/M metagenome (IMG submission 9118)
GATTCAAATGATTTTACGGCGAATAGCATTTTGATGTGGTCGATTCCAACAGAAAATGTCGGTGAAGAGTTCAGTTTAGAGATACAAGCTGTAGTTCATGGGTTGTCCGAAGATGTTACCGCAACTGTTCAGGTCGATATTGAATGAGGTGTATGAATATGGGATTTAAAAAAGCATTTACATGGATAGTTGCGTTCTTGCTCGTATTTTTTGTCATTATTGATACGATAAACTAATTTTTCAAAGCATCCTATTCAACTTATATGATCATGAAACATATTCTAATCGTAAAGATAATTTACCTCTCTTCGAATTAAACATCATGATAAGATACGATCCCTTAGAGTACCCCTATGCTTCTCAAAGAAAGATAGTTTATGCAAAAAATGGTATGGTAGGGACCTCACAACCTTTAGCGGCCCAAGCTGGTTTAGAGATTTTAAAAAAGGGAGGGAATGCAGTCGATGCAGCCATCGCAACAGCATCCTGTTTAACAGTTCTAGAACCTACTTCCAACGGTCTAGGTGGTGACGCTTTCGTACTGTTCTGGAAGGATGGAGGACTCCACGGATTGAATTCCAGCGGACCCGCACCTAAGAACATATCAATGGAGGCAGTCAAAAATCGTGGTTACGACGACATGCCAAAAACTGGTATCATACCAGTTACGGTTCCGGGTATCCCAGGGGCGTGGGCAGAACTATCTAAAAAGCATGGAAAACTGGATTTTGAAAAGGTACTGGAACCAGCTATCAGGTATGCCGAGGAAGGTTATCCGGTTTCTCCGATCGTGGGAAAGTACTGGAACTATGCTTATCAAAGCTACAAAAAATTAGAGGGTGAAGAATTCGAATACTGGTTCGAAACTTTCGCACCGGGAGGACGTCCTCCAGAGATCGGTGAGATCTGGAAGTCTCCGGACCATACGAGAACATTGAAATCTATCGCTGAAACCAGGAGTAAAAGTTTCTACAAGGGTGAGATCGCAGATAAGATCGATGAATTCTCAAAGGACTGTGATGGTTTCCTATCAAAAAAGGATCTCTCTAGTTTCTCACCGGAATGGGTAGAACCCTTAAATATTGATTACAGAGGTTATGATGTTTGGGAACTTCCACCCAACGGTCAAGGGATGATCGCTTTGATGGCCTTGAACATCTTGAAAGGGTTCGATTTCAGTGAAAAAGATTCTGTAAAAACGTATCACAAGCAGATGGAAGCACTCAAACTTGCCTTCAGCGACGGTAAGAAATTCATCACAGATCCAGAACATATGGATGTCAGTTTCAAAGAACTTTTATCGGAGGATCATGCATCTGAAAGAAGAGAGATGATTGAAGAAAAGGCCATGGAACCTGGACCTGGAAAACCACGTGATTCTGGTACGGTTTACTTAGCCACTGTTGATAACGAAGGAAACATGGTATCCTACATCCAAAGTAATTACATGGGTTTCGGGTCTGGACTAGTTGTTCCCGACACAGGAATCGCGCTTCAAAACAGAGGACACACCTTCTCTTTAAACCCAAATGAAGCAAATTGTCTCAAACCTAGAAAGAGAACTTACCATACGATAATCCCTGGTTTTTTAACTAAAAAAGGGAAACCCATCGGCCCCTTTGGTGTCATGGGGGGATATATGCAGCCCCAGGGACATCTACAGGTTTTAATGAACAGTATAGATTTCAACATGAACCCGCAGGCAGCTTTGGATGCCCCACGTTGGAGATGGGAACGTGGAAAGAAGATACACCTGGAACATAGTTTCCCAAAACACATCGCTGAAAAGTTATCAAGGAAAGGTCATGATCTAAACTACTCGCTGCACAGTGGTGGTTTCGGACGAGGGCAGATAATATGGAGGGAAGGAAACGTATATGCCGGTGGGACCGAACCTAGAGCTGATGGTCAGGTAGTAGGATGGTAGATACTGGGATATACGTACTGTTTATCCGACTCAAGCAAAACCATAAGGTCTCCATAGGTGCACTGGGCGAGATAGAATTTAGATCTGGTTTTTATCTATACATCGGTTCAGCCCAGAACGGTCTAGAACATCGTATCAATAGGCATTTCAGGGATGATAAGAAAAAACACTGGCATATAGATCACCTTCTCGAATTCGGAGATATAATCGATGTCAAAGTAAAAGATGGGGACTCAGATGAGGAATGTATTTTAGCTGAAAAGATCGGACGATTTACAGAAGAGATCCAGGACTTCGGTTCTAGTGATTGTAGATGTGATAGTCACCTTTTTTATCATTCTGATAATATGGCCAACTTGAACAAGAAATTAAAAACCCTACATTTAAAGGATTACCGACAGTAACTTTTTTATCCTTTATACAACTCACCATTATACACTTCAGGGCCCGTGGGGTAGCTTGGCCCATCCTTCGGCGTTCGGGGCGCCGGAACCCGAATTCAAATTTCGGCGGGCCCATTAAAAAAATATTAAAAATCAGAAGCACAGCTATAACTACTGGGTACCGTGCTCATATCCTACTTCAAGATTCACCCGATTAACTGTCCATCTCCATCCTGGAGGACCAAACACCATCTGGTATATCGTCATAGACGGAATTTTTTTTCTCTTCCACAGATTCACTTTTCTTTTGTTGTTCTATCAATTCGCGGATCTTCTCTTTTCTGAAGAGCCAATAATGTATACGCCATTCACGTCCATCATATAGAGTGGTTTCTTCCCTCTCTGTCGTCAGTAAACCAGCATCTTCTAACATATAAAAGACGTCTCTATCCTCCTGTTCTAGAATGTTATCGATTATCCTTTCACTGTAGCCAAAGAAGTTCATGACATGTTCTGCCATCATCCTAGCTGCACTTTCTTCCATCGAACGACCATCTACACTGTTCTTGATTGCTCCAGTGAGTTGATCAATAGTCAGTGCAGTTGGACCACCGTTATTCCTCATTTCATCATCAGCCATAATGATCATTGCCTTATACTCTACCATATATATTGGGTTTTAATACTATAAATAGATTTCGTTATAGCCCAGTGATATTTTCAGTCTATAGCTTTTCTAAAGTCGTTCCATCTGTCTTTTATTTTCTGGACAGGTATATCCTCGTATGAATCTATTTCGCGGTAAAAATTATGATCGAAATCAGAACATAATAATTGCCAATTTTCCCAATGACCCATATTTTTCCACTGCCATCCAGCATCCAACTTCAGATAGTGATATCTTCCGTGTTCTTTCCAAGTTATCTCGATTATACCGAATTCAACAGCTAGTTCGTATATTATCCTTCCAAGTAGTATAGTGTTTCCTTTCCTCTGTCTCAATTGATATCCAGATTTTAACATCTTTGGGTGTTTAACTCTTATAGCATTCAATCCTTCAGCCTCACCAAGTGAAGAATTCGTTTTATCCATGGTCAGGAAATAGACCCCCTTTCTCAGATCGATCTCCTGGACGAATGTCCTGAATTGATCTCTGATAAGAGAATCAGCGTTCTGTAGTCTATCACTATCCTCTCCAGCATACCTTAATTGTCTAGGATTTGTCTTTCCGACGACCAGTACAGTGTATCCTGAATTACCTTTATTTTCTTGAAGGGTGTGTATCTCTTGTAGAGCCCTAAAACCGATCCTTCCTATATGTGTCAATCTACCTTTACTCTTATGATTGGCAGCGTTTTCGATCTCTTTCATTACTACTCCAGGTACCGCAAATAGGATCCATTTGGGTATCTTTGAATAGGAATAGGGATTCTCATCATCCAGAGCTTGAAGTATATGTTCAGAAACTATACAATTATAGAGCAAATTCGTATCCAATCCTAATATCAAATCTTTATTGCTGGCTAATTTCTTTGCAACACTTTCTAGGCCATAAGGTTCGATCAACCCACTCCTAGTCATGGCGGTTGTTAGATAGTTCAAAGTCTTCCTATTATCTGCCAGTATGTTGATATTATAGTCGGATGGACTTCCTTCGATACTCAGCAGTTTTTCAGTAGGACCTTCAACACCCTCCGATGGTTTAGAATTAATCACAAGGTTTCCGATATTATTTTTAAGTAGAGCTGACAGCATCTGAAGCACGGGAAAATCTATCAGCCTATTCTTGTTTACAAACTTTTTCCAATTCATATTAATCCTCAAACAATCTTTCTGTCATCCAGTGAGGATCGAATTCCTCAAGATCATCGTATCCTTCTCCGGTCCCTACGAACAAGATAGGTTTATTGACTGCATGGCCTATGGACAACGCACCTCCACCTTTAGCATCTGCATCGATCTTACTCAAAACCACACCATCGATACCAACGGCCTCGTTGAATTTCTTAGCCTGTTCTACTGCATCACTTCCTGTCAAGGCGTCACCTACAAATATCACCATGTCCGGTTCGGCTACTCTTTTTATCTTCTTCATCTCGTCCATGAGATTGATATTGGTCTGCATACGTCCTGCGGTATCGATCAATACTATATCTTTACCCCTAGCTTGGGCGTGTTCAACGGCATCGTAGGCAACAGCAGCAGGATCGCTTCCTTTTGAGTGCTTGATCACCTTCACCCCTAATCTGTTGCCATGTTTTTGGATCTGTTCTAAAGCACCGGCTCTAAAAGTATCTGCAGCTGCAAGAACACATGAATACCCTTCGTTCATCAGTTTGTGACATATCTTAGCTATGGTGGTAGTTTTACCTGTTCCATTTACCCCAACAAACATTATGGAAAAAGGTTTTTTCGATCTCTTTACTCTTTCATCGAAATGGACATCATCTACCTCTAGAGCAGATTTAACAGCGGTTTTCAGGCTTTCTTCGATTACCTCTTCGATCTCATAAGCTCTATCGACTTTTTTTCCCAAAAGATTTTTCTTCACGTCCTCTTGTATCTCCTCTGTTATAGGTAGTGCTACATCTGCTTCAAGTAGTGATAACTTAAGTTCCCACAGTATATCGTCAAGTTTTTTTTCCTTGATCTTGGATCCCCATCCGTCCACAAAAGCTTCTTCTGGGGATTCCTCCACACTCTTCTTACCTGATTTAGTGATACTGGATAATTTATCTTTTAGTTTCTCAAACATCTCTCCGTTCCCCCGGGTTTAAGAGATACAGCAGTTTTATACCTGACCCTGTGATTGAAGTTCTTGATACTCCTGTCTGACTTCTTGTTCAAGCTTCTGTGCCTGCTGTTTAAGCTCCTCGAAATCTTCCATCAGGTCATCTTTAGTTTCTTTGAACTCATCCTTTCTTTTCTCAACAATTTCCATGGCTTCACTAACTTCTTTCTCAGCGGAAATATCTGCACCTAGACCGATCAGTACTTTGTCCTTATCTCCAACTTTGGACTGAAGATAAGAATTAGCACCTATGGGTACAAGTAATTGACTTCCCTGTTCCTTCTTACTGTAATTTTCCATGGTCTTTTTCGCTTGATTGTGCCCTTCGATCACTTCGTCTATGAAATCGAGTTGATTTTGAAAGGCTTCTAACTGCGAATTTAATTGCTGAAGCGTGTTTACTTTCTGTCTAAATTCTTGCTGATTTACCATATTATCTAATTCTCCCTTTTTAAAATATCTTCTATATATGCATCTTCAACCTGGTCTTTATCGATCTCTTCTACATGTCTGATATCGATGTTGGTCCGTTTAACTCTGTGTTTGCTTCCCAATAGGGATAAAACCTTTTCAACAGCAGCATCTTGATCCTCACTTACCACTTCTTTAGTAAAATGCTGCCAATCAGTTCTCCTTCGTCCCATTCGGAATTTACCTTTTACTTTGTATATCTTCATCTGCAACACCTTATAGTTATTCAATGATATTATTTAACCAACTCATGAAGAGGGGGGTATTAAAAATTAACCCATAGCTTTTTGAGTTATTTAAGATAAAACTTCAGATTCTTTTCGATGAAATTTTCATCTCTATCCATCTATATAAAAACGATTCTAAGTGTTTGATTTAAATGTAATTCTTTGGCTGAACGTATTTCACCAATGATAAAGAAATGAATGAAAAATATTAATGCAAAATCCTTTTATAGTGCAAAAAACTTTCAAATAAATGATGAATAATCTAAAACCTAATTCTTCAAGGAGGCAAAGTATATGAGTTGGAGGATCGGAGTAGATATTGGCGGAGCATTTACGGATCTTTTTGCTGTGAACCCTGAAACAGGAGAAACAGAATGGACTAAAGTAGAATCCACACCCCCTGAGTTTGAGAACGGTGTTATCGAGGGTGTAAAGCAGTTAGAAGATAAAGGCATAGCGATGAAGAATGCCGATCAGATCATACACGGCCAGACCGTTGTGATAAATACCATAATCACAAGGTCAGGGTCTAAAGTTGGTTTCATAACGAGTAAAGGATACGACATCATAGACATGCAACGAGGAAACCGTAGAGATATATTCAATTTCAAATATAAAATGCCTGAGCAGTTCGTTGATAGGCAAATGACAGAGTGGGTTGACGAACGAATAGATGAGGACGGCAGCATCCATAAGTCTCTTGATGAAGAAGAAGTCGAAAAGGCTACAAAATCTTTGATAGATAAAGGTGCTGAAGCTATAAGTATCGGATTCATAAACAGTTATCAAAATCCTGAAAATGAAAGAAAAGCTAAAAAGCTAGTTGAAACGGTTTGTAAGGATAACGGTATAAATAATCCGCTTGTAACGATATCGAGTGATACCACCCAGGAGTGGCGAGAATATGAAAGATTTAATACTGCTATATTGAATTCTTATGTTCAACCGACCTTTGTGAAATATATCAATAAATTAGAGAAAGCTTTAGAAGATGAAGGCTTCGAAGGAACGTTTTATCTAACCCTTGCATCAGGAGGAATGGCTACAGCCAAATACGCTAAAGATTTTCCGATCAATACCGTAGAAGGCGGACCAATATCTGGAATCATGGGTGCTACTACAGTAGGTGAACTGATCGATGAGAAGGATATTATCGTTATCGATGGGGGAAGTACAACATCAAAGGCTGGTCTTGCAGAAAATCTTACACCGAAAACGAAAACGGAATATTGGATAGAGCAGGACAAGTATAATCCAGGATATCCCGCCAAAGTACCAGTGGTGGATATACAGGAGGTTGGAAACGGGGGAACGAGTATAATATGGTCAGATGAGGCCGGTAATCTACAGGTTGGTCCAGATGCAGCAGGCGCTCGTCCAGGTCCAGCTTGCTATGATATGGGCGGAAATAAGCCAACCCTGACCGATGCTTATGTGGTCTCAGGATACCTTAATCCGGAATACCTCCTTGGAGGAGACCTTAAAATAGATAAAAATTTAGCTGTTGATTCACTCAAAGATGTTGCAGAAGAGGTAGGATTGAATGTAAAAGATACAGCTTACGGAACTATCAGAGTTGCAAATAATAAATCCGCTAGATTGATTCGGTTGATATCTATTAGGAAGGGATTCGATCCAAGAGATTTTACACTGATAGCTCACGGCGGTTCAGGTCCAATGATGGCTCCATTCATAGCTAAAGATCTGAACATACCAGAAGTGATAGTCCCTTCGGTACCAAGCGGCGTATTCAATCCATGGGGAATGGTAGGATTAGATATAAGACACGAGCTGGTAAAAACTAGAGACATCCTCATGGGAGAAGACAAAGGATCTATCGAGGATGTCAACAGAACATTCGAAACTCTTGAAGATGAGATAAAGGGAGCCTTCGAGATGGAAGAAATCGATCCTGAGAAAGCCGTTTTGAATCGAAGGTTGGATATGAAATATGAAGGTCAAGCCCATACCTTGAAGATCAAGTGTCCGACTGAGGAACTAGATGTGGATGACATCAAGTCCTTAAAAACAGTATTCCATGATGCTCATGATAGGGAATATGGTTTTAAATTAGAAGACAGTGATATCAAGATTGTCAATTTCCACAGCATAGGCTTGATCCCTATTGAACCACCTTCTATCGAAGAATATGAGAGCGAATCTACCTTAGAGGATTCGTTCATTGGGGAAAGAAAGGTATATAACGGAGATAAAGAAGAAATGACACCGGTATACCAAAAAGAAAAATTCCCCATCGATGTCGAAGTCGAAGGACCGTGTATAATAGAAGGTAAAACAGCGACCATCATCGTACCAAAAGATTTCAAAGTCCGGCACGATCTTTATGGGAACCTTAGGATGGTCCACTAAACCCATTTATTTTGAGGTGTTTGCCATGATTGAAGAGGATTACCCCAAAGTGATAAAAAAAGACGAGATGGATGAAAACCTAGCTCAAGCAGTGAACGAAGCTTTCTCGATATTCAATATAGATGATAATATACAGGTTGGAGTCCTTGAGCTTGAACCAAATGTTAGACTTCCAGAAGAAGGGATGAGCGAACATGAAAAAAGCCACGAATTTTCCTTTGTGATCCAGGGTGAAGTCGCGATAGGGACTGAATCCGGGGAAAAAAGGATTAAAAAAGGTGAACTAATGTACAATAGACCTGGAACAAAACACTATACTTACAATGATAGCTCAGAACCTGCAAAATTACTCTGGTTCCTTTCTCCTCCCATGTGAACGTAGCGGGAGGAGAAAGTAGTATATGCTTTTTTAGTCGTCGATCATTTTTTGAGGATTATTTTTTAAAACTCTGTTCCAGGCTTTTGGAGTCATCGACGCAGGAAGTATTTCATAGTCATCGATTATATCTTGTTCAAGTATAAAATTGGTTATCTCTTTGTTTATACTCTTTAAGTCGCTTTCTAAAAATCTGAGAAGTATCGCTTTTTTATTGAGGTATTGAGTAACTTCATATATCCTTACGTTCTCTACAGCATCATCTATGAATTCATCTAGTTTTTCGACGGTCGCATCAGATGACAGTTTTACAAGAACATCAGTATATACTACGTTAGCTTTTTGAAGTACAAGTAATGCCATGACCATAAGGTATCCCTTTTCTTGGAGCTGTTTTCTTCGCCTCCTCGCAGTTGTAATTGATGTTCCTAGTTCCTCAGCCAGTTCAGTATCTGTCATCCTGCCGTTATCTCTCAAGATCTGGTATATCTTTATGTCCATCTCGTCCCATTCATCACCAAGAACGGACTTCAATAACTCAAACTCTTCTTCACTATTAATATCACTTTGCAATTTTTCACCTACCTATTTTATCTATAAACATATAAATTCTCTATCTGACTTGGTTAAACTTTTCCCTTCTTTTTCCATGGTATAAATATCATCTTCTATCCTTATCCCGTATCGTCCTTTTAAGTATATACCTGGTTCTATAGTAAATGTCATCCCTTTTTTAATTTTTTCTCTATTTTCCCCGGTTAGGTAAGGTTCTTCATGTGCATCTAAGCCTATCCCATGTCCTACTCTATGTTTAAAATTCTCACCGAATCCTTCATCAACGATGACATCTCTAGCCTGTTTATCGATATGTCTCGCTTCAATACCTGCTTTAACTATCTCTTTACTTTTAGATAAAGCGCTTTTCACAATATCATAGACCTTTTTTGATCCCTCTGGGGCTTTTTTTATTGCAACAGTTCTAGATATGTCTGAGCAGTAACCCTTATATTTCGCTCCATAATCAAATATAACTATGTCTTTTTCTTTTAACCGTCTTTTTGAAGGAAAGTGATGTGGATTAGCTGAATTTGGACCTGAAGCGACCATGGTTTCAAAGGAAGTGTCACTCGCTCCAAATTCTTTTAATAAAAGATCTATATGAGAGGCTAATTCGATCTCGGTTTTCCCTATTAGCTGCTCTTCTAATAAAGCCTCAAAGGTATGATCAGCTATTTCAGCTGCCTTTTTCATATGCCTGACCTCTTCTTTAGATTTTATCTTTCTAAATCTAGAAGTTTCTGAGTTCAGCGAACTCCATGAATATTTGCCAAGTAAATCCTTGATTTTCATAAGTACATCTGCAGACATACTGTCTTCGATCAGTAGATTTTTATTGCAACCCTTTAAGTCTTTTAAGGCCTTTTCTAGATACTTATAAGGGTCTTGATCGTCTCCCCATACATAGATGTTCTCAAAATCTATAGATGACTGTTCAATATAGTCCTCATACAATTTTGGTATGATGAGAACAGGTTTTTTGTCAGGATAGACGATCACAGAGAATAGCCTTTCCAAAACATTCTTTGGATTCAACCCGGTTAGATAATAAAGATTTGAACCGGGTGTGATCAAAGCTCCATCATATGAATCATCCATCTGGCTTATTAATCTTTTTAGATTGTTTTTTGGATCCATTTCATCCCACTCGTTGCTGTGAAAACTACCAATGATCAGAGATCAAATATCCCTGACTTTAAGGATGGTTTTGGCAGGTCCCCTCTTTTCCTTCATCTCTTTCCTTAGTTCTTCACTGGATTCTCTGTCTATCTCCAATTTTTCTTCGTCTATTATTACCCCATATTTTTCACGAGCAGTTTCTGCGTTTACCAATCCATTCTTATAGTCCTTAAGGACCATCTTAGGGTCTCTTTCTAGTGGGTCCCCCCATCCACCGCCACCACCGCTTCTGATACTGATAATATCTCCTTTCTTCAATGAGAAGTTTAGCATCCTACCTCCATCCCATATCTCTTCCCCATCGCGTATGATGGTCATATGGTTGCAGGAACCGTATTCACCGCCTTCGATACCCCATGGAGGATATTTGATACGATTTATTGAGGTGGTGAAGCTTCCTTTATCGGCTAGGATCCTGTAATCTTTTCTCATACCAAAACCACCTCTAAACTTACCATGCCCGATGCCATCTTCTAAGTTGTATCGCATACATTCTACTCTGATGGGATATTCTCTTTCTAGAACTTCTACAGGGTGGATAAATGTTTCACCGTCTCCGGCAGATACTAAACAAGATTCTCCGTCTTTATCTATACCTGCTCCCCATCCACCTGGATTAGGTTCTACAAGTATCTTATATTTATTATCTCTTGGATCGATCATCCCTATGTTTTCAGCTACAACAGAAACAAAATGACCCGCCGTGAGTTTGTCAGGTAATTCTGATGCTAGAGATTTCCAGATAAGGTCGAAAACATAAATCATCGTTTCCCAATAACAGCTTACGGGAGCTGGTGGAACTGCATTCAGGATTGAACCTTTTGGAACGTCTATTTCTATTGGTTCTAAGTATCCTTGATTAAGATTGATATGTGGGTCGGTACAAGCTGTAAAAATGGTAGCAACGGAAGCAAAGGTACCAGAATAAGCCGTGTTTATAGGCGCTTCTAATTGATCAGGATTATCTGTGAGGTCCACTTTGAATTTTTCATCGGTTATCTCAACATCAGCTCTGAGGGTGATATCTTCTTCCATCCCTTCATATTTGAGGATCTTTTGTTCAGAATGGAATTTACCTTTTGGGAGTTTCTTAATATTTTCTTTTGCCATGACCTTACCATCCTCTATCCGATCTTTCATGGCTGCAGTGATCGTTTCTACCCCGTATTTATCACACAGGTCGTTTATCCTATTGTAAGCATACCTGAGAGAGGCTGCTAGGGCTTCCAAGTCACCATAAACATAATCGGGTACACGAGAATTGTGTTTGATTATATTGGCCACTTCTCTATTCAACTTCCCCTCTTCATAAAAATGGGATGTCGGTATTCGGACGCCTTCTTGATATATCTCTTCTGCATTTGGTCCCCATGATCCTGGATTCATCCCTCCTACGTCATTGACATGAGCTTTTATGGTTGAGATTGAGATTACCTCGTCATCATAAAATATGGGCATCGAAAGAGCTATGTCGTTCATGTGTGTTCCGACTTTATACGGGTCGTTAGATACGAAGATGTCCCTCGGCTTCAACTCGAGATCAAATTCGTCTATATCACTCATCATGTTTTTAGCTACATATGGCATAGTTCCTAAAAATGCAGGAACACCCAGGCCTATGGAAATCAGATCACCCTTTTCGTCGGTCAAAGCCGGGGCGAAATCATAAGTTTCATACAAAATACTACTCTTGGCTGTTCTTATAGCTGTCCAGAACATCTCTTCAGATATATAATCTAAGGCATTTTTTACTATCCTGATGCTGATCGGGTCTATCGACAAGTTATAACACCTCTTTTCTATCATTAATTAAAAACTAACGTATATATGCTTTTTGTGTAAAATTTTGTCAAATCTTGATTAGGTTTTATCAAAAGGCTAGATTTCAACTCAGGATTTAAAAATGCCTCATGATAGCCGTGATAAAAATCTAATTTTACAAAAGTTTAAATAGGTCACAAAAAACTAAAATTTTATCAAACAGGAGACCGATATGATGAATAATTTAGATCCGGAAGAGGTATGGTTTTTTTTTGAGGAGATATCGAAGATCCCCCGCTGTTCAGGCAATGAAGACGAAGTCAGGGACTTCGTAAAGTCCACAGCCGAGGAACATGGATACGAGACCGAAGTTGATAATGTTGGGAATTTACTCGTGAAGAAACCTGGAAAGTTTAAAGATGTAAAACCTCTGGTCATACAGAGCCATCTAGACATGGTTTGTGAGAAGACCAGCGAGAAGGAACACGATTTTTCCAAGGATCCCATCCCGCTAATGGAAGAAAACGGTTGGCTGACGGCAGACGGAACCACTTTGGGTGCGGATAATGGTATAGGTATAGCCATATCTCTAGCGATCATGACCGACGACGAGTTGGACCACGGTCCATTAGAATTTTTATTCACAGTGGGTGAAGAGACAGGGTTGACGGGTGCTAAAGGGTTAGAACCCGGTTTCTTCGAGGGTAGGACCCTGATCAATCTTGATAGTGAAGAGTTCGGTACTTTCACCATCGGTTGTGCCGGTTCTGGTGATAGTTTTCTAAAGATCCCAGTTAGATATGAGAAAACGGATC
>SL_5KL_010_SEDDRAFT_10001724_pt1 | contig 12856 bp, 11 predicted proteins | sample SodLakKL_010_SED_FD_9118 | JGI IMG/M metagenome (IMG submission 9118)
CCGTTCGTGCCAGGTCGTACAGTTGGTGGTCGGCCTCGAGTAAGTCGTGACGCTCCCCGAGGGCAAGGGCAAAGGCAGCGTTGACGGCCGTGATCGACGGATCGCTTCCCTGTGGAACGTGCTCAGCTGCGGTAACTGATGGTGGCTGTCCCGGACGATCACGAAGGGACGCCGCGAGCGAGGACTCGAGGAACGCCAGGAGTTTTTGCCCGGGGCCGACAGTGAGCGTGATATCGTCGGCATAGATGTCTTTCATGTGGTTGGCGATCTGGTAGCAGTGTGCCAGTCGGTGGCGTTCGACCTGGCGGCCGCTGAGAGCGAGATAGAGGACCTCGGCCATCGATTGGGTGTGTGAGGGATGGGCTTCCTCGTATCGTGCCATGTGGGCGAACTCGTGGAGGGCGAGTTCACGGGCCATCACGGAATTTGCCGCCTGCTTTGATATGTTGAGGACGTGATGGTCCTCGTAGTGGGCGGCCCACGTTCGGACGTCGGGGTCCTCGCGTAACCGCACGTAGACGGGTAACTGCAGATCGCGTTCGGTTTCGAAGAGGTCTCGAGCGCTGAGAAACGGCGCGCTCGGTCCGGTTCCCTGTACCTGGAGGTCCATGCGTAATTGTATCATGGTCCCTGAGGGTATGGCTTTTACGCCCGCCCTCGGTGAGGTTCGTGCATGCTATTCACTCGCTCAAAAGGGAGTTTCCAGCACGCAAAACGGTCACAACCACGAATAGAGCGGCGACGAAACAGCACCCTTTTGACCCCGCTGGCGGTACAAGGTGGTATATGGGCCGACGCAAGAAGATCGTCCAAGAGTGTGAACGGCTGATGGACGAGCCGGAGAATATCCGGAACATCGCCATCGCCGCTCACGTTGACCACGGGAAAACGACGCTTTCTGACAATCTCCTCGCGGGTGCGGGCATGATCTCCGACGACACGGCAGGTCAGCAACTCGCGATGGACACCGAAGAAGACGAACAGGAGCGTGGGATCACCATCGACGCCGCAAACGTGTCGATGACCCACGAATACGATGACACGAACCACCTGATCAACCTGATCGACACGCCCGGTCACGTCGACTTCGGTGGCGACGTCACGCGTGCGATGCGTGCTGTCGACGGTGCGCTCGTGGTGGTCGACGCCGTCGAAGGCGCGATGCCACAGACCGAAACGGTGCTCCGCCAGGCCCTCCGCGAGGGCGTCAAACCGGCACTGTTCATCAACAAAGTCGACCGTCTCATCTCCGAACTGCAGGAGGGGCCACAGGAGATGCAAGAGCGCCTCCTCAAAGTCATCAAGGACGTCAACGAACTGATCCGCGGGATGACCGAGGACATGGACGACGTCGACGACTGGACGGTCTCCGTCGAAAACGGGACCGTCGGCTTCGGTTCAGCCCTGTACAAGTGGGGTGTCTCGATGCCCTCGATGCAGCGGACCGGCATGGACTTCGGTGACATCATCGACTTAGAGCAGGCCGACAAACGCCAGGAGCTCCACGAGCGGACGCCCCTGTCGGACGTCGTCCTCGACATGGTCTGTGAACACTTCCCCAACCCCGTCGATGCACAGCCCCGTCGTATCCCCCGTATCTGGCGTGGTGACGCCGAGTCCGAACTCGCCGAGTCGATGCGTCTCGTCGACGAAGACGGCGAAGTCGTCCTGATGGTCACCGACATTTCGATGGACCCACACGCCGGCGAAATCGCCTCCGGTCGTGTCTTCTCGGGCAGCCTCGAGAAAGGCCAGGAACTGTACGTCTCCGGTGTCGCGGGCAAAAACCGCGTCCAGAGCGTCGGCATCTACATGGGTGGGGAACGCGAGGAAGTCGAACGTGTTCCTGCCGGAAACATCGCCGCCGTCACCGGCCTGCGTGATGCCATTGCCGGCTCCACCGTCTCGAACATCGAGATGACGCCGTTCGAGTCCATCGAGCACATCTCCGAGCCCGTCATCACGAAAAGCGTCGAGGCGAAGACGATGGACGACCTGCCAAAGCTCATCGAAGCACTTCGGCAGTTCTCCAAGGAAGACCCCACGATCCAGATCGACATCAACGAGGACACTGGTGAGCACCTGATCTCGGGGCAGGGTGAACTCCACCTCGAGGTCATCACCCAGCGGATGGAAGCCAACAACGGCATCCCCGTCAACACTGGTGAGCCGATCGTCGTCTACCGTGAGGCCGTCCAGCGCGAGTCCGACACCGTCGAAGGGATCTCACCGAACCGTCACAACCGCTTTTACATCTCCGCTGAGCCACTTTCGGAGGAGATCGTCGAAACGATCCAGCTCGGTGAGGCCTCGATGGACATGCCCGAACTCGAGCGCCGTGAGGCGCTGATGGAAGCCGGCATGGACAAAGACGATGCCCAGATCGTCGAGCACATGCACGGGACGAACATCCTGCTCGACCAGACGAAAGGGATCCAGCACCTGAACGAGACGATGGAGCTGTTCATCGAGGGGCTCGAGGAAGCGCTCGATAACGGCCCACTCGCGAACGAGCCCGTCCAGGGCACGCTCGTCCGTCTGCACGACGCCAAACTCCACGAGGACACGATCCACCGTGGCCCGGCACAGGTCATCCCGGCGACGCGTGAGGCCGTCCACCGGTCGCTGATCGACGCCCAGGTCAAGCTCATGGAGCCGATGCAGGACGTCCGTATCGACGTACCGAACGATCACATGGGTGCCGCCTCGGGCGAGATTCAGGGCCGACGTGGCCGCGTCGACGACATGTACCAGGAGGGTGACCTCATGGTCGTCGAAGGGATCGCCCCCGTCGAAGAGATGATCGGCTTCTCGAGTGACATCCGGAGTGCGACCGAAGGCCGTGCGGCCTGGAACACCGAGAACGCCGGCTTCGAGGTCATGTCCGACTCCCTCCAGCGCGAAACCATCATGGAGATCCGTGAGCGCAAGGGCATGAAACTCGAGTTGCCACAGTCGATCGACTACATCTAGGCGGGGTCGTTCGTTTCGAACCCGCAGTGATAAGCGCCGGCCGAGCCAACGCTCGAGTATGGGTGAGCCACCGACTGACGACACGGCCCACGAAGGGACACCAGCACTCGGGAAAATCGATCGGACCTTCTTCGAGACACAGATCGCTCCCAAACTCGGTGCCGGCCGTGACGACGTCCTCCTTGGCCCCACCCACGGCGTCGACTTCGGCGTCCTCGAGGTCGGGGGGCAGGCTGTCGCAATCGCGACGGACCCGCTTTCGATCCTTCCGGAACTCGGCTTCGAGCGAACAGCCAGATTTGCCCTCGATCTTATCCTCGCTGACGTGGCCGTCAGCGGCCTCGCCCCCTCCCACCTCTCGATCTGTTTTACCCTCCCGCCGTCGATGACCGACGACCAGTTTGGGACCATCTGGGACGTTATCCACGAGGAGTGTGCGGATCTGGGGGTGGCCATCACCACTGGACACACGGCTCGATATGCCGGCTGTTCGTACTCCTGGATCGGCAGTGCCACCGTCCTCGGGGTCGGCGACCACCAGGATCTCGTTCGTCCGGACGGAGCCCGCCCGGGTGATCGACTGTTACTCACAACAGGGCCAGGCGTCGAAGCGGTCGGCCTCCTGAGTACGATCTTCGGCGACCGCGTCGGCGTCAGCGGCTCGACGCTCGAGGACGCCCAACGCCATCTGGACGAGGTCTATTGCGTCCGAGATGCGCTCATGGCCGCCGCCACAGGAGGTGGTGAAGTCCACGCGATGCACGACGTCACCGAAGGCGGGCTGGCCGGGGCACTCAACGAGATGGCAACGGGGGCCGGCGTTCGGTTCGAAATCGAGCGTGAAGCCGTCCCGATTTCTGACGCTGTGGACGCCGTCTGTACCGCACTCGAGATCGACCCCTGGGCGGCGACCAGTTGTGGTTCGCTCGTCATCGCCGTCTCACCCGAGGCGGTCGAAGGCGTCCGCCGAGCGCTCGAGGATCGGGGCACGACCGTTGCCGACATTGGCACTGTCATCGACCGCGGAGACGGGGCGGCGGTGACCGTCGACGGAGAGCCGCTCACCCACCCCGATAGCGACCCATCGTGGGAGGCATACGCGCGGCTGCTCGAGGGTGAGGAGTCGACGTAGACGTGAGGGTTCGCCGAGACGATTTCGATCCCCGTTAACGGCGTGTCACGGGATTCCGTCGACGACGTTTCCCAGTCGTAATTACTAACCCATACCACTCGAGAATACTGGTATGTCACAGTACGAACCGACACCAGTCCGACCACCGGTCGCCCTCACCATCGCCGGGAGTGACTCCGGTGGCGGCGCCGGCATCCAGGCTGACCTTAGGACGATGACCGCCCACGGCGTGTTCGGAACCACGGCGATAACCGCGGTGACCGCCCAACATACCCGGGGCGTCCAGTCGAGCACGGTGCTCCCCCTCGAGGAAATCGATGCCCAGATTCACGCGATAACCGAGGATTTCGACGTTCGGGCGGTCAAAACCGGGATGCTCGCGACCGCCGACGTGATCGACCTGGTGGCCGACCACGCTCGAGGGCTCGAAGTCCCACTGATCGTCGATCCCGTAATGGTCGCTACCTCGGGCGATCGGTTACTCGACGAACGCGCCGAGTCTGCCTACGGCCGGCTGCTCGAGGTGGCGACACTGGTGACGCCAAACTGTGATGAGGCGACAGTCCTGACGGGCCTCGACATCCGGGACGTCGAGACAGCGAAGCGGGCAGGTGACCGACTGCTCGAGCAGGGCGTCGACGCGGCGCTGATTACCGGTGGCCACCTTCCCGGGACGGACGTCCACGACGTCCTCGTGACCCACGCGGGAACGCGGGTGTTCACCCAACCACGGATCGAAACCAGGGCAACCCACGGCACCGGCTGTACCCTGTCTGCGGCAATCGCCGCCCGCCTGGCAACCGGCGACGACCTCGAGACGGCACTCAAGGGCGCGCTCTCGTTCGTCCATCAGGCCATCCGTGAGTATGCCGACGTCGGCCAGGGTCCCGGAGCCGTCAATCCGGCCGTAGACTGGACCGACTGAACCGGAGAACTATGGCCCTCGAGTGCGCCCTCGGGATATGGACACACCGTTCGAGAACACGATTCGCGTGGGCGAAATCGTTCGTGCAGAGGCGTTCCCCGAAGCACGAAAACCACATATGACGAAGCTCTGGATCGACCTCGGGGAGGAGTCACTGGTCCAATCGGCGGGCCAACTCGACTATCACTACGACGCCGCCGACCTCGAGGGACGCCGGGTCCTCTGTGGAACGGACCTCGGGAGCGTCCGGGTGGCGGGGTTTAAATCGGAGGTGTTGACCGTGGGAGTTCCAAGTGAAGCGGGATACCCCGTCCTCGTGAGTCCCGACGAACAAGGCGTCCTCGGGGGCATATTGTACTGACGGCCGTGGCCTAGACGCTTCTGAGGCCGACCATACGCTTATCACATGGGTTGTGGTAGCGTGGGCCATGGAAGCTGCACGCCTCCACGAGTACACCGAGGAGATGGATCAGGCATTGCAGATCGACGACGTCGACGAGCCAACGGTTTCGGAGCCGACGGACGTCATCGTCGAAGTCACCGGTGCGGGCTGGTGTCAAACGGACAATCACATCATCGAGGGGATGTGGACGGAGTACGTCGACCAGACCCTGCCGATGACACTCGGACACGAAAACGCCGGGATCGTCAGGGAAGTCGGCGACCTCGTCGACACCGTCGACGTCGGTGATCCCGTCATCTGTCATCCCGTCCAGACCTGTGGTGTCTGTCGCCCCTGCCGCCTCGGCGAGGACATGTACTGTGAGCACTCGGTGTTCAACGGCCTCACGACCGACGGCGGCTTTGCCGAGTATCTCCACACCTCGGATCGAGCAACCATCCCACTCCCTGCGGGCGTCGATCCAACCGAGATCGCTCCCCATGCAGACGCCGGGATTACCGCATACCACGCCGCAAAAAAGGCCGTTGCCGAGTTGAATCCGGGTGATACGGCCGTCGTCATCGGAATCGGTGGCCTCGGTCACATCGGTCTGCAGTGTCTGCAAGCGATGTCGGCCGCGACGATCGTCGCCGTCGACCTGAAACAGGAAGCCCTCGAGCTCGCCGCCGATCTCGGAGCCGACGAGACCGTCGACTCGAGTGACGAAGACGTCGCAGACGCAATTGCATCGATTACCGACGAGGTCGGTGCCCAGCAGGTCCTCGATTTCGTCGGTCGAGACGAGACGACGGCGCTCGCCCCGGATATCACCGCAGCCGGTGGCGACCACCACATCATCGGCTACGGTGGGATGATCACCGAGCCCGCACAGGCGCTGGTCAACGGCGAGTTCGCCTTCCGCGGGACGCTCGTCGGCCAGTACACCGAGTTACAGGAACTGGTCGCCCTGGTCGACCGCGGCGATGTGACCTTGCATACGGACCACTACAGCCTCGACGAGGTGAACACCGTGGCCGAACGCCTCGAGCACGGCGAGATCGAGGGCCGTGCCGTCATCGAGCCCTGATTCGGCTGTTCGAGAGAGAAACGCTGATACGCACCCTCACCGATATTCGCCCATGGGATCTGAGTGGACCGACCGAATCGTGAGCGAGCGGATGACCGTCGACCGCGAGTTCGGCACGCGCGTCCAGAGTTCGCGGTTTACGAGCCAGGAGTGGAGCCTGATTATGACCGCGACGGAGTTCGAAATCGAGCACCCCGAAAACACAGAGCGAGCTCGCCTCGTTGCCAACACCGAGAAGGTCGAACAGATCCTTCCTGAGCTCGAGAACGTCCGCTCACAGGTTGGCGCGATGGGCGGAGCACCGGGTGAGGGTAGGTCGACAGGGGGTGGCTTGCTCTCTTCCATCAAAGGGGCACTCGGCATGGGCGGGGGTGGGTCCTACGACGAAGAACGTGAGGCAGCCGAGGCCCTCACTGCGGAGTACGCCGAGGAGTTACAGCGGACGCTCGAAGAACGCGGACGCTGGGAAGACATCTGTGCCATCGCCGCGAGATGAGCCAGCCGCCAGAAGAAGGGGAGACCACCATCCGGGCCTGTACGTACAACATCCGGTACGCAGCTGGGGAGAACAGGCGCTCACGAGAACAGCCGTGGGCCGATCGGTGTCCCCACGTCCTCGAGCGGATTCGAGACGTCGGCCCGGATATTCTCGCGGTCCAGGAAGCGCTCCCCCACCAGTTCGACGCCCTCGAGTCACGGCTGTCTGCGTACGACTGGCACGGCGTCGGGCGGCGCGATGGTGACCGCACTGGTGAATTCGTCCCGATCGCGTGGCGAGAGGATCGGTTTACCCCACTCGAGACCGGAGCCTTCTGGTTGTCTTCGACGCCCGAGAAGCCGAGTGTTGGCTGGGACGGCGACCTCCCTCGAGTGTCGACCTGGGCACTGCTCGAGGATCGGCAGACGGAACTGACACTGTGGGCGTGTGCGACACACTTCGACCACCGTGGAGAGACGGCCAGACTCGAGGCCGCGAGGGTGCTCGAGGCACGCGCCCACGCGTGGCTGGACGTCGATGCTGGCTCACAGTCTGCCGATGCCGTATTGGTCATGGGTGACTGCAATTGTCGGCCGGACTCGCCACCCTACGCGGTGCTCGCTGACGGCACCCTCACTGACGCACACGGGGAAGCCAGCACCATCACGGGGCCAGCGGCCACGTTCCACGGCTTCGATGGCGGCCTCGAGGACCGGATCGATTACCTCTGGACCGCTGGCTTCGAAGTCGAGACCTACACCGCACTCGAGCCTCGAGCCCCGTTTGCCTCGGACCACGTACCCGTGTGGGCAGATCTACGAATGTAGTGGTCTACAGTCGAAAGAAACGACGGACTCGAATCGGGCTTAGACGCCGCGGCCTTGCAGTTTTTCTTCTTCGGGCAGGTCGACGTTCGCGTCACCTTTCATGCCCTTGCCGAGGTTCTTCGAGATTTCGACGAGTTCCTCGGGGTTGTCCCAGTTGTTGACCGCTTCGACGATCGCCTCGGCCATCACCGGTGGGTTCTCCGCACCGAAGATTCCGCTGCCGACGAAGATACCGTCACAGCCGTGGTGCATCATCAACGCGGCGTCGGCCGGCGTCGCGATGCCACCCGCTGCGAAGTTCACGACCGGCAGTCGTCCCATCTCAGCAGCCTCGTGAACCAGGTCGGCATTGGCCTCGATCTCTCGGGCGTAGGCCTCCCGTTCGTCCCACTGCATTCCCTCGAGTTTGCGAATCTCGCCTTTGATCGTCCGCTGGTGGTAGACGGCCTGGTTGACGTCACCCGTACCGGCTTCACCCTTTGTCCGAATCATGGCCGCCCCCTCGTCGATCCGTCGGAGTGCTTCACCCAGGTTTCGAGCGCCACAGACGAACGGCGCGGTGAACTCACGTTTATCGATGTGGTAGTCGTTGTCCGCTGGGGTGAGCACCTCGCTCTCGTCGATCATGTCGACCCCAACGGCCTCGAGAATCTGTGCTTCGACACGGTGACCGATGCGGGCTTTCCCCATGACGGGAATCGACACCGCGTCGACGATTTCCTCGGTATCAGCCGGATCCGCCATCCGAGCGACGCCCCCACGCTTTCGGATGTCCGCCGGCACGGCCTCGAGTGACATGACGGCGACGGCACCAGCGTCCTCGGCGATTTCGGCCTGTTCGGGGGTCACGACGTCCATGATAACCCCACCTTTTTGCATTCTGGCGAACCCGCGCTTGACGAGATCGGTGCCCCGTCGGAGTTCTTCGAGATCAGTTGCCTCGGGCATGAACGTGGCTTAGGATTGACGCCACTTACGCGTGTCTGTTGTCCTCTTCTCTGCCGGTTGTCACGGGCCCTCCAGGCTCTTGCGTGCCACGTGTCGAACGAACGTCGCAATCCGCTCGCGGTCAGTCTCGGGATCGACGACGAACTGGTTCTCCTCGGTCGGTTTTTCGGACTGGCTGGCGTCCGACATCCCTGTCGACACCGGGGACTCGAGTGGAACCGTCCCGCCGGCCATCCGGAAACTCGTCGCTGTCGGCCAGACCGCCACGTGCGTCTCGGTCTCGATCTGTACCTCCGCGGCCTGCTGTGTCGTCTCGAAGACGAACCACCGTCCAGCTTCTCCATCACCGCGATCGAAGGCAACCTGTTTGCGTTGCCCACGAACCTCGATCTCCTCGGCCTCGAGCATCGACACGAAACGATCACGCGCAGCACCCCTGGCGATCGAGAACGCCTTCGAGGGCGAGATGCCGATGAGCGAAAGCGGCGGTGAGAGCGTCAGTTCGATGGATAACAACGCCCGAGGCTGGATCGTACTGCCATCGAGATGGGGTGTCTCACGGTGGTCGTACACCGTCGTCTCCGTCTCGATGGTCCAGAGTGCGACCTCGATCCGGTCTTCCCTCGAGCCCGCACGCGTCCAGCGCTCTCGAAGCTCCGGTGGCAACCCATCAGTCATGGCCACCGATTCGACGCCTGGTGGTTTGGGTGTGGCGGTCTCCGCGGCTCAAATCGAGGTGATCCGCCGGTAATCTTCATCGAGTGCGGCGGCGTCCTCTGGCAGCAGCGCCGTGACGACGGTCTCTGCGTACGTACTGAAGTAGTCGATCAGTGCGGCTATTCGAGTCGAGTCGATCGCCTCGAGGGAATCGAGGAGCATGAACGGGACCTCCTCGTACACCTCGTGGACGAGGTAGCCCGCGAGGGCAAAGACGAGCCCCGTTACCTCCCGTTCGCTTTCACTGAGGTGCTCGAGCGTATCCTCGTACGTCTCACCGTCATCAGTTTGCCGAACGATGTGGAGTTCGAAAACGGACTGGTCGACGTGTTGACGTCCCTCTCTAACCGTTCGTTCTGTCTGTTCGATCCAGATACGAGCCAGGTTGTCGTACTCGAGGATGTCGAGCACAGACGCCATATGTTCGTTGAAAGCCTCGACGGACTCGCGTTCGATCCGTTCGATACGCGTTCGAAGGTCCGTCAATCGGTCTGAGACACGTTCGCGCTCTTCCTGGAGTTCCTCGATACGTCCCGCTGCTGCCTCCGCGTCATCGATCTCATCCGATACTGACTCGAGTTGCTTCGCAATCTGTGATCGGCGGAATTCGAGTTCTGTCACGTCTTTCTGGCGGTCGAGCGTCTCATCCTCACTCGCGGATTCGGCGCGTTCCACCTGTGTCTCGAGCTCCTCGATGCGCGCTTCGAGATCCGACTCGGTGGTATCGAGACGCTCGAGGCGTTCTCGTCGGCGTTTTAATTCGGCCTCCGTGTCTTCGATTCGGTCGACCAGCTGCCTTCGTTTTCGTTCGATCTGATCGGCCTCACGGAGCGTCGCCTGTCGGTCATCAATATCTTTTCTGAGTTTATTTCGTTCGGACAGCTTTTCCTGACGCAATGCGTTCAAACGGTCGACAGTCGATTCTATTTGTGATTGTTCGACCTCCGAGCCACAGGTCCAGCAAACGACTGTCGAGGAATCTTCCAAAAGTTTATTCGTCACCGATTCGGATGACGGTTCCTGGAGTGCAGCCGTGATTTCCGGGTTCGTCCCCTCGAGCATCTCCTCGTTGAACTGGATAATGCTCTGGAGTTGGGTCGTCGCCGATTCGATCGAGCGCACCCGTTCTCGGAGTTCATCGAGTTCGCCTTCGATCGCTTCCGGATTCGATTCGAGGGCACTGGGAAGCTTGGCTTGTTCATCCTGTAACTCCTCGAGTTCAGCCTCGAGTGTTTCAATGCTTTGGGCTTCGGTGTCACGTTGAAAGCCCGTCTCCTCGAGTTGCCCGCGAGCTTCCTGAAGTTCGTCGAGCAACGCATCGAGATCCGAATCCTCGGGCCCTCCAGACTGAGATCGCACGGCTTCGAGTTCACGCCGACGCTCCTCGAGCGTCGCTTCGACCTCCTCGAGATCGGTCGTGAGTGACTGTTTTTTGGCTTCGAGCGCGGGCAATCTGGACTGGGTCGTCTCGAGTCGGTTGAGCTCCTCGTCGATCTGTCGCCGTTCTGCTTTCGCGAGCTCGATTTCGGCCTCGATGCCATCGACGTCAACCGGTTCCATGATGACCTCCCGGAGATCCCGTTGTTGGCTCACGGCTTGTCTCGCGGTATTCGATTCGAGTAAGAACGCAAAGAGATTTGCGAGCGTGGGATCGTCGAGATATGGCTCACCCGAGACGACCACGTGATCGTTCTGACGCTCGAATCGGCGTTCGTATGTACGGTCTCCGATTTGCAGGCGAACGAAACCAGACGTCGCGTCGGCTTTGAGAGCAGCCTTATCACTGCCGAGTGCGGCCATGAGAGAGCGCAAAAAAGACGTACGGTTGGTCGCGTTTTTTCCGGTCAAAACGTTGACTCCCGTTTCCAACGTGACGGTTGTCGAATCGATGCCCCCGATGTTTTCGACGACGACACGGGGGTGTTCTGTGATTGCCGGCGAACTCATTACCGCCCACTTTGGTCGGGAACCACTTATATCAATGCCGTCACTCCCGGTGAGAAGCGTTACTCATCGGCCTCCAGACACCCACAACCACCCGACTCGAGGTACGTCGCCCCATCGTACTGCTCACCACAGGCTTCACAGAGGACCGTGACGTCGACGATGACCGAGGTCTCTTCGTCGCTGAGCAACTCGCCATCGCTGAACCGGTCGATCGTGTCTTCGGTAACTGCTCCGAGACGACTCGCGAGGCGCTGAACCGAGTCAATATCTTTTTCGAGCCGTTCTGCTGGTGTTTGTCTGGACCCAGGCCCCTCAGCACCACGGTCACTCGTCAGGTACGTGTGGATAGCCTGGTGAGAGACGAAATCCCGTCGAAGGGAATCGACATCGATTCCAGCCCGCTCGAGTTCCCGCTCGGCCTGAACGCGCATCCCGGCACTGACCTCATCCGACCTGAGCAGTCGATACGTATTCTCCACTTCACCCTCGAGCGGCGACAATCCGGCTCGATCCATCTGGACACCCAGCACCTCGATGTTGAACCGTCGGGCAAGTGCTCGAAGGCTCTCGCGTTCGTATCCCGACCCAGTCCACCGGTCCTCGAGCTCAGTACCGAATCCCTCGAGGTCGTAGCTTTCGATCAGTCGGGCGACTTTCGTCGGCATCAGTATTCGAAGTTCGATCGAACACGGTATAAGCGTAGCGTCGGCCGCCTATCGATGGCCCAAGACGGAAGCGAGACTTCAATACCGACCCGAAGCATTCTACGCTATGGCACAGACGGCGATTCAACTCTACACGTTGCGTGACGTCGACCAGCCACTCCCGGCCGTACTCGAGGCCGTCGGTGAAACCAGTTTCAACGGCGTCGAATTCGCCCACCGAGTGACCGAGGGAACGCTCTCACCCGTCCTCGAAGCGCTCGAGAAAACGGACCTCGACGTTGCCGGTGCCCACGTCGACCTCGAGGCTCTCGAAACGGATCTCGAAGCGACACTTGAGCGATACCGCCGCCTCGGCTGTGACAGGCTCGTCGTCCCCTATCTGGACGACAGCCATTTCGAGTCGCCAGCGGCTGTCGCGAAGACAGCCGACCGCTTGACAGAGGCCGCGACAGCCGTGAACGATGCTGGCTTTACGCTCCACTATCACAACCACGAACACGAGTTCGTCGACTGTGATGGGACACCGGCGATGGAGCGGTTGCTCGAGGAGACCGACGACCGGGTCGGGTTCGAACTCGACGCCGGGTGGGCGGCCGTTGGGGGCTCGGACCCGGTGTCCCTCCTCGAGGAGTATGGCGACCGAATCTCGCTGGTTCACGTCGCCGATGTCGACCTGGAAGCGGGAGAGTCGACCGAAGTTGGTAATGGAGATCTCGATCTCGAGACACTCAGTCACGCCCTCAGACAGGCGGCTGTCGAGTGGTACATCTACGAA